>Ga0315281_10014466_pt1 | contig 10643 bp, 8 predicted proteins | sample YL17G07_0_MG_FD_204540 | JGI IMG/M metagenome (GOLD analysis project Ga0315281, IMG submission 204540) | Sediment microbial communities from Yellowstone Lake, YNP, Wyoming, USA - YL17G07_0 | ecosystem: Environmental > Aquatic > Freshwater > Lake > Sediment | place: USA: Wyoming | collected... | reverse complement strand
GAGGAGCGGCCTTCTTCTGGACGCGCCTCGAAGGGCGCCCGCCGGAGAAAATCGACAGCCTCATCACCGAACTCGGTTGACGCGCTCGCCGCGGGGCAGCCGCAAGGGGCTGGATTGAAGGAGTTGACCGAACTCCCCTCCGGCTATGGGCACACGCGGCTCACGCTTATGCCCATCGATCCCTACCACATTCACGCCTACTGGGAAGTGACACCGCACGACCGCGAGACCACAATGACGCGGCTCGGGCCCAAAGGCGCCAAGGCGCGATGGGTGCTGCGGTTCTATGACGTGACTTACATTGATTTCGACGGGACCAACGCCCACGTCTACTTCGATCAACCCATCGACCTGATCGCCGGCAACTGGTACGTAGAGCTGTGGTCGAGCGAGAAGACCTACTGCGCCGATATCGGCGCCCTCGCACCCAGCGGCCAATTCTCGTCGGCATGCCGCTCCAATTTCGTGCAGGTGCCGCGTGCGGAGGCGTCGACGGACTACCGGCCCGAGTGGCTGCGCGTCGAGGGGAACTTCGACAAGGTGCAGGCCGCGGTGATCGCTGCTGAGTCCTCCCCGGCCGAACAATCCGCAGCGCTCACCATGACGGCAACAATCGCCCCGCCCGAGCAGGAGCTGGCGCCCCAAGAACCGATACCGTTTGCAGCCGAGGCAGACATTCGTCGCCACTACGCCGCGCTGGTCCCGACGGCGTGGGAGAATCGCGCCCGCGAGCCCTCGACGACAGCCGCGAACGACGCGGCGCGGTGTGTCCGCCAAGACGTGCCCGGAGAAACCCCGCCCGCCGGTGCGCGGCGCGAGGCGCATTTCCCGGAGACGGTCAGCAGCTTTGGCAGCGGTGTCTGGAGGCCCGCCGGCCGAACTGCTGCGGGCTTAACGCTGAACGCCGATGTGGTGATATCCGGCCGAGGCCAGCCCGGCCAAGCGATCCAAGTGAATGGCCAGTGGCTGAAGGCGGGTGCCGACGGCACGTTTAGCGTGCGGCTGGCCTTGCCGATCAAGGAGTAAGCAACCGTTGGGAGCACAGCGCGCCACGCCGGTGGGCTACCTGTCACTCGTGCTGCACGCCCACCTCCCGTTCGTCCGTCATCCTGAGCACGAAGATTTCCTCGAGGAGAATTGGCTCTACGAAGCCATCACCGAAACGTACATCCCTCTGCTGTGGGCTTTGGAAGGATTGGTCGGCGACGGCATCGATTTTCGCGTGACCATGTCGCTCACGGCTCCACTGGTCTCGATGCTCGATGACGAATTGCTCCGCCGACGGTACACCAGACACCTCGACCGGCTGTGCGAGCTCGCGGAGAAGGAAGTGGAACGGACGCGACACCTGCCGCAATTCCACGAGACGGCGCTGATGTACCGTGAGCGCTTCTCCAAAGCCCGGTCGGATTACGTGCATCGGTGGAAGAGTGATCTGGTGAGCGCATTCGCCCGGCTGCAACGAACGGGCAAACTGGAGATCATCGCTTGCCCTGCTACGCACGGCTTCCTGCCCGCGCTGTGCGTCAACCCGGCGGCCGTACGCGCCCAGATCCTCGTCGGAGTGCAGCACTACACAGCCACGTTCGGGTGCCGGCCTCGAGGCGTGTGGCTGCCCGAGTGCGGTTTTTATCCGGGCGTTGACATCTTGCTGCGGGAGGCGGGCCTGCGGTTCTTTTTCGTCGATACCCACGCCGTTCACAACGCGGCGAGCCGCACGCAGTACGGCCCCTACGCCCCACTCTACTGCCCGAGCGGCGTCGCGGCCTTCACGCGCGACGATGAGTCGTCCAAGCAGGTTTGGAGCTCGGTCGAAGGTTATCCCGGCGACTTCGACTACCTCGAGTTCTACCGCGACGTCGGATTCGAGCTCGACTTGGACTACATTCGGCCATACATTCAGAAGGACGGCATCCGCGTCAACACCGGCATCAAGTACAACCGAGTCACCGGCCCCACGGAATGCAAGGAACCGTACGTACGCTGGCGGGCGCTCGACAAGGCGGCGGCCCACGCCGGCAACTTCATGTGCAACCGGCAGCGCCAGGTGGAGTGGCTGCGCAGTTGGATGGGCCGGAAACCGATCGTGGTCGCGCCTTACGATGCCGAGCTGCTCGGACACTGGTGGTTCGAAGGACCTGAGTGGCTCGACTTTCTGTTTCGTAAGATCGCGTGCGATCAGGACACGCTGCGCCTCATCACGCCGTCCGAGTACCTGGCGGAGTATCCGGTCAATCAGGTCGAGATGCCGAGCGCTTCGAGCTGGGGCTACAAGGGCTACAATGAGGTGTGGCTCAACGGGGCCAACGACTGGATGTATCGCCACCTCCACACGGCGGCGGATCGCATGGTCGAGCTGGCAACCCAGTTCCCTGCGGCTCAGGGCCTGACGCGCCGCGCGCTCGACCAGGCCGCGCGCGAGCTGCTCCTGGCCCAGGCCAGCGACTGGGCATTTGTCATGAGCCGCGGCACGGTCGTGGGCTACGCCGTGCAACGGACGAAAGACCACCTGCTGCGGTTCAGCCAGCTATTCGAGATGGTCAAGACCGGCACCGTACACGAGGCCTGGCTCAGCACCGTCGAGCGCAAAAATAACATTTTCCCGGAACTCGACTACAGGGTCTATCGATCCGACTACAAGCCTTCGTTTGCGGCGAGACCCGAAAGACGAACGTGATCCGAAAGACGAACGTGAAACATGGATTCGATATCTGAAATCATCGACGAGCGCCCCAACATCTGCGGGTGGGAGGACCAGGTCGCGGTGATCACGAGCCGCCACGAGCCCGTCTATCTCGGGCGAACCCCAATGCACCGCGAGCGCCTGCAGTCGGCATTTGCCATCGGCTTGCACATGCATCAGCCCTTGATCCTTGGCGATGGCGATCTGCGCACCGCCCCCATCATCGGCAACCTGCAGTACATGATGGAACACCAAGACATCGGCGACAACCACAACGCTCCTGTTTTCGCTTCGTGCTACAGCCGCACCGCTGACTTCATTCGCGAGCTGGTCGATGCGGGGCGGCAACCGCGCGTGATGCTCGACTACTCCGGTACCCTGCTGTTCGGCCTGCGGCAGATGGGCCGCGGGGACATCCTGGAGAACCTGAAAACGGTGGTGCACGATGCGCGTTACTGGCCTTGTGTGGAATGGCTCGGCACGCTTTGGGGCCACGCGGTTCCCGCCTCGACCCCCGTCCCGGACCTGGCACTGCACATGCGCGCTTGGCAACATCATTTTGCGGCCGTCTTCGGCTGGGAAGCGCTGGCGCGCGTGCGCGGATTCTCACCGCCCGAGATGAACCTCCCGAATCATCCCGACGTGTGCTTCGAATACGTCAAAGCACTGCGCGAATGCGGCTATCAGTGGCTGGCCGTGCAGGAACACACCGTCGAGGAACTCGACGGGCAGGGCCTACGGGAGCGCTACCTGCCGCGGCGGCTCGTCGCGCGCAACAGCGCCGGTGACGAGGTGTCCATCACGGCCCTCATCAAGACGCAGGGCTCCGATACGAAGCTCGTCGGGCAGATGCAGCCATTCTACGAAGCCAAAGGGCTGCACCGGCGAGAGCTGGCCGGGCGCCATGCTCCGCCGCTGGCCCTGCAGATCAGTGATGGCGAGAACGGCGGCGTGATGATGAACGAGTTCCCGCCGGCCTACAAACGAGTCTGGCCGGAGATCGGCACGGAGGGGGTCGTCGCCCTCAACGGAACCGAGTACATCGAGCTGCTCGGTGCGGCGGGCTTTGCCGCCGAGGATTTCGCGCCGATCCAGCCGTTGCATCAACACGCCATCTGGCGGCGCGTCGGCAGCAAGCCTTTCCCTGACGCAGTTGCCAAGGCCGTCGAGGAGGCCAGGCGCAGCGATCACCGTTTCCACATGGAAGGCGGCTCATGGACCAACAACCTGAGCTGGGTACGCGGCTACAAGAACGTCCTCGATCCGATGAACGAGCTCAGCGTGCTGTTTCATGAAAAGCTGGACGGGCGCGCGGTGGACCGGCGCCGCCACGCATACCGCGACGCCCTGTACCACAACTTGGTCGCGCAAACGAGTTGCTACCGCTACTGGGGTCCGGGCCGCTGGACCGACTACGCGCGCGAAATCTGCCGGCGCGGGACGGAGATCCTGCAACACGATTTCTGATCAGCACAGGATCGCCATTTGGCGGTTCATCGAGTTCTTCACCGCCACCACCTCAAGGCAGGTCTCCGGTACAATGCCGCGTACGAACGTGCGCTGGACGACCTCAGGCAGCCATCGCTGCTACCACCGTGATAATGGCCACGACCAGCACCATCAACGAGATCAATCACTGCAATGGGAAGAACTCCGGAGAGGGCATCCTTGCGAAGAGATACTCAGGTTTACCAACCATCCCTTACGCGACGAGGTGGGGTGTCGCCTCCCGGGTCTCAGACCGATTCGACCGCACCCGCTCCTCAAGATCGGATTTGGTCCTAGCGTTACCGGAAATCTCTGGATCGGGGCGATCCCTTTCGCGCTCCTCGAGCGCCGGAATTGACAATGGGGCGCCATGTCCCTATAGGCCACACGACTCACTACTGACCACTACGGATGAGAATCCAGCCGCCGATAACCGTCCCCGTCGATCTCAAAGAACAACTCGCAACATTCGCAGTCAACATTTCACCCCTAACCTATGTGCTATGAGTACAGTGCGATCGTTGAAGGAAGGACCTATGTCCCTCACTTATGACGCTGTTGGCGTCGATTCTGGCCGCGAGGAAGGCAGTCTTCGCGAGCTGGCGAAGTGGGTCAACAAGACCTTCAAGTTCAGCGCGGCGGAACCGCTCCTACCTCTCGGTTACTTTGCAAACGTCTTGCGCCTCACGCCCGATATCGGCCTCGCGATTTCCACGGATGGTGTGGGGACAAAACTCCTGATCGCTCAAGCTCTTGGAAAGTACGACACGGTGGGCATTGACTGCGTTGCCATGAACGCCAACGACGTGATCTGTGTGGGTGCCACCCCTTTTGCCATGGTTGACTACGTGGCTGTCCAGCAAGCCGACCCTGGTTTCTTGGGCGAGATCGCGAAGGGGCTATACACAGGCGCGGAACTCGCGGGCATTACCATTCCTGGTGGGGAAATCGCTCAGGTTCGAGAGATGATTCACGGCTCAAGGGAGGGCTACGGCTTCGACTTGGTTGGCACTTGTGTTGGCACTGTGCACCCCAAGCGCCTACTCGTCGGCGAAGATATCCAGCCCGGCGACCTCGTCGTGGGCATCCGCAGCAACGGCATCCACAGCAACGGCCTCACGCTGGCTCGCCACGTATTGTTCGACCAAGCCAAGTTGACGGTGTCGCAAAACGTGCCAGACTTGGGCAAATCAGTCGGCGAGGAACTGCTCGCTCCGACGCACATCTACGTCAAAGAAGTGGTCCAGATGCTGACAGAGGGGCTCGCCGTGAAGGCTCTGATTCACATCACGGGCGACGGATTCATGAATCTCGCCCGCGTGAAGGCGGACGCCGGCTACGTCATCGACAAGCTGATCGAGCCCCCTCGGATCTTCTCTCTCATTCAAGAGCGGGGACATGTGGGTGACGAAGAGATGTTTCGGGTCTACAACATGGGTACCGGTTTTTGTGTTGTAGTCAGCTCTGGAGACGCCCAACGTGTCAAGGAAATCGTCTACAAGCACGGCCACGAGGCGGCGGTCATCGGCTACACCGTTGCGGACACGAAGCGGCGCGTTTGGATTTGTGAACGGAATCTTGTGGGCGAAAAGACCGCGTTTGCGCCCGCCGCCAAGGACGAGCTGCCCCCGCCCTGTCCATAGTCGTTGTTCCCAAGCTGCACACCGCAAGAACGGCGCCGCCATGGCCGGCCGGGCGGGCAAGGCGATCCGAAGTCGGCAGTTGACAGTCGAGCGTTGAAAGGGTCAAAGCGGGGAAGGAATGACGGCGCCTGAAGGTAGCGAAGGCCGGAGACCGGCTTCTACGCTCTCAACCTTGAGCTGTCGACTCTCGACGCGAGGCTGCACCTCGCCATGTTGACACTGCCGAACTTCCTCACCCTGTTACGCATCATTGCCGTCCCGGTGTTCCTCATCGTGATCAGCAATCGACACTACGGGGCGGGGCTGGTCATCTTCATGGCTGCCGGAATCACCGACACCGTCGACGGGGTGCTCGCGCGCCTGATGGACTCGAAGAGCGATCTGGGCGCGACCCTCGACCCGCTGGCGGACAAGTTGCTGTTGGTGAGCTCGTTCGTCATCCTCACCTGGCTACAGGTGATTCCGTTGTGGCTGATGATCCTGGTGTTGACACGCGACGTCGTCATCCTCGCTGGCTACTTGGTGATTTACTTCGTCAGCACCCCCATCGAGGTCAACCCCACGCCCGTGGGCAAGCTCAACACCTTTCTCGAGATGTTGACGATCGGCTTCGCCTTGGTGACCCTGGCGCGGCCGGACATGACGATGGCCGGCGTCAACCTGGCGACATGGTACTTCACCGCTGCGACCATCACCATCTCCGGCGTACACTATGTCTACAGCGGGCTGTTGTGGTATCAGCGGCAAGGCACGGCAGCGGACACGAAGAATCGCGAGAAGGAAGGCCACTGATGAGACGTCTAGCGGCGTTTGCAGTTCCAAATCCATTGTGTTCGAGTCGAGTTCCGCTCGGAGCTGTGCCCGAGCGAGCCAACCCTGTCCTTAGCGATGTCGAAGGAGGCGAGCGACTCGGTGCACTTACGGTCCGAGGCTCTGCCTCGTTGGTATTCACCATCTGCCTCGTGGGGCTGGTGACGCCTGCATGGGCCGTCACCGCCCGTGAGTTACTCGACCAAGTGCGGCATCTGTCGGAGACGACACGCAAATGGAACGATCGGGTGCAGCATTTGCGGCTCCGGATCGTCGACCGGCGCGGCGGCGAGCGCACGCGCACGCTGGTCATCTACACGAAAAAATATCCGGAGGACCGCAACCGCACCCTCCTCTTCTTTGAGTCCCCGCCGGAGGTAAAAGGCGTGGGCTTCCTGCAATGGGCTGACTCCCATGCCAAAGACGAACAGTGGCTTTACTTGCCGGAGCTGAAGCGAGTGCGCCAGATCAGCGCTGGAGCCAAGCACGAGAGCTTCGTGGGCACGGATTTCAGCTACGACGATCTCGCCATCATCAGCCAGATCACTGAGTGGACTGCAAACGACGCGCGCACCGACCTGGTGCGGGATGAGCAGCTGGACGGCCGTGCCTGCCACGTCATCGAGTACGCCCCGACGGGCAAAGACCTCACCTACGGAAAGATCCTCGACTGGCTCACCGCCGATGACCTGACGATGCTGAAGTTCGAGATGTACGACAAGTCGGTGCGGCTGGAGAAGGTGCTGACGTTGAGCGATATCCGCAAGCTCGGTGAGATCCCGACCGCCTTTCACATGGAAATGCAGAATGTCCAGGGCGGTAGCCACACCGTGGTCGACTTCAGCGAGATCAAGTACGACACCGGCCAGCCCGACGACCGCTTCATTCAGCGCGCCCTCGAACACGGGCTGTAGACGTGTCACGTCTCAGTACTGAGGGGCATCCTTCCGAGACCATTTCACTGAGAGGATTGTTGAAACAATGATTGTCGATACGCACTGTCACATATGGGAGAGGCACCTTGTCCAGGGAGGCATGAAAGACCTGATGGATTCGGTGGCGGCGGAACTCCGAATCCAGAATCCCGAGAGCCTCTGGAACGGCTCGATCGGACGGCTCATCCAGGACATGGATGAGGCCGGAATCGAGAAGACCGTCATGTTGCCTCTGGATTTCGAGTTTTTGCACAGCGGCGGCAGCTTCACCTTCCGAGCGTTCAACGACCTCGCCGGCGCATACGCCAAGGCGCATCCGAAGCGCGTCGTCGCTTTCGCCGGCATCGACCCGCGGCGGGGGGTTGCGGCCGTGGCCGAGCTCCGCCGCTGCGTCGAGGAGATGGGGTTTCGCGGCCTCAAGCTGTGGACCGTCGCCGGATTCTTTCCGGATGACGAGAGCTACTATCCGCTGTACGAGGAGGCGGCACGTTTGGGCGTGAACGTCGTTGTGCACACGGGCCTCGGACCCGGGCAGACCTATCTCAAGACCTGCCGCCCCGCGTATGTGGACAAGATTGCGGTCGATTTCCGTGAGATCAATTTCATCATGGCGCACGTGGGCATGCCGTGGGTCGACGAGGCTCTCGCAGTTGCGCTCAAGAACCCGAACGTTTACGTCGACATCTCCGCCTGGCAGAGGGTGGCGCGCAGTTTCCCGCTCGGATTTGCCCAGATGCTGTCGATGGCCAAGCTCATGCACAACGGCGTTCACAAGGTGCTCTTCGGTTCGGACTGGCCCCTGTTCACCGAAATATACACTCAGAAGCACTGGGTGGATGCCGTCCGCAGCTTGGAGTACCCACCAACCCTCCAAATGATGGGGCTGCCGGAGATCACGGCGGAAGACAAGGAGCGGATTCTCGGGACCAACGCGCAGCACGCCCTCGGACTGTAGCTGGCGCGCGGCTCTCCAGCATAAGCGAGAGCTGTCACCAGCAGAGAGGTAGGAGACGAGGCCCGGCTCAGCTGCGGGCGAGGAGCACCGTCGGCGGGCGCTGGGTTTTGCGCTTCAGCTTCGCCGCGGCCTGTTCCGCCGCTTGCCGGCTCGAATAGCTGCCGACCAACACCCGGTACAGCGCGTGTCCACCGCGCCGGGTGCTCTGAATGCTGGCGCGGTATCCGGCTCGCGCCAGCGAGCTACGCAGCCGGGCGGCGCTGTGCCTGGCGCGAAAAGCGCTCAGACTGACGAAGTATCTGTGCGCTGGCTGCGCGGACACTTTGGGCTCATCATCGTCGCCGGCCGCGCTCGCGGCGGCGGCCGCCACCTGTACCGCAGTCAGTGCGGGCTCGGGCGCGCCACTCGCGCCGAAACCGTAGTCGAGCAGGCGTTTGAGGTCGCCCCATAGATCGGTCGAGCCGAGCACGGCGACACCGATCTCCCGGCCGTCCGCCCTGGCCGCACCGACAAAGCATTTCTTTGCAGCTCGGGTCCACCCCGTCTTCCCGAGCACCTGGATGCGGTAGTTGCCCAACAACCGATTGTGGCTGCGCAAGGCGATCGGCCGTACCGGCCCCGCGGCCGGCCACACTGCGGTGGTCTTGGTGCTCACGACCTTCTCGAACAGCGGGTTCTCCAGAGCGCGAGCGAACATCGTTGTCAGGTCGCGCGCGGTGCTGTAGTGATTCGCGGCCGGCAAGCCGTTCGGGTTCACGAAATGGCTGCTGGTGGCTCCCAGCAAGCGGGCCTCCGCATTCATGCGTGCCGCAAACCCGGGCACGGAACCGCTCACGCCCTCGGCGATCACCATGGCAGCGTCGTTCGCCGAGTTGAGGAGTAGGGCGTAAACGAGATCGCGCAGGCGCATCTTCCATCCCGGCCGCAGGCCGATCTTCGAAGGCGGCGCGGCGGCGGCTTGCGGCGTGACAATCAGTGAATCGTCCAACCGGCCGCTCTGCAGTGCGACCATGGCGGTGACGATCTTCGTCGTACTGGCTGGCGGCAGCGGCAAGTCCGCATTGCGCTCCCACAGCACCTCACCCGTCTGGTTGTCGATCAGGATAGCAGCGCGGGCGGTGACCGCGGTGTGAGGGCGGACAGCATGTGCTGAGGTGGCAAGGATGGTTGCAGCGAGAAGCCCGGCCCACACAGCTGATGTTCTAACGCGAATCATGCCCTCCGCGACCTCCCGCTCCTCACGTTTGCAGTCTGAGGAATGTCCCGTAGGTTGTCAAGCGTAACTGTGAAAAAGTGTCTACTGGACGCGAGTTGAAAGGCAACCGAACTCGCACCACGATGTATCCGCGACTTGGCGCTAGCTCGCCACGGCGGGCGCTGCGGGTGCCCGTTGAACGAACATGCGACGGAAGAAGAACAGACTGATGATCATCGGCATCACATAGTAGGCAATACGGAAGATCAGGGCCGCAACCACGGCGGTCTCGAAGGGCACCGAGAGACTGCTGAAGATGGCGGCCATGGAGCCCTCCATGATCCCGAGGCCACCGGGCACGAAAGACACCATGGAGAGAACAATCCCCACCGCGAACCCGACGACCACAAAGGTGATCGGAATTGGATGGCGCACGGCCACGAAAGCGCCGTACAGGATGAGCAGCGTGAGCACCCAGTCAACGACGATCCACAACGTGGGGATCACCATGCGTCGTTTGCGCAGCAGGAGGAACTCGATGCCGCGGTTCAGATTGCGTTGGAAGCGCCAGATGCTGATGCGAGCCGGCTTGTGGCGCGGCAGGAAGCGGTGCATGAACCAGTGCACCGTCTCCGCCATCATGAACAGCGTCCGCCGGCGCAAGCCCCGGTGCAACAGCAGCGCCATCGCGAGGACGGCGGCAAGGATGAACAAGAACAGCAGCGTGGCGGTGGTGCCCAAGGCGTAACCTCGCAGATCATGCGCCGTCACTAGATACGCAAACCCGGCGACAACAAAGAGCAGCAGAACAACGTTGGTGATGAATCCTTGCACCAGCGAAATGATCACCGCCGTCCCGGACGGGATCGACAGCCGCAAGAAAAAGTAGAGCCGCAGCGCAAAGCCGCTGAGACCTCCGGTCGAGACCACGTAG
>Ga0315281_10014465_pt1 | contig 10644 bp, 10 predicted proteins | sample YL17G07_0_MG_FD_204540 | JGI IMG/M metagenome (GOLD analysis project Ga0315281, IMG submission 204540) | Sediment microbial communities from Yellowstone Lake, YNP, Wyoming, USA - YL17G07_0 | ecosystem: Environmental > Aquatic > Freshwater > Lake > Sediment | place: USA: Wyoming | collected... | reverse complement strand
GCTTCACCGAGCCGGAAGCGGTGCTGGTGTTGATTGCAGGCGATAAGCCCAAGCGCATCTTGTTCTGCCGCGACAAGCATCCGGAGCGCGAAATCTGGGATGGCTTTCGCTATGGGCCGGAGGCGGCGCAGGAAGCGTTCGGTTTCGACGAAGCGCATTCCATCACGCAACTGGACGAACTGCTGCCCAAGCTGCTGGCCGATCAACCGGCGCTGTTCTACGGCATCGGCGTGGATGCGCACTGGGACGAGCGCATCGTGGGCTGGCTCAACGCGGTACGTGAGCAAGCCCGTTCCGGAATCGCATCTCCAGGGGAAATTCGCGATGTGCGCGTGCTGCTGGACGAAATGCGCCTCATCAAGCGCCCTGAAGAAATCCAGCTCATGCGCCGTGCGGCCGAGATTTCCTGTGGCGCCCATCGCCGCGCCATGCAATTCACGCAACCCGCATTGCATGAATACCAGATCGAAGCCGAAGTGCTGCACGAGTTCCGTCGCCACGGCGCACAGGCCCCGGCTTATACGCCCATTGTTGCCGGTGGCGCCAATGCCTGCGTATTGCACTACATCGCCAACGACGCCGAACTACGTGCAGGCGAACTGTTGCTGATCGATGCCGGTTGCGAGGTGGATGGTTACGCCGCCGACATCACGCGCACCTTTCCGGTCGGCGGTTCATTCAGCGCTGCGCAGCGCGATATTTATCAGATGGTTCTGGACTCGCAAACTGCCGCCATCGCTGTGGCCAAATCCGGCAATACCTGGGAACAGCCGCATGAGGCCGCGCTGCGCGTGTTGGCGCAGGGCATGATCGATTTCGGTTTGTGTCAGGGCAGTGTGGATGCGGTGCTGGAATCGGGCGACTACAAGCGCTTTTACATGCACCGCACCGGCCACTGGCTGGGACTGGACGTGCACGATGCGGGCGAGTACAAGCAGCAAGGCAACTGGCGCGAATTGCAGCCGGGCATGACGCTCACCGTGGAGCCGGGCTGCTACATCCGCCCCGGTGACGACGTGCCCGAAGCGTTCTGGAATATCGGCGTGCGTATCGAAGACGACGTGCTGGTCACGGTGGATGGCAACGAGGTGCTGACTGGCGCTGCGCCCAAAACCGTGGCGGAAATCGAAGAAACCATGCGGCGAGAGTTGCGTGCCTGACCACGCCGATCTGATTATCGCCGGCGGCGGGCCGGTGGGGGCGATCCTGGCGCTGGCGCTGAAGGACAGCGGCCTGTCGGTGATGGTGCTGGAAGCGCGCAGCGATTTCACCCGCAAGCCCGACCCGCGCGCACTGGCGCTGTCCTACGGCAGCATGCTGATGTTGCGCCGGCTCGGCATATGGCAGGCCCTGCCTGAACCCACTCCCATCGAAACCATCCACATTTCGCAGCAAGGCAGCTTCGGTCGCGCCGTGTTGCAAGCCAGCGACGATGGCCTGCCCGCGCTGGGTTACGTCGTTGATTATGCTGCGCTGGATCTGGCGTTGCATCAGGCGCTTGCGGATAGCGGCGTGCATTATGTCACCGGCGCCAGAGTGAGCCGCACCCGCGCCACCGGGGCTTATGCGGTAGCCGATTTCGAGTGCAATGGCACCGAGCAGCAGGCCACGGCGCGGTTGCTGGCCTTGGCCGACGGCGGCCGGAGCCTGGGGCAGATGCAAGGCGTGGAGCGCTGCGAGCACGACTACAAACAGAGCGCGGTGGTGGCCCAGATCAAGACCGAGTTTCCCCACCGCGGCATTGCTTTTGAGCGTTTCACCCCCGACGGTCCGGTCGCCTTGTTGCCTTCCGGTGCCGATTGGGCCTTGGTCTGGACCTTGCCACCGGAGCGCGCTGAAACTGTTCTGAGCTTGTCGGACGATGATTTCACTGCAGCACTGCACCGTCATTTCGGCGATCGCGTAGGGCGTATTCTGGCGGCCGGTAAACGGGCCAGCTTTCCGCTGGTGCTCAAATACAGCCGACCTGTCACGGCCCAACGTACGGTGCTGCTCGGCAACGCCGCGCAGATGCTGCATCCGGTGGCGGGCCAGGGCTTTAATCTGGGGCTGCGCGATGCGTGGGAGCTGAGCGAAGAAATTCTGGCCGCCTGTAAGGGGCATGGCAAAAATGCTTACACTGAAAATGAAATTCGTCATGCCAGCTCCCCTCACCCCAACCCCAACCCTCTCCCAGAGGTAGAGGGGGCAAACGCGAAGGGCGCTTGTTTTGATTTGGGCGACGACGCCATGCTGGCGAGCTATCGTGCCCGCCGCCGCTTTGATACCCGGGGCAGCATTCTGTTTACCGATGCCTTGGTGCGAGGTTTTTCCAACGCCGACCCATTGCTGCGCCATGCACGCGGGATTGCGTTGGCGGCGCTGGACGGGTTGCCACCGTTGAAGCGCCTGGTGATGCGCAAGATGATTTACGGGGTGCGCGGCTGATGGCGAGCACTGTGGATTTCGATGTCGTCATCGTCGGCAGCGGGCTGGTGGGGTCCGCTTTTGCCCTGGCACTCAAGGACAGCGGCCTCAAACTCGCACTGGTGGAGGCGCGGCCGCCGCAACCCCTGCCGGCAGACGGTAGCTGGGACAGCCGCGTGTATGCGATCAGTCCCGGCAACGCCGCATTCCTGGGTTCCCTCGGTATCTGGCCAACGCTGGAGCAGGCCCGCGTTGCCCCGGTCTACGCCATGCAGATTTTTGGTGACGACAACACCGCCAGCCTCAACTTTAACGCCTATCAGGCCAGTCTGCCGGAACTGGCGTTCATACTGGAAAACCGCTTGCTGCAGGATGCCCTGTGGCAGACGTTGCAGCATCAGGCTGATCTGGAGATCATCTGCCCGGCGCAGTGCGCGGCGATTGACTGGGACCCTTCACATGCTACCTTGGCCTTGGCCGATGGCCGGGCGCTACGCACGAAACTGATCATCGGCGCCGATGGCGCGCAATCCTGGGTGCGCGGGCAGGCGGGAATCGAGGCCAACCCGCGACCCTACAACCAGATGGGCGTGGTGGCTAATTTCGAAACCGAATTGCCACATGGCAACATCGCTCGCCAATGGTTTCGCGAGGATGGTGTGCTGGCCTGGTTGCCGCTGCCGGGCCAGCGTATTTCCATGGTCTGGTCCACGTGGGACGAGCAGGCGCAAGCCTTGACTGCGTTCTCCGCGCCCGACCTGGAAGCCGCAGTTGCAGCCGCAGGCCAGAATGCTTTGGGCAAACTGAAACTGATTACCCCCGCCGCAGCTTTTCCGTTACGCTTGCTGCGACTGGATCACTTGGTTAAACCGCGTCTGGCGTTGATCGGCGATGCCGCGCACAATGTGCATCCGCTGGCGGGGCAGGGCGTCAACCTGGGTTTTCAGGATGCCCAGGTGTTGGCCCAGGTGCTAAGCGCGCGCGGGCCGTGGGATTGCGGCGCCCAGTTGCTGCTGCGCCGCTTTGAGCGGGCGCGCAAGGAGGATATCCTGGCCATGCAGAGCGTGACCGACGCCTTGCAGAAGCTGTTCAATAACACCAATCCGGTACTTGGTACGGTGCGCAACCTGGGGCTGCACTTCACCGATAGCCTGCCGTGGATAAAAAATGCGCTGGTGCAACAAGCGTTGCGTTAGCTTGTCCAATTTCAGTCTTATTCATTTATTAGGAAAAATCATGCTCTTCAAGAATATCGTCAAATCGCTGTTGCTGTTCTGCCTCTGTGCCAGTGCTGTCTGGGCGGACGAAGCCGCAGTCAAGAAGGGGCTGCTTGCCAAGTTTCCGGGAGCCAACATCAAGAGCATAGCCAAGACTCCCTTTGCCGGGTTGTATGAAGTGTATATGGATGGTGATCTGCTCTACACCGACGACAAGGTCAGTTATTTGTTTCTGGGTAATTTGATCGAGCTGAAAAGCAAACGTAATTTGACCGAAGAGAGCATGCAGAAGTTGACCAAGGTGACATTTGAAAGCTTGCCACTGGATTCCGCGATCAAGGTGGTGAAAGGTAATGGCAAGCGCAAAATCGCCGTATTCTCTGACCCTGACTGTCCCTTCTGCAAACGCTTCGAGACTGAGCTGAAGTCGGTCAACGATATCACCATTTATACCTTCCTGTTTCCGATCGAGGGGTTGCACGGCGGCGCTACTGACAAATCCAATGCCATTTGGTGTTCGCCGGACCGCGTCAAGGCTTGGGAAGAATGGATCGTGCAGGGCATCGCTCCGAAAGCTCCCGGCACTTGCGCAACCCCAATAGAGAAGATTGCTGAACTGGCCGCCAAGCTTGGTATCAGGGGTACGCCTACCATCATTATGGCCGACGGTCGGCGCGTGCCCGGCATGGTACCGGCGGCGCAGTTGGAATCGATGATGGCGGCTACACCCGCCGCAAAGTAAAACCGCCGGGATAAATCGATGAAAGAGTATTGGGAAGAGCATTATTCAGCCGATGCATATATTTTCGGCACCGAACCCAACCTGTTTCTGGCTTCACAGCAACATTTGCTGCAAGCGGGGCAGCACGCTCTGGCGGTGGCTGACGGCGAGGGCCGCAACGGCGTCTGGTTGGCAAAGCAGGGGCTGCATGTAACCAGTATCGATTTTTCGGAAAATGCCGTAGCGAAGGCGCGTAAGTTGGCAGCAGAGGCAGGCGTAACGCTGGATGTCGAAGTGGGCGATGTGTTCACCTGGGATATGGGAGAAAACCGTTTCGACCTGATCGTGGCAATTTTCATCCAGTTTGCCTCGCCCCAACAACGCGGCCAGTTATTCCAGCACATCAAGCGCGCCCTCAAGCCGGGCGGATATCTGATCCTGCAGGGTTACACGCCGAAACAACTGGAATACAAGACCGGTGGGCCATCCGCTGTGGAAAATCTGTACACCGCGCGGATGCTGCGGGAGTATTTTTCCGACATGGAAATCCTGCATCTGCGCGAGCACGAGGATTTTATCGCCGAGGGCACCAAGCACTATGGCATGTCCGCGCTGGTGGATCTGACGGCACGCAAACTATAGATTGAATGATGAGGGCAAGGGGCTTGGCGGAGGATAGCGCATTGCTTGGCCAACACGATGCGGCAGTGAAACTGGGCGCAGCGCTGACCCTGTCGGTATTGCTGCATCTGGCAGTAATTTACGGTATCAGGGTTGTGCCGCCGCGTTCCAGCGGAACGCCCTCAGTCGTCATCCAGGCTCGCTTGGTCAAGCCCAAGGTGGTGCCACAAATTCAGGCGCAGGTGGTGCCCCAGGATGCGGTGCAGTCTGTCAGTGTGGAGCAAAAAACCGAGCCGACTCCAGCCCCGGCAAATAAGGCGCCTGAGCCAGAACAACCGGCGCCTCCTGCCACAGGTGGCGTGGATACTGCCCAGTCAGCATCCCCAATTACCCTGGAAGCACCTTTGCAGGAAGACCCCACTTACTATCCCGGCAAACAGGTGGATGTTCATCCCCGGGCGCTGCAGCCGATCCGCCCGGCATACCCCGATAACGCATTCAAGGAGGGAGCGCAGGGTATCGTTATCCTGCTGCTGATGATTGACGAGTTGGGTGTTATCCGCGATGTCTCAGTGGCGGAGGCAACTCCTCAGGGGTATTTCGAAGAATCTGCAATGCAGGCTTTTCGCGGTAAACGCTTCACCCCGGCAATCAAGGGTGGCCGCGCGGTCAAAAGCCGTGTGCTGATCCGGGTGCAATACGATTTGACCAACTACAAGCCGGCGCCTCCCGCAGTACCAGAATCCGCTCAGTAGGCCGGCCTTCAGACCGACGTGTGGGCTAGGGTGTCCCGTTCTGCGGGAGCGGTACGTCCTTCGGCCACAATACCCACATCTTCCCCCGCTGCCGCATGCTTCCGGCAAACCCACCCGCTTCAGAACCGAAACCCCAGAAAAAATCCGCGCGCACTGCACCCCGTATGGCGCCCCCGGTATCCTGGGCTACCATCAGACGGTTGAGCGGGCGCTCGGTATTGGGCCAGGTGGTCGCGAGAAAAACCGGTGCGCCCAGCGGGGTGGTGCGCGGATCGATGGCAATGCTGCGCCCTGCGGTAAGCGGTACGCCCAGCGCGCCGAGCGGCCCGGTCAGGTTGTTCGGCAGTTCACGGAAAAACACATAGCTCGCATTTTCGTCCAGCAGTTTCCGCACTTTGTCAGGGTTCTGTTTCGCCCAATTGCTGATGCCCTGTAACGAAGCCTTCTCCAAAGTCAATTCACCCCGTTCCACCAGTAATTTGCCGATGGATTTGTAGGGATAACCGTTTTGCTCGGCATAGCCGATCGACAAGGTTTCCCCGCTATCCAGCCTTATTTTTCCGGAGCCCTGTATTTGCAGAAAAAACAGCTCGATTGGATCGTCCACCCAGAACAATTCCTTGCCTTTAACCGGCGCATCCCCATGCTCGATTTCGGCACGGCTAAAGTAAGGAACGACCCGGTTGCCCTGCAGTCGCCCGCGCAGGCGCATGCTTTTTAGCTCAGGGTAGACGCTGGCCAAATCGATAATCAGCAGATCGTCCGGCATGCCATAAAGCGGATAACGATATTTTGCGGAGCGTTGCTTGGCACCCCGCAGCAAGGGTTCGTAGTAGCCAGTGATTAATCCCTGGTTGCTGCCATCGGGGTTGCTGACCTGATAAGGCAAGAAATTTTCTTCAAAGAAAGTGCGCTGGGCAGCACTGTCTTGCGCTGGAATAGCAACGGCTGCTTTGCATACAGCTTGCCAGTTCGGTTTGTTCTTCAGGGTGGCGCAGCTTTGCATGAACGCTGGCCACGCGGCTGCCGGATCATCATCCGGCCAACCGCTGACGGTGTCCCATGTGACAGGGGTGAGCGCAGGTAAGGCGGGAACCTGTACCTTGGGCGGGACAACCGGCTCAGGCGGCGGCAACTCCGGCGTTACAGCACAGCCAGCCAGAAAAAATAAGGCGAACGCCAGTAACGGATGGCAAAAATTGCCGCGATGTTTATCGATGTTCTCTGTGCCTCTGTGTCTCTGTGGTGAGAAATTTAGCATCGTCATTCTTTCACCAGCCGGATCGCCCGAAACCAGCCATTTGCCAGCACCGGCTCGTCGGATTCCACTTTGAACGCCGGCACTTGCGCCAGCACTTCCTCGAATACCACGTCCAGTCGCGTGGCGATGCGCCGTGCGATGGGGTTGAGCATGCGCCGCAACGGAGCCTTTTCACCGGGGCGCAGGAATTTATCCAGGATCAGCACCCTGCCGCCCGGTTTGAGCACGCGCGCAGTTTCCTTTAGGCATTGCTCTGGTTGCGGCACCACCGCCAGGATCAGATGTAGTACCGCCCAGTCGAAGCAGTTGTCGGCAAACGGCAGGGCCAAGCTGTTACCTTGCACCAGATTGACATTCCAGCCGTTGATCCGATCCTTGGCCTGGGACAGCATCGCCGCGTTTAAATCGATACCGGTGTAGTTATGGGCGGTTTGCAGGCAAGGCAAGTCAAGCCCAGTGCCGATGCCGTTAATCAGTATGTTGAGCCTGCCTTCCTGCGGCAGATGATGCAGGCTGCGGGCCCGGATCTCGGCAGTGGCGCGGTGGATTACCCCATCATAGAAAGGGGCGATCAGAGAATAAGTGAACTTGAGAGACAACTCAGTGAAGTACGCGTGGCATGGCCAAAGTAAATTCGGGAACGGGCGCGTCAAAATGCACCCCGTCTTCCGCCACCATTTGATAGGAGCCGGACATGGTGCCTACTGGCGTGGCGATGGAAGTGCCGCTGGTGTACTCGAAACGTTCACCCGGTTTAAGTAACGGCTGCTCGCCTACCACACCCAGTCCGCGCACTTCCTGCACCTGATTATTGGCGTCGCTGATGCTCCAGTGGCGGCTGATGAGTTGCGCGGCCACATTGCCGGTGTTGGCGATGGTGATGGTGTAGGCGAACACGTAGCGGTCCCCCCCTTCATCGGATTGATCGGGAACATACGCCGAGTGGGCGGTCACCGTGATTTCATATTTTATGCTGTCTGCCATCTCTCTATTGCACACGAATTTACTGCGACTGGCAAGCGTTAGCACCGGTTGTGCCCAATTGAACCGAGGGTCAGGCTATGTCCAGCGCGATGAATTATCGGTAGAATCGTATCTTTTTTCCGTTCGAGAGATTCCACATGTCCAAGTATAGAATCGCACCAAGCATTTTGTCGGCGAATTTTGCCAAGTTGGGAGAGGAAGTTGACAACGTACTCGCCGCCGGCGCCGATATCGTCCATTTCGACGTCATGGACAACCACTATGTACCCAATCTGACCATTGGCCCGCTGGTGTGCGAAGCGCTGCGCAAGCATGGCGTGACCGTGCCCATCGACGTGCATCTGATGGTCAAGCCGGTGGACCGCATCATCCCGGATTTCGCCAAGGCTGGGGCCAGCTATATCACCTTTCACCCGGAAGCTTCCGAACACGTCGATCGCACCATCGGCCTGATCAAGGAATGCGGCTGCAAGGCCGGATTGGTATTCAACCCGGCCACCCCGCTGGATGTGCTGGAATACACCCTGGACAAGATCGACATGGTGCTGCTGATGTCGGTGAACCCCGGCTTTGGCGGCCAGAAGTTCATTCCCTACGTGCTGGACAAGGCGCGTAAGGTGCGCCAGATGATCGACGCCAGGGGGCTGAACGTGAGCCTGGAAATCGATGGCGGCGTGGGTCCGGCCAACATCCTGGAGGTCGCCAGGGCGGGCGTGGATACCTTCGTGGCCGGTTCGGCTGTGTTCGGTGCCGGCAAGGATAGCGACCCGCATCGTTACGACACCATCATCGGCGCCCTGCGCGCAGAACTGGCCAAGGTGTGATGGACGCCAGCCAATTTCCGCTGCCGGTGAAGGCGGTTGTCATCGACCTCGATGGCACGCTGCTGGATACCGCGCCCGACCTGGCCAATGCCGCTGAACTGATGATGGCGGAACTCGGCCTGCCCGCCGTGCCGCTGGAGACCGTCAAGACCTACATCGGCAATGGCGTGTCGCGTCTGGTGAAGCGCGTGCTCACCGGCGATATGCAGGCAGAGCCTGAGGCTGCTTTGTTCGAGAAGGCGCTGGCGATTTATCACAAGCGTTACGGTGAGCATGTGGCCGACCAGTCGCGTCCGTTCGAGGGCGTGGTGGACGGCTTGCGCGCCATGCAGGACATGGGTTACCCCTTGGCTTGTATAACCAACAAGGCCGAGCAGTTCACCGTGCCGCTGCTGAAGGCTACCGGTTTGCATGATTACTTCGAGCTGATTCTGTCCGGCGATACGCTGCCGAAGAAGAAGCCTGATCCGTTGCCTTTGCTGCACGCCTGTAAGCATTTCGGCATTGCCCCCACTGACCTGCTGCTGATCGGCGACTCGCTGAACGACGTCCAGGCTGCGCGCGCCGCCGGTTGCCATGTATTCTGCGTGCCTTATGGCTACAACCGTGGCCGCAGCGTGGAAGAGCTGGATCTCGACGCCATCGTGCCGAGTCTGGTTGACGCAGCAAAGCTGATTCGGAAGGCTTGATTGATGAACCTTGGAGAAATGCACTTTCTGGACAACGTCCCCGCCCGCTTGTGGCGATGGTGGAGCGTTGCGGCGTCCTGCGCCGCTTGATTATCCCGAACCGTGCAATCCCTTCTCTGAGGAGTAATCATGACTGAACAAGAATTCAACGAGCTCGCCAAGCAGGGCTACAACCGTATCCCGCTGGTGAAAGAACTGCTGGCCGATCTGGATACGCCGCTTTCGGTGTATCTCAAGCTGGCCAACCAGCCTTTCACCTACCTGCTGGAATCGGTGCGCGGTGGGGAGCGCTTCGGGCGCTACTCGTTTATCGGCCTCCCGGCCAAGAACCGTATCCGCGTGCATGGGCATCTGGTGACGGTGGAAAACGAGCAGGGCATCGTGGAGCAGCAGGAGTCGCCCGATCCGCTGGCTTTTGTCAGCGCCTACCTGGACCGCTTCAAAGCCGCAACCCGCCCCGGCCTGCCTCGTTTTTGCGGCGGGCTGGTGGGCTGCTTTGGCTACGACACCGTGCGCTATATCGAGCGCAAGCTGGCCAATACTGCGCCGCCCGATACCCTGCACACACCGGACATCCTGCTGTTGCTTTCGGAAGAGCTGGCGGTGGTGGATAACCTGTCCGGTAAACTGTACCTGATTGTTTACGCCGATCCGTTTCAGCGCGACGCCTATGCTACCGCGCAGTTGCGTTTGCATGAGTTGGCGCGTGCGCTGCGTAAACCCGTTGCAGCACCCAGCCCTGCACCAGTACCTGCGACCGTGGCCGAATCCGAAACCGGCGAGGCCGCCTTCAAGCAAGCCGTGGAGCGGGCTAAAGCCTATATTGCCGACGGCGACATCATGCAGGTAGTGCTGTCCCAGCGCATGAGCCATCCATTCTCTGCATCGCCATTGTCCTTGTATCGGGCGCTACGTACCCTCAACCCCTCGCCTTACATGTTCTACTTCGATATGGGGGGGTTCCATGTGGTCGGTGCCTCACCGGAAATCCTCGTGCGCTGCGAAGCCGACACCGTTACCGTGCGTCCCATCGCGGGCACCCGGCCACGTGGGGCCAACCGCGAAGAGGATGAGGCGCTGGCCAAAGATTTGTTATCCGATCCCAAGGAGCTGGCGGAGCACCTGATGCTGATGGACCTGGGGCGCAACGACATCGGGCGCGTGGC
>Ga0315281_10014464_pt1 | contig 10644 bp, 7 predicted proteins | sample YL17G07_0_MG_FD_204540 | JGI IMG/M metagenome (GOLD analysis project Ga0315281, IMG submission 204540) | Sediment microbial communities from Yellowstone Lake, YNP, Wyoming, USA - YL17G07_0 | ecosystem: Environmental > Aquatic > Freshwater > Lake > Sediment | place: USA: Wyoming | collected... | reverse complement strand
ACGGGTGAACCCGTGTCTGGATCGGCGCGCTCCTGAAGAGGCGGGCAGGACAGGAGAAGCGCCGTCACAGCCCCTTACAGCGAAGCGGGAAGACCTGCTCGCCGCCTGATCAAGGCAGAACAATAGACGGAGGTGAAAGAAATGTTCAAACCCAGTCGTCTGGTCCTTCTCGCGGTCGCGGCGCTCATGGTGTTCGGACTATCGTTCGTCGCCTGTGGGGGAGGGGAGGAGGAAACAGGAGGAGGCGGTGGAGGAGGCGCAGCTGCCTGGCCCACCCCCGCTCCGGGCGCGGGCGTTGGGGAGACAATCGGAGTGACAGACACATCGGTAAAGATCGGCACGCTTTTGCCCATGAGCAACACGCCCGCCACCGCCTGGGGCGTGCCGCTCTCCGCGGGGATGAGGGCCGAATTCGACTACGTCAACGACAACGGCGGCATCTACGGTCGCAAGATCGACTTCATCGTCGGCGACAGCCAGTACGCCGGGCCGGCTGCATCTGAGTCCGTCCGGAAGCTCGTTGAACAGGACGGCGTCTTTGCCATCCAGGGCACCGTAGGCATCGAAGCGGAACTGGCCGTCATGACCTACCTCCAGGAGAAGGGCATCCCGGACATGTTCCTGCAGGCGGCGGAGAGCGAGGTGGTGAACCCCATCTCATACCAGCGCTACCGCTGGCTCGTCGACTACACGAAAGAGGGCCAGATCCTCGGCAAGTACATTGGCGAGACCTACCCCGGCAAGAAGGTCGGCATCATTGCCCAGAACGACAACTTCGGCAAAGCTGGCGAAGCGGGCGTTAAGCAAGGCCTTCAGGATGCCGGCTCGAATGCTGAAACCACGACTCAGTACTACGACGCCACCATCACCGACGTCACTGCGCAGGTGCAGCGCCTGAAGGCCGACGGCGCTGAAGTCATCGCCGCCTACACCCAGCCGTCCCAGGCAGCCAGCGCGATCAGGGCGGCGCGCGAGACGCTAAGCTGGGACGCTCCGTTCTTCATGACCGGCGTCAACGCGGCTGAGATCATGGGCGCGCTCTCCGGCTACGACAACATCAAGGACTCAGTCACCGTTTCCTTCGGCCCGCAGTCCTGGCAGACTGCGGATTATGCGGGGGTCCAGCAGTTCCAGGACAGAATGAAGAAGTACCAGCCCGACGCGCAGATCAACAGCGTTGCTTTTTCCGGCTACGGCGTTGCCGAGGCGATGGTGGAGGTCCTGATCCTGACGGGGCCGGACCTCACCCGCACCAACTTTCTGAAAGCCGCGGAGACGATCTGCAAGTTGGACACAGGGGCAGTACTCACGCCTAAGAGCCTGTCTCCAACAGATCACGACTTTAACGAGGCCGAGGTCTTCGTGAAGGCGACCGGCACTGGCGCCGACTTCAAGTGGGTGCCGTTCGGCGACGTCATCGACTTCGAGTCGACTAAGGACTGCACACCGCCGACATATCCGGCCGATGCCGACAAGCAGCCGCGGTAGGAGACACAAACAGAAGACTGACATCGAAACTGGTCCATCGCGCCGGCGACGAGGGTGAAGAAGGGTAAAGCCGTCACGGTATGACCGAGACCGTCACCCTTGGGGCCGGCGCGACTCCAGCCCGCAGGCAAAGTAACGTTGCACGTCGATTGCCGACTGTCTCTGTGGCAGTGGCGGAGATGGCCGGAGACAAGATGCGCGAGGCAGACCACGGAATGTCCGTGTTCTGCCCGTGCGCTTTTGAACCGGCGATCGCGTGTGAAGATGGAGGGTCGAACCGCGTCGGGATCTTAGCCGAGGAGAAAGGAAGGGTTGCCGAGATGCCTGGACGGAAAGCGTTTGCCCTTGTTTTCCTGGCGGGACTTGTGCTCGCCGTTCTCGCTGTCACCGCATGCGGGGGGACCGAAGAGGAAGCAGGCGGCGGCGGGCAGACCGCGATTCCCTCCGGCCCGGGCGTCGGTGAGACCGTCGGCGTAACGGACGCGTCGATAACAATCGGCACCCTCCTGCCGATCAGCAACACCGTCGCCGCCGCCTGGGGCGTTCCCCTCTCCCAGGGAATGAAAGCGTATTACGACTACATCAACGACAACGGCGGCATCTACGGTCGCAAGATCGACTTCATAATCGGCGACAGCCAGTACGCCGGGCCGGTAGCCAGTGAGACCATTCGCAAGATGGTCGAGCAGGACGGCATCTTCCTTCTCCAGGGCAGCCTGGGCACCGAGGCCCACATGGCCGTCTACAAGTACCTGGAGGAGAAGGGCATCCCTGACATGTACATCCTCACCGGCAACACCATCTGGACCGATCCCATCGCTCATAGCCGCTTCGCCTGGCTTGTCGACTACATAGACGAGGGCCGCCTGCTCGGCCAGTACATCGCGAAGAACTTCGACGGCAAGAAATTGGGTATACTTGCCCAGAACGACGACTTCGGCAAAGAGGGCGAAGAAGGTCTAAAGCTGGGGCTTGAAGACGCTGGGGCCAACATGGAGATCACCACCCAGTATTACGATGCTACCCAGACGGACGTCACGGCGCAGATACAGCGTCTCAAAGCCGACAACGTCGACGTCATCGGCTACTACGGAATGCCCGCACAGGCGGCCAGCGGGCTCAAGGCCGCACGCGAGACCCTGAACTGGGATGTTCCCATCGTTATCTCGGGCGTAGACGCTGTAGAGGCCGTCGCCAGGCTGGCCGGCTACGACAACATCGAGGGCGCCGTGAGCGTCCTCTACGGCCACCAGGCGTTCGAGAGCGACTGGCCGGGGGTCAAGGAATACACCGAAATCCTGGCCAAGTACGCACCAGGCACACCGATGGACAATCTCACTGAAACCGGCATGTCCCTCTCCGAGTCGATAGTCAGCGTGCTCAAGCAGGCCGGCAGAGACCTGACACGGAGCGGTTTCCTGGGCGCCGCCGAGTCGGGCTGCAACGTCGTGTCCCGCACCGGCCTGGTGCCCTCCAGCATGAGCCCGACCGACCACCGACCGATTGAGGTCGAGCAATTCGTCCGAGCGACCGTGGACCGCACCGATCCAAACAACCCGAAGTTCACCTGGCAACCGTTTGGCCGCATTATCACATTCGAATCGACGAAGGACTGCGTGACGCCCACTCCTCCGCCGGACTTCGACAAGCAGGCGCAATAGGAGGTTCGCTGTAGCGCTTCGCTCCTAACCAGGAACTGAATTCGTCGCTACCGGCATGTGGACCGGCGAAAGGAGAAGGCTGTGGCAGCCGGCATCCGAACGCGATTGTGTTTCCTGACAGTGATACTCGTCGCCGCCCTGCTGTCTCTGATTGCCTGCAACCAAGAAGAGGCCAATGTCAGCGGCATCGATGCTAATCACACGCAGGGCGTCACGGACACCGAGATACGGATCGGCACGCTCTTGCCCCTGAGCGGCAACCCGGCTGCAGCCTGGGGAATCGCCATCAGCAGGGGCATGCAGGCCTACTTCGACTACATTAATGCCCAGGGCGGCATCTACGGCCGCAAGATCAAGCTCTTCGTCGGCGACAATCAGTACTCGGGGCCAATCGCCAGCGAGGCCATCCGCAAGCTTGTCGAGCAGGATAACATCTTCGCCCTCCAGGGCAGCCTCGGCACCGAAGCCCATACCGCCGTCTACAAGTACCTCGAAGAGCGCGGCATCCCCGATATGTACATCCTGACGGGGAACAGCAAGTGGACCGTGCCCGTCGCGCGGACGCGTTTCTGCGGCCTCGTCGATTACCTTACCGAGGGGCGTATCTTCGCCCGGTACATCTTCCAGAACTACGATGGCCGGAAGCTTGGCATCCTTGCCCAGAACGACGACTACGGCAAAGAGGGTGAGCAGGGCGTCAAGGAGGGCCTCAAGGAGCTTGGCGCCGACATCGACATCACCGTCGAATACTACGACGCGACGCAATCAGACGTAATGGCACAGGTCCAGCGTCTCAAAGGCGCCGGCGTCGAGATCATCGCCTTCTGGGGCGGGCCGGTCCAAGCGGCGAACATGATCAAGTCCGCCCGCGAGACCCTGAGCTGGGACGTGCCCATGATGGTCAACGGCACCAATGCCCTCGAGATCGTGGGCACGCTCGCCGGCCTCGACAATATCGAAGGCACGATAAGCGCCGTGACCGGCCATCAGGCATGGGAGACCAACGTGCCCGGGATCGCCGAGAGGAAACAGCTCGCCGCGACGTACGCCCCCGACCTGAAATGGGATAACACGGCCCTCGTCGGCTACGCGATATCCGAAAGCATGGTGGGACTGCTCAAGCAGGCCGGCCCAAACCTGACACGCGACTCTTTCCTGGACGCTGCGGAGGCGGTCTGCAAGTACAAAACGGACGTGTCGCTGGTGCCGTCAAGCACGAGCGCGACCGACCACCGTTTCCTCGAAGGCGACATCCTGGTCAGGGCGACGGTTGACCGCTCGACCAACCCGCCGACCTTCCGCTGGCAGCCCTTCGGCGACGTCGTCAGCTTCGAGTCTACGCAGGACTGCGTGGCGCCGACACCACCACCGGGCGGCAAGGGCCAGCCGGGCCCGCCGCTGCAAGGCGAGTGAGATCTAAAGGGGTGAGACTAATGAGACTACTTCATTCAACTCCGCCGGCCACTTACATGGAGCACCCGCGGGCCTCGCTTCGATGGCGATGGCTCTTGCTCGGTGTTGTCTTGATCGCGACGCTTCTTCTCAGCGCCTGCGGCGGCGGCAACGAAGAGAGCGCTGACAGCGGCGGTGGCGCCAAGAACGTGCCCGGCGTCACCGACACCGAGATCAAGCTCGGCACCCACTTCGCCCTCAGCCAGACACCGGCCGCGGCCTATGCGCCCATTATCTTCGGCATGCGAGCTTACTTCGACTACATAAACGACCAGGGGGGCGTGAACGGTCGCAAGATCACGTTCATCATCGGCGATGACCACTACAACCCGCCCGACGCGGTCGAAGTGGTGCGCAAGCTTGTTGAGCAGGACAACGTCTTCGCCATCGTCGCCGGACTGGGCGAGGCCAGCCACAGCGCTGTCTACAAGTACCTCGAAGAACGCGGCGTCCCTGATCTCTTCATCACCGCCGGCCTTCTCAAGTGGTCGGAGCCCGTGGCCAAGACCCGCTTCGCAGGCAGCGTCGACTTCGTGACCGAAGGCCGCATGCTGGGCAAGTATGCCGTGGAGAACTTCCCGGGCAAGAAGCTGGGTCTTCTCCTTCAGAACGACGAGATGGGCATCGACAGCGAAAAGGGCCTCAACATGGCCCTGGAGGGCAGCGACGTCACGGTCGTTGCAAAGGAGACATACGAAGCGATCAACTTCGATGCCACGGCCCAGACGCAGCGACTGCGGAATGCCGGCGCGGAGGTAGTCATGGCCTTCGCCATTCCGCCGCAGGCCGCGAGCCTCGTCAAGACGGCGCGCGAAACCCTCAACTGGGACGTGCCCATTCTCGTCAGCGGCATCGACGTCAGCGAGATCTTCATCGACCTCGCGGGCGCCCAGAACGCTGAGGGCATCGTCAGTATCGTCATGGGGCACCAGATATACGAGACGGACCAGCCGGGCATCAAGCAGCACATTGAGATCATGCAGAAGTACGGCGGCGGCACGGAGCCGAGCAACTTCTCGCTCTACGGCCAGGCGATGGGCGAGCTCACCGTGGAGGGACTGAAGCGGGCCGGCCGCGATCTGACGCGCGAAAGCCTCGTCGACGCCATCGAATCGATCCGCGGCTGGTATTGCTCAGGCTGCATGGTGCCCGTGAGCTTCAGCCCTACTGACCACCGGCCGCTGGAGATCGAGATGTACGATCGCGTCGAAAACGGCAAGTGGGTGGCGTTCGGAGAGCCGGTCAGCTTTGAATCGACACCGCAATAGCGGGCGGGCGGCCGCTCCGACGCCGTAAGGGGGCGTCGGAGGCGTGCGCCTAGTCGCCCTGTAGTGTACCATCTGGCAGATCGTTTCGTCGGGCGGGCCCGATGACGGGGAGTTCAAGACGAGGGGGTGAGAAATGTCACTTGTGAAGAAACTGAGCTGGACCGCGCTGAGCGTGGCCCTCGCCACCGTCGTGCTGATGCTGACAGCATGTGGCGGCGCAAATGACACGTCCTCCTCGGAGACGGGATCTGGCAAGCCGGTCGGCACCCCCGACACGACAGGGGTCACCGACACGGAGATCAAACTTGGCACCCACTACCCACTGAGTGGCAACCCCGCCGCGGCCTATGCTCCCATCTCCTACGGCATGAAGGCGTTCTTCGACTACATCAACGCCCAGGGCGGCATCTACGGTCGCAAAATCAACTTCATGATCGGCGATGACCATTACAACCCCGCAGACACCGTGGAGGTAGTGAGGAAGCTCGTTGAGCAGGACAAGGTCTTCGGCATCATCAGCGGGCTGGGCGAGGAGACGCATGCCGCCGTCTGGAAGTACCTGGAGGAAAAGGGCATTCCCGACATGTATCTCTCGACGGGTCTCGATAAGTGGACGAACCCCGTCAGCTACAACCGCTATTCCGGCAACCCCGACTACGTCACAGAGGGTGACTTCCTGGGACATTACATAGCCAAGACATACCCCAACGGGAAGCTCGGCATACTCGAACAGAGCGACCAGTTGGGACAGGACGGTGAAAAGGGTCTGCGCAAGGGCATAGAGGGTAGCAACGTTGAGATCGTGGACGTGGAAAAGTACGACGTCGTGGTCTCCGACGTTTCCGCCCAAACGCAGCGGCTAAAGAACGCCGGCGCCGACATCGTCGCCGTCTTCGCCATTCCGCCGCAGGCCGCCAGCCTGGTCACGACGGCCCGCAAGACCCTCAGTTGGGACGTCCCTATCATCGTCAGCGCTATTAACTGCAGCGACATCTTCATCATGCTGGCTACCCCGGAGAACTCAGAGGGCATCATAAGCTCAGTATTCGGCCACCAGGCGTACGACACCGAAGTTCCGGGAGTTCAGAAATACGAGAAGATATGGGCCAAGTTCCAGAACGGCGCCAGCGGCCCCATGAACAACTTCGAGCTCTACGGCATGTCCATCGCCGAAGCGACGGTGTGGGGCTTGGAGATGGCCGGCAAGGACCTCAGTCGGCAGTCCTACCTCGACGCCGCCCAATCGATGTGCCAGGTGTGGTGCTCGACCTGCACCGACTTCGGGCCCTGGCAGACGAGCCCAACGGACCACAAAATCAACGAGGTCTTGATCATCAACAAAGTGGCAAACGGCAAGTGGGTGCCCGAGGGCGACATTACAAGCTACGAGTCGACCAAGGACTGCACGCCGATGACGCCGCCGGAAGGTTTCGATCAGCAACCGAAGGTGGGGAGAGACGCGCCGTACGTCGACACTCCCTAGCACTCCCTACGCGGCATTTCGAGGGGGCGGGCAGTACATGCTCGTCCCCTTTCTGACTCCTGCGCGACCAGATCCCTTCGCTAGAGACTCATCGCGCTCCTAACGTCGGCTGCGTGCGCACAGCGGCTCCGTAGTGTACTATTCTGTCAATCGCTAGCGCCGGGCACGCGCCGGCGTTCGGATTCTTCACTGTTCAGGAGGGTGAAAAATGTCGTTCAAGAAGCTGGGTTGGACCGCGCTGAGCGTGGCCCTTGTCGCCATCGTACTGACGGTGACAGCCTGTGGCGGGGGAGGCTCCACGGACGAAGCGACTCCCTCCGGGAAATCTACGGTGGGCGCAGGCGACAGCACCGGCGTCACCGACACCGAGATCAAGCTGGGCACTCACTATCCACTGAGCGGCAACCCGGCCGCGGCCTACGCGCCCATAGCCTACGGGATGAAGGCCTTCTTCGACTACATCAACGCCCAGGGTGGCATCTACGGTCGCAAGATCACCTTCCTCATCGGCGATGACCATTACAACCCGGCGGACACAGTGGAGGTCGTCAGGAAGCTCGTCGAGCAAGACAAGGTTTTCGGCATCATCAGCGGACTTGGCGAGGAGACGCACTCCGCCGTCTGGAAGTACCTGGAGGAAAGGGGCATCCCAGACATGTCCCTCTCCACCGGACTCGACAAGTGGACGAACCCAGTCGCCAAGAACCGCTTTGCCGGCAACCCGGACTACATCACGGAAGGTAAGTTCCTCGGCCAGTACATCTCGAAGACGTACCCCAACGCCAAGCTGGGCATCCTGGAGCAGAGCGACCAGTTGGGCCAGGACGGCGACAAAGGCGTTCGTCAGGGCATCGAAGGCAGCGACGTCGAGATCGTGGACGTCGAGAAGTACGACGTCCTCGTCTCCGACGTCTCCGCCCAGACACAGCGCCTCAAGAATGCCGGCGCCGACGTGCTCGTCGTGTTCGCTATCCCGCCGCAGGGCGCCAGCCTGGTGAACACGGCGCGCAAGACCCTGAGCTGGGATGTCCCCATCGTCGTCAGCAACATCAATTGCAGCGACATCTTCATTGCTCTGGCTACTCCCGAGAACGCCGAAGGAATCGTGGCCTCCACCTTCGGCAAGCAGGTCTACGACACCAGCATCCCGGGAGTCCAGAAGTACATGAAGATATGGGACAAGTTCAAGAACGGCACCACGGGTGACCTGAACAACTTCGAGCTCTACGGCATGGCCGTTGCGGAAACGACGGTGTGGGGCCTGGAGATGGCTGGCAAAGACCTCACCCGCGAGAGCTTCCTCGATGCCTCCGAGAACATGTGCAAGTTCTGGTGCTCGACCTGTGAGGACTATGCGCCTCTCACCACCAGTCCCACCGACCACAAGGGCAGTGAGACGCTTATCATCAACAAAGTTGAAAATGGGAGATGGGTGGCCGTTGGCGATCCCGTCAGCTACGAGTCGACCCCGGACTGCAGGCCGATGACGCCGCCGGAAGGCTTCGGCCAGCAGCCAAAGGTGGGAATGGACGCGCCATACGTCGAAACCCCGTAGCGACGAAGCAGTCGACCGGGCGCCTCAAGGCGCCGGCATGGCAAGGGAGATCGAGTAGGGGGACACTCTGAAATAGAGTGTCCCCCGTCGCGTCCTGCAAGCAGCCCGGGCCGTGTAGAATGGAGTCGAGAGCGGCGAGCGGGTGCCTGACTTGACCACGAAGGGTGCCTTGCGCTTGCCGCTTCGACGGCTAAGAAGGCGAGGACGCGGTCACGCCGGACCGCCGATTGTGCAGGATGCGCTACCGCAACAAGTGGCTGATCTTAATCGCCGCCGTCTTCGGCCTGTTCATGGCGATTCTCGACGCCTCGATCGTCACCATTGCCGTGCCCACCATCGAGCAGGCGCTCAAGACAGACATCGAGACGGTCACCTGGGTCCTGAACTCGTATAACCTCGCCATCGCCGTGCTGCTGATACCCGCCGGCCGCGTCGCCGACCGTTTCGGCCGCATGAAACTGTTCGTAATCGGTATCGTTGTCTTCACTGCCTTCTCGATGGCCTGCGGGCTTGCCAATCATATCAATCTGCTCATCGCCTTACGCGCCTTCCAGGCGATAGGCGCAGCGATCATGATCCCTGTCAGCCTGACCATCCTCGTCGTCGCATTTCCGCCGCATCAACGCGGCGCCGCCGTCGGCATCTGGGGCGCCGTGTCCGCGGCCGCCGGCGCTATCGGCCCGACGCTCGGCGGCCTGCTCACAGAGTACGCTAGCTGGGAGTGGATATTCTTCGTCAACGTGCCCGTCGGAGTGGTTGCGGTCATTGCCTGCCTCGTCCTGATCCCGGAATCGCGCGACGCCGAAGGGGCCCAGAAGATCGACTATCCAGGGGTGGCCGCCCTCTCGATATGCTTGTTCGCCCTTACGCTCGGTCTGGTGCGGGGCGAGACCGTCGGCTGGTCGTCGTTGTTCATTCTTGGCCTCTTCGCCATATTCTTCGTCTTCGGCGCCCTCTTCGTGATCACGGAGAGCATTGTCAAAGACCCCATCATCGACCTGCGACTGTTCAGAGAACGGACCTTTTCGGCCGCCAACGCGACGATGCTTGTTCTTGGGATAGGCTTCTTTGGCGCCCTTTTCCTGTTCGTCCAGTACCTGACCGTCGTCGAGGGGTACTCGGTGCTCAGGGCGGCGCTCGCAGTGACGCCGCTTCCCGCGACGATCATGGTCGTCGGGCCCGTCACCGGCCGTATGAGCGACCGGTACGGGCCGCAGGTCTTCGTCGTGTCGGGGATGATCGTGTTTGGCATCGCCATGTTCCTCTTCTCCCAGTTGAGCGGCGGCGAGCCGTACGTCAAGATCTTCTGGCGACTGATCGTGGCCGGCATCGGCTCCGGCCTGGCGTTTGCACCGCTCGCTTCGGCTGCCATGGGAGCCCTGGGTGGTCGCAGGCAGGGGGGTGGGCGCCGGCGTCTTCAGCACGTCGCGACAGGTCGGCTTCACGCTCGGCCTGGCGGTCCTCGTCGCCGTCTTTCTCGGCGCGCTGCACCCCCGTCTCGCCAATGCCCAGACCCAGGCGACCGCTGCGGTCCAGCAGTCGAACCTGCCGGATCCGGTCAAGCAGGGGATCGTTCAGGCGATCGCCGCCGCGGTCTCTGCCGCGTCCAGCCAGGGGGCTGCGTCCGGCGAACAGCAGAAGTTCGACCTCTACGACAGCGTCAAGCAGATGGCCGGCCCGGACGTCGCCGATGCTAACCGCTCCACGCTCGATCGGCTATCGCAGCAGTTGCAGGCC
>Ga0315281_10014463_pt1 | contig 10644 bp, 9 predicted proteins | sample YL17G07_0_MG_FD_204540 | JGI IMG/M metagenome (GOLD analysis project Ga0315281, IMG submission 204540) | Sediment microbial communities from Yellowstone Lake, YNP, Wyoming, USA - YL17G07_0 | ecosystem: Environmental > Aquatic > Freshwater > Lake > Sediment | place: USA: Wyoming | collected... | reverse complement strand
TCTCGTTCCCCCGCGCCTTGATGACCTCGCCCGTCTCCAGCGTGAACTGATAAACGGTATTTTCGAGGTCCTGTTCCGTCACCAGCACCCCCTGGAACGCCTCGGGATTGAAACGGAACGTGGTGCAACCCTTGAGTCCTTGTTCGTAGGCATACATATAGATGTCCTTGAACTTTTCAAACGGGAAATCCGCCGGCACGTTGGCGGTCTTGGATATCGAGGAATCCACCCATTTCTGCGCCGCCGCCTGTATGTCCACATGCTGCTTCGGTGTGACGTCGGCGGCGGTGATGAAATAATTGGGCAATTGTTTTTCGGCATCAGTAGTTTCAACACTGGCCTCGGCATTGACCAGCGCGCGATACGCCAGCAGCTCATAGGAATAGACGTCCGTTTTTTCCTTGGTTTTTTTCCCGGTGCGGATGACGTTCCGTGAATAATGATGGGCGAAGCTCGGCTCGATGCCGTTGCTGGCGTTGTTGCCCAGTGACAGGGAGATGGTCCCGGTGGGCGCGATGGAGCTGTGATGGGTGAAACGGGCGCCCGTTTTCGCCAGCGCCTCGACCAAGTCCGGCGCCACCGTGGCGAGCCGCTGCATATAACGGCTATACCGCGCATGCAGCACCTTGCCTTTGATCATATCTCCTTCCTTGTAGCCGTCTCTGGCAAGTTCCGGTCTCTGCATCAGCATCTCCCCGGTGACGGTAAAGGTTTCATCCATGATGGGTGCCGGGCCTTTTTCCAGGGCGAGTTCCAGTCCCGCCTTCCAGCCGGCCACGGCGAGTTCGCGACTGGCCTCTTCGGTAAATTGCAGGGATTCGGGGCTGCCATATTTCATGCGCAGCATGGCGAGCGCCGATCCCAGGCCGAGAAAGCCCATGCCGTGCCGGCGTTTTCTTGCGATCTCGTTGCGCTGTTCTGCCAGGGGCAATCCATGAATCTCCACGACATTGTCCAGCATGCGGGTAAAGACGCTGACAACCTTGCGATAGCTGTCCCAGTCAAAAGCGGCGTTTTCCGTGAAGGGTTTCAGGACAAAAGAGGTCAGGTTGATGGACCCGAGGAGACAGGCCCCATAGGGCGGCAGCGGCTGCTCTCCGCACGGGTTGGTGGCCCGTATCTCTTCACAGAACCAGTTGTTGTTAAACTCGTTGATTCTGTCGATCAGGATAAAACCGGGTTCGGCATAGTCATAAGTGGCGCGCATGATTTCATCCCACAAGAACCGCGCGGGTATGGAGCAATACACTCTGCATGCCACTTCCCCTTTTTCATTCCTTACGTAGCCGTCATGTACCGGCCACGTTCGCCAGATGATGTTGTCATGGCCGGACAGATCACCTGAAAAATCCGTTTTGAGTTCCTGTTCCGTAACCGGGAAGGCGAGCGGCCAGCACAGGTCTTTTTTGACGGTCTGCATGAAGGGCTCGGTAATCAGTAATGACAGATTGAACTGGCGCAGGCGCCCCGCCTCGCGCTTGGCCTTGATGAAATCGAGCACGTCCGGATGGCCGATATCAAATGTCGCCATCTGGGCGCCGCGGCGGCCCCCGGCGGAGGAGATGGTGAAACACATCCGGTCAAAGATGTCCATGAAGGACAATGGTCCGGATGTGTGTGCCCCGGCGCCCGAAACATAGGCGCCCCGGGGGCGGAGCGTGGAAAAGTCGTAACCAATGCCGCAGCCGCACTTGAGGGTCAGTCCCGCCTCATGGAGTTTCCCCAGGATATCGTCCATGGAGTCACGGATGGCGCCGGAGACGGTGCAATTGATGGTGGAGGTCGCCGGTTTGTAATCTCCGGCGCCGGCATTCGAGATGATGCGTCCCGCCGGTATGGCGCCATGCTGCAACGCCCACAGAAATTCCCCATACCAGTATTTGCGTTTCTCTTCCGTCGCTTCGATGTCCGCGAGCGCCCGTGCGACCCTCTCCAGGGTATCGTCTATGGATTGATCGATGGGAAGGCCGTCTCGGTCCTTGAGGCGGTATTTCTTGTCCCAGATGTCAACAGAGGCAGGTTGCCAGGGGACCTGGGTATATGACAGAGAAGTATTATGGTTCCATGCGGCGGTCATTTTGATCAAACACACTATATCGTACAGCCGGATAAGTCTATCTACAAACCGTATGTAATTTCAAATATTCAGACAATAAAAACCCCCCCTTTTTGATCCAGATCAATTATCAACCAATCTAATTATGACAAACTGCGTCGGCGCTTACCTTGATGGGGATCAATAAGTGATGGTGCAAGGCCTGTTCCCGTACCGGATTACATGTCCGGAAGGGGTAGGTCTGTGCGATCGCATAGTCAGCAGGGCGTAATAGTACAAAAAACAGCAGCGAGGCTCTATGGCGTATCCTAGAAGTATTATTTTACTGTTCATTTCCTTCTTTGCGGGCATGGAAACTGCCCATGCAGAATACCGGTTCGGGCTTCCGGAGCCGGTGTCATCAACAGCCGTCGATATCCTCAAGATTCATGAGCTTACATCGACCATCCTGGTGGTCATACTTTCCATCATTATCGCAGTGTTTGGATACATCCTCTTTTTCTATCGCAAGAGCCGGGGTTTCCAGCCGGACCTGAAAATGCACAAATCCGCATTTTCCCGCTGGGCCTGGCTGGTCGTGCCGACCCTCGTTCTGGGCGTGGATCTCACCATTGCCGGCAATGCCGAGCGCGTCCTGAAAACCTTATGGCTTGTTCCCCAGGATGCAGACATGATGGACATCAAGGTGACCGCGCACCAGTGGTGGTGGGAATACGAATATCCTGACTATGATTTGAAGATCGAGAGCCGTTATACACCGCAGGAACAGGCCGGCGATCTGTATCTGCGCGAAGTAGACAATCCACTCGTATTGCCGATGAACAAAAAGATCCGTTTTCTGCACACATCCGCGGATGTCATACATTCTTTTTGGGTGCCGCAACTGGGCATGAAAAAGGATGCCATTGCCGGGTATATCACAGAAACCTGGACGGAAATCACAAAGGAGGGCACCTATCGCGGTCAGTGCGCTCTTCTCTGCGGGACCTGGCATGCGCGCATGCCGATCGTCGTCAAGGCGGTCAGCATGGATGAATTTAACCAATGGGTGGACAAGCAGAAAAACGTGATGCAGGCCGCAGCCACTGAAGCCGCCAGCGACAAGACTTGGAGCAGGGAAGAGCTCATGGAAAAAGGGCGGGGTTCTTTTAACAAGTACTGTTCGGTCTGCCACCAACTGGGCGGCGAGGGATTGCCACCGAACTTCCCGCCACTCAAGGGCAGCAAGATCGTCAACGGCCCGGTGGCCGATCATATTAGCCGGGTATTGCACGGCAAGAACATGATGCCAGCCTGGGATATCCTGAATAATCTGGAACTCGCCGCGATCATCACCTATGAGCGTAACTCGTGGGGCAATGCCACAGGTGATGTGGTGCAGCCCACCGATATACAGGCGGCCCGCTGAATTTTCTGAACCGGAGGATCAAAAGACATGAATGCTGAAGTTGCAACACACACATCAGAACATCACGGACCGCCGTCAGGGTGGAAGCGCTGGATTTGCAGCACCAATCACAAGGACATCGGCACTATGTATTTGGTCGTTTCCCTGATCATGCTTTTTTTGGGCGGCGCAATGGCGATGGTGATACGTATGGAGCTGTTCATGCCCGGGATACAACTGGTAAGCCCGGATTTTTACAATAATCTGGTGACTAACCATGCGTTGATCATGGTCTTCGGCGCAGTAATGCCGGCTGCGGCAGGCATGGCCAACTGGATGATCCCGATGATGATCGGCGCACCGGACATGGCCCTGCCACGTTTGAATAATCTGAGTTTCTGGATGTTGATTGCCGCTGCCATCATGCTGGTCTTGTCTATGGTTATTCCCTTCTTCCCGGGGGGCGGAAGCATGGTCAACACGGGCTGGACCCTCTATCCACCCCTTTCCATACAAGTCGGGAAGTCCATGGATTTCCTGATCTTTACAGTCCATCTTTTGGGGATCTCTTCCATCCTGGCATCAATCAACATCATCGTCACTATCCTGAATGAGCGTGCGCCCGGCATGGATCTTCTAAAGATGCCCATGTTCTGCTGGGCCTGGCTGGTGACGGCGTTTCTGCTGATCCTCATCATGCCGGTCTTCGCCGGAGGTGTGACCATGCTGCTGTTTGACCGACACTTTGGCACCAGCTTCTTCAATGCGGCGGGTGGCGGTGATCCGGTACTGTTCCAGCATCTCTTCTGGTTCTTCGGTCACCCCGAGGTCTATGTGCTGCTGTTGCCTTCAATGGGGATACTCTCGCATGTTATTCCCACGTTTGCGCGCAAACCGCTCTTTGGGTATACGTCCATGGTGGGCGCCAACATCGCCATCGGCGCCATCGGCATGCTGGTCTGGGCGCACCACCAGTATACCGTCGGCATGTCCATGACTGCGGTAACCTATTTCATGATAGGCACGATCCTGATTTCAATCCCGGTGGGGCTTATGGTCTTCAATTTCATTGCGACCATGTGGCGTGGAGCCATCACCTTCGAAGTCCCCATGTTGTTTGCGATAGGCATTATCCTCATGTTCAGCTTCGCCGGGTTAACCGGCGTCATGCTGGCCGTGATCCCGGGAGACATCCAGTACCATGACAGTTATTTTGTCGTCGCCCATTTCCACTACGCATTATTGCCGGGCGCCCTCTTCGGACTTTATGCAGGCGTGTTCTACTGGCTGCCGAAATGGACGGGCAATATGTACGATGAGACCCTGGGCAAATGGTTTTTCTGGCTCACCATCATCGGTTTCAATACCACGTTTTTCCCGCAGCATTTCCTGGGCCTGGCGGGCATGCCGAGACGCATCATTGACTACAACGTGGTGTTCACGGATCTCAACATGATTTCGAGCATTGGCTCCTTCATCTTCGGTATCAGCCAGTTGTTGCTGCCGTATATTATCTATAAGACAGTGCACGGGGGCGCCAAGGCCACCCATCAGGTCTGGGAAGGCGCGGAGGGCCTGGAGTGGCAACTGCCTTCACCTCCACCGTTCCACAGCTGGACGGAGGTACCCCAGGTCAAGTATGCATAACGCAGAAGACAAAGCGGTCCTTGCAACCTCCGGAAAAAAGAAACACCGGCTGATAGTCGTGACCCTGGCCGCTGTGGTCTGTGTCATGTTTGCCTTTGGTTTTGTGGTGTCACCACTATACAAGTTGATCTGCGAGGCTGCCGGTTTTCAGACGGTGGCGGGGTCCGTGCAACAATCTGCTTCAAACACCCCGGCTGTCACAGATGATGGACGGCACATCACCGTGAAGTTTGATGCCACGGTAAACGCGGATCTGCCCTGGAAATTCAGACCGCTGGAGCGCAGTGTCATCGTGCAGCCGGGCAGGATCACTCAGGCGAAGTTCGAGGCCCGGAATCTTGCAGAGGAATCCGTGACCGGACAGGCCATACCGAACATTGTTCCCTGGCAGGCGGCAGGCTATTTCACCAAGACGGAATGTTTTTGTTTCAACAAACAGGAACTGGGCCCCGGTGAATCGAAAGAGATGGTCGTACAGTTCATGGTTTCTCCCGATCTCCCTGCCGACATCAGTACGTTAACGCTTTCCTATACCTTCATGAATCTTGACCCGGAAGCGGCAAAAAAAATGAGGAATACCGCAGCGCGTTATGCAACTAATGTGAAGGGACCCGGATAAAGATTGAATTTTCCCTGCGGGGATGGTGGAAATGTAGTTGGATATTTAACCTTGAGGTAAGAGCCCTATGGCTACAGAAAGCAGTCACTATTACATACCGGACCCCAGTCCCTGGCCGTTTATTGCCGCCTTTGCGATTCTCACCATGTTGCTGGGTCTGGCCTTTGCCATTAACGGCGTTTTTGCGGGAGGGGTCGTCATGATCCTGGGATTTGGCCTGTTTGCCTTTCTCCTGTTCTCGTGGTTTGGAGACCTGGTCAGGGAGAATCTTGCCGGGTTGCATAACGAACAGGTGGACCGTTCCTTCCGGCTCGGGATGATCTGGTTTATTGCCTCAGAGGTTTTTTTCTTCCTGAGCTTTTTTGCAGCACTCTGGTATATCCGTAATGTGTCGGTGGACTGGCTGGGAGGGACCGGGTATCTCTCCAGTACGCATCATTTCCTGTATTCCCAGTTCGTGGCCACCTGGCCCACGTCCGGTCCCGGCGCCATTGGCGGGGAGTTTACACCGATGAAGTCCTGGGGTGTGCCCGCCCTGAATACACTGATTCTCCTGTCCAGCGGCGCGACTATCACCTGGGCGCACTGGGGGTTGAAGGCGGACAACCGCAAATTACTTGTCAATGGTCTTGCCGCGACGATTGCCTTGGGTCTTTTGTTCGTCATTATGCAGGCGCTGGAATACCAGGACGCCTATCAGCACATGAACCTGACCTTGCGCTCAGGCGTGTATGGATCGACCTTTTATATCCTTACCGGATTTCACGGCCTGCATGTGATTACGGGATCTATAATGCTCGCCGCCATCCTGGGACGGAGCCTGAAAGGCCATTTCACCATAGAAAATCATTTTGGTTTTGAGGCCGTGGCCTGGTACTGGCATTTTGTGGATGTGGTATGGCTGGCGCTGTTTTTCCTGGTTTACATGTTCTGATCCGGCGGGGACAGACCCTGAACCTCAGGACAGAAGTTCCAGACGGGATTTCAAAGAAACGGTTGATAATCAGAGTGTGGGATGCACTTCAATCATCCCGAACAGCGCACCGACAATAAGGAGAATGAACAGTACCAGGGCCAGGCTCACGCGTATGGACAAGGCCTTTACCACGCGAACCTTGTCCTTGTCCCCGTGGTCTTTGGACAGAAAATACATGGCCTCTATGAGGGCCACTACGATCGATACCAACAGGATGAGTGCCGGAAGCTTGAATATCAGCGACATGGTGGTTTCCCCGGGTTATAAGGCCAGTTTTTTAAAAATTTTATTGTATAGCTTCGCCAGACACAATATTTGATTTAAATCAAATTACAGGAAATTAACATCTTTTAATATAAAGCTACCCGCAGTGCGGGTATTCATCGTCCTGGACAATCAGGTCAGGACACATGCATGTTCACAAGGGGATATTTAAATGGTTGATATAAAATCGGCAACCGGTGAAAAAACCAACCGGTTTGTCTTATGGGCGCTGGTCACTGTCTTTGCCCTGCCTGTGGTTTGTTCCTGGATATTGATTCTGAACCCCGGATTACTGCCTGCAAGATACAGTAATCATGGCGTATTGATTCAGCCGCCGGTGGTGTTGCCCGCAGTGACTGTCCACAGAATAGACGGTTCTGCATTCAGTCTGGCAGAACTCCACGGGAAATGGACGTTCTTGATGGCGGTGGATGCTGCCTGTACTGAATCCTGCAAGCAGCTTGTTCACCAGTTGCAACAGATCCGCCGTGCCACCGGCAAGGACAGGTCGCATGTGGAACTCCTGGTGTTGTACAAGACCGATCCTGTGAAAGGGGATTTGTCGGTGGTGAGGGAAAACCCCGGCATGCTTGTGGCAGGTTTTAACGATCCTGAGATGGATATCATGACGGCAACATTGCTTCAGGCCGGTGTGCATGAGCGTCCCGGACTTGTCGTCGTCGATCCCATGGGCAATATGGTGATGCATTACCCGTATGAGGTCACGGCCGAGGATATTCTGAAGGACATACGCAGGTTATTGCGGGCAACGCATGACTGGTTGCCTGATATGACGGAGAAACCTGATGGGTCTGTTTGAATTATTTGTTGCGATATTGTTATGTCTGGTACTGGTCATTATCGTGGCCACGTTGTTCATCGCACTTTCCGGCAACACGGAGGTGGGAGGAAGGATCCGCCAGCATCTGATGGAGCGTGTCAAGGAATTGCCTTTTTACCGGATGCTGCAAAGGAGAAAGATCGATCCGGACCATTTCTTCAGGGAAACGCCAGTGGCTCAACTGGAGAAAGAAACGAAAAGCTGTGAAACGTGTCCGAATCTCAGGCAGTGTGAAGAAACTCTGTCACAACCCGAAGAAGCGAAAGCTGATTATTCGTTCTGTCCCAACGATCCGGCCATCAGCGAGATGGAGACAAAACAGCCAAGCAGTGAATAGAACCGGTGCCTTGGGTGGGGGGCTAAAGGGGTGTCACCCCCTTAACAGAGAGCTTATTTGGCTGGCAGCAGGGTAGCTTCTTTGGGGAGGGAGACCTGCAGGTGTTCATTCAGGTTCCCCATGGCGGCCAGGATGCGGTACATGGCAACCATCTGATCGTATTTTGCATTGGTATAATCAGCTTTGGCTGTATACATTTCATTGGCTGAATCGAGAAGATCCAGAAGGGTGCGTTGACCGAGATTGAATTGTTGCTGATACGCCTCATGTGTCTTTATAGCCGCATCGCGATGTGCGGCAAAAAACTCAAGCTGACTGCTGACAGTCTCATAAGCGGCCCATGACAGGCGCATGGACTCCACCACCTGGCGATAGGTATTGTCCCTGGTGTCTTGTGCCTGACTGAGCAAAGCAGCAGTTTCCTTTTGCCGGGCATCGTCCTTACCGCCGCGGAAAAGATTATAGCGAAGTCTGAGCATGGCCTGAAGGTCGTCATCTTGCCCCGGTACACCATTCAGATCCGAATCATTCCTTCCTGAGACCTCAAAATGCAGTGTCGGGAAGAAGGGAGATTCCGCTGATTTTTTCTGTGCTTCGGCTTCTTTTATATCAGACTCGGACGCCTTGAGTATGGGATTGTTTGCTACCGCCTGTTCAACGGCGACATCAATGTCCGCAGGCAGGACAGACTGGGGGGATTCGGGCGGCTCCAGGTCTCCCGGTAATTTGCCGACGACTTTCAGGAATGCGGTATTTGCATCGATCATATTGCCGCGTTCAGACCTTTCGTTCGATTCAGCGCGCGCCAGTCGGCTGATGGATTGTTCTTCATCCGCCTTTTTACCGACGCCGCGTTCACTTCTGAGCTTGACCTGGTCATTGGTGGTTTTGTGGATATCGAGATTTTCCTCGGCCAGACTTTTCAGCTCCACCCGCCGTAACAGATTGAGATATGCCTTGACAGCATCCAAGGCTATTAATTCGGCCTGTCCATAGACACCTAATGCCTCAGCATTGGTGGCCTCGGTTGTTCTTGTCACTTCATTTCTGGTCAGAAACCCGTCAAACAACATCTGACGAAACTGGAAACCAACTTCCTCACGCGACATGCTACCATGAGAGTTTCGCGCCCTGGTGGAGCGATTGTTCGTATACTCGTAGCCGTAGCCGCCATTGATATCAAGGGTGGGAAAATAACCCGACTTGGATTGATCGATTACATGTTCCGCTGCGTTTCTCTTTTCTTCCTGGATCTGAATTTGAGGATTATTAGTTATGGTATATTCAACAACTTCACGCAGGGTTTCCGCATTGACAGGCAAGCATATGACAAGGCCATAAAGGCCAATGATTGAACTTGATAGTCTCAACATTCCCCACGTCATGATTTTCTCCCCGAATTTCCACTACTATTAAGTAACGTTTCCTGTTGTTTCGTTAATCATTCTTGGAAACGCACTGATGTTGTTTGGAAATAACAACCCAAACTTAAACAGTATTGCAAAGTATATCAAATTATTTTGTTTAATTGATAGAAAATTCAATTAATTAGCATGAAATTGTAAAAAATTACTAAATATCATAAAAATCAATAAATTAGCATGTTTAATTGTCAAGTTGTTGTAAATATATCACAAGCTGTAACCTGTCCGACATATTAAGTTTCTTAAAGATGGAGCTGAGGTGTGCCTTGACCGTCCTTTCGGAAATAAAGAGATGTTCAGCAATCTGTTTATTGCTTTCTCCCTTACGGATGCGTGCAACCACTTCTTTTTCCCTGCTCGAAAGTATCTTGAGGGCGTCATCCAGCCTCTTTTGTGACTTGGTATCGGGTTGTGGCGCTTTACTGCGGTTTACCAGTGTGCCGATAACCTTGGATATAAGATCACGCTGGATCCAGACGTCACCTTTGAGCACTGTTTCAACCGCCTTCTGGGCAATCAGCGGCGGCGCTTTTTTTTCGCAGTATCCCAACGCTCCCTGAGCGTAAACAGCAATTTGCCTGTTTTCCGGCCAGCCCTCGCCGAGGACCAGCACCTTGCAACCAGCGTTGATGCAACGGGCCAGGGTGTTCTCTTCAGATTCAATCAGGATGGTATCGAGGATGACAAGTTGTGGACAGGAATCACGCAATGCCGTTTCTTCAGGCAGGGTATCATGCATTTTGATCCGGTAGTCGTTCCGTAACGCTGTCTCCCAGAGGACACGAATCGACTGGTCACGGCTGATAATCAGTATTGTGACATCCTGCATATGCCCGGCTGGAAGAACCTCTAGCGTTCTCGCATGGCGGAGTTTTTTGCTTTGAGGATGGGTTTCAGCAGGTAATCCATAACGGTTTTCTTGCCGGTCAGGATATCTACCTCTGCTACCATTCCCGGAATTATGTACAAATTTTCTCCATTGTGAACAAGATGGTTCTTGAGCGTCCTCAGGCGGACGAGATAGTAGGTTTTGTCCTTGTCCCTTTCTTTTTCATCTTCAATGGTATCTGAACTGATGTATTCCAGGTTGGCT
>Ga0315281_10014462_pt1 | contig 10645 bp, 4 predicted proteins | sample YL17G07_0_MG_FD_204540 | JGI IMG/M metagenome (GOLD analysis project Ga0315281, IMG submission 204540) | Sediment microbial communities from Yellowstone Lake, YNP, Wyoming, USA - YL17G07_0 | ecosystem: Environmental > Aquatic > Freshwater > Lake > Sediment | place: USA: Wyoming | collected... | reverse complement strand
TCTGGCTACTCGAAAACAAACTCCAATGCCGGAGCCTCTCCCATGAGAGGCACGGTGGCCGGCGCGACGCCCAGGCTAAATGTCGGCGCCGCGAACACGATCGACGACGCACCCGTTCCTTGATAGCTCCCCGCATTCGGCAGTGGTTCGGTTGTGTCGTGGAGATGGCCCGCACGCTGATTACCGACGGCGACCGCCTGGATCTGGCCCTCGTCGTAGCCGTCCTCGTTCACCTTAGGCTGGGCTGATTGATTTTGAGCCTTCCAGTCCGACAATTTTTTGCTCGCCACGTCATCCGCCGGAGAAAAGGCCAGCGCGCCTCCTCGAGGGGACGTCGTCCAAGAGCCTCCGTCTAGGATTGAGAGCTGGGGGGTGCGCAGCATGGCCGCCTGATCGATGGCGTAGATCCGCCCGTCGATTTCGGTCGAATGCTGCCAGATGTACTTGGTCCTCGTACGGATCAAAGGGGCGCCGATCGAGAGATCGTACATCGTATCTTCGTTACGGACGGTCGAGGAAGAGGAAAGGGTGGCTGCTTCGGGAAACATCGAAAATTCGGAAACCGGATTCGCTGCCTCCGCCGGTTGTTCCTCGATGACCATCTCGGGCGACACTTCCGTCTCGGCGGCCTCCGAGGGTTTGCAGACGCCGGGATTTTTCGCGGCGAATTGCTGGATCGAGGCGTTGTTGAAGGCGTTGTAGGTGTCCCAACCCTCGAAGAGGAGAATCAAAGGCAGATCGGTCGGGATGTCGATCCAGTCGTGTCCCGTGTCTTTTTTGGAGGCGATGTAATTGAAGGCGGCGATGTGCCCGAAGGAGATCGGGAAATTTAAGAACACTTTTTTGAAGAAACCGCCCAGCCGTGGGTTGTTGAATACTTGGTTGATCACTTTCCCGGCGACGCTGCGATTTTTTGCCAGAGACCGTTCGTAGTCCCCGAAGGTCTTCTTGGGGTTGATCACCTGGCCGTCGCAGGCGCTCTCCAGGCGTTTCGTGAAGGCGTTTCTCAGAAGCATGCGGCGATAGAGGTAGGTTCCGCCGATGAAGGCCCCGTTGCGGAGGAGGAAATGGAATTTGTTTTCCCAGATGCCCTTTGCAGTTTGTTTCGCCCCGTGAACCAGACAGCTGGCGGTGCCGTCGCAGGGTGTGAGACCCAATGCGACGCCGTTTTTATGCATCCACTGTCGAAGCTCTCGGGTTTCGCCTGCGCTCAAGTCGCCCACGCGGGCTCGCGTGTAAAGCAAGCTGGAGCTGATCTGTTCCGGGTGATTCACCTCAATCGGCGCCATAGCCGTGGCGCAGTCAGAAAAGGCCTTGGGGACGGCGTAGGGATCGGACGATGTCTGGGCCGCAACGATTCCCTCCATACAGTTAGTCTCAGCGCGTTCTTTCGGGCCGAAGAACTCAACTTCCTCTTTTCCGGAAAGGATCTTCATGCCTCGAAAGCTCATTCCCTTTTGAGACGCCGCAGTAAGGGCCTTTTGGAGATTTGTGAGTTCTTTAGGTGATAGGGGGGCTGAATCGTCAAAAGAGAGGGTCTTGTCGGAATGGTATTGGATCTTAAGGATTTGGTGAACGGCCGCCAGCTCTTCCGGGGTTAGTTTTCCTTGGTCAGCGCGGACGATAATATCGGGTTTATTCTTTTCATCGTATGAAGGGAAACCCTCAAGAGAAATTCCATAGACGGTAAGGCGATGATCTGGATTGATTCCCGACTTTTCCGATTGTTCCGCAAAATAATTCAAGGCATGCCAGAGATCCGTGGTTTGCTGAGGGGTGATATTTCGCTGCGACAGATAGGCAGGAAGCCGATTCAGGAAAACGTCGGCCGAGCCTCGGAAAAGCTGGATGTTTGCCCATCGATCGGAATTCGCTTGGACGAAGGCGACCAGCTCCTGATTGTTGACAAAGCCGTCATGGTTCGAGTCTGCAGCCCGAAGATCGGCTTCAAGATGTTGGCACTCCTGACTGGCCTCGAGGGAGACGAGCTGTCGGGCGTTCAAGAAGCGACGAACGGTCTCCCAGTCGGGGCTGTCAAGGACGCCCAGGTCGAAGAGGATCGGTCCGTCACCTGCGGCGTAAGAGGCGGTCTCACTGAGGCGGTTATCCGTGATGATTAGGCGGAGATAATCAAAATCCCTGACTTGAGTGAAATCTTCGCCCACACTTTCCGTTTGGAGGCGGAAGTCCTTCGAGATTTGATCGAGAGTCCGAAATTCCGCCATGACGAGCTAAACCTCCGCTTTAGTTATCGGCACGCGCGGTCGAAATGTTGCTAAAATGAGGTTAAAATAAAACGTTAACCATTGTTAACTCGCTTGTAAAATCAAGGAGTTGAAGGAGTTAGTAGGCGGGGGCCAGGCCAAAACCCCAGCCGGGTGAGGTCTCCGCCGCTGTTCCGGTCACGGTAACGGTCGCGCCGGTCTCGGCGGCGGCTCCGAATTCCCCGAAGATCCCTATTGGAACGGCGGCAAACACGGCTCCAAAGATGGCCTGTTTCATGTGAGCTTGATTGAACGCGTCGATCCTCCTATTCGTTTCCGCCGCGGCGATCTCCCGCGCCCTTTGTTCGCTTTCTTCCGTCAGTTCATCGGCGTGTGCCCGGTTGTAGGCTATCTGCTTCTCACTTTCCCCAAGCGCCGCCACCCCTTCTTCAAAGCCAACCTGACGGGCCTGGCCCACGGAATTTTGCCGCGCCTGCCGAATCGATTGCGTATTAAAGTAGCGGTAAACGATCCCATTTTCCTCCGCGAGTTGCATCAGAGGGGAGACGTCGGGTCGAAAGCCGGACTCCAGGCCTTGGAGATATTGTTGGAGGGCCCATCGGAAACCGTTGGTTTTCTCCTCGGACAAGATTCCGTCATTGAGCGTCAACAGTTGGTCCACATCGCTGCGGATGTCTTCCGCTGATATGGCTTCGTTCGCATAGGCGGAGGCGATCATATCCGGCATCTGCGACGTTACGGCGTCCAGGGGTTCGACGTAGTTATGCCACCAGTCCGTCATCGGCTGCGACAGACTTTCCTGATAAAGGAATTGAATGGCCTCGGGTAACCGGGTCAACGTCGTCGAAGAGACCTTGGGACCTAAGTATTCCAAATAGGGCTGATAATCGGCCTCCGCGAAACTTTTCAACGCCTCGTCGGTGATTTCCAAGATAGGCGGTTGATAGGCCTCTTCCGGCGGCGCTTCGCAGGTGAGCGGGGCGTCGGCCGCGGCGTCCGCGCTGACCGACATCGGGATGCCGTCGCTCCAGAGCGTATAGCCTCCCACGTCGTTGGGAACGATGTACGGTTCAGGCGCGAAGGACATAAGGGGCGATAATTCAGCAACCGGGTTTGTTTCCTGCTCCGGCGCCGGCGCCTTGACCGGGGCCTGCTGGGGAACGGCGCTCGGGCGGCAAAGTCCAGGATTGGCCTGGGCGAAATTCGCGATCGAGGCGCTCTTGAAGGCGTCGTAGGTGTCGAGCCCCTCGAAGAGAGCGATCAAGGGCAGGTCGGTCAATACATCGACCGCCAAGTTCCCCGTGTCCTTGCGGGCGGCGATGGCGTTGAAGGCGGCGAGATGCAGGAAGGTCACCGGAAAGTTGATGCCGATGCGGCCGAAGAGGCTGGTCCTTCGGGGATTGCGGGCCAATTGATTCAAAAAGCGCTTCCACATGGGGGAATTCTTCATCTGATTCTTCAGGTGGCGTTCGAAATTGCGGTAGGCGTCGCGCGGATTGATGACCTGGCCGCCGCAGGCCTGGCTCAATCGGTTTTCAAAGGCTTTGCGAAGGAGGAGCCTGCGATACAAATAGCTGCCTCCGAAGAAGACGCCGTTGCGGGCGATGAAGTGCCAGGGATCGCGCATGATGTTTCGGACGAGCCCCATCGCCCCGAGTTTCAAACAGTCGAGGGTGCCGTCGCAGGAGATCCCTAGAGAATTGGCTTCGTCCTGCATCCAGCGTCGGAGGAGGGCGGTCTCGGCGGGACTCAAATCGCCCGTGTAGGCCCGCATCGTGAGGGCGGTCGCCCCGATGCGGTCCGGATTTTGGCCTTCCAACTGCGCCATGTCGGTGGCGCAGCCGGTGAAGGCGGCCTGAACGGCGTTGCCGTCCTGCGCCTTGAGGGCGCTGGTTGTGTCGTCCAAACAACGCTGGGCCGCCTGATTTCGCTCGGCGAAGAGTTCGGTCTCCGCATCGCCGTTGACGATCGTCATGCCGTAGAGTTTGTGTCCTTTGGCCGATGCGGCGTTGAGGATCTGGCCAAGCATCCCGACATCCATGGGGGAAAGCGGGGACGAGCCCTCAAACTGATACTTCCCGTCCGCCATCTGCGTCTCCAAGGCGTGATGGACGGCCGCTAGCTCCTGCGGGGTCAAGTCCCCGCTTAAGGCGCGACGGATGAGGTCCGGAGGATTGTCTTGATCGCCGGAGGGAAAGCCCTGGAGCAAGAGCCCATAAACCGTGCCGCGATTTTCTTCGGACGCGCCCATGCGGTCGTACTCGCCGGCCATGTGGTTCATGACGCCCCAGAGGCGTGCGATTTGTTGCGGGTCCAAGTTGGGCTGGGCGAGGTAGCCCGGGAGTCGGTTCATAAAAACCTCCGCCGCGTTTCGAAAGGTTGCGACGTTGGGCCAGCGGTCGGTGTGGGTCTGGGCGTAGGCGACGAGTTCTTGATTGTTGAGGAAGCCGTCCCGGTTAGTGTCGATGTCGGGAACACCGTCGCGATCTTTGTCGGCGATGAGGTCGTTTTCGAATTGCTGGAACTCCAGCCGCATCGCGGGCGAGACAAGAGTTGAGTTCAGAAACCGATGGACGCCTTCCCATTCCGGTCCCTTGAGGACGCCCAAGTCGAAGAGGATGGGGCCGTTGCCGGAGGCGTAGAGGGCGGCCTCACCCAGGCGGTCGTCGGTCAGTAGGCCGATCAGATAGCCGCTGTCCGCGACTTTAAAATCTGGGTCGGAAAATTGGGGATCGATCCGGGTGAAGTCGGTTAGAATTTGTTGGGTAGTCCGAAATTCCGCCATGACGAGCCGTACCTCCGCTATGGTTATCGGCTCGTTCGAGAGTAACGTTGCTGAAACAGAATTATTATTTTCGTTTATTTAAGTTAACGTTCCTATGAAAACGAGGACTTAAGGAGGAATGACAGGGGTCTCAAGAGACATTCTTAAGCACCGCCGGCGAATGCGGCGGCGCCATAGCCCCAGGCGGGGGCTGTTTCACCGGCCGCTTCACCGAGACCGAAGAGCGATCGAATCAAACTGGACGCGCCGGACAGGGCGCCTCCCGCGAGACCGCAGGGAAGAGGCATAAAGATGATGGGCCTTCCGTCCGCCGTCCGGGGCATCATCAAATCAGCCGAACTTTCGGATGAAGACGGCGACGAATGGGCCCACGTCTCGGGGTGGAGTCGATTGTATAGGGACTCCGCATGCATCCTCGCGCTGTCCCGGGCCGCGTCGGCAAAAGAGGTCTGTCGACCGACGCATCCCAGGGAGCATTCCTGTGAGGCGCGGATCGACATGTAGGTCTGGGTCAGGCCTCCGTTTTGGATCATGGAGACATAGTAGGACCCGCGAATCATGCCGCCGGATTGCAGATTGCCGATATACTGGCGGAGGGCCCATCGAACGCCGGCGGTGACCTCCGCCTCGGGCAGCGACAAGGGCGGGTTTGCTACGGCCTGAATCGCCCCGATATCTTCACGGATCATTTGGGCGAGCTCCGGGTCGTTTGGGGCATAGCGAGTGACCAGGAGATCGGCCGTGCGGGGCATGACCGAACGGAGCTGAGCGACTTGGGGCGCGGCCACGGCCCCCCAATGGAGATCGGCGTCGAACACGGGTCTGAGGTCCTCCGGAAGCGTGAGGACTTGGAGCGGTGTCAAGGCCGGCGCTCCGTTCATCGCTTCTTCGAATTGCGGCTGGGTCCATGCCCCGTAGGGACCGCGCACGTAGGCTCCAACCTGATCACGGGACATCGCTCGAAGAGCCTCGTCGGAGAGCGGGACGCGCTGCGCGGCCGGGTTCGTCTCCTGCTCGGGTGCCGGAACCACGGCGGGCGCCGGTTCCGCGGCCTCGCTCGGACGGCAGGCCCCGGGATTGGCGGCCGCGAAATTCGCGATCGAAGAACGGTTCAAGGCGTCGTAGGCGTCCATGCCCTCGAAGAGAGGGATCAACGGGAGATCGGTCAGGATGTCGACCGCGGTATTGCCCGTGTCCTTGCGTGAAGCGACCGCATTGAAGGCGGCCAGATGCAAAAAGGTCACCGGGAAATTGATGAAGGCGCGCCCCAAGATGCCGTCGCGTCTCGGATTCCTCACCAACTGATTCAAGAATCGTCGCCACATCGGGGAATTACGCATTTGATCGTTCAAATAACGTTCGTAGTTCCGGTAAGCGTCCCTCGGATTGGCGACACCCGTTCCGCCGCAGGCCTGATTCAAGCGGTTCTCGAAGGCGTTGCGAAGCGCCAATCGTCGAAAGAGATAGGCCCCGCCCATGAAGACGCCGTTTCTGGCAAAGAAATGGACGGGATTTCGCGCGATTCCCTGAACCAATTGCATGGCCCCCTGGCCCATGCAATCGAGGGTCCCGTCGCAGGTCAAGCCGAGCGAACCGGCTTCCTGGACCATCCAACGACGGAGGATGGCCGTTTCAGCCGGACTCAAATCTCCGGAATAAGCGCGCATGAGAAGGGCTCGCGCCCCGATGCGGTCCGAATTTTGGCCTTCCAAACGCGCCATGTCGGTGGCGCAGCCTGTGAAAGCGGTCTGAAGGGCGTTCGGATCGGTTCCTCGGAGGGCGGTGGTGGTGCCGTCCAGGCATCGCTGGGCCGCCGCATTGCGTTCCGCGAACATTTGGGTTTCCTGATCGCCGGCGACGAGTCTCATCCCGTAGATCGAGTGTCCGCTGGCGGCGGCGCGGTCGAGAATTTGACCCAACATCCCGACGTCGATCGGCGAGAGAGGCGCGGCGCCCTGGAACTGATACTGACCGTCGACCATTCGTGTTTCCAGGACGTGGTGGACGGCGGCGAGTTCCTGAGGCGTGGCGGTGCCGTTCAAGAGGCGGCGGATCAAGTTCGGCGGATTGCTCTGATCGGTCGTCGGAAAGCCTTGGAGCGACAGACCGTAAACCGTCCCGCGATTGCCGGATGTGGCGCCGAGGCGATCGTATTCGGCGGCCATGTGGTTCATCACACCCCAGAAATGTGCCACCTGTTCGTTGTTGAGATTGGTTTGCGCGAGATAGCCGGGCAGGCGGTTCAATAAAACTTCGGCGGCGTTCCGGAACTGGGCGACGTTGGCCCAGCGATCGGTGTGGGCCTGGGCGTACGCGACGAGTTCTTGGTTGTTCAGGATTCCGTCGTGATCGGTGTCGGCGGCCTGGAGATCCCTTTGGACCTGCTGGATCTCGCGGCGGCCGGCGATGGAGACGAGCTGGGTATTATTAAGGAAGCGATTGACGCCCTCCCACTCCGGATTGGTGTGTACGTTGAGAATGCCGAGATCGTACATGACCGGACCGCCGCCGGAAATATAGACCGCGGCCTCGCCCAAACGGTCATCGGTCAAAAGCCCCTGGAGAGTCGCGAAGTCGGTAACCTGAGTGAACTGGTCGTGAGAGGCCTCCGCGACACGGTGGAAGTCACCCTGGACCTGATCGGTCGTACGAAAATCTGTCATATTGTGCCCAACCCCGCTTTAGTTTTCGGCTGAGTGAGGGCAAGTGTTGCGTGTTATTAACGAAATCAAAAAACGAATGAGATTTCAGCCAGATAGGGTCACGGCAGGGTCATGGCGTGACACGTCAAAAGCCGAAAATTAATTCCCCGAAGAACATGGGCTCTCCGACCATTCCGGGGGATGGCGAGAGCGAGAAGCTGGGCATGCCGCCGAAGGGGGTGAACGGTGCGACCATGGGTCCCCAGGGGCGGTAAAAACGTCCTCTCAACGGGTCGTATTCGGCTTCGTAGGCGTAGGTGGGTTGAGGACGGTGCTCGGGATGAGCCTGATAGTCTTCCAGACGGTTATGAAGCTCCCAATAACTCCGGGCTCCGTCGGCGAAGCTTGCGTTGCTGTTGCCGCCGCCGATCTCCACTTGCTGTGATTCCCGAATGCCGAAATACGTATCGACCACGCCGCCCGCACTAATCATGGGGACATAGGCCGGGGCGCGGAGCATGCCGCCGGATTCGAGGTCTTGGATATACTGTCTCAAGGTCCATCGGACGGAGTTGACGCTGTGAGATGAAACGGAGCCCTGCCGATAGGTCGCGGCGATCTGCGACATATCTTGCCGGATGGATTCGGCCAACGTCGGGTTGTTGGAGGCATAGCGGCTGACAAGGGCGTCGGCGATCGGAAGGTTGTCTCCGGTCCACGGGATCAAGCTGCCGAGATTGGCCTCGTTTTCAGGGCCTCCCGTGATGCCTAACTGATGGACGTCCGCCGTGAAGAGGCCTTGCAAGGATTGCGGAAGCCGACCGATCGTCGTGGGCGTCAAGGCCGGCGACCCGGCGTTCAAAATGTCCTCAAATTGTTGCTGGCTCATCGACCGTATTTGCGCGGGGGTAAAGACCGAAAATTCGGATGCCGGATTCGTCTCTTGTTCCGGAGCCGGGGCCTCAACAGGTTGTGCCGCCGTCTGAGGCTGCGGCCGACACACGCCCGGATTAGCGGCAGCAAAGTTAGCGATCGAAGATCGGTTCAAGGCGTCATAGGTGTCGAGACCTTCGAAGAGAGCGATCAAAGGCATATCGGTCAGGATATCGACCGCGGTATTGCCGGTATCCTTGCGGGCGGCCACGGCGTTGAAAGCGGCCAGATGGAGGAACGTCACCGGAAAATTGATGAAGGCGCGGCCCAGGATTCCGTCCCGGCGGGGATTGCGGACCATTTGATTCAAGAAGCGTCTCCACATCGGCGAGTTTTTCATCTGGTCGTTGAGATGGCGTTCGTAGTTTCTGTAGGCGTCGCGCGGATTGACGACGCCCGTCCCGCCGCAGGCCTGATTCAAACGGTTTTCAAAGGCGTTTCTCAACAACAGTCTGCGATACAAATACGCACCGCCTATGAAGGCGCCGTTTCGCGCGATGAAGTGCCAGGGATCGCGTGCGATGTTTTGAAAGAGGCGAATGGCGCCTTGGGCCATGCAGTCGAGGGTTCCGTCGCAGGTCATGCCGAGGGACTGGGCCTCGGTCTGCATCCAACGGCGGAGCAGAGCGGTCTCGGTGGGGCTCAGGTCTCCCGAGTAGGCGCGCATGAGAAGGGCTCGGGAGCCGATACGATCGGAGTTCTGGCCTTCGAGGCGGGCCATGTCGGTGGCGCAGCCGGTGAAGGCGGCTTCGAGGCCGTTTCCCGTAGGCGAGCGGAGGGCCGCGTCCGTGCCGTCGAGGCATCGCTGGGCGGCCGCATTCCGTTCCGCAAACATCCGGGTCTCTTGATCGCCGGCGACGATCGTCATGCCGTAGAGGGAGTGACCGCTCGCCGCGGCACGATCCAAGATCTGTCCCAGCATCCCGATATCGACCGGGGAGAGAGGGGCGGAACCCTGAAACTCATACTGGCCGTTCGTCATCCGGGTCTCCAAGACGCGATGAACGGCGGCGAGCTCCTGAGGGGTCGCCGTGCCGTCCAAGAGACGACGGATCAAATTGGGAGGACTATTCTCGCCGGCTGGAAATCCTTGGAGCGAGAGCCCGTAGACGGTGCCGCGATTGCCGGAGGAGGCACCTAAGCGATCATATTCTCTGGCGATGTGGTTCATGACACCGAAGAAATGCGCCACTTGTTCTCTGCTGAGATTGGTCTGCGCGAGATAGGCCGGCAGACGGTTCAATAAAACCTCGGCGGCGTTCCGGAACTGGGCGACGTTGGCCCAGCGATCGGTGTGGGCCTGGGCGTAGGCGACGAGTTCTTGGTTGTTCAAGACCCCGTCGTTATTCGCGTCTGCGGCCTGGAGATCTCTTTGCACCTGTTGGATCTCGAGGCGTCCTGGCGCCGAGACGAGACGGGAATTAAGGAAACGATTGACGCCTTCCCACTCCGGATTTGTCTGCACGTTGAGAATGCCGAGATCGTAGAGAACCGGACCATTGCCGGAGGCGTAGACGGCGGCCTCTCCGAGACGATCGTCGGTCAAGAGACCTTGGAGCGTGGCGAAGTCGGTGACTTGAGAAAAACGGTCGCTAGAGGCCTCCGCCACGCGGCGAAAGTCGCCCCGGACCTGTTCGGTCGTTCTAAAATCTGTCATGTGGAACCCAACCCCGCTTTGGTTATCGGCAGGGAGATTCGAAATGTTGCGGATTATGAACGAAATTAAAAAACGAATAGATCTCAGCTAGATAGGTGGCATGATCATAGCCTATTGTCCCAGAGAGACGGCGTTCGGACGCCGGCTTCGGCTTTTGAAGGCCTGGAGAAGCTGATTCAGGACTTCGATCCGGTTGCGGCGCACGGAGGCCTCCGAGGCGCGTCCGTCTCCATGGAGGAAATTTCTCTGAGCTGCATTGAGTTGGCTTTCCCGTGAAGGCCGGTCCGATTGGCTGCTTAGTAGGTGCAATTCGCCGAGCCTGTCTTCAAAAGATCGACGCTCTTCGCGAATGATCGTTTCGAGCATGGCGGGAAGGCGGTTGGAGTAATAGTCGACGTCGAAA
>Ga0315281_10014461_pt1 | contig 10645 bp, 8 predicted proteins | sample YL17G07_0_MG_FD_204540 | JGI IMG/M metagenome (GOLD analysis project Ga0315281, IMG submission 204540) | Sediment microbial communities from Yellowstone Lake, YNP, Wyoming, USA - YL17G07_0 | ecosystem: Environmental > Aquatic > Freshwater > Lake > Sediment | place: USA: Wyoming | collected... | reverse complement strand
ACGACGCGCCTGTTCATGAAATCCTTGACTTTCTTCATGCCTCTCTGAACAATATTTCTATTTCCGGATATAATTAAGTTTATGAACGAGTGGTACATCATTCCCGCTTTCTTCTGCGCGTGGTTCGTGGTAAAGCTGCGCGCCGAGGAGGGGTTCTTCGTGCCGCTGCCAATGGGCACGGTGCGCGCGATGCTGCGGCTGGCGAAGGTGCGGAGAGGCGACGTTGTGTACGACCTCGGCAGCGGGGACGGACGCACGGTGATTGAGGCGGCGAAGCTGGGCGCGCATGCGGTCGGCATCGAGTACAGCATCCCGATATACCTGCTGTCGAAGCTGCGCGTCGCGTTGAGCGGCGTTCACGATGTAAAACTGCTGCGGAAGGATTTTTTCGAAACCAAACTGAACGACGCGGACGTTGTTACGTTTTATCTCACGCCGAAACTGGCTCGGATGCTCGGGCCGAAGCTGAAGCGCGAGTTGCGCAAGGGCGCGCGCGTCGTGTCCGCGGCGCACGAAATTCTTGGATGGAAGCCTGCTGGAAAAATAAAGACCGGGCATTTCTGGACGTACCTTTACGTTGTTTGAAATCGTATGCGAACGTTGCTCTCCTCAGTCAGCATCTAAAGAATCGTAATTACGTATATAATCCGCCACGAACTCAACGGTGTCGACCACAGTTATCCCGTTCTTCTCGCAAAAGTTGCCCTTCCTCTCAGAATCACTGAACGAGTCGGTGGTCAACACGGCCCTGACCGTGCCGTCCCTGACAAGCCCGCCGAGCTTCTCTATAGGCTTCTTCGTGAACATGTTGGGCACTGTTATGAATATCTCGCTCGGGTCTTGCTTGCGCACCTCGTCTACCGCCCTGGCAAGCGTGCCACCGGTGTCGGTCAGGTCGTCAAAAACTACCACAGTCTTTCCGCGCGCGTCCATCTTCGATCCGACAACGACCTTTTTTCCGGTGTTCTTGTCGTGGTCCTGCATTACGTAGCCGAACTCCGAACCTTCGAACTCATTCAGCATGTGTATGAGCCTCTGCTTCTCCTCGTCGTCCGGGTTGATTATGAGCGGCCTCTTTATCCCGTACTCTTTCTTCAACGCGTCTGCCAGCGGTTTAGCCATGCTTATGTCTTCCACGCTGGCACCGCCAAAGTATTGCGCGATGTGCCTCCCTTCTCTGCCGAATATGTGGGAGTTGTAAGTGAAAACAATGTCCGCGTAACTCTCTATCGCTTCGGCCGTTTGGGACAGAGATTCTGGCTCGCCTTTCTTGAATGCCGTGTCCTGCCTTGCATAGTAAAAGTATGGTATCAGGGCTGCAATGCCAGAAAGTTCGTTGAATGCGTAACAGCCTTGTCTCATGGCTCTTCCGGTCAGGGCCATCAGCTTTTCGTACATGTTCGCGTCCGGCCTGAGGCGGTCGTCCCTGAAAGCTATGAGGCCGGTCATCCCGTAAACATCGGTACCGTCCAGCACGCTCACATCTATCGTTGGCTTTACCTCTTTCGCGCCGTACTTCGTGACATCGACTGGCACGTAAAGAGTTTCAAGCTCGTCCGCGAGCCTGCGCGGCCAGTTGTCCTTCCTGTCGCCTACAACGAGGCACTTCATGAAGAAAAGGGCGCTTTTCACCTTTAAGCCGGTTTCGATTCCGCGAGCTGGCTAGTGCACCCAGCTTCCTGGCTTGACCTGCTTCTCCGGCGTGAGCAGAACCGGCACGCCGTCCTCTTCTTCGGCCGCGAAAATCATGCACTGCGACTCGACGCCCATGAACTTCCTGCGCTCGAGGTTGAGCATGAACATGTACTCCCTGCCGACGATGTCCTCGGGCTTGTACCATTTCGCTATTCCCGAAACGGCCTGCAGCTTCTCGCCGCCGAAATCCACGATTAAACGCAACAAGTTTGTGGAACCTGGAATAGGTTCGGCCGTCTCGACGCGCCCTATGCGCAGGTCGAGCTTCTGGAACTCGTTGAACGGTATAACAGGCTTCTCCAGTTTCATTTCAACTTTCGCTTCGACTTTTTTTTCTGCTTTCTTTTCGGGTTTCTTCCCGACTTTAGTTTCGACCTTCTTCTTCGCTTGCATATTTTTTTCCTCCACCACTTCTATTTTCCTGAACAACGGCGCAATCTCGCCAAGCTTATGCCTGGGTTCCAGGCGTTTCTTGCCGACGTTTTCGAAAGCGTCTATCTTATCTTTTATTCCAAGCTGTTTCCATAAAGCTTCCGACGAGAACGGAAGGAACGGCCAGAACAGCGCGGCCAGAGCGCGCACGACGTTCACGGAAACGTACAGCGTGGTGTCGCAATCGCGCCTGTTGCTCTTTATCGTTTCCCACGGCTGCTTCTTCTGGAAGTAGCGGTTGCCTTCGGCCGCAAGCTCGAGCGCCGCGCGTATCGCGTCTTGCAGCTTGTAGTCGTCCATTGCCTTGCCTACCGCGGACTTCGTTTCTTCTATCTTCTTCAGCAGCACATTCTCGTCCTTGCCGAGCTTGCCCGCCTTTGGCATGACTGAATTGAAGTTAGCCTTCAGGAAGGAGAGCACGCGGTAGACGAAGTTGCCGAAGTTTGCAATTAGCTCGTTGTTCGTCTTTTCTATCAGCCTTGTTTCGGAGAAATCGCCGTCCTCGAACGTCGGTATCTCGTTCAGCAGATAGTAGCGGACAACGTCCGGCCCGTACTTGTCGATTAATGCCAGCGGGTCGACGACGTTGCCCAGACTCTTGCTCATTTTCTGGCCGTTCACAGTGACATAGCCATGCACGAACACGCGCTTCGGCAGCGGCAGTCCGGCCGACAGAAGTATGGCAGGCCAGTAGATTACATGGAAGCGCGTGATGCCTTTGCCGATGACGTGCAGGTCGGCAGGCCACCATTTCTTGAACTTCGCAGCATCCGCTCCCCAGCCAACAGCTGTCAAATAGCATGCAAGCGCATCCAGCCACACATATACAATCTGCGAGCTGTCTTCAGGCACAGGTATGCCCCACCCGCGCGCGCGTTGGACTGAGCGGGAAATGCTGAAGTCCTCAAGCCCGCCTTTAATGAAAGCCAGCGCTTCGCGCTTGTGCGCATCTGGGATTATCTTCAGCTTGTCGCTCTTTATAAGCTTCTCAAGCTGCTTCTGGTATTTCGACAGCCTGAAAAAGTAGTTCTCCTCTTCTACTATCTCGGGCGGTTTTTTATGTTCGGGGCACAGACCATCAACAAGCTCGCTCGGCTTGTAGAAAGCCTCGCAACCAACGCAGTAAAGCCCTTTGTACTTCTTCTTGTACACGTCGCCTGCTTTTTCGCACAACTGCCAAAGTTTCTGCACGCCCGGCCAGTGCTCGCGCTTGCTGGACGAGCGCAAAAACACGGTGTTAGACAAGCCTATCTTCTCCGCGAACTTTTTGAAAAGTTCGGAGTTCTGGTCACACAGCTGCTGTGTGGTAATGCCTTTCTGTTCAGCTGCCTGCACGTTCTTCAGGCTGTTCTCGTCGGCGCCCGTTGTGAGAAAGACGTCCTTGCCTGACAGCTTATGGAACCGTGCGATCGCGTCGGTCTGCACGAACTCGAGCGCGTGGCCGATGTGCGGAGCTGCGTTGACATAAGGTATGGCTGTGGTTATGTAGAATTTCTGTTTTGTTTTTTGACTTGTAATTGTTTTCGCGAAAATAACCACCTCTAAATGATTTGTCTAGGTGTTAATTTAAAACTAGGAGAACAAGTTTATTTACGTTTTTGTCACTTTGCCGTTACGCCTTATAATGGAATTTGCCAGCCGGACTCAAGTCTGTATGGATTGTGAGTTTGTTTTCGCCGTCACTCCTTTCTACGTAACCAGTCATGCCGCCTTCTAGTCCGAGCTTTTCAGCAATATCTAAAATATCGTCTACAACATCTTTGTCATTTACAATCAGCTCAAACCCGACGCCCATGTTGTAGTCTTGGAACATCTCCTCCCATGGCACCTTGCCTTCGCGCTGTATCAAATAAAATATAGGATCGACTTCTAAAACGTCGTGTTTCACGTAATGCACATTTTTTCCGAGCCTCAGGCATTTTGTCTGGCCGCCACCCGTGTTGTGGACCATGCCACTAACGTGATGCCCGTAGTCTTCCAATACTCTTGCCACGGCAGGAGCGAACAAACGTGTCGGAGAAATCACGGCTTCGCCGACCCTCATCCCAAGCTCTTCGTCAAGATCAAGGATATCGAACCTCCCTTCGTATGCTTTCCCTCGAGGTTCTACTATCTCCGGGTATTTTTCTGCGTACATCGGAGGGGTTAAGACTTGCCTTGCTAGGGTAATTCCATTGCACATTATGCCGCTGTTGTGGGTATCTTCGTAAGCCGTCTGCCCGCCACTATAAAGACCGACAATTAGATTTCCAGGGCTGATCTCACTTCCAGTTATAGCATTTGAAAGTTTTACACGCCCCACAGCCGTACCAGAGACGTCGATTGTTCTCACCTGATATGGTAAATCGGCCGTCTCCCCTCCCCCGAAAGGCATATTAACCCCGTATTTTTCTAGAGTACCCAAAACCTTCCCGAACCCACGATTAAGAGCGGCCAAAACATCTGTTTTTGGGTTCATCGTAAAACCATTTATGGCCACATAGTCGGTAAAACTGATTGGTTTAGCACCTACGCAGATTATATCATCTAAATTCATGGCGATTACGTCTTGCGCCATAGGTTCCAAATAACTTATGTCTCCAGTTTCTTTCCAAAGCAGATAATTCATTATAGGCTTGCTTCCATTGCTGTCTTGATGAGTGACTAGTCCGTATTCAGGAAAATCTGGATCTTGTGTGACAACGCAGAAAGCATTAGGGAACAAATTTTTGACAGTCGCCTTGAAAGCCTCTATGCCCTTTTTGCTTACATCAACGCCTGTTTCGGCATATTTGCTCGGCGACGCCATAAACTTCTGAAGAATTTTTAAAGATAAATAAGGACGCCGCTATCATGGGAACAGCCCGCCTTTCAGCATGTCTTTCCTGAACTTCCTCTCCGCTTCCGTGGCCTTCGCGTGCGCCTCCTCGTACGGCACGCCGTCCCGCATGAGCTTGGCCTCGAAGACCTCGTGGAAGACGATTGCTTCGCGGTCGAACGCCGCGAGCGTCTCCTCTATCCATACCTCGCCGTCTGGTATGTACGGGCTGTCGTCGAACACCCAGTGGCTGCCTAGGGTGAAGTCTATCTCAAGGTGGTTGCGGACGAACTCGCCACTGACCAAGAAAATTTTCATGCCGTCCTGCTCTCGCAGGAATTTTTTCGGAACTTTGGATACGAGGATTTTTAAATCGCGCGTCTGTTGCATAAAATACAATTAATTTTTGTAAAAATAAACCAAGCCTTTATATGGGGCCTTCGGAACATTTTAAGTATAAAAAACTAATTTTCTAATAATTAACTATGCGTGCTCCTACGACGTACAGCCCCGAATTGGGGCGGTTGCAACTGCTTTACGACCCGCGCACCAAAGGCAAACCTATGAAATTGGCGTGCCTCATGTCCGGAAGCGGGACTAACGTCAGAAAGATAGTCGAGCGCGAAAGGTCGTTTCGCGGCAGCCCGTACAAAGTTGGTTTGATTTTCAGCGACAACAGCGACGATAATGCAAGAGCCATAGGCGGTGAGTACGACATCCCGGTAGTTTCCAGAGACATAAAAAGTTTTTACGAGCATCGAGGACAAAAAAAGAACTGGTTCATTAAAAGACCCGAATTGGACGCCGGGACAAGGGAGGAATTCGATTCTTACATCGCGGATCAATTTCGTTTGCATGGTATCGGGTTTTTTGCGCTTGGCGGGTACATGAGCGCACTCAGCAACGTGGTGCTGAAGGAATTCACTGGTTTGAACGTGCATCCCGCAGACCTGTCCTTGGAAGAAAACGGAAGGAGAAAGTACACCGGCGATAAGGCGGTAAGGGACGCCATATTGGCTGGAGAAAAAACATTGCGTTCCTCCGTTCACGTAGTCAGGGACAGGGTCGACTATGGTGAAGTTATCATGATATCTGACCCTTTGGCAGTAAAATTGCCGAGGCCCTTGGAAGAATTAAGGATGGACGAGAAGCTGTTGGACGATGTTGTCAGCGTGCACCAGACCAAACTGAAGGAGAAGGGCGACTGGGTAATCTTTCCGAGGGCGCTTGAGGAGGTTGCTGAAGGCATGATTGCCGTTGACGGGAAAGGCGCTGCGTACAGAAGGCTCGAAGAGAGTGCTCTTGGAACGAGATGGATTTCCACAACGGCGCAGTCTTAGTCTTTGTTTGGCGGTCAATCGGTCAACAGAGTGATAATGCATTGGGATTGCGGAGCCTTCCTTCTTAAGTTTGTTGTTCCTGCGAACTCTCGTTTCGAGTATTAAAAATTAATTTTCCAATAGTTTACTATCTCCAAAGTGGTGTTTGTTTGGTGCAGGAGCTGGCTAGAAGGGTCGTAGTCGGTTTGAAGGAAGGCGAAACCGACCCGGCCGGAAAAAGCACGGAGAGCGCCATAAGGAATTTCCTAGGCATGGAAGTCGACTCCGTAAAGACAAGGCGGGTATATACGACCAACGCCGCCCTGGCCGATAGCGAGTTTGACTTGCTGAAAAGGGAGCTCTTTGTGGACCCGGAGATTGAAATGGTCGTCGAAGACCCCGCGGCCGAACCCGGTTTCGACTGGCTCATAGAGGTCGGCTATAGGCCCGGGGTTACGGACAACGTCGGCAACACCGGAAAGAACACGGCGATACCCTATGTCATAGGAAGGCGCCTGGGGGAGCGTGAGGGCGTCTATACGTCCACCCAGTACCTGATCAACGGCAGGGAGCTTAAAATAGGAGACGTCAAAAAAATAGGTACTGAGCTTTTGGCGAATCCTGTAATAGAAACCATAAGAGTTCTGAGCCGCGACGAAGTCAGGGAGCACGGAATTCCTTTGAACCTGCCCACCATCGAAGGGAGCCATAAGGCCAGGGTCAACGTATACGATCTGAAGGTAAGCGACGCGGAGCTCGTTAACATCAGCAAGAAGGGCGTTCTTTCGTTGAGCCTTGAAGAGATGCGGAAAATACGGGCGTATTTCGGAAGAGAAGACGTCATCGCCAAAAGAAAAAGGATCGGGATGGAAAAGCGGTTCTGGGCGAACCCGACAGACGTTGAGATGGAGGTTTTGGCGCAGACATGGTCAGAACACTGCAAGCACAAGATATTCAATGCCGACATCGCCTATCGAGACGGAGATGCAAGAGAGGAAGAACTCATCAAGAGCCTGTTCAACACGTGCATAAAAACCCCAAGCAACGCAATCGGGGAGGAGTGGGGATGGGTTGCATCCTCTTTCCATGACAACGCCGGAGTGGTCAGGTTCAATGATGGAATATTTGTCGTCGATAAGATCGAGACCCACAACTCTCCTTCCGCATTGGATCCATACGGCGGCGCGATAACAGGCATTGTCGGCGTCAACAGGGATCCGATGGGAACCGGTAAAGGAGCAAGTCTGATGGCCAATATATTCGGCTATTGCTTCGGTGATCCGTTCTATGGCGAGAAATTGCCAGCAGGTGTTTTGCATCCGAAAAGGCTGAGGGACGGTGTCCACAAAGGCGTAATCGACGGTGGAAACCAGAGCGGCATACCTCTTGCCTACTGGCAGGAGTTTTTCGATGGAAGGTATACGACAAGGCCGCTGGTGTACTGCGGGACCATAGGCACGATGCCGGTGACGATCAACGGCGAACCCGCTGAATTCAAAAAGGCCGACCACGGCGATGCGATCATAATGGTGGGCGGAAGGATCGGAAAAGACGGCATACACGGCGCCACGTTCTCGTCCGCCGAGCTCGACAAGGAGTCCCCCGTGCAGGCAGTGCAGATAGGAGACCCGATAACTCAGAAAAAGATGAGCGACCTTTTGCTTGAAGCGAGGGGTCTGGGCTTGTACAAGTGCATCACCGACAACGGCGCCGGAGGGCTGTCCTCTTCTGTCGGTGAGATGGCCGAGTCCAGCAACGGTTGCAATTTTGATTTGAAAAAGGCGCCCCTGAAATACGAGGGTCTTGACCCATGGGAGATAATGGTGTCGGAAGCTCAGGAGAGGATGACAGTCGCCGTCGACCCGCGAAAAACGAATGAGTTCTTGAAGCTTGCGGAAAGGCGTGGAGTGGAAGCGACGGTGCTTGGTAACTATGAGGATTCCGGCGTGTTCCATGCGACTTATGGCGGCAAGCTGGTCGCCCATATAGACCTGGAGTTCCTGCACAACGGCGTGCCAAGGATGGAGCTTCGGGCCGAGTGGAAGCGGCCTGTTCATGAGGAGCCCGACTTTGAGCAGCCTGCCGACATGAACAAGACTTTGGAGGAGATGCTGGCCAGGCTGAACATATGCTCGAAGGAGGGCAAGCTGAGGCAATACGACCACGAGGTCAAGGGGCTGAGCGTCATCAAGCCCCTGGTCGGCAAGGATTGCGACGTGCCCAGCGACGCGACTGTGATGTTTCTGGAATACGGCAGCAAGGAAGGTCTCGCGATCGCATCAGGACTGAATCCTCATTACTCCGAAATAGACACTTATGAGATGGCGGCTTCGGTTATAGACGAAGCGCTAAGAAAAATAATAGCGGTAGGAGGAAAACTCCCGAGCGAAAAAACGCCCGTTTACGGGCTGGACAACTTCTGTTGGAACATATCCGACCTTAACAGCGAGGACGGACGCATTAAAATCGCACAGCTCGTGAGGGCGAACAAGGCTTTGGCCTATTATTGCGAGGCTTTCAAGGTCCCCTGCATATCCGGGAAGGACAGCATGAAGAACGTATGGAAGATTAAGGAAGTCGTTGACGGCAAGGAGACGGAGAAGATAGTTTCCATACCTCCGACTCTGCTGTTCTCCGCGCGAGGGAAGATAGACGACGTGAGCAAATGCGTGACCATGGACGTCAAAAAGCCCGGAGACCTCGTATACGTCGTGGGCGAGACGCGCGGCGAGTTGGGCGCATCTGAGTACTATTCCTATATCGGAGAGAAGTTCAGAGGTGAGAGATACATAGGTAACAATGTTCCCGGGGTGGATGCGGAAAGCGCGAAGGAGATTTACGGGAGAGTCGGCGAAGTTACCGAAAGGGAGATCGCGCACTCGATTCACACTCCGACGCTCGGTGGGCTGGCCGTGGCTCTGGCGCAATCGGCATTCGCCGGCGGCTATGGGATGGACGTGGACCTTGGCATGGTTCCTTATGACGGCGAAAAGAAGAGGGACGACACCGTGCTGTTCTCGCAGTCAAACAGCCGGTTCATAGTCACGGTCCCGCCGGAAAGGAAAGGAGAGTTTGAAAGCCTGATGGCCGGCACCGCGTGCTCGCAGATAGGCGTAGTCACGTACGACAAGAGGCTGAAAGTAAAGGGACTCGGCGGGTCGTACATAATCGATTCTGACACGGGCCGCCTGAAAGAGGCGTGGAAAGCCACTATGGGGGACCTGTTATGACCATGAGGAAACCGAGAGTCCTGATTCCAAGCGGGTTCGGATTGAACTGCGAGCGTGAAACCGCTTACACATACAGCGTGGTGGGCGCGGACGCTTACATAGTGCACATAAACGACTTGATAGCAAATCCCAGAATGCTTGAGGAGTATCAGATAATAGATTTCATCGGCGGGTTCTCTGATGGCGACCATTTCGGTTCTGGCAAAGTCCACAAGAACAGGCTGAAGCAGAAGGCGCTGGCCGACGAGCTCGACAAATTCATCAAAGAAGGAAAGCTGGTGATCGGGGTATGCAACGGCTTCCAGTTCATGGCAAAGTACGGCATGCTGCCCGGGTTTTACGGAGATTACAAGACACAAAGGATGACATTGGTTGGCAACGACTCTGGTAAGTTCGAGGACAGGTGGGTGCACCTCGGCGTAAATCCAGATTCAAGCTGCGTGTGGACGAAGGGTATAAAGGAACTGTACCTTCCGGTGAGGCACGGAGAAGGAAAGATAAGGGCAAGCGACCCGACGGTCTTGGACCGGCTGGAGCAGAACAATCAGGTGGTCTTGCGGTACATAGACCCCCGGAACGGCAATCCTACAATGGAATACCCGTACAACCCGAACGGTTCGGACAGGGCGATTGCTGGTGTGTGCGATCCGACAGGGCTGGTTTTCGGGAAGATGCCCCACAGGGAAGCGTACTGGTCGCCCTACAACAATCCGAACTGGCCGAGATTGAAAATAGATGGCAAGCTGCCGAAAGAGGGTGCGGGTCTGCAGATTTCTAGGAACGGAGTAGAATACGCAAGGAAGAATTTGATCTAAATGCGTTGGTGTTCTGTCCAATATAATTCGCTAATTTGCGCCCAAGAGAATAACTTTTAGAAAAGTCCGCGGGATGAACTTGCGCCCGGTGCGTTCAGCGCGCTATCTTCGCGAACTTCGGCGCGAGGACCATGTAGCCCTCCTCGATGCCCACTATGTCCCAGCCGTACTGGATGCACCTTCGCTTCAGCATCTGCACGGTCTGCTTGAACTGGCCGAGGTCCTTCTTCTGCAGGTCGAAGACCTTCAGGAACATTATGTTGCCGTCCTTCACGAGCTTCTCTATGCGTTCCACGTCGTTGATGCCTTGGAGGTTATCGACGCGCACCGTCACCTTCTCGGACGGTCCTTCCTGCT
>Ga0315281_10014460_pt1 | contig 10646 bp, 9 predicted proteins | sample YL17G07_0_MG_FD_204540 | JGI IMG/M metagenome (GOLD analysis project Ga0315281, IMG submission 204540) | Sediment microbial communities from Yellowstone Lake, YNP, Wyoming, USA - YL17G07_0 | ecosystem: Environmental > Aquatic > Freshwater > Lake > Sediment | place: USA: Wyoming | collected... | reverse complement strand
ATAAATAAATCTGCAACAGATGATTTTTTAACTAAAATAATTCCATCAGCACCAACTCCAAAATGTCTGTCACAAATTTGCTTAACCTCATCTTCTGTAAGAATAATATTTTCATTAAAAGAATCAATTAAAACAAAGTCATTACCCTGTCCATTTAATTTTGAAAATTTAATTTTTCTCATAAAAAATCCTTGAATATATAATTTTTAAAATTTCATTTATCAAATTATAAATATTATCATAGTTATTTACTGTAATCCAATTGATTCTATTATCAGCCTTAAACCAGGTTATTTGTTTTTTTGCAAGATGTTTTGTATTTTTCTTTATTTCATTAACTGCATTTTCAAGGGTTTGCTTTCCTTCAAAATATTTTATTAATTCTTTATAACCAATAGCTTGCTGCATGCTGAAGCTATCTTTATATCCTGCACCAATTAAATTCTTTACTTCTTCAATTAATCCATTTTCTATCATTTTATTTACCCTGCTATCAATATTTTCATATAGTTTTTTCCTGTCAGTATTTAAACCAATAAAAATACAGTTATAAATTGATTTCCTGTCTTTCCATTTATTTTGAAATTCTGAAAATTTTCTGCCAGTTTTTTCGTAAACTTCCAGTGCTCTGATTATTCTTCTTTCATCATTGGAACTGATTTTAGATGCATATAACGGGTCTATATTTTTTAATTTTTCATAATAATATTCAAGATTATAATTATTAATTTCCATCTTTATTTTTTTTCTTAAATTGTGATCTCCTTGTGGTGCTTCCATTAAATCATCGACGATTGCTCTGATATGCAAGCCGGAGCCGCCTGCCAGAACAGGTATTTTTCTTTTATTAAAAAATTCTAATTTTATTATATCTCTTGCCTTATTTCTATATTCAACAGAAGTTAAAAAATAATCAGGTTTACATATATTTATTAAAAATTGTTTTATGCCATATTTACTAAAATCCTGTTTATCTGTTCCTATATCCATACCCGTATATGATTGCATTGAGTCAACAGATATAAGATTTGTATTAAAAATCATTGCTAAAATTAATGCTATTTTACTTTTCCCGATTGCAGTTGGACCGCAAATAATTATCAGGTATTTTTCAGATAATAATTTATTTTTAATTTTAATAATATAATCATTATCAGAAGATTTAATTTGACTGGTTATTAAATCAATTTCATTCATAAAAAATATTTTAAAATTAATTATTTTAAAATTTTGCCTGTAAGATAAAAAGACTTTGCCTGTGTGATTTCTATATTTAAAAATTTACCGGTATAACTTTTATCTCCATCAAAATTTACAATTAAATTATTTTCAAGTCTTCCCTTAATTAAACCTTTATTACCTTCACCTTCAACTAAAACTTCAAAGTTTTTATTAACAAGTTTTTTATTTTCTTCAAGGGAAATTTTATTTTGTAATAAAATAAGTTCGCTAAACCATTCTTTTTTATCCTTTAACGGGACATTATCTTCCAGATTATAAGCAGCAGTACCATTTCTTTTAGAAAAAATAAAAGTAAATGCTCTGTTAAATCTTACTCTTTTTACAATGTCTAAAGTATCTTCAAAATCCTGTCTTTGTTCACCAGGAAAACCTGTTATAATATCTGTTGTAATAGCGCAATCTTTGATTTTTGTTCTTATATTTTCAATGATTTTTAAATAATCTTCTCTAGTGTATCCCCTATTCATTAATTTTAAAATTTTATTTGAGCCAGCTTGCAATGGTAAGTGTATATGATTCATAATATTTTTATTTTCTGAAATAACATCTATTAACTCAATTGAAATATCTTTCGGGTGACTTGTTATAAATCTTATTCTTTTTAAACCATTTATTTGTGAAATATTACTTAATAGCTCAGCAAATGTAACAGGTTTTTCAAGATCCTTACCGTAAGAATTAACATTTTGTCCTGCAAGTGTAATTTCTACCACACCTTCTGAGACAAGCCTTTTTGCAGTTTTAATTATTTCTTGTGGTTTTATTGAAATTTCCCTGCCTCTTACATAAGGTACAATACAATAAGAACAGTAATTATTACATCCTATAGATACAGGTAAACATGCTTTAAAATTATAAATATTTTTAAAATCATTAATTACATAATCAAATCCATCATTTTCAATTTCACAAATGCTGTTATTTACTTCTTTTCTTTTTGAAATTAATTCAGGAAATTGTGAAATATTATGTGTTCCAAATATTATATCTACAAATGGAAAATCTTCTAATATTTTTTCTTTTAAATTTTGTGCACTGCATCCACCTATGCATATTATTAAATTCTGTTTTAATTCTTTTAATTTTTTTAAATTTCCTATATGTCCATAAAGTTTATTTTTTGCTTTTTCTCTTACTGCACAGGTATTTATAACTATAATATTGCTTTTTTCAATATCATGAGTTAATTCATATCCTTCTTTTTCCAGCAGATAAGCAATTCTTTCAGAATCAAACTCATTCATCTGGCAGCCAAAAGTTTCTATGTAATATTTTTCCATAATATTCAATAATATTTTTAAATATTTTTAAATATTTAATTAATAATAAAGAATAAAAAATAAAATGATAAAAGGATTATTTTAATCTTTTCAGGTATTTTTTTAAAATAAAAATAAAAAAATTACTCAATTACTTTTGTTTCAACAGTTAAAACAATGGCTGTTCTTATTTCCCCGTTTACTTCTATATCATTAAAAAAAGGGGTGCAAACCAATTCACGTCCTGTAGGAGCAATATATCCTCTTGCAATTGCAATGCCTTTTATTGTTTGATTTAATGCAGCAGCGCCTATTGTCTGAATCTGAACTTTACCTTCTTCTCTTATTATCCCGGCAATTGCTCCTGCAATAGAATTAGGTTTTGTAGTTGATGAAACTTTTAATACTTTCATGTTGCTTTTTCTTTAAGTACTATGTTTATTTGTATATTATTATTATTTCTTTTAAAATTTATATTATTTTCATCAGGTTCTATTAAATATTTACTGCCAATTTCTTTTACATTTTCATTCAACTTGTTTATTATAACTCTAATTTCATCATCTTGAAATCTAAATGCTAATTTTTGTTCATCATAAAGTTTTAAATCTTTATTGCCTTTATTTAATTTATCTGAATTGTTAACAATGATTTTATCTTTTTTTTTATTTTTAAATTTTTCCAATTTATAATCTGCTGAAACTGTAAATTTTGTTTCATTTCCTGTTTTATTCTTGAATATATTATTTACATGTATGAGTTTATTTATATTTACTGGTGATATTGATTTAAATTCCTCATAAATTATTCTTTGAATTGTTCTTTCTGATATCTCCATATTAAAGAATTCCTTAATAATTTTACCTAAAATTAAATAATTTTCTGTTAAACATGGAAAATAATTTATTTTTAATTCTTTATTATTATCATCATATAAATAATCAAGTAAAGAATCCCAGTTATCAAATTTAGGTAAATCATCATAAATCTTTAAATTTTTTGCATATTCTCTCATTGACATTATTATTTGTGAAGGAGTTCCATAAAAAATATTTATATTCGGATTTTGCAGATTAAATTCAACTAATGTTTTAAGAATGTTATTTACTCCACCTGTTAAATTAAGATTTCCATCTAACTCTTGTATTTGAGGCAAAGCTGACTGATCTCTTTTTTCAGACACTTTATTTAAATCGATATTTAAAAAAAATGAAGTTCCCTGTCCTTCTTTTGAAAATATTACTTCTATATCATTAACATTTAATTTAATTGAAAAAAGAGCCATACCTCTACCATGAAACCCGTAAGTGTCTTTAACTGCATTTTCAAGTTTTGAAGTTACTCTTGCCTCAAAAATTAAATGGTGAAGTCTGGCAGGTATCCCAAGTCCATCATCAATAAAATAAATATATCTTATTTTATCTTCAATTTTTTTAGTGCCGATAAATATATTTTTTGCTGCTGCATCACGGCTGTTTCTTAATAACTCAACTATAATATCTTCTACAGACTTGATATCCTGTAAAGCCTGCCTTCTTTCAGCTTCAGAAATTCTAAGCTTTACATATCCGTCTCCCAGATCCTGCTCAACATTTAAAATATTATTAAGACCTAATTCAGATAAAAAATTCTGCATATCTGAATTATTTTGCATACTCAATTGCCCGGCTTTCCCTTATTACTGTTACTTTTATCTGGCCTGGATATTCCATTTCACCTTCGATTTTTTTAGCAATATCTCTTGCAATAACTGCTGACATTTCATCATCAACTTCTTCGGGTTTCACTATTACTCTTATTTCTCTTCCAGCCTGTATTGCATAAGATTTTTCTATTCCTTTAAATTCAGAAGCTATCTTTTCAAGACTTTCAAGTCTCTTAATGTAGCTTTCTATGGTTTCTCTTCTTGCACCAGGTCTTGCTCCAGAGATTGCATCTGCTACCTGAACAATGACGTCAAGTAATGTTTCTGTCTCTATTTCATTATGATGAGCTTCAATAGCATGACTTATTTCATAATCTTCATGAAGCCTTTTTGCCAGCTCAGCTCCAATTAAAGCATGAGAGCCTTCAATATCATGAGTTAAAGCTTTCCCTATATCATGCAGTAAACCTGCTCTTTTTGCTTTTTTAATATTTGTTCCAAGTTCTGAAGCTATTATTCCTGCAATATATGCAACTTCTTTTGAATGCATTAAAACATTTTGACCATAACTTGTTCTGTATTTCAGTCTGCCAAGTACTTTTACTAAACCCGGATTTATTTCTCCAATGCCGGTATCAAAAACTGCTACTTCTCCTTCTTTTTTTATTTCATCATTTATAAGTTTGCTGGCCCTATCATACATTTCTTCAATTCTTGCAGGATGAATTCTTCCGTCAATAATTAAGTTTTCCAAAGTTACTTTTGCTATTTCACGTCTTACGGGGTCAAATGAAGACAAAATTACAGCTTCAGGGGTATCATCAACTATAATATTAATACCTGTCAGGTTTTCAAATACCCGTATATTTCTTCCTTCACGACCTATGATTCTGCCTTTCATTTCATCATTAGGTAAATTTACAACAGATACTGTCATTTCAGTAACATGTTCAACTGCACATCTTTGAATTGCCTGAGCAATAATCTTTTTAGCTATTTTATCAGCTTCTTCTTTGGTTTGTACCTCAATTTTTTTAATTTCCTTAGCTGCTTCATATCTGGCATCTTCTTCCATTTTTTTGACTAAAATTGCTTTTGCTTCTTCCTTCGTAAGTTCTGCAATTGCTTCCAGTCTTAAAACTTCTTTTTTTAGTGTTTCATTTAAAGAGTTTTTTATTTCATCAATTTCTTTTTCTTTTTGTACCAGAATCTGCTCTTTCTTTTCAATAAAAGCAGCCTTTTTCTCTGTTGCTTCTTCTTTTGCTAAAACTCTGTTTTCAAATTTTTGAAGCTCAAATCTTTGTCTTTTGATATCTTCATCATTTTTTAACTTAAGATTTGCAATTTCTTCCTTGCCTTCAGCAACTGCTTCTTTTTTTAAAGCAACTGCTTCTTTTTTTGCATCTTCTAAAATCCTCTTTGCATTTTGTTCAGCAGAATTTACCCTTGCATCTACTACTAACTTCCTGTAGTAAATGCCGGCTAAAAATCCCGCTATCAATATTGCTGCACCTATTCCAATAACTTTTAAAATTTCTATCATAAACTTTTATCCTTCCAATAAAAAAATCGAGCAAATTGCCCGATTTTAAAATTGTACTAATTAAGCTTTAAATATTAAATTATATTTGCTATTAATAGCTGGTATCAGCTATTAATTAATTATTAAAATTCTTTTATTTTTTAATTTAACATTAATAATATTTAGCATTAACAATTAATTTAATTTATAAAAAAAATTAATAATTTTAACAATCTTAATTTAATATTTTAAAATTCCTAATTATAAATATTTATCTGAAATTAAAAAATAATAAATTTCAGATAATATAAGCTTAAGAATTAGTACAAAAAATCAAGCAATAACTATAAAAAATAATAAAATAATTTTAACTTTAAGATGAAATTTAGTCAAGGATTCAATTTTATTTCAATTGTAAGAATATTTTATTGAAAATATTTTTTTTGCAAACTGTACAGTAAATAAATAACAAATAACTATGCCTGCAATAATACCTATATAATAACCCGGTAATCCTGTAAAACCCATGTGTTTACCTACAGAGGAGTATACAATAGCATAACCTGCTCCAACTATTAACAGAGATGTAACTAAAAGCGGACGGCTTGGTTTGCTTTGTATAAATGGTATTTTTTGTGTCCTGATTATATGTATAACTAACGTTTGAGTTGTAAGAGATTCCAGAAACCAGACAGTATGGAATACATCCTCGGGTGCTTTCATTAAAATTAATACCCCGAAAGTTATAAGATCAAAAACTGAACTTATCGGACCAAAAATAAACATAAATCTTTTTATAAATTGTATATCCCATGGCTTTGGCTTCTTTATATAATCCGGATCAATATTATCTGTTGGAATGCTTATTTGTGATAAATCATATAAAAAGTTATTAAGAAGAATTTGTATTGGTAGCATTGGTAGAAATTTTAAAAAAATACTTGCAATAGTCGGGCTAATCATATTACCGAAATTGGAACTTGAACCCATTTTAATATACTTAACTATATTACCAAAAACTCTCCTTCCCTCTATTACTCCATCTTCCAAAGCTGAAAGACTTTTTTCAAGTAAAATTATATCTGCAGTTTCTTTTGCTATATCTACGGCGTTATTAACTGAAATTCCAACATCTGCTACTTTTAAAGCTGGTGCATCATTAATTCCATCACCTAAAAATCCTACAATATTATTTTCCGACTGTAATGCTTTTATTATCTTTTCTTTTTGAATTGGAGTTAATCTGGTAAATATTGTATTTTCCAGAGCTACTTTTTTTATTTCATTATCATTAAGGTCATTAAGATTGTCTCCATTTACAGACCCCTTAAATTTTATTCCAACATAATCACAAATATTTTTTGTAACAAGGGCATTATCTCCAGTTAATATTTTTAACTCAATGCCTAATTCATTTAATAATTTAAGTGTTTCTCTTACCCCTGGCTTCGGGGGGTCAAGAAAAGCAATATAACCTTTTAAAATAAGACCTTCTTCATCTTCTTTGGAATACACATCTTTTATTGTAAGAATATCTTTATATCCGATTGCAACAGTTCTAAATCCTTCAAAGTTTAATTTTTCAACCTGGGTTTTAAGTACAGGCCATATTTGTTCATCTATATTATAAATATTACCATCATATTCATATTTAGTGCATCTTTTAAATATTTCTTCAGGTCTTCCTTTTGTAATTAAAAGTCTTTTATTATCTCTTTCAACAACAACTGACATTATTTTTCTTGAAAAATCAAATGGCATCTCATCTATCTTTTTATAATTTAACATTTCTTCTTCAAGCTCTTCGTGTTCAAGAATTGCTCTATCAAGAAGATTTTTTAATCCAGTCTGATAATAACTGTTAATATACGTAAACTTCAGTACTTCTTCATCTTCCTCGCCTTTTATATCACAGTGTCTTTCAAGAACAATTTTATCAATAGTTAATGTACCTGTTTTATCTGTACATAATATATTCATTGCACCAAAATTCTGAATAGAATTTAATCTTTTAACTATTACTTTTTTTCTTGACATGGAAATAGCACCTTTGGATAAATTAATAGCGACCAGAAGTGGCAGCATTTCCGGAGTCATACCTATTGCAACTGCAAGGGCAAAAAATAATGCTTCAAGTATATTGTTCTTTGTAAGTGCATTTATGGCAAATATTACAACAACAAGAATTGACATTAACCTTATCATTAGCCAGGTATATTTTCTTAATCCTTTATCAAAGCTTGTTTCAGTTCTTATCTTTACTATCTTTTGCGCAAGTTCACCAAATTGTGTTTTTGTGCCTGTTTGGATTACGATTGCAAGTGCTGTACCAGTTAAAACACTTGAACCCATAAACAAAATATTATTAAGATCAATAATTGATTTTAAATTTTTATTATCTGAAACAGGATATTTCTCTTGTGGAAAGGATTCTCCAGTAAGGGAAGCCTGATTTATAAATAAATCTTTACATGTTATTAACCTTAAATCTGCAGGTATCATATCACCTGCAGAAAGAAAAATAATATCACCAGGAACTATTTCTTTTATTTTTATCTCTGTAAGTTTGTTATCTCTATACACAGTTGCAGTAGAACTAACCATCTCAATCAGTTTTGCCGATTCTTTATCAGCCTTAAATTCCTGAAAAAAAGTTAACGTCACACTTATAAAAGCCATTAAATAAATAAGACATGCACCAATTTTATTATCAAGAAATAATGAGGTAGTTGCAATTATTAATAAAACTATTACTAAAGGATTAAGAAAAGTAAATAAAAACCTTAAAATTACATTTTTTTTCTTTTTCCTGGCGGGTTCGTTATATCCATAAATGTCAAGTCTTTCTTCTGCTTCTTCTTGTGAAAGACCTTTAAACGAGGTATTAAATCTTTCATAAAGATTTTCTATTGGGGCATCCGAGTAATCTTTGTACTCCAGTAATCTTGCTTTCTGATTTTGGGAACTTTTTTTACCTATAGCAGGAGTAATGACCATGGTTTAACCACCCCTTTAGAAAAAATAAATTGTTTAATTAATTTTTACATGCCTTTTCTTTTTTAAAAAATAATTTAATTAATTTAAATCCAATTTTATTATTTATCAAGTATTTAATAAAATATTTTTATAAAATTATTTTTTTGTGAGTTTTAATTAAATTTTTATACGTCAATTGATTTTATTTTAATATCTTCAGGAAAAGAAACATATAAATCAGTACTGCCGCATTTTTTACATTTTGGAACAATTTTTAAACTTTCAGAAATTGTTCCACAAGTTCTGCATCGGGTTTTTATTTTTTCTTTTTTAAATATAAGCTTTGCATCTTTTAAAACTTCATTATCTTTAGTAAGAAATTCATAATAAAACTTTACAGATTCAGAATCAATTCCACCATAAGGGTTTAAAAGAAAATTAACTTTTAATACTTTTTTAACATCTCTGTCTTTAATTACGTTTTTTAAAATATCAATAATAGAGCTTGTAATTGAAAATTCATGCATTTTTTATTTTTCCTGTTAAGGTTTTAAATCATTTAATTTATATTTTTAATTTAATGCTATTTAATAATTATTTAAGTTGTTTATTAATTAACATTAACATCATAATTAAAATTTAAAATTTTTTAAAATTTAAAAATATCTGATACTGCTTAAATTTAGTAAAATTTATTGATTAAAAAAAATATTTATTTCATTTTCAATTTTTTCTGTAATAACTGAAAATTTTTCTTTTAAAGGATCTGATAAATCAAGCGAAGGACTTTTAGTATCAAAAGGTACAATTCCGAAAATTAATATTGAAGGTAATTCAGATAATAATGAAATTAAATTTATGGAATCTATAAATTCCAGCTGATGAAGTGAATAACCTGAATTTCTTTTTTGCTTTAAATCATCACAAGAAAGCTTGAATACTTCACCGTAATTATACCCGGTAGTTTTAATGCAATCAATTACTGCTATTTTTTTTGTATCATCTTTTATAAAATATTCAAGGTCTAAAGACGAAGTTCCCAAATCAAGAAATTCCGCATTTAATATATTATTTCTTTTTTCCAGCTCTTTTAATACATGTATTCCTATTCCTTCATCTGTTAAAAGAATATTTCCAAGGCCTATAATAAGATTCATCTAAAAAATAAATAAATTTAAAAAAATATTTAATAATTTAATAACTTAATTTTTAAAACTTAAAAAGACAACAAGTAATGCTAAATAGTAATTTAATATAAATAAAGTAATTTAATATAAATAAAATTTATAAATAAGAAAGTTTAAATTATTTTTTTTCAACATGTTTTTCCCAACCAGTGATAACTGATTTATAAAAATCAAGAACTTTAGGGCCAGTTGATCCTAAATAAAAATGAGCTACAACTGTAATTGCAAATAACCAGCAAATTATAAAATGAATAAATTTAATATTTTGAAGTCCCCCGAAAATATTATTAAAGGCAGACCATCTTTGAGTAAAATACATTGCAATTCCAGTAATACCTTGAGCAAGAAGAAGCACAGGCCACATGCTGTAAATTAATCTTTGACCAGGATTATATTTTCCATAATCCTTTTTCGGTGCACCAACAAATATCCCATAAAGATAATATTTTATTAACGCCGGCAATTCAAGTAAATCTCTCCATCTGAATATTAATTCTTTAATTTCACCAGTTACAATTGTATAATAAGTTTTATAAATCATTGTCCAACCAATTATATACATAAATATAAAATGTATATATCTTGCAACATCCAAATCAGGAAATATTCTGAATGTTGCAGGGGCATAAATATAAAAGCCGGTTAATATTAACATTATCATTGATATCAGATGTAAACCATGCATAATCCTTGTAACTATTGTATGCTTAAAAATATAAGTAGCATCACCTATCTTTTTTACAGGTAGAGTTTTTGTTTCTTCCATTTATACTCCTGTCTTTATGAAATTAATGAAACAATATCCTTTTAAACTT
>Ga0315281_10014459_pt1 | contig 10647 bp, 21 predicted proteins | sample YL17G07_0_MG_FD_204540 | JGI IMG/M metagenome (GOLD analysis project Ga0315281, IMG submission 204540) | Sediment microbial communities from Yellowstone Lake, YNP, Wyoming, USA - YL17G07_0 | ecosystem: Environmental > Aquatic > Freshwater > Lake > Sediment | place: USA: Wyoming | collected... | reverse complement strand
CACAGACGGCCGCCGCTCCTCCTGCCACGCAGGCCCCTGTTCAGCCTCTGCCGGCTCAACAGCCCCCGGCTCAACGGCCCCAGGCAGAGACTGCCAGACAGCCGCTGCTGCCTGGCGAGCCGGCCATGACCAAGGGGGAAGAGGTCAAGCGGCGTGAAGCCATGGAATTTCTGCGAAACGAGCAGATCGCCCGCATGAATGGGCTCACCCAAGTCGTAAGCGTGATAAACGCGAGCGCCTTTTCGGGCGGCGAACGCCTCAACCAGATCGTACACCCAGCCAACCTTCAGAAGGCCGCGCTCCTCACTCGTTACATCCTGACAGGAAAGATCGAGGGGGCAGAGCCTGTGGCCGGCGAAGACGCGCCGTTCTAAGGAGAGAGCATGAAAATATCACAAGCAAAAGTTGGGACCAGAGTGACGCGGATGACATCCGCTACATGCAAAGCCCTTAAAGAAAGTATAGCCCACTGGGAGAGAATCCTGCTCGGTAAGGACGTCAATGTCGGCCGCCAATCCTGTGCACTGTGTCAGAGATTCAGCGACCACTGCCAAACCCCGCGTAGCCGGGAAGAGTGCCCTGTCTATGAGAAAACCGGAGACCTTTTTTGTGAGGCTTCCCCCTATCGTGACTTTATGGGGCCGTGGGTACGCACCGGCTACCTCGGCCATACCGAGGAAACCATCGTCCTGGCCTGGGAGGAACTGGAGTTCCTGCGGAGTCTGCTCCCTAAAAAGGCGAAGAGATGATCTGCCAAGAGTGCAAGCGTGCGGTACGCCGACTGGCGCGGGAGATGCGCCGGCTCAAGGCAAACGAGCATAAGGGCGGCTGGGACCAGATGGGCAAACTCCAGCTCATGCTGAGAATCATGGATGAGTACGACGAACTGCGAAAAGCCCCCCCTACGATACGGAGAACCCAAATGCCATCCTCCAGGAGTGCGCCGACGTGGCCAACTTCGCCATGATGATCGCTGACAAGTACGGAAGGAAGAAGAAATGAACGGACTCGTATACATCGGGAAGGTCATTGAGATCGTCCCTATCCCCGAGGCTGACCAGATCGTACAGGCCATTGTGGTCTGTGGCGCCGGCGGTAAGTGGTCGGGCGTTGTCCGCAAGGTTGATGTCAGCCAGGGCGACATCGTTGAAGCGTACCTGCCCGACAGCCTCCTGCCAGCCACGGATCGCTTTGCTTTCATGCAGTCAAGAAAGTACCGGGTCCGCCAGGCCCGGTTCAAGGGCTGCCCCTCTACGTGCCTCATCATGCCCATGGGCGAGCAGATGATAATGACTAGCCAGACCGGGATTGGCATGGACATAACGGACATCATTGGTGTCACTAAGTACGAGAAACCCATCCCTGCCAGCATGAGCGGTAAGGCACGCGGCAACTTCCCCGCCTTCATCCCAAAGACTGACGAACCGTACTACCAGAAATCCCAGCACCTTGTCGAGGCTCTTCAGAACCAGCCCTTCTATGTCACTCTCAAGTATGACGGGTGCTCTGGGACAGCCTACCTCGATGGGGATAACCGCTTTGGCGTGTGCTCCAGGAACCTGGAGTTGATCGACGCCCCAGGCTGTGTGTGGTGGGAGATGGCCAAGAAGTACAGGTTGGAAGAAGCCCTTAGAAACTTTGGTGCGCCGCTGGCGGTCCAGTTTGAGGTTATTGGCCCAGGTGTCCAGGGAAACCCGCTTGGCCTCAAGGAACATGAGATCAAGGTCTTCGACATCTACTGGACCGGGATAGGGCAGTACGGGAGCCTCTACGACCTGAAGAGATTCTGCCGTGACAGTGCTCTTCCGATGGTTGAAGTGCTTCTCGAAGGCGGATGCTGGGGCCTGGGCGAGGCCGGGATGCAAGGCTTCGCTGAGTCCACTAAGTACCCCAACGGCAAGCCCGGAGAGGGCGTCGTGATCCGTCCCCAGGTTTACCAGACAGTCGGCTATGACCGCCTTAGTTTCAAAGTCGTCAACCTACTCTATAAAGACTGACCGGAGGAAGCATGCCAGCCATTGGATTCAAGTGCCCCTGCGACGGCACCTCTTACAGTTTCGATTTCTGTATCAAGGAATGCCCCAACAAGTGCCTGCCCCTACCACTCCTGCTGAAGCTGGTCCGACAGACAAGGCCTCATACACCTGGTGTCTACCACGTCACCGAAATTTATAACCCGCCCAAGGTTGTCTATCTGGATCGCCACGTCAACTACTTCATTGACCCCCTGGACCGAGCCTATGTCACCTTCGGGTCCGCCTTTCACATGCTCATGGAGGAGGGTTACGCAATCGTCAAGGAGATGGGTCTGGCGGACCACTTGATCGTAGAAAAGTCTTTCAAGATCGAGCTGAATACCCCGGACGGTAAGGCCATCCTCTCCGGCCGCTTCGACATGGCAGACACCGAGGAGAAGGTGCTCTGGGACTTTAAGACCGAGAAAGCCTATTCGGTCAAGTTGATGAAGGCTGGCAAGTGGGAAGATTCCAAACACCCCTGGCAACTTAATACTTACCGGCACTTCGCCTATCCCGAGGCTGAGCACATGAAGCTGTGTGTCCTGGTAAAGGATCACGGTCGGCAAAGCCGGATCAGGGATGGCGTGGAGCCCATAGAAATCATCGAGGTCCCTCGGATTGACGACGCCGTGCTCCACGAGACGGTCATCGCCAAGATCGCGGAGCACCTGCGCTGCGAGAAGGACCCGGACAAGTGCCTGCGGGACTGCACCGACGAAGAAACCTGGCGGCATCCGAAGACCAAAGAGCCGATCCGCTGCATGGAATATTGCCCGGCTGGCATCGCCTGCGTCCAGTGGCAGGCCGAGCGGGAGAAGAGGGAGAAGGGAAAATGAGCGATCCGAAACGCTGCCCGTTTATAAAGGAGACATTTCTCTCAGAAGCTTCTGGCACCCGTTGGGACTCACCAGGTGCCTGCCTCCAGGACAAGTGTGCCATGTGGCGACTGACTGGCTACTTTCCAGCACACGTACAGACCGAAGAACAGGACACGGCGGTAGCCCATGATAGCCCCGAGCCTACGCAGGAGGGCTACTGTGGCCTGGCGGGGAGACCATGAGCGACACCTACCATTATGCCTGCGCTCTCGAAGACTACAAGGAGCTGCTGAAGTCCTGCCGGACGCTCAATAAAATTTTCGGATGTCGAGACGCCTATGGCACGCCCAGCCAGCGGCTGGGGGAGTGCGAAACGTGCCCTCTCCACGTCCTGGCTGAGGCCCAGTATCTGATGCGAACAAAGAACCTGGAGCGGGCAGCCGCTATCAAGGCCGTAGTCCGGCGCCCCCTGCCCCAGCAAGAGCGGGAGGAGATCATGGAGGAGGTTGCTGCCTCGGCGGCCGAAGGGAAACGCGAGTACCCAGAGAAGAGGGACCGAAGCAACGACGATGCTTGATGCGGCCCTTGATCTGTTGCAGCGAGGGTGGTCTGTCATCCCGCTTAGACCCAGAGAAAAGACCGCGCTGGTTGCCTGGAAAGAATTTCAGGAACGACGCCCCACCTCGGTGGAAATGACGGTGTGGCTGGCACAGTCCCCCGGCTGCGGCTTGGCAGTTGTTCTTGGCAAAGTGTCTGGCATAGTCTGTATAGACGTTGATTCTGCCGAGGCCGAGTCTTTCTTTCGCCCCTTTATTGCCGATCCCGACCACACACCTACAGTCAAGACCGGCCGATCTATCGACTACGGGAGGCATTACTATTTTAGGTACGAGGAAGGGCTACGTAGCACCAAAAGAATTTTTCCTGGCCTTGAATTTAAGTCTGATGGTCAAATTGCAGTCCTTCCTCCGTCAGTTCACGCAAGCGGGAATAATTATGTTTGGGAGATAGGGCTAACCGAGGCTGATCCCCCGGCGCTGCCGGCGGCCTTCGTTGAACTTGTTAAGAAGGCCGAGGCCGAGACGGACTCCACGCCCTACCAGCCCAACCCTGACCTGGCTCCCTTCCAGGAGGGCCGGCGAGACGACGACCTCTTTCATCTGGCCTCACAACTTACTAAGGCCGGCACCAACGCCGACATCATCATTCAGACCCTAAGTATTGTGGCAGAGAAGTGCGGCTACCCGCAGAAGGATGTCTTGGTCAAGGTTAAGTCAGCCATGGATCGGGCCTATAGGCGCGAGAGAAACGTAGCCAGTGAGGTCCGGGAGTGGGCGGGCGCCGTCTACGGAACTTTTACCCTCCAGGACGTCTACCATGAACTCAGTCTGCTCTCAAACGAAGAGCGCGAGGCTGCGCGGAAGGCCCTCGTTCGCTTGTGCAGCGAGGGGATCATCGAGCGGAACCCCTGGCGGTACGGATCATACCGGAAGATTGAGACAGACATTGAGGAGATGGACTGGCGGAGCGCCAGCGTCGAGCCGCTGGATATTAAGTGGCCGCTAGGGATCGACAACTTCTACGAGACATATCCCAAGAGTATCGCCGTCGTGGCCGGCGGCCCGGACTTTGGCAAAAGCCAGTTTGCGTTTGAGTTCGTGAAGCTGAACCTTGACAAAGAAATTTATTTTTATAGCAGCGAAAGCGGCCCACAAGATTTTAAGAACCGAGTTGCCCTACAAAAGGATACAAACCCAGAAATGTGGGGTAAGGTCCATGTCTTCGAGCGCAATGCAGACTTCGCCAGCGTAATTAAGGCGGATGCAATCAGTGTTTTAGATTATATAGAAATTGGGGACTCCTTCTGGCTTATAAATCAGCAACTTAGCAACATTTTTGCAAAACTAAATACAGGAATTGTACTTGCCCTGATTCAGAAAAATCCCCGAACCAGAGAAGGGGTGGGCGGCTTTTGGGGCCTTCAGAAGCCGCGTCTCTATGTCACGCTCGACCAAAGTGTGGCGACAATTCTGAAGTGTAAAACCAAGAAACCAGGTATCGGGAACATGACAGATATGATCTGTCATTTTTATGCAGATGCCGGCACGATTTACGCTCTCGACACGGAATGGCACACGCCCGTTCCCGCGATTGAAGAACCCAGAAAAAAGAGACTCTTTCCATGAGTACGGAAGCAAGAAAAGCCTATAGTCGCCGTTACTATGCCGAACACCGTGAGGCGGTGATGGCAAAAAACAAACAATACGCCGACAAACATAAGGCAGAGACAGCCGCCAGGGCAAAGCGATGGGCGCAGGAACACCCAGATCGGCGCAAACAATACCAGCGTGAATGGCGTAGCCGCCACCCGGAAAAGGCCGCTACGTGGTGGAGGATTAGGAAGTACGGCGTGACCCCGGCCATCTTTGAGGCCATGTTTTCCTTCCAAGGTGGGGCTTGTGCGGCTTGCCAATCTCTGGCATGGGGTCCCTTTGGGCCAGAGGTTCATCATATCCACAGCACTGGCGAGGTTAGAGGTCTCTTGTGCCATGCGTGCAACACCGCTGCCGGTATGCTACATGACGGGTCTGGCCGAGCTAAAATGCTCGCTGCCTATCTAGAACGTTAAGGAGAACTGAATGACAAAACAAAGAGCGCCGAGAGGCGCGGTCCAAGCGACCAAGATTTTACAGCCGGCCAGCATGGAAAAACAAGAGCTACATTGGATGTTCACCCATACCTGCCGCGCTCATCATGCAAACTATGCGAGCCACCCGGCCTGCTACGCACGCGAGCACCCCCAGGCTGTCCCAGACAAAGGGACGGTACGGCCCACGGCAGAAGAGGCACCTGAGATGACCCCGCAGGCAATGGCCGCCAGGCTATCCGAACTCGGCTACGCAGTTGAGCGCCTGAGCCAGGATAAGATGGACAGGAAGTTCATCGTTGATCCGTCTCTGTTCGAGGGTGACACCTACAAGATTGGGGTAGTGTCCTGCACACACCTGGGCTCGAAGTTCCAGCAACTCTCCCACCTGCGAGCCTTTTACCACCGTTGCTATGACCAGGGCGTTAGGGTCGTCCTGCACACTGGGGACCTAGTGGACGGCATGAACGTGTACGCAGGGCAAGAGTTCGAGTTGTTTCAACACGGGTTCGATGCCCAGCGCGATTACGCCGTGGAGAACTTCCCCGTGTTGCCATACGGAAAGACTCTCGTGATCGCTGGCAACCATGACTACGCATTTGTTAAGGAAGGCGGAGCAGACATCCTAGAAGCTATCGCCAGCCGGCGCCCTGACATCGAGTACCTGGGTGCGCTGGGGGCCTACCCACTCATTGGCCCACTCAAGATTTATATGCAGCATGGTGCGGGCGGCGGGGCCTACGCTCGTTCGTACCGCTTGCAGAAGAATATCGAGTCCTTTGCGCCCGAGGCCAAGCCCGACATCTACTTCCTTGGTCATCTCCATATAGGCTGCTACCTGCCGGCCTTTCGGAATGTCTTTGGCGTAATGGTGCCGTGCTTCCAAGCCCAGACCCCATTTGAGCGCCGGCGTGCGCTTTACCCGGAGATCGCTGGCATCATTGTTGAAATTACCGTTAATGACCGGGATCGGAAGTCGGGATTTGTGTCAATGAAAATGGACTGGGTTCCGTTCTACGTTCCCAAAGAAAAGGACTATTAAAAGGAGGATCACCATGACTATGTTTAACCTATCTCCCTTTCTCGAACCGCTCTTCGACATCGCCTTCCTGCCCAACGGCAATCGCTGTCGGCCGGGCAAGCCAGGCAGGCACAGCATTGAGTTCCTACTGGGCGCCAAGGCTGAGCGAGAACGGCAGGCAGGGCTGGCCTGGCAGGCCGCACATCCCGCTAAGTGGGCGAGAGTCTAATGCCTTACATCACGCTTGAAGCCCGCCGCCCGCTGGCCAAGGCGGTATCTGACCTTGAAGACCTGATCTTCAAGCCCGGTGATCTGGCCTATGTGATCTACTCACTCCTGCTACACCTGTGCAAGGACCAGCCCTATGAGCAGATCGCAGCGTGGCGCGGCGCCGCACAGGACGCCATCGCTGAACATTACAGGCGGTTCGTGGCCCACTACGAAGACAGTAAGATCGTGGACAACGGAGACATACTCTGATGCACCGCATCTTCATAAGTGGCCCCATCACGCCAAGGGGGCGCCGGACTGATTGTGACGGCCATCCCGCTGTCGAGTACATCTTCAATGTCAGAGACATGGTGCTCATTTCCAACGCGCTCATGGTCAAGGGATGGGCTCCTTACTGCCCAGGCACAGACTTCTTTAACTTCCTTTTATCAACCGGTAAACAACAGTTAATAAAGAAGGTCTTCGCAGTAGACCTGGCCTGGCTGGAAGCGTCGGATGCCATTCTAATGATGCCCGGCTGGGAGACAAGTCCTGGCTCCTGCGGCGAATACAGCCGAGCCGTCGAGTTGGAAATGCCCATCTTCTATTCGGTTACCGAGGTCCCGGCGGAGCTACACGCCGAACAAAGGAGTATTCAATGAAGCGATTCAGTTCTCCAGCACACTACAGGATCGCCGGAACGGACCTGGAGCTTATTGATGTCCTCAAGTCCAAGGCCATCTACTTCTCAGACCCGTGGGAGTTCTTCCTCTGGGCGAGCGGCATGCAGTACCTCTTCCGGTATATGGTCAAAGGCGAGCCAGACAAGGACCTTCAGAAAGAGCACGCCTACACCAACTGGCTGCGCGAGTACCGGCAGGAGCAGGCACAACAAGCCAGGAAGGATCAGGAGGATCACCGCTATGACAATTAAGCCCAGCCGGCGCCGGTACTGCCGGAACCTAAAGTGCCATAAGTACCTGAAACCTAGGTTGGGCCGACGGTTCTTCTGCTCTGAGGAGTGTCGGGCCGCCTTCGAGGAAACCTATATCAGCCCCTACGCCGCCCCTGTTCCCGATCCGCTGGCTGACGACGAGCGCGAAATCCACGCCCTCTGTAAGGACTGTCTGAAGGACTGTAAAGTGTGGGCACCCCTTGGAGACACGCCCACTGTCCTGGTCTGCCCCCAAACCCTGCCGGGCTTCGATAGACTGGCCAAGGTCCTACCAGCATGAAGACCCGCGATTACAACATCTACCAATGTCTGACCTGCAAGCATTTCGAGCGGCACGAACGAAAAGAGAAGAAGCAGGCAGGCTTCTGCAGCGCACAGAAGACCGCTATACAGATTGTGCACAGCAACCTGGAGCCCTTGCTGCACAGCATGCCGTGCACAGAATTTATAAGGGAGAAAAGAAAGTAATGAGAGATCGAACCATCAATTTTTTACAGTCGGTGGTCATCGTTGGCATCTTTCTGCTGATTGCTATTGTGGGCCTGAAGACGCCCGCTTCGTCACAGCCAGAAGTGCTGGTGCCTACCGCCATTCCTGCGGCCTATCCTGTCCCCAACCCACTCAACTTCGAGACTGGGATTGCATCCTGGTATGGGCCAGGCTACGAAGGAAAGACCACGGCCAGCGGGACAACCTTCCACATGAACGACATGACCCTGGCCTGTCACCACCTGCCCTTCGGGACAATTGTGCGGGTGACTAATCCCAAGACCGGCAAGAGCTGCATCGGAATGGTCACCGACAGAGGACCCAACGTCGCGGCACGAAAGTATGACCTGTCCTGCGCTATGGCCGAAAAGATCGGGATGATCCGGGATGGCCTGGCCAACGTGACCGTGGAACTCTTGCTTGCGATGAAGGAGAAAACATAATGGATAAAAACTCCAAAACAATCGAACTGTCTAAGGTAGAAAGAGGGTTTTTGCTAGGAATTCAACAGAAGCACCAGATGGCAATGTCCTTCGAGCTGAACACGGCCGTCAACGACCTGCTGGAGACGCTAGGCCTCAAGGCTGAGGCCGATGCGGGACTCATCACCATCAACGTCTCGCCCGACTACAAGAGCCTGACCTGGACACCTGTGCCCAAGCCGGGAGACCTGCCCGAGCCGCCCACCGGAACGCCGCCTCCACCTGCTCCTGTGCTACTTGCTGATGAAAGACAAGAGACGAGCGCGAGGTAACGCCTTCCAGAACTGGATCGAGACCTGGCTGACCGAACAGGGCTGGTCTGTTCATAACCAGAAGACGGTCAGCCGGGCCATCCCCATGAGGGGGACGATCATCTGGACCTCGTGCCGCAATGACATCCTGGCCATGGACCTTGTGGCGGTCAAGACCTGTGAGAAAACCCTGTTCATACAGTCCACGCTTCATGGCGGCGTTGCAAAACGCAAGGTTGAGGTCAAGGACATCCACTGGGACCTGAACCACCAGTGTGTACAGCTCTGGCAGAAGAGGGACAGCGGGATCGTTCAGGTTAAGCAGTGGGATGGCGTCAACTACGTTGACATTGGAAGGATCATACGGCGGAAGTTTTATCTGGAAGTCAAACCGCCAGAGGTAGCCCCCGTTGAAAAGTAGGGTACTCAAGACGTGCTGCTACAAGCTAGGCAGCCTGGCTGTCGAGTATCTGACTGTCTATCTCATCACCGGGCAGATCGTGCTGTCAGCTCAGATCGTCTTGATCGTCACCCTGGTGACGGCCTTCTATTACTACTTATTCGAATGCCTCTGGACGAGGAAGGAGAAGCCATGAATAAAGACAAGTTAGTAGAACTTTTAGATGCCCTCGTACAAGAGTTTCTTACCAGCGAGGCCTACCCATGCCCGCAAGGACCGCTTCCGGGAACTGGTCAAGGTCCTCAAGCCATGACCATTCCCAGACTTCGCGGAACTGAAGAGACTGGGCCGAATGACCCGGAGGAGGGACCGATGAAGGAGTGCGAATGGTGCAGGGGAAGCGGCAAAGCTGATTCAAGAGAGATTGACCGTGATTGTCCCTTTTGCCACGGCACCGGGCTTGTCCCCGACGACCGCGAACCCGCGCCTGAGGCAGACACGACGGAAGAAAAGAGGGGGGAAGCATGAGACCCAAAATCGTTTGTTTTTGTGGCTCGGTTCGATTCACGACCGAAATGCTCATCGTGGCCTGGGAGTATGCGAAGGCCGGGAAAATCGTCCTTTCTTGGTGCGTCCTTCCAGACTGTTATTTCAAGGCGCATCCCGAATCTGCCGGGGACGATAATGTGGGAGTCCACGCGGCCGAGAAGGAGGGCGTCCGGGAAATTCTCGACGAACTCCATAAGCGGAAGATCGACCTGGCCGATGAAATCCTAGTCATCAACATCGACGGATATATCGGGGATTCGACCAAAAGCGAAATCGGCTACGCCCGCGCCCACGGTAAGCCTGTCCGTTGGCTGGAGCCCGATAAACAATGGACCGCCCCCGCCGAGGATGCGGGCAAGCAAGAGGAGGGAGAACAACATGTGTCAGGCGTTTAGTGGGCTGATGAAGGAAAACGGCGAGGTTGTGTGGAAATTCGGGGTAGATTCCCACGAGGGGCTAATCAAACTTGGAAAGCTCAGGGATGACACCGACCGGAAAGACCAACTGACATTTGCCCGGTTTGAGATTGCCCCGGCCAACGGGAGTTATCTTGCGCCGGATAAGTGGGTATTCAAACTGGATGAGGAAATCAAGCCTAGCTGGTGGAGCAAGGCTCACGAAAAATGGGCATGGGACGCGCAGAAGGAATGGTTGGCGAAACTGGATAAAATCCTTATCCGGAAACAGATTGTCCATCCGTTCCGGGACATCAATCCGCCAAAAAAGATTACGAAGCGGCATCTGGCCCTACTCAAAAAATGGGCTAGCGTGTGGACCAGCGTGTGGGAGGACAGCGTGAGGACCAGC
>Ga0315281_10014458_pt1 | contig 10648 bp, 13 predicted proteins | sample YL17G07_0_MG_FD_204540 | JGI IMG/M metagenome (GOLD analysis project Ga0315281, IMG submission 204540) | Sediment microbial communities from Yellowstone Lake, YNP, Wyoming, USA - YL17G07_0 | ecosystem: Environmental > Aquatic > Freshwater > Lake > Sediment | place: USA: Wyoming | collected... | reverse complement strand
GGCCGTGACCAGCACGTCGTCTAGCCCCTCCGCGCGCAGCCCGGCGGTGATCTTCGGCAGCAGGGTCATATGCGCTCCGGAGAGGATCGAGAGGCCGACCACGTCGACGTCCTCCTGCAGCGCCGCCGTGACGATCATCTCCGGCGTCTGGCGCAGGCCGGTGTAGATGACCTCGAAGCCCTCGTCGCGCAGGCCGCGCGCCAGCACCTTGGCGCCGCGGTCGTGGCCGTCGAGGCCGGGCTTGGCGATGAGCACCTTGATCGGTCGATCCGTCATGGTCGCCATGATAGTGGTCAGCCTTCGCCGTGCGGCGGGTCAGGCGGGGCCGGGCGGCCGGCGCTCGAGGTGGGCCAGGAACTCGGCGCGCGTCTTGTCGCGACTCCGGAAGATGCCCAGCACGGAACTCGTGGTCATGATCGTGCCCGGCTTGCGGATGCCGCGCATGACCGTGCAGAGATGGGTCGCTTCGATGACCACGCCGACGCCTTGCGGCTCGAGGCGCCCCTGCAGGAAGTCGGCGATCTGCTGCGTGAGGCGCTCCTGGATCTGGAGTCGGCGGGCGTACATTTCGACGATGCGCGGGATCTTGGACAGCCCGATGACCCGCCCCCGGGGGATGTAGGCGACCGCGGCCGTGCCGAAGAAGGGCAGCAGATGATGCTCGCACAGCGAGTAGAAGGGGATGTCGCGGACGACCACCATCTCGCTGTAGTCGACCTTGAAGATGGCTCCGTTGAGGAGCCGCTCGGGATCGACCCGGTAGCCGGCGGTCAGCTCGGCGTACATCCGATGCACGCGCTCCGGCGTGCCGGCCAGCCCGGGCCGGTCGGGATCCTCGCCGATCTCGAGGAGGATCTCGCGCACGGCCGCCTCGACCTTGCCATTGCCCGTTGGCGGACCGTCCTCGCCCATCTCCAGCTCGATCTCGTCGACGAAGGCGCGCAGGTCATGCTCTGTCGGGCTCATCGTCGAGGTCGCCGAGCTGGGCTTCGGTCAGGCCTTGGCCTGGTCGTCGGGGCCTTGGACCTGATCGTCGCTGCCTTCGCGGGACGCCTTGCGCGCCCCTGAGACGGCCTTGCCGAGCGCCTCGCCAAGCTGTGGCAGGGTCTTCGGTCCGCGCGCGACCAGGACGAGGACGAGGATGACCACGAGGACGATGGCGATGTCGGGCATGTCTGGGATGGTACTCCCGAGGCGGGCAGGCGTCGCCCGAACCCGCGCACGATCCCTCGTCTCCACGATGCCGACGAGCCCGCCCCCCGTGATGGCGGTCAGACCATCACGAGGCCGGGTGATGGCTTGACTGCCATCAGCGGAGTCGGCGTCCGCGTGCCCATCGGCCCGCCCCTGGGTGATGGCGGTCAGACCATCACGGGGGGCGGTGATGGCTGGACTGCCATCAGTGGGGAGGTGTCGCGCCCTGACGCCCCGTCGAGCTCCTCGCGCGTTCGGCCGATCTCGTCGTCGTCCGTTCGCCGACGTGCTGAGCTGGGGGCTAGACTCGCCGACACGATGCCCGACGAACCCAGCGTCCAGGAGCGCTATGCGCCGGCCAGCGTCTGCTTCGGCTGCGGCCCGGCCAACCCCAAGGGGCTGCATGTGCGCAGCTTCCCCGACCCCGCTCGCGAGGGCGGACTGGTGGCCAAGTGGACGCCCGAGTCGCACCACCACGCCTTCGATGGCGTCTTGAACGGCGGCATCGTGGGCACGCTCCTGGACTGCCACGCCAACTGGACCGCAGCCCTGGCCATCATGCGCGCCAAGGGTGACCACCGACCGCCGGCGACGGTCACCGCCGACTACGAGGTTCGCATGCTGGCGCCGACGCCGATGGGCGCCCCGCTCACACTGCGTGCATGGCCGCTCGAAGCCGTCGGGCGCCGGGCCACGACCGAGGCGCACATCGAGACGGCCGACGGGACCGTCACGGCCACGCTCCGGGGTCATTTCGTGGCCGTCCGCGAAAACCATCCCGCCCACGACCGCTGGCGGGGACGTTAGGCGCCGACCTCGGCCAGGAAGTCCAGGACGAGCCCGCGGAACTCGACGGGCCGTTCGAGGTTGACCATGTGGGCCACCCCCGGCAGCGTCACCCGGCGCGCCCAGACGACGCCGCGTTCAAGCGCCTCGGCTGCCGCGTCGATGGCCGATACATCGAGATCGCCGTGGACGATGAGCGTGGGCACCTTCACCTCGCCCAGCCGGCCCGCGGCGGGCGGGTCGAGCACGATCGGCTGGCCCCCGGGATACTCGGCCTCGTAGTTGGCACGGATCGCGGCCGGCACGCGGTCCGCCGGTTGGCCCACACCGTCGACCCAGAGGCGCACGTCGAGGTCGGAGACGCCGGCCCAGTCCTTCGCCAACCACATCGGCTCCTCGGAGTCGAATAGCGCCAGCTCCTCGGGGGTCGGATCGTGGTCGAAGCCACCGAGGCCCGCTGCAACGAGCACGAGCGCGGAGACACGCGCGGGCTGCTCGAGCGCGAAGTCGAGGGCGATCTGGCCACCGCGCGAACAACCCAGCACGGCGGCGCGGTCCAGTCCGAGATGATCGAGCAGCGCGGTGATGTCGGCGCGGTTCGAGAAGGCCACGTCCGTCGAGGCGGATCGGCCGTAGCCGCGGCAGTCGTAGGTCACGACACGGTGGCGCGCCGCGAGTGTGGGGACGTCGTCGTCCCACATCGTGTGATCGGCGATGCCGGCATGGACGAGCACGAGCGGCGGGCCCGTGCCCGTCGACTCCCAGTAGAGGCTCGCTCCGGGGACGGCGAGGAGGCCATGTTCATCGGGGCGGAAGGTCACGGGGCGGCCTCCTTGGCGGCGGTCAGGAGCCCCAGCAGCTCGGCGCTGACCTCGGCCGGACGATAGCGCATCAGGTTGTGTGCGACGCCGCTGAAGCGCACGACCCGGGCCGGCGTGTGGCCGGCTGCGGCGCGCGCGCTGAGCACCTCATCGAGCGCGAGGCGCCGCTCCCGAAGATCTGGGTCGTCTGCGCCGCCGGGCTCTGCGACCAGCACGAGCAGCGGCGCTCGCAGCCCGACCAGGGCCGCCTCCGGCCGGTACCCGAACATCGCGGCAACGGAGCCGGCCAGTCCATGGCGCCGAACCACGGACACCACATGGCCGGCGTGTTTCTCGTCCACGCGCGCCCGCTCGGCCCGCTCCTGGTCGGCGTCCCAGGTGGGCGGGTCCCAATCCCGCCGATCGGCGAGGTAGGCCTCCATGGTGGCCAGGATCTCGGGCGGTTCGGCCAGGCCGCGCAGGAATTCGGCGGCGCCCATGTGCAGCGATTCCTCGAGCGCCTCCCAGCCACCGTCGACGAGGGCCACTCCCGCCACGGCCGCCGGCTGCAGGCTCCCCGTCCAGGACGCGATCTGGCCGCCGAAGCCGTGCCCGGCCAACACGGCGGGCGGTCCGCTCGCGTCGGGGCCGATACCGTGCGCCACGAGCACGGTCAGCAGGTCGTAGGCCAAAGAGTCGAGGTCGTACCCTGCGCGCGGCGTCTCCGACAGGCCGTGGCCGCGCAGGTCCATCGCCAGCACCCGGGTGAGGGAGCACAACCGGCGCGCCACCGGCGCCCATTGCCAGGCCGTCTGGCTCAAGCCGTGGAGCAGCAGGAGCGGCGGCAGTGAGGCCGTCGGCGCCGTCGCGCCCACCTTCTCGGGGCGCGGGGCATTGGTGGTCGGATCGGCCCAGTCGAGAACGTGCACCTTGTCGCCCGTGTCGAGCGTGACCATCACCGACGTCGGTTCGGCCTCGGGGTCGGGCTGGGGCGACGGCGGCGGCTTCCCGGCGGGGGACGGGCTCACCTCGCTAGCATAGGTGGCCATCGGCCGGTCGCCGGCCGGCCAGAGCCGAGGATGCCGTGCCCCTCCGCCATCGCGGACAGCAGTCGCGCCGTCTCGCTGGACGTCGCACCCGACGAGCCGGGGGAGTTCACGACTCCTTCGAGCACCTCGTCGAACGCGCGCTCGACGCGCTACCCGAGCAGGTCCGTGGCCTGCTCGAGACCGTGGCCATCGTGGTCGAGGACGAGCCGGACGCGGCATTGCGGCGCGAGCAGGGTCTGGCCGCGGACGAGACGCTCTACGGCTTGTACGAGGGCACGCCCATCGTCGAGTACGGTGCCGACTGGGTGCCCTTCCCCAACAAGATCACGCTCTTCAGGTCGCCGCTCGAGGAAGACTTCCCCGACCCCCGGGAACTGGCCGAGGAGGTCCGGCGCACCGTCCTCCACGAGCTGGCCCATCACGTCGGCTACGGGGATGAGCGCCTCGAGGACTTCGGGCTGGACTGAGGTCCACGCCGCTCCGCGAGGTGATCCGGCGCACTCATTCGGCGTCGCCCGCCAGCGCGAGGATGGCCGGCAGTCGGTCCAGGTCGACGTTGCCGCCCGAGGCGACCACCAGCACCGTCTCGCCGTCGTGGACCGGGATGCGCCCAGCCAGGAGGGCGCCGAGGGCGGCCGCACCAGCCGGCTCGAGGAGTTGCTTCATACGCTCCAGTGCGAAGCGCACGCCGCGCGCGATGGTCCTTTCGTCGATCAGCACGATCGGCTCGAGCAGCCGCGCCGCGAGCGCGATGGTCCATTCGCCACCGGCAGCCGCGCCCAGCCCGTCGGCCATCGAGACCGGCGCGATGGAGACTGGCCTGCCTGCCTCGACGCCCAGGAACAGGGCGTTGCTCGTCGCCGGCTCGACGCCGTAGACCCTCGTGCCGGGGCGGAGGACCCGGACGGCACTGGCGATGCCGCCGACAAGGCCTCCGCCCCCGACGCCGACGACGAGAACATCGACGCGTGGCAGGTCCTCGAGGATCTCCAGGCCCACGGTGCCCTGGCCGGCGATCACCTCCGGGTCGTCGTAGGCGTGGATGAGGACCAGGCCGTCCCTGTCGCGCAGGCGAAGCGCGTGGGCGAGCGCCTCCCCGAAGTGCGCGCCGTTGACGACGATCCGCGCGCCGTAGCCGGCCACCGCTGCCGCCTTCGCCGGCGAGGCTCCATGTGGCATGACCACGGTGACCGGCACGCCCTGCGCCGCGCCGGCGTACGCAACGGCCATGCCGTGGTTGCCGGCTGAGGCGGTGACAAGGCCCCGGCGACGCTCGTCGTCGGCGAGCTGCGAGATCCGGTTCGTGGCGCCACGCACCTTGAAGGAACCGGTGACCTGAAGGTGCTCGGCCTTGACCATGACGCGCGGCACGGCATCGCCACGCCCGCCATCGCCGACGGTCACACCAAGGCGCTGCGCGAGGAGGCGGCCGGCCGTGCGCGATGTCAGCAGCGGCGTACGCACCACTCGTCGGGCGATCCGCTTCGCCGCGGCCTCGATCGCCGAGAGCGGAACCTCGTGCGTCACCGAGAGAGTATAGCCAGATACTTGCGTACTTGCGCAAATGGTGATAGCCTGGCGGGCATGACATCGCTCGCCGTCAGCAGCGACCTCGACCGCGAGCGGTTTGCCGCCGTTGGCCGGGCCCTGGCCGACCCCAAGCGGTTGTGCGTCCTCGAGACGCTCGCCGCCGGCGAGCGCTCCGTCAGCGAACTCTCCCACGACGTGGGCTGCCAGGTGCCGAACATGAGCCAGCACCTGGCCGTGCTGCGCAGCGCCGGCCTGGTGGCCACGCGGCGGGAGGGCACGACTGTCTACTACCGGCTCGCGGACCCACGGGTCCTCGAAACCTACCAACTCATCCAGTCGCTCGCCCGCTAGGGCGTCGAGAAAGGGAACCCGGGCGCATGGCCGAGATCCAGATCGCCACCGACGAGACCTTCGAGCAGGTGGTGCTCCATAACGAGAAGCCAGTGGTGGTCGACTTCTGGGCAGCCTGGTGCGGACCCTGCCGGCTCGTCGCGCCCGAGATGGAAAAGCTGGCCGAGAAGTACGCCGGCGTGGTCGACGTGGTCAAGGTCGACGTCGACGCGAACCCGGCCATCTCGCAGGCGTACAACATCCTGTCCATCCCGACCATCGCCTTCTTCCGCCCCGGCGCGCAACCGCAGGGCGTGGTGGGCTTCAAGCCCCTCGAGGCGCTTGAGCAGGCCTTCGGCCTCAGCGAGCTGGCGAAGCCGGCGAGCGTTCCCGCCGAGGGCTGAAGCGCGCGGCCAGCCCGAACCATGCCGCCGCCCGATCAAGGGCGAAACGGTCAACCGTGCGTGGCCGGAAGGCCACCCAGCCAGGGCCACGGGGCGATGAGTGCGTGTCCGGGGTGCCCAGCGCCGCGGCCGTGACCTCCGGGCCCAGCAGGAACTCGGCGCCCGCGGGTCCGATCGTGGCCACGATCGCACCGGCGACCGCGTAATCGACGGAATCGCCACGGACCACGCGCGCCGCGCCGGCGGCGAGAGCCGCGGCATCGATGAGGCCGAGGAGCTCGCTCAACGGCTCATGGGCTCCCACAACGTCGCCAGCTCCGGGCAGTGCGTTGCACGGGCTATACCGCGACCGGCTCGCGGTACTCCCCGAAGACGGCGCGGAAGACGCCGCACATCTCGCCCAGCGTGGCATATGCGGTAGCGCAGGCGAGCAGCGCCGGCATGAGATTCGTGGCCGACGAGCCGGGCTGTCCGGCCAGATCGCGCAACCGTGCCAGGGCGACCGCCACGGCCTCGCCATCGCGTTCGCGGCGCACGCGTTCCAGACGGCCGAGGTGGGCGCGCTCCGAGGCCTTGCTGACCTGCAACAGCGGGATGGCCACCACCTCGTGCGCATCCTCCTGGACATTGACACCGACCACTTCGCGCTCCCCGGCGTCGAACTCGCGCTGGTAGCGGTAGGCGGCGTCGGCGATCTCGCGCTGCGGGTAGCCGGCGATGATGGCAGCGACCATGCCGCCAAGGCCGTCGATCTGGTCGAGGTAGCGCCACACCGACCGCTCCGTCTGGTTGGTCAGCGCCTCCACGTACCACGAGCCACCGAGCGGGTCCACCGTGGCCGCGACGCCCGTCTCGGCGGCGATGATCTGCTGCTGGCGCAGCGCCAGCAAGGCGGCTTCCGCCGAGGGCACTGCCCAGGCCTCGTCGTAGGCATCGGTGTGCAACGACTGCGTCCCGCCCAGCACCGCCGCCAGCGCTTGGAGGGCCACGCGGGTGAGATTGTTCAGCGGCTGCTGCGCGGTGAGGGAGACGCCGGCCGTCTGGGTGTGGAAGCGCAGCCACGTCGAGCGTTCGTTCTCGGCGCCGTAGCGATCGGTCATCAGCTTGTGCCAGATGCGCCGCGCGGCGCGGAACTTGGCGATCTCCTCGAAGAAGTCGCTGTGGCTGTTGAAGAAGAAACTGAGGCGCGGCGCGAAGTCGTCGATTCGGAGGCCGCGGGCGAGGGCGTCCTCCACGTAGGCCATTCCGTCGGCGATGGTGAAGGCCAGTTCCTGGACGGCGGTCGATCCGGCCTCACGGATGTGGTAGCCGCTGATCGACACCGTGTTCCAGCGGGGCAGCTCGCGGGTTCCGAACTCGATGGTGTCGGTGACCAGGCGCATCGAGGGCGCCGGGGGGAAGAGGAATTCCTTCTGCGCCACGAACTCCTTGAGGATGTCGTTCTGGATGGTGCCCTCGAGGGTGGCGCGCGGGAAGCCGCGTTTCTCGGCGGCCGCGATGTACATCGCCCAGATGGGAGCGGCCGGCGAGTTGATGGTCATCGAGGTGCTGACGCGATCGAGCGGCAGGCCCTCCAGCAGCACCTCCATGTCGGCGAGCGAGGAGACGGCCACGCCACAGGTCCCGAATTCGCCCTCCGCCTCGGGATCGTCGGTGTCGTAGCCGTACAGCGTGGGCATGTCGTAGGCGATCGAGAGCCCCGTCTGTCCTGCCGCGAGGAGCTGCCGGAAGCGGGCGTTGGTGTCCTCCGCGGCACCGAAGCCCGCGAACATGCGCATCGTCCACAGCCGGCTCCGGTAGCCCGTGGCGTGGACGCCTCTCGTGAAGGGCGGCTCGCCCGGCAGGCCCACATCGCGCAGCGGCTCGAAGTCGTCCCAGCGGCCGCGCTTGAGCGCCATGCCGCGACCGTCGAGGGCGGTCGGCCCGCCGCCGCCGGCATGCTCCTCGGCCCAGGCGCCGGGACCATAGAGGGCGTCGATCTCGACATCGCTGATGGTGCTGAAGCGGTCGCCGCGCTCCGGCGCTCGTCGCCGCGCCTCGGCCAGCGTCCCATCGCGCCAGCGCCGCTCCCGATCCCGCCACGCCTCGCCCATGCGGCCGACTCTAGCACCTGTGCCGACCGCGACAGCGCAACGGACCGCGGCGCTCTAGGCTGTCCGAACGATGCTCCCCCAGCCCACCATCAGGGTCGCCCTGCTCACATTGCTGCTGTTCGCACCCGCCGGCTGTGGGTCGGCGGCGCCGAGCCCGGCGCCGGATCCGGCCGCTCTCTGCGGGGGCGCCGACGAGCAACGCCGGGCTGGCTTCGATGCCGACCTAGAGGCTCTTCTGCCCACCACATTCGAGGGGCTGGCGCCCACGAGCCTGGGCAGCGGCCGTTACTGCTCGAGAAAGACGCTCGGCTCCCTTCTCGACGCCGGCGTGACCGAGCTGCATTTCGCCGGCGCCACCTGGCCCGATGAAGGCGACCAGACGGGCATCGCCCTCGTCGTCTACCGCGCGCCCGGCCTGACCGTCGACGCGGTGGCCGATTCCTTCGCCTCCGGCGCCGGCGCGGCGCGCGGCGTCAACCAGGTCCATGCCCAGGCCATCGAGATCGGCGGCACGCAGGGGGTACTCATCACCGCCATGGCCGGCGATCGACCCCAGATCGTGGTCATCCGGCCCCAGGCGATGCCGGAGACGGTCGCGGTGGTCATCGGCTCGGGCACTACCAAGGCCCGCGTGCTGGCCGCCTCGGAGGCGTTCAGCAGACCGTGATCCCGTCGCAGCGGCGATCGCGGATCAGCCCCGCGAGGGCCAGTCCGGCGTGGTCACGCTCGGGCGCCGCTCCACGCCGCGCTCGTCGAGGTCGGCTCGGATGACCCGCGCGCACATCACCAACTCGCGGTCGCGTGTGATGGTCCGCGCGATCCAGTCGATATAGGTCGGCTCGAAGGCGGCGACCTCGCCAAGGGTGTGTCCGCGGAACTTGCCGAACTCGAGCGGCGCAGCGAGGGACTCCTCGAGGCTGGGCAGCGAGGGCCGGCGACGGGTCAGCCGGGAGCGCATCGGCCCCGTGGGCTCGCTGGCGCGAAGGGGCTCCGGCCCGGCGGCGCGCTCACGGGCACTGACGGGTCGCTGCCCGCGCAGGGGTACCGCGCCGTTCGTGGTGGTGGCGTTGCGCCGATGGAAAGCGCGCGTCGTATCGAAGCGGCCGGTGATTGGGCGCGGCGGGGTCGGCGACGCGGCATCGCCCGGGCGACCCGTTCCCGCTGCTGCATCGCGACCGGCCGTCGCCCCAGTCCGGCCTCCCGGATGCGACCAGGCGGGCACGGGATGGGCCGCGTCGTAGATGGCGCGGCGACCGGCATCACGGAGCAGGTCGTACGCCGCATTGACGCGCGCCATGCGCCGCGTGCGGTCCGCGGTTTCGACCGCGTCGGTGCCGGCGCGGTCGGGGTGGAGCTCACGCGCCAGCGCGCGCCAGTGCCGCTTGAGTGCGCTGTCGCCGGCGCCGCGCTCCACGTCCAGCACGCGGTACGGATCACCCCGGAACGTCTGCTGCGCCATCCTTCGAGCCTAGCATGGGTGCCGGAGGCGCTATCTTCGGCGCATGCACCTCCCCTTTTCCCCGCCGCTCGCGCCGATGCTGGCCAAGCCCGCCTCATCCATCCCAGACGGACCGGGCTGGCTCTACGAACCGAAGTGGGACGGCTTCCGGGCGATCGTCTTCCGGGACGGCGAGGAGACCCTGGTGCAGAGCCGCGAGCTCAAGCCCCTCGACCGATACTTCCCCGAACTGGCGGCGCCCCTCCGCGAGAACCTCCCGCCGCGCTGCGTGATCGACGGGGAGGTGGTCATCCGCGGGCCACGTGGCCTGGAGTTCGAGGCGCTCCTGTTGCGTATCCACCCCGCTGCCTCGCGCGTGGCCCTGCTGGCCGCCGAGACGCCCGCCTCGTTCGTGGCCTGGGACCTGCTCGCGCTCGGTGATGAGGATCTGCGCTGGGTCGCCCAGGGCGAGCGACGCGCCCGACTCGAGGCAGCCATGCTCCACGCTCGGCCCCCGATCTACCTGACGCCGGCGACCCGCGACGCCGCCACCGCCGAGGACTGGTTCCATCGCTTCGAGGGCGCCGGCCTCGACGGCGTGGTGGCCAAGCCGCTCGATTCCCCCTACCAAGCGGGCAAGCGGGCGATGACCAAGATCAAACATCAGCGCACCGCGGACTGCGTGGTCGCCGGCTTCCGCTGGCACAAGAACGGGCCGGGGACACTGGTCGGGTCGCTGCTGCTGGGGCTGTTCGACGAGGCCGGCCGGCTCCATCACGTCGGCGTCACCGCCAGCTTCACCGACGCCCGTCGAGCCGAGCTGGTGACCGAACTGGCCCCCCTGCGACGCGACGCACTGGAGGGTCATCCCTGGGCCGAGTGGATGAGTTGGGCGACGGCGGCTGAAGCAAGCGGCCAGCGGCTACCGGGCGCAACCTCGCGTTGGAACCGCGGCAAGGATCTCTCGTGGGAGCCGCTGCGCCCGGAACGCGTCTGCGAGGTCGCTTACGATCACCTCCAGGGC
>Ga0315281_10014457_pt1 | contig 10648 bp, 8 predicted proteins | sample YL17G07_0_MG_FD_204540 | JGI IMG/M metagenome (GOLD analysis project Ga0315281, IMG submission 204540) | Sediment microbial communities from Yellowstone Lake, YNP, Wyoming, USA - YL17G07_0 | ecosystem: Environmental > Aquatic > Freshwater > Lake > Sediment | place: USA: Wyoming | collected... | reverse complement strand
TGTCGACGAGGCCGGGGCAGACGACGAGGCCCTTCGCGTCAATTGTGTGGGCACCGGCAGCGCTGGCGCCGTCGACGCGCTCCCCGGCAGCGGCGATGCGGCCGTCGCGGATGAGCACGTCGCCCACCATGTCGACGCCGCGCCCGGGGTCGATGATGCGGCCGCCGCGAATCAGGACGTTGTTATCGTTCATCCGCGTCCTCGCGATATCAGGTAGAGGAGCGCCATGCGCACGGCCACGCCGTTCGCTACTTGCTCCTCGATTACCGATTGCGCGCCGTGCGCCACGTCAAGCGATATCTCGACGCCCTCGTTCACAGGTCCCGGGTGCAGTATGAGCGCGCCGGGCTTCGCCGTTGCCAGCCGCTTTGCCGTGACCTGCCAGAGATTGCAGTACTCACGGATGCTGGGGACGAGGCCGCTCTGCATTCGCTCGAGCTGGAGACGCAGCGTCATAACGACGTCCGCGTCCTTGATCGCGCGGTCGACGTTCATCTCGATCTCGACCGGCGGCAGGGCCATCTCGTTCGCGGCTTCGCTGCCGCGCGGGCCGTCGAGTCCGACCGGCAGCAGCGTCGGCGGACCGCAGACGACGACGTGGGCGCCCATCGTCGTCAGGCCCCAGATATTGGAGCGCGCGACGCGACTGTGCGTAATGTCGCCGATGATGACCACCTTGCGGCCGCGCACGTCGCCCAGGTGAGAGCGCATGGTAAACAGGTCGAGCAGCGCCTGCGAGGGGTGGGCGTGCCAGCCGTCGCCGGCGTTGATGACGGCCGCGCGCGTGTGCCGCGAGGCCAGGTAGGGCGCGCCGGAACGGGAGTGTCGCATCACGAGGATGTCCGCGCCGATGGCCTGGAGCGTGAGCACGGTGTCGACGACCGATTCGCCCTTCTGGATGCTGCTGCCCGACGACGTGATGTTGATGACGTCGGCGCCCAGGGCCTTGCCGGCAAGCTCGAAGGAGGAGCGCGTGCGGGTGCTGGCCTCGTAGAAGACGGTAATGATCGTCCTGCCCCGCAGCGTCGGGATGCGCGGTATGGGGCGTGCCAGCACCTCTTTCATGGCGCCGGCCGTCTCCATGACCAGTTCGATCTCGTCCGTCGAGAAATCGTCGAGGTCGAGCACGTGGCGGTGGCGCCAGGTGGCCGGCGCCGGGCGAGTAAGGAAGGGCGGCGGCTCCTGGACGAGGAGGGCAGCGCCTCCCAGGGCATCCCTTCGCCTTGATTCTCTTGGCATGGTCACTTGCCCTCCGCGGTGATGAGCACTACCCCATCGCCGCCGTCTGTCTCCTGCAATCGTACCTGCACGTCGTCGCGGCGCGACGTCGGGATGTTCTTGCCGACGTAATCAGCCCGAATCGGCAGCTCGCGATGTCCGCGGTCGACGAGCACGGCGAGCTGGATGCGCTCCGGACGCCCGTAGTCGATCAGGGCATCGAGGGCGGCGCGAATGCTGCGGCCGGTGTAGAGCACGTCGTCGACGAGGACGACGCGCTTGCCGGCGATGTCTGTCGGAATGTCGCTGGGCTTGATCTCGATGTTCAGGCCTACGTCCGGCAGGTCGTCCCGGTAGAGGCCGATATCGAGCGCTCCCACGGGCACCGTCTCGCTCTCGAACTCGGCGATGCCGCGGGCTATGCGCTCCGCCAGCGGCACACCGCGCGTCTGCATGCCGATGAAGACGAGGTCCTGACAGCCGCGGTTGTTCTCGACGATCTCATGAGCGATGCGTGTTATGGCGCGTCGCATTTCTTCGGAGGACATGATCGTGGTTTCAGTCATAAAAAAGCCTCCCGCCGGTCTGGCCGACGAGAGGTCCTCCCTTTAGTCACTCCCAGGCTGGCGTTGTTCGCCTGAGCGCGCATTCGCGAAATTACCCCTTCCCGGCCTCGCCGGACCGGACTTAAAGGTTCACGTCTTTCTCCGGCATTATAGCAGCGGGGCACCCCGGCCGCAAGCATGTCGGCGGCGACTTTTCTCTTGGCTTAGGTTAGCCGAAGCGCCGCCGAAGAGTGTATCGACGCGGCGTCGTGGAAGCTGCTTGACAAAGCTGCGTTAAGTAATGTACGAAGAGTAAAAGGGGCAATTTACCTAGCTATCCTTGGCAGAATCCCACGAAGCAGGGAGGCGCGCGTCCCCGCGAGAGACAGCCCGTGAACAGGCTATGGGACTGGCTGGCGGGCCTGATTACCGCTCACTACCGCTGGATTCTCGTCGCGGCGGTTGTCGCGACGGTCGGGGCTGCTTTCGGCTTGCCGCGCATCCACTTCAAGACCGGACAGGACACCTTCCTTCGCTCCAGCTCTAGGGTCTACCAGGACAACCTGCGCTATCAGGGCACCTTCGGCGGCGACCCCATGCTCGTTCTCTTCGAGGGCGACGTCCTCAAGCTGCTATCGCCGCCCAACGTCGACACCCTGCGGGACATCGAGCAGGAACTGAACGCCGACCCACGCTTCTTTAGCGTCGTCAGCCCGTTGACCATTCTTCAGCTTGGCGTGGAGCAAGCCAGGCTCCAGCGGGAGGACGCGATGGCGGAGATGGCGGGACTGCGGGCGCAGGCGGAGGCCGACGCTCGACAGCGCGTGGCGGCGGCCGGTGGATCGCAGCAGGCGCAGGACCAGGCGGCGCAAGCGGCCGGCGACGCGGCGATAGCGGACTTCATCGCGAAGCAGGGCCCGGACGCGCAGCGCTTCTCCGCCGTCGGCGAGCTCTCCCTCGATAACCCGAAGGTCCCCGAGTTCGTCCTCTTCGACGCTCAGGGCCAAGTGCGGCCCGAAATGGCGGACGTTATCCCGGACCGGCAGCACTCGCTGATGGTAATCCGCCTGAGCGGCAACATGTCGATGGACGAGCAGGCAAAAGCCGCCGGCGACATCTCCGAGCTGATCCGCTCTCGCGACTTCGAGGGCATGAAAGTGCTGCCGAGCGGCCCGGCTATCCTCATCGAAGAGATCAACAACAACATGCGGACGAACCTCATCAGGACGGCGGCGCTGGCGACGGTGCTGATGGTAGTCGTCCTGGCGCTCGTCTTCCGCGCGCCCTGGCGGCTCATTTCGTTGCCGGTGATGCTCGCCGGCTGCGTGTGGGCCTTCGGCTTGATGGGGTTCCTCTCGCTGCCGCTGACGATGGTAACGATCTCGGGCCTGCCGATCCTTATAGGCCTCGGCGTGGACTTCGCCATTCAGTTCCACAGCCGCTTCGACGAGGAGTTGCAGAAGGGCGCCAGCGCTTCTCAGGCCCTCCGAGAATCACTGCCGCGAATAGGGACTGCTATCGGCATCGCCGCACTGGCGGCGTCGGTGGGTTTCATGGTGCTGCACATCTCGCGCGTGCCGATGGTGCGCGACTTCGGCTCGATGCTCACTGTCGGCACGATAATCCTCTTTCTGGCGGGCATTCTGCTGCTCCACGCCCTCCTCTACGCCAAACTGCGAAATCGATCGGAGGCGACGCGAGCCCCGACTCACGCCACGCGGTTCCAGGTCGAAAACGTCGTGCGCTCCATCACGACGAATACCGTCGGGCGCGTCCTCCCCGTGCTCGTAATCGGCCTGTTCGTCGTCCTGCTCGGCGTATTCCTTGACCAGCGGCTCTCTCTCCAAACGGAGCCGGAGCGGTTCATTCCACAGAATAGCCAGGTGCTGAAAGACCTCTACTACATTCGCGACACCACGGGGTCGGCGAGCGAGCTCGCGCTTATGGTGCAGACCGACGACGTGCTTCGCCCGGACATCCTTGCCTGGATGCAGGACTTCCAGAAGAAGCAGATGGAGGCGCACTCGCAGTTGCAGCGGGCCAACAGCCTGCCGACACTCCTGACGGCGGCGAACAACGGCGTCATGCCCTCTCCTGACCAGACGCAGCGCCTGCTGGGTGTTGTGCCGCCGGGCATCCTGAACTCCATGCTCAGCGCCGACCACACGCGGGCGAGCGTCATCTTCAGCATCGGCGAGATGTCGCTGGTTGATCGACGCGCGGTCATAAACGACATCGCCGTGAACGCCGACCCGCCTCAGGGCGTCACGCTCATGGCGGGTGGCCTCGCCGTCATCGGCGCCGAGACGACGAACGCCCTCTCGCAGAACCGCGGTCTCATGATCATCGCCGCCCTGGGCGCCATCTGCCTGGGGTTATTCGCCATCTATCGCAATCCGGCGAAGGCCGTACTGCCGCTTCTGCCCGTTGTCCTGGCTCTGAGCGCATCGTCGGTCGTGCTCTACCTGCTCGGCATCGAGCTCAACCCGCTGACGTCTGTGTCCGGGCCGCTGATCATCGCCATGGGAACGGAGTTCACCGTGCTGCTGATGTCGCGCTACTTCGAAGAGCGGGAGAAGGGCGCGTCGCCGCGCGTAGCCATGGACGTCGCCTCGCTGCGGATCGGGCGAGCGATTGCGGCCTCGGGGCTGACGGTTATCGGCGGCTTCCTCGCGCTCGTCTTCTCGAACTTCCCCCTTATCGAGAGCTTCGGCGAGGTGACCGTGCTGGACATGGCGCTCTGTCTGCTGGCAACGCTCGTCGTCCTACCGCCGCTCCTCGTGTGGCTCGACGAGGAGACGGGGCTGGTGGCAGTGCGAGAGCAGCTCCGTCCTTTGGAGTAGAATCGGGCTCGTGAACCAGGCGCTCCCGTCACGCCGGGTCTCTGTCTCAGCCACTCGGGGTGGGATGGGTTATTTCCTCCGCGTGATGCGAGTCAACTTCGTGGGCGTGGGTGTGAACGAGGGCTGCGTGCCGATGCGGGTGCTCGTGGATCAAGTTCGCCTCCATGAGCATCGCGCCATCGTCGAGGATCCACTCCGGCGTGCCGTCGGCCAGAATCCTGCGGTTCTCACCCATGACGATTACCCGCTGGGCGATGATGGGAACGATCTCCAGATCGTGCGTTGCCGTGATGACCGTCTTCCCCTGGCGAGCGAGCTGGACGATCATATCGACCAGCACCCACTTCGTGCGCGGGTCCAGGCTCGCCGTCGGCTCGTCCAGCAGGAGGACGTCCGGATCGAGAGAGAGCACGGAGGCGATGGCCGCGCGTTTCTTCTCGCCGCCGGAGAGCTCGAATGGCGCGCGATCACGGAGGTGCTCGACACCCATCTGCCCGAGCGCGGCCTCTACACGCCGGCGCACTTCTGGGAGCGGCAGGCCGAGCTGCAACGGCCCGAAGGCGACATCGTCACCGACAGTCGGCGAGAATAATTGGACGTCCGGATCCTGGAAGACGAGCCCGATCCGACGGTGAAAGCGGTGCGTGTCTTCCACGTCGGCGCCTATCTTCCGAATGTCGGTCCCGAAGACGCGCAGGTTTCCGACCGCCGGAGTGTAGAGCCCGTCAAGGATTTTGAGAAGCGTGGATTTACCGCAGCCGTTAGCGCCCAGCACGGCAACCGCTTCTCCTTCCCACACAGTCAGGTTGATGCCATCGAGCGCGACCTGCCTCCGGTTGTACACGTAACCCACATCCTGGAGCTCGAAGACACATGTGGCCTGCTGCACCGCTAGAGCCTCCAGCCGACGTATATCGCTCCCGTCGCCGTCACAACGGAGACGGCCAGCAGCAGCCAGTCAGTCGCACGCATGCGGTGGTCGTCGATCGTGCGCATCTCGCCCTGGAAGCCGCGCGCAAGCATCGCCTGATAGACATCTTCACTCATCCGAAGCGACCGGTTCATGAGTACGCCCATCGATGAAACGACCCACCAGCGTTGCTCTCGCCCCGAGGTCGTGGCGACGATACGGCTCTTGCGCGCAAGGAACATGGAATTCACCGTATGCAGGACTAGGAAGATGTAGCGATAGGTCATCGCTAGGATGAGGACGAGGACGCTCGGCACGCGCAACACGCGCAGCGATTTCAGGATGTCCGCCCACTTCGTCGTCAGGATCAGCAGGATGGCCAGCGACATCGACGCGCAGACACGCAGGACGAAGATCGATGCGGCGACCAGACCGTCGCGGTGAACCGTCAGATCGAACGTGCCGAGGGGAATGTGGAACAGCTCCCGATGACCGATGAAGAAGATCGACGGGAGTATGACGACGGCGCTGAACAGGCCCATGCCCAGCCAGACGCGCTTGACGAAGAGGCCCATATCTACGGACGAGACCGCAGCAACAGCCAGCACGAGTGCGTAGAGCGCCGCCAGGATCGCCCATTCACGCGACAGGCCGGTGGCTACGATTAGCGCTACGAACGCCAGCAGCTTGGCCCGCGGGTCGCGGCTCTGGAGGAAGCCCTTCTTTCGGGCGTTCTCCTCGGAGAAGACCGCCCGCTCGATACTGCCGGTGATGTCCGTCAGCGTCTTCTCGACGAATCCAGGCTTCAGCCTCTTGCGGCTCGCCCGTGCGGCGGTGGCGGAAGCCTGCTGTGCAGTCATCGTCAGGCGCTTCTCCAGTCAGGCGGCGCACCCGGCATGAGCCAGCGCGCGAACTGCAACATCCCGAGTCCCACCAGAACCAGCATCCCAATGCCGGCGAAACCTGCTATCTGGTAGCCTACGTTCTGTTGCCACGCAGGATCGTTGTCGTTCACCCACGGCGGCTCGTAGCCGGCCAGGATTGTGTGGCCCGCGAATCCAATGTCGCTGATCTTGTTTGGGACGCAGGCGCACTCCTTGTTCACGTCGGGCAACGCGTCGAACAGGCTGGAGTCGCCCTGCGCCTGGGCTGCGAGCGCCGCTGTGACCTCTTCCTGCGACGCGCTCTCATCCTCGCCATACGCGCCGCCCGGTGTGATAAGACCAATCGGTACCCAGATCATTAGCGCAACAACGAGAAGCACGACCGCGCGCACGCCCGCTCCCACTACGTTCCGCAACAGCAAGTAAAGAACCGGAAGTACGACCGCCGACACAATCGCCGACACGAGTACGGTTTGGCCGGCGTCGCTCCAGGAGACTGTAGTCCAGTCGAGGCCGGCCCATTGGTCGAGGTGGCCACTGCCCTTGATAAGGCCGGCCACAAGGGCAACAATCGCCGCAACGGCGGTGAACGCTCCGACCGGGATCCAGGGATTCAGCGAGCCCGCCTGCTGCTCGATGTCCGCCGTCTTCTCCTTGCGCCGCAACAGGATTTCGGGGAACGACTTCTGAAGATAGGCGAGCCCGAGCCCCGTCACGGACGCTTCCACCAAGGACGCGCCGAAGAGGTGCGAGATGAGCATCGCCGGTATCGCCGCGCCGAGGCCGTAGGGGCTGTAGTCCGGGATGCCGTTGGTGCTGGCGATGTGCGGCTGGATGCCCAACTCGATGCCCACCATAAGGGCCGCGAGCGATATCCCAACATAGGAGCCGATGGCGGCGGCGATGACGCGACGCTGCGAGAGCATGTCGCTGTTGCCGGCGATGACCCGGTAGGTGAAGTAGCCGCTCATCGGCAGGACGACGGCCATGTTGAAGCAGTTGACGCCGATGGCGGTGATGCCACCGTCACCGAAGAACAACGCCTGAATGATCAGCGCGACCGATGTGGAGAGAACAGCCGCCCAGGGCCCGATCACGATCGCGGCCAACGTGGCGCCTACGGCATGCGCCGTCGTGCCGCCAGGAACAGGTACGTTGAACATCATGATGGCGAATGTGAAGGCGGAGAAGACGGCGATGAGAGGGACGGTACGGCCGCCAATGGCCCGGCGCACTCGCTCGGATGCGACAACCCAGAAGGGCGCTGCGGCTATATATCCGACGCCGCAGCTCACGGGACTGAGATAGCCGTCGGGCACGTGCATGATTCGTTTCCTTTCGATATCCGCCGCTGCGCCGGATCGCTCGAACTGACCGCTAGTCGTCCGCAAGCGTCTGCCGGCACTGGCGGCAGATTCCGAAGATGGCAAGATGATCCATCTCAGCGCGGAACCCGTAGTCGTTCAGCAGGCGCGCGGCCATGTCGTCCAGGTACGTCGACTCGAAGGAGAGCTCCGCGCCGCACTGCCGGCAGATGAGGTGGTGATGCGATTCCGCTGGCCGCCACTCGTAGCTGTACTCGCCGCTGCCCATGTCAGTCTCCGAGACGAGACGCAGGTCCTTGAGGGCGTTCATGGTGCGGTAGATCGTCGAGATATCTACGTAGGGGTACTCTTTCTTGACTTCCGCGAGGATCTCGGCCGCCGTCAAATGGCCCTCACGGTGGCGGAGGATGGAGAGAATCATCAGGCGCTGCGGCGTGGGCCTTTGCCCCGACTCGCGCAACAGCTCGACGATCTCCGATTCGCAGCTCAACTTGTCGCTCCTGCAACCGTATGCAAGTGCATCGTATCGCGCGCGGAGACGGCGTGTCAATAGCGACGACGGAGCCCGGCGAAGAAAGGCGAAGCGGTGGCCCTGCTAGTGCGGCAGCGAGTCTCGGATGTGGGCGGGTATCTGCCCGTATTCGGCCTCGAAGCGCTCCAGGTACTCGCGGCGGCCGCGGAGGAAATCCTCCACCTTCTTGCCCAGGAGCGCCTTGTCGGCGAAGAGCGGCGCCGCGCGCATATAGTCGAGGTTCGCCCTGTCGCAGCGGACCGGGAAGTGGTAGCCCAGGTGGTCGGGTTCGGAGCTGAATATCATGACGTTTCGGAGGACGTCATTGTAAGCGGACAAAGACTGGCGAAGGTCGACCTTGATCTCGTCCTGCCCAATGGTGCCGGTGTTGGCGAGATAGCACCTGATGTTGTTCTTCTTGGCGACCTCATAGAAGATCATCGCATGCTCCAGGCGGTCGCCGCTCACGAACGGGTCGAGGAAGAACTCGCGCTTGAACGTGCCGGCGTCCTCCGGGTTCCCGCCGGAGCTTTCGATGGACTCGCCGTAGATGAGCTGCATCGTCATCTGCTCCGGCGTGAGCTTGGAGATGACGTTTGTCAGCGGGTTTCGCGTCAAGAACAGCAGGTCATCGACGTGCGGGGCCCGCAGGTCGAGGCTGGCGATCTCGAGGTTCGACCGGGCGATGACCGCGCGGCCGTTTGAAGTCATCGTCAAGTCGGCGAAGTTGGGAATGTAGGGATATTTGCTGATCGCTACGTTCTCGAGGTACGTGTCTTTCGATTCCGCCGCGCGCAGGATTTCGGGCTGGCTGGAGTCCAGGCTCTCGGTCTTGACGTAGAGGCCGCCGAGCTCGAACGCCGCGTAGCCGCCATCGAAGCCGAACGTGCCGCCGTCCTCGCCGATCATCTCCGACGACTCCTTGGGCAGGCGGGCTAGTCGCCGGCAGAGGCTGGTGGTCTTGCCGGTGGCCGTAGCGCCGCCGATTGCGGTCACGATGTCGATTAGCTCCGGGCGTTCCGTCTGGAAGTCGAACACCCACATGCGGTCGCGACGGGCGCCGGCATGAAGGAATATCCCTGTCTTGTCGATGGACTTGACGCGCCAGCTTTCGAACTGGAAGATGCCCTTCTTGCCCTCGCCCATGTACGCCGTGTTGCGGCAGATCTTGACCTGGTCGCCGCGCTTCTCGCCCATTAACAGACGCACCTGGATATCCTTGTCGGCGAGGCGCTTCGTCTTGTTTGCCTCGAAAGCCTCGTCGGTGAAGAAGATGATCGTGTACGTCGGGTCGTCGACGACCATCGGCGGGTGGTTGAAGAGCAGCTTGAGGCCGTAAGCGATGTCGGCGTGCGCCAGCGACATCAGGAACCGCGCCGACACGCCGTCGGCTCCGTCGCCGACCATGACGTCGACCGAAAGGAGCTTCTCGGAGCCCATCATCTGGACGGCCTTGGCGGCCAGCGCCTCTTCCTCTTCGCCGAAGGGGTCGTCGATGCTGTTCTTGGTGTGCTGCGCGGCGCGGGACATCGGCTCCGAGTTCGCGGCGATGGAGCCGAGCTGTGTCTCGATGATCCCGTCCTGGGTCAGGGCAAGCGCCTTCGCCTGGCCGAGATCGAAGTTCTCAATCAGCCGGCCGTTTCGCTTGGCCTCGTTGTACATCTTGAGTGACGCCTCTTTGAACAGGTTCTTGGCCATTAGACTCCTTCGGAGTGGGGGCAGAAAGTGGGCAACAACGACAAAAGCGAGTCCCCGGCTCGCCACCCTAGTGTATGCGTTCCGGATACCGCGATCAAGTGCCGCGGACGCCTCTCGACAGGCAGTGCGGCTCCTGGCGCGTTCCGTCCATCGAGGGTCGTATGCCCTGCGGCGTATGCCCGGGCAACCGATAATACCTTTAGGGACGTCCACAACCGCGGTCGCCGCCGATGCTGGCGCCTATCGTGCGGGAAGGGTGGCGATGCCTCGGTGAGGTATATGGAGCAGCCGAACACACCCATTTCCGGTGACGAACACGGCTACGGACGCGTTCACAAGTCGTATCGTAGTGCTGCCAGGTGGAGCCGCGTGGCGATGGTGGCATTCTGGATCATCTTCGCCGCGTTCCTGTTCTGGGCCGTGCCGGTGTTCCCTTGGGGCATGTCCCGCGAAGACTACTCGCCGGAAGTTCTGCTCGGCCTCTTCCTCCTCGGCTGCTGCCCGGGCGTGACGGCTATTGCCCTGCTGGCGCGGAGTATCGCTGCGCAACGCCGAGAAGCGCTGGTTGCATGGTCGTCGATATACGACCGGACGACGGGGCTGCGCAACCGGGAGTTCTTCCTTGAACGGCTGCAGCTACAATGCGACCTGGCCGGCGACGTGGAGGAGTACCGTGTCGGGCTCATACTGCTGAGCATCGACGAAGTGCCGCGA
>Ga0315281_10014456_pt1 | contig 10648 bp, 9 predicted proteins | sample YL17G07_0_MG_FD_204540 | JGI IMG/M metagenome (GOLD analysis project Ga0315281, IMG submission 204540) | Sediment microbial communities from Yellowstone Lake, YNP, Wyoming, USA - YL17G07_0 | ecosystem: Environmental > Aquatic > Freshwater > Lake > Sediment | place: USA: Wyoming | collected... | reverse complement strand
GGCGGTCTTCGACCTGATGGAGCCGATTCCGGCGGGCACGCTCTTCGCGATCCTCGTCCTCTCCGGAGACGAGAGGCTAAGGCGTTACCTCGAATGGTACGAAGTCTTCTTGACCGAGAACGAAACGCGGCTTTCTGCCTCCGACCTGCGGGAGATCGGGTTCTCCCCGCATGACCTCGGTCGCGCCAAGAGGGCGATTCTCAAGGCGTACTTCGCCGGCGACATAGGCGACTACGAGGGCGAGCGCGTCTTCGCGAGATCGCTCCTTACGAGGCGGACATAGACGATGACGAAGTTCCTTATAGCTCTACCTCTCTACGCGATGCTCATCGCGGTTCTCCTCTTTTCGATAGTGTTCCACGAGGTATCGCACGGCTACGTCGCGTACCGCCTGGGCGATCCGACCGCGAAGGAGGCCGGCAGGCTCACGCTCAACCCCCTGAAGCACCTCGACCCGATGGGCGTGCTCTTCTTCGTCGCGATGATCGTATTCTTCCACATCGGCGTCGGCTGGGCCAAGCCCGTGCCCATCGACCCGAGGTATTTCAGGCATCCCCGGCGCGACATCCTTCTCGTGTCCATCGCTGGGCCGGGCTCCAACTTTATCCTCGCCCTCGCCGGAACCGCCATCCTCTACCTGTGGGCGCTCGCCGGGACGCCGCTCGCGGCCGTGGCCGACGTCCTCGTCCTCTTCATCATCATCAACCTGCTCCTGATGGCGTTCAACCTCATTCCGATTCCTCCGCTCGACGGCAGTCGCGTCCTCACGATGATATCCCCGCGCACGTTCGGCAGGTTCGTGGCCGGACTGGAGCCCTACGGCTTTCTCATAATAATCTTGCTGTTCTTCCTGCGGATGCCGGACTCGGGTCAGAGCGTGCTTATGTACGCCCTGAACTCGTTCGCCGGGTTCGTTGAGGGTGTGCTCAAGGCCATCATTCCGGCATGACCACGTACGAGTTCACCGTCGCCGACTTCAAGGGGCCGCTCGAGGCGCTCATCCACATCGTGCGATCGGGAGAGATGGACGTCGAGCGCCTGCCGGTTGCGGCGCTCACGGCGCAGTTCGCGGGCGTGATGGACGCCGAGATAGAGAGCGACCTCGCGCGCCCGTTCGGATACCTCTTGATGCTTGCTACGCTGATCGAGCTGAAGAGCCGCGCCCTCATCCCCGCGCGGGAGGAAGAGCCGCCCCCCGCCGAAGAAGACGACGGGTCGGAGGCCGTGGACGAGCCGCAGACGCTGGAGGCGACGATTTCGCTCGCCGACCTGGTCGCGCAGTTCAAGCAGCGGCTCGAAGAGACGTCCAAGTTTATGGGCGGCGCGACGCAGGCGACCACCGCCGTCGAGTACGAGGCGGAGAACCTCTCCGTGTTCGACCTCGTCCAAACGTTCGAAAGCGTGATGGCCGCGTTCGAGAACAAGCCCGTCGTCGTGACTCGCGAGAAGAAGACGGTCGAAGAGGCGGTCGCCGAGGTCACGATGGAGATACGAAAGGCGGGCGGCAGCTTGGATTTGGAGACGCTCCTTATGCGCGCCCTCGACAAGGTGGACGTTATCGTGAGATTCCTCGCCGTCTTGGAGCTCATCGCGAAGGAGCTGCTCACGTTCGTGAGCGAGGGCGGACGCGTAGTCCTATATATATAGCGGCGCTATGATGCGGCCACGCGGCCGTGGCACTTCTTGTACTTGAGCCCGCTTCCGCACGGGCACGGGTCGTTGCGCCCGACCTTCGCCGTCTCGCGCTTTATCGGCACCCGCGGCGCGCCGTCGTCGCCTCCCGACGTTCCCGTTATGTTGTACGCGCTTCTGCGCTCCTCCTGCTGCGCGATCTGCACCAGGAACAGCCTGCGCACGACGTCGGACTGGATGCGCTCCTGCAGCTCGGTGAAGATGTCGAACGCCTCCTTCGCGTAGACCACGATGGGGTCCACCTGCCCGTATCCGCGGAGGCCGATGCCCTCGCGCAGGTGGTCCATCACGTTCAGGTGGTCGATCCAGTTCTCGTCGATGACGCGAAGCGTTATGACCCGCTCCACCTCGCGCATTATCTCGCTTCCGAACCTCTGCTCCAGGGCGTCGTACTCCTGATGCACGCGCTCCGTCAGGAAGTCGGTAAGCTCCTTCTCCTTCATCCCCTCCACGCTTTCGAGCGTGAGGTCGCGCAAGGGGAACGAAGCCTTCGCCACGTCCAGCAATCCTTCGTAGTCTATCTCTATGTGGCGCGAGGATATCTGCGTGACGGCGTCCTCCACGATCTTGCGGACGGCCGTATCAAGGAAGCTCAGTATCTCTTCCTTCAGGTTCGTGCCGGATAGAATGTTGCGGCGGTCGGCGTAGATGACCTCGCGCTGCTTGTTCATCACGTCGTCGTACTGCAGTACGTTCTTGCGGATGTCGAAGTTGCGCCCCTCGACCTTCTTCTGTGCGTTCTCGATCGCCTTGGAGAGCCACGGATGCTCGAGCGGGATCTCGTCCTCGATCTTGAGACGGTCCATCAGCCAGCGGACGCGGTCCATACCATAGAGGCGCATAAGGTCGTCCTCTAGGGAGGCGAAGAACCGCGACGAGCCGGGGTCGCCCTGGCGGCCGCCTCGCCCGCGGAGCTGGTTGTCGATGCGGCGGCTCTCGTGGCGCTCGGTGCCCACGATGTGCAGGCCGCCGGCCTCAAGCACCTTGTCGTGCCCTTCCGCGCACTCTCGCTTGAACTCCTCCACGAGCGTGCGGTACTCGGCGTGGTACTGGTCCTCCCCCTCCTTCGTGCTGCGGTCGATGCCGAGGTCGTCAGTGGCCTCGCGCGCGAGGAACTCCGGGTTGCCCCCGAGGACGATGTCGGTTCCGCGTCCGGCCATATTGGTAGCGATGGTCACGTTGCCGACGCGCCCCGCCTGGGCGACGATGAGCGCCTCCTTCTCGTGATGCTTGGCGTTCAGAACGTTGTGCGGCACTCCCTTCGCGACGAGCATCCTGTGAAGCATCTCGCTCTTCTCGATCGACACGGTGCCCACGAGCGCCGGCTGTCCGCGCTTGTGGCAGTCGATTATCTCGTTTACGACGGCGTGAAACTTCGCCTTCTCCGTCTTGTATATCTGATCGGGGTTGTCTTTCCGTATCATCGGCAGGTTCGTAGGGATGACCACCACGTCGAACCCGTAGATCTTCCTAAACTCCTCCTCCTCGGTCTTCGCGGTTCCGGTCATTCCCGCGAGTTTCTCGTATAGTCGGAAGTAGTTCTGGAGCGTGATGGTCGCGAGGGTTTGGCTCTCGCTCGCGACGGTGACGCCCTCCTTCGCCTCGATGGCCTGGTGCAAGCCCTCCGAGTACCGCCGCCCGAACATCAAGCGGCCGGTGAACTCGTCTACGATGATCACCTCGCTGTCCTTGACGATGTAGTCGCGGTCGCGCTTGAAGAGCCCGTGCGCCTTCAAGGCCTGGTTCACGAAGTGCGAGAATTCAACGTTCTCGAAGTCGAATAGGTTCGTGATGCCGAGCGCCTGCTCCACCTTCGAGAGGCCGCGCGACGTAAGAGTCGCGGTGTGACCCTTCTCGTCTATCTCGTAGTCCCATGTCTTCTCCTCCTCCTCCTTCTTCTTCCTCTTGCGCTCCTCGAACTGCTCGAAGATGTCCTTCGCCTTCTCCTCGCCCGTCACGATCTTCGGCTGGAGGCGGCGCACGATGCCGTCCACCTTCGTATACATAGACGTGTCTTCATTCGACGAGCCGCTGATGATAAGCGGAGTGCGCGCCTCGTCGATGAGGATGGAGTCGACCTCGTCCACGATGGCGTAGACGAGCTCGCGCTGCACGATTTCGTCGGGATCGATGACCATGTTGTCGCGAAGGTAGTCGAACCCGAACTCGTTGTTCGTCCCGTACACGATGTCGAGGCCGTACACGCGTTTGCGGTCGGAAGTCGGCGTCGAGTGCTGCAGGCAGCCTACGCTGAAGCCGAGGAGGTGGTAGATGCCGCCCATCCAGTCGGCGTCGCGCCGCGCCAGGTAGTCGTTGACAGTAACGAGGTGCGCGCCGCGCTGCGCGACCGCGTTGAGCGAGATAGCGAGAGTGGCGGCGAGCGTCTTACCCTCGCCGGTCTTCATCTCGGAGATTCGACCCTCGTGCAGGACGATTCCGGCCATCAGCTGCACGTCGAAGTGGCGCTGGCCGATGGTGCGGATGGCGGCCTCGCGCGTGACGGCGAATACCTCCGGCAGGACGCGGTTGAGCTCCGCCTTCATCTTGTCGTTGTCGCCGACGGCAATGACTTCGCGGCGGATCGCGGCGATCTTCTCGGCCATCTCCGGCGACGACATCGGCTTGACCTCGGGCTCGAGGTCGTTGATGCGCGTCACTATGCCGCGCAGGCGGGCGAGCTCGCGCTCGTTCGGGTCAAACAGTTGTTTGATGAGAGACATCGGTCTGAGCCTTAATCTACTATTATATCACCGCGTTATTCGCACCCTCATTTGAGCGAGTCGAACGGAGCGAGATTCGTGTGCGGTGTTGACAAATATTGACAAATGTTGTCAGCCCGCGGTAGAATCGAGGCGAGGTGATGGTGTATGAGACGAGCGTTGATAGTGGCCTTGGCGGTTGTCGCCGCCTGGCTCTCGGTGGCATTGTGGCATGAGGTTCGGAGGGCGGCCGTGCCCGCCTACACGTCCGCACTCGCTGCGGAGCGAGACGCGGAGCGGGTTTCGGCCGAGCTGCTCCGCGTCGTGGACGGCGACACGATCGTGGTGGATATAGAAGGGAGCGAGGAGCGCGTCCGGTACATCGGCATAGACACGCCGGAGCTGCACCACCCGCGGATGCCGGTTATGCCGCTTGCGCGAGAGGCGAAGCGGGCCAACGAGGAGCTACTCGCCGGCGGACGCATCGAGCTTTCGTTCGACGTCGAGAAGCGAGACAGGTACGGACGGCTTCTCGCGTACGTCTTCGTTATTCCCGACGCTCGACGTTCGCCCCATAACGCTTCGCCCGTGTTCGTCAACCTTCGCCTCGTCGAGATGGGGCTCGCGCGGTGCTACACGTTCCCGCCGAACGTCGCGCACGTTGACGAGTTCGTCGCAGCGCAAAGGAAGGCGCGGGCGAAAGGGCTCGGAATCTGGCGCGACTACGACGCGTCGTTCGGTAAGCCGTTCGACGAGTCGAATCCGCAGGGCAAATACCGGCCGCGATAAAACTGCTAGAAGAGCAGGCGCTCTTCGAGGTACGGGCGCAGCGCATCGAAGCCGATTCTATCCTGCGTCATCGCGTCGCGGTCGCGCACCGTGACCTTGTGATCCTCGAGCGAGTCGAAGTCGAACGTGATGCAGTATGGCGTACCCGCCTCGTCCATCCTGCGGTAACGGCGGCCGATGGATCCCGCGTCGTCGTAGAACGTGGCGAAGTACCGGCGCAAGTCCGCCTCGACCTTCTGCGCCGGCTCGGCGAGCTTCTTCGAGAGCGGGAACACGGCCACCTGGATCGGCGCGATCTTCGGGTTGAACCGAAGCACGACGCGCTCCTCCTCGTCGCGCTTGCCCTCCTCCGTCTCCGCCGTCGGCGCGACGTCCTCGTCGTATGCATCGCATAGAACGGTCAAGACGCTCCGCGTCAGGCCGGCGGACGTCTCGATGACCCAGGGGATGTACTTCTCCTTCGTCGCCTCGTCGAAGTACTTCAGGTCCTTCCCGCTGTACTCCTCGTGACGCCTGAGGTCGAAGTCGGTGCGGTTGGCGATCCCCTCCAGCTCCTGCCACCCGAACGGGAACTCGTACTCCACGTCGGTGCACGCCTTGGCGTAGTGCGCGAGCTCCTCCTTCTCGTGCGGGCGCAGGCGCAGCCTCTCGGGCTTGACGCCTAGATCGATATACCACTGGTGCCGGGCGTTGACCCAATACTCGTACCACTTGTCGGCGTCGCTCGGATGGACGAAGTACTCCATCTCCATCTGCTCGAACTCGCGCGAGCGGAACGTGAAGAACCGCGGCGTTATCTCGTTTCGGAAGCTCGTGCCCACCTGCGCGATGCCGAACGGCACCTTCAGCCGCGCGCTCCCCCGCACGGTCTCGAAGTCGGCGAAGATGGCCTGCGCCGTCTCCGGGCGAAGGAACGCGACGCTAGACGAATCCTCCATCGCGCCCACGTTCGTCCGAAGCATCAGGTTGAACTTCTTCGGCTCGCCGAGCTCCCCGCCGCACTCCGGGCACTTCTCGCCCTGGACGTGGTCGCGCCGGAAGCGACGCTTGCACTTCTTGCAGTCGACCATCACGTCGTGGAACTCCTCGACGTGGCCGCTCGCCTCCCACACTCGCGGGTGCATCACGATGCTCGCGTCAATGCCGACGACGTCCTTCCGAAGCTTGACGACGTGGTGCCACCAGAAGCGCTCGACGTTCTTCTTGAGCTCCACGCCCAAGTGGCCGTAGTCCCAGAAGCCGCCGATTCCGCCGTAGATCTCGCTGGACTGGAATATGAATCCGCGCCTCTTGGCGAGCGAAACGATCTTGTCCATCTTGTCGAGTGCCATAACCGGCGCGAATTGTAACACAGTGCGCGGGGGAGAGTCGGGGTCGATCCGCGCGTGTACCCGGAGGCCCGACACTCCTGCCGGGCAAAATGGGCGCCGGCTGAAGCTGCGCGGCTTCCGGTGAATTCGGGCGGTTCGCGAACCGCCCCTACACACGATTGCCGACTCAGGACGCCAGACTCAGGACTCCGAACTCGTTACCCGTACTTGTAGCTCACGCCGAACCCGCCGAGCGGCTGCTTCCAGAGGACGAGGCCCTTCGGCAGGCACGCGACGAAGCACGTGCCGCACTCGAAGCAGCCCTCGTAGTCCACGTGGATGAGACCCTCGGCGTCCTTCGTGAACCGCTGCGATGGGCAGCAGTACAGGCACCAGTTGCCGGCGCAGGTCTTGCAGATGTCGTTGTCCACGCCCAGGTGCGGGTCGCCGAAGTTGGTCTTGAACGTGGTGCGGTAGAGCTTGTCGAGGACGCCCAGGTGCTCGTAGCCGAGCTTGTCTGCGGGAGTCAAGAGCACCTTCCTCGCCTCGATCGTCACCTCGTTGACGAGCCCCGCCTCTTTGGTCATATCGTAGTTAGGTTTGTACTTAGCCATAGTCGCCTCTTTGAATCAGCCTTGCTCCTTTTCCTTCGCGCCACCGCCGAGCACCAGGCTCAGCGGATTGAAGCCGAGCACCTTCCGCGCCATAGTATACGAATCCATCATAAACTTCCACATCCTTACGTTCGAGCGGAAGTCGTCCACCACGTGCCTCATCACGACGTCCTTCGGCTTGTCGGTGACGGTCAGGTACGTCTCGGCCATCTTGATGAACGTGTCGGGGTAAGTCGTGAGGAACTCCGGGTGGTCGTGGATGAAGTGGCAGACGTCCTGGAAGAGCGCCATATCCTTCATCACGAACGACTCGTCGAGCTTCTTCCGGTACGCGGAGAGCGCCTTCGCGCTGAAGTCGCCCGCGGCCTTCGCCTCGATCGCGGTCTCGGCGGCGAGCTTGCCGCTGGCGGTGGCGAAGTTACTGCCCTCGTGGTAGAGGCTCGTGTTTACGAACCCGGCCGCGTCGCCGGTGACCATATATCCGCCCCCGTAGAGCGGCGGGAGCTTTCTAAAGCCGAACTCCGGGATTATCTTCGCGCTGTACTCCTCCACCTTCGTGCCCTCGAGGAGCTTGCGCACGTGCGGGTGGCTCTTGAAGTAGTCGAGGATGTTGTACGGCGTCACCTTGGTGCGCAGGTTCTCGTCGATGCTTACGCCGATGCCCACGGAGAGCGTGTCCTTGTTCGTGTAGATGAACGCGCCGCCGATCATCCCCATCACGGCTTCGCCGAAGTACTCGATGGACGCGCCCTCGCCCTTCTCGACCGCGAACCTGTCCTCGATCTTCTCCGGCGCGAGCGACAAGACCTCCTTGCAAAGCGTCACCTGCTCCTCCGGCGCGAAGTCGCCGCGCAGCCCCATAGCCTTGAGGAGCATCGCGGTCGCGCCGTCGGCGATGATAACGATGTCGGCGTAGAGGTCGCCCTCCTCGCGCCGCGATTTCACGCCGATGACGCGCTCGCGCTTGGCGTCCCAGATGACGTCGTCCACGACCGTCTCGGGGAACACGATGGCCCCGGCCTCCTCGGCCTTCGCCGCGTACCACTCGTCGAACCGCGCGCGGAGGGCGCTGAAGTTGTTGTTGTAGGGCGGCTTCCGGAACTTCTCGCTCTGGAAGACCACCCTGAGCGAGTTGTCCTTCGCGAGGAACGAGAACTCCTTCTTCACGATGGGTCGCTCCACCGGCGCCTCCTCCCAGAAGTTCGGGATGAGCTCGTTTATGACCGGCGTGAAGAGGATGCCGCCGAACATGTTCTTCGAGCCGGGGCGCTCGCCGCGCTCGAAGACGACCGTGGACAGTCCGGCGCGGGCGCACACGAGCGCCGCCGTGGAGCCGGCCAGCCCGGCGCCGACGATGATAACGTCGAATTTGTCGTCGCTGCCCATAAACGATCTCCGGTAGTTTAGAGTCTAGGCTAGCGCTAGTCGGGCGGCCGCTCTATGCGGTACGAGTCCTCGTCGAAGTGCTGCGTGGAGAACTCCATAATCTCGCTGTCGACGACGCCCTCGAACCTGTGGACGAGGCCGGGCGTCACTTCAAGGAAGTCGCCGGGGTTCATAACGATGGTCTCGCGCACGGCGTCGCGCACGATCTCCATCTTCACCTGCCCGGACTCTACGTAGAGCGTCTCGTACTTCTTCACGTGGAAGTGCAGGCTCGAGCTCTTGCCCGCCTTCAGGATGAGCTTCTTGCCGCAGTACTTCTCGTCGTTGTGAATCCAGTGCTCTTCGCCCCAGGACTTGGGGACAACCTTCATCAATCTGGCCACCTCGCTGAATGTCCGGCCGCGCGGGACGCACACCCGCGGTCGGCGCGGACGACGCCATTATAGGGGAAACGCGCAGGCGGTTCAAACGGCAAGGCGCGAGGGATTAGTGGGGGCGGGTCTAAGACCCGCCCACAGCCGCGGAGCGGCGGCTGCTCTTAGCCCCGGGCGCGAGTCCGGGGTCACGCCCGGGGCTATGACCAAGCGCCCCGCTGGGGCGAAGAGCAACCGCCGCGGGCGGAGGAATGGCGCACATTTTGCGTCAAGCGCTATAATCTCGTTGGCCAATGCCAAAGGAGAGCGCGATGGAAGAGACGAAACACGCAGTCAGCGGGAAGCATGTCTTCTGGAATGTACTCGTCGTCGCCGCCGGAATGTGGGGAATCTCATGGTGGCTGCTGGGGCGATCACCGTCGTGGATAATCTCGGTCCTGATCGTGTTGGTCTCCGGGTGCCTGGGCCTAGTGTACTGGCTGCGCTTGCCGAGCGCCGTCCGTGCCACGCTCGCAGTCCTGTTGTGGTTCGCGTCGGCCTTTCTCACAACCCCACCTGGCAAGCCTGAGGGGCTTCTTCCCTGGCTTCCTGCCATGATTGCAGCAGGGATCGCGCCATACTTGCCTACGAAAAAGGCCAAGACGCTCACCCAGGGACTGCCTGTCATAACAATCTACATCCCGTTGGTAATTACCGGAGCTATGCTTCTTGTAATCTACCTCATGGCGCATTGGGGGAAGTAAGCTCATCCGCCGCTCCGCGGCTTACGGACGCGGGCGGACACGCGGCGTCAATGCCAGGGCAGGTCTTAGACCTGCCCCTACGATAGGATGGGCGTTCAGTCGAGCGCCCCTACTTAAATTCCCCGGCCATCTCGGCGAGCTTGTCCACGACGTCGGACGCCGGGACGGAGAACTGCTTGTCCTCCTCACCGAAGCCGGTATAGAGGCGCTTTATCTGCCACACGCCCTTCAGGAACTCGTCCTCGCCTGCTATCGCAGCGAGCGGTATGCCAAGTCTGTCTGCGTATTGGAACTGCTTGCCCAGCTTGACGCCGGGCTCGACGTACACCTCAGCGCCTATGCCGCGCTCTCGCAGCCTCGCCGCGAGCGACTGGTACTCCGGTATGAACTGCTCGTCGAGCTGCGGGATGAACACGAGCGTCTTGGACGGGCGGATGTCGAGCGCGCCCTTCTCCTCCAGCGCCGCGAACAGCCGGTCTATGCCGATGGTCGCTCCCACGCCGGGCGCGCCGGTCGGCGCGAACCTCGCCACCAGGTTGTCGTAGCGCCCGCCGCCGGAGATGGAGCCGTACTCCGGCATATCCGTCATCACAGTCTCGAACACTGTGCCGGTGTAGTAGTCGAGGCCGCGGGCGAGCGAGAGGTCCACGCGGTAGTTCGCCTCGTCCACGCCGTATGCCTTGATAACCTTCAGCAGCTTGTCCAGCTCCGATAGGCCGACGCTCTTCTCGATGTCCTCCACGCCCAGCCGCTCCGCGAGGCGCGCGACCATCGTCGCAGCCGGCTCGTCCATGCGGATGAACGCGAGGAGCGCCTTCGCCTTGTCCTCCGGGATCTTCAGCTGATACGTCTTCTCGAACGCCGAGTCGAACGCCTGCCTCTGGACCGCGCCGGTGAGCTCCGCCAGCACGTCGCCCTCGTTCTGCTTCTCCAGCTTGTCGAGCGCACGGAAGACCGCCTTCTCGTCGCCGTCGATGCCCAGCTTGACGATGGCCTCGGAGATGACCTTCCGGTTGTTCAGGCGGACGACGAAGTCCTTGA
>Ga0315281_10014455_pt1 | contig 10649 bp, 9 predicted proteins | sample YL17G07_0_MG_FD_204540 | JGI IMG/M metagenome (GOLD analysis project Ga0315281, IMG submission 204540) | Sediment microbial communities from Yellowstone Lake, YNP, Wyoming, USA - YL17G07_0 | ecosystem: Environmental > Aquatic > Freshwater > Lake > Sediment | place: USA: Wyoming | collected... | reverse complement strand
GCAAGCAGCAATTGGTCCCGGCCTGGCAGCCGGCGGGCACCGGCCACACCCCGGAGGGCGCGCGCCGCCCCGCCAAGAGCGCTCCGGCCAAGCGTGCCCCGCTGCGAACCTCTGCCCCGCAAGCCGCGAAGCCACGCAAGCCCGGCGGCCGCAACAAGGGCTGAGCGCAAATTTCCATTGTCATCCCGGGCCGCCAGCCCCTATAATCGCCCGCATTGGCATGCGTTGCGTTTTTCGCAGAACAATCATGCCGTTACAAGGTAGATAAAATGCCCGTCCCAGTTCACGCCGTCGCCGACTACTTTATCCTCAAAGTTGACCGCGAAGCGGGCGACGACATGACCCACTTCAAGCTGCAGAAAATGCTCTACTACGCGCAAGCCTGGTATCTCGCCATGCATGATGAGCGCCTGTTCGACAACGCCTTCGAAGGCTGGGTGCACGGCCCGGTATGCCACGAAATCTACGACAGGTTTCGCCATCTGGGTTGGAGCCCAATCGCTGTGGACGATGCCGTTTCCACGGCCGACCCGTTCGACGAAGAAATCTTGGGCTTCCTGGATGAAGTCTGGGAAGTGTACGGCCAGTACTCGGCCGCAAAACTCGAACAGATGACGCACCAGGAGGAGCCCTGGCTCGAATCCCGGCAGGGCTGCGCCCCGGGAACGCCGGGCCACACCGAACTGAACGATAACACCCTGCGCAGCTTCTACCGGCTGCGCATGCTGGCCAGACGGCGCATCCGCGAGAGGTAGACATCCCGGCTAGCGCCGCGCCAGTCGGGCACGTTCGCGAACATAGCGATCAGCCACAAAAAAACCCTTGCCGATTCCGGCGAGGGGGTCTATAAATACCACTTGCACGAATTCGATTCCTTACGGCATTAGCAACCCCGATGTTCCATGGAGGTTAAAATGATCGTTTCGGTTCATGACGTTGCTGACTACTTCATCCTCAAGGTCGACCGCGAAGCGGGCGACGACATCACCCACCTCAAGCTGCAAAAACTCGTCTACTACGCCCAGGCCTGGCACCTTGCCATGCAGGCCAGGCCGCTGTTCGGCAACACGATAGAAGCCTGGGCGCACGGCCCGGTCTGCCGCGAGGTCTACAGCCGGTTCCGTCACTATTCGTGGAACCCCATTCCCGCCGGGGCGGCTCTTGCACATCTGGAGGAACTGGACGAGGGAATCAGGGATTTCCTCGACGAGGTTTGGGAAGTCTACGGGCAATACTCGGCGGCGAAACTGGAGCACATGACCCACGAGGAAGCGCCGTGGCTCGCGGCCAGAGCCGGCGCCGCACCGGGCAGCCCCGGCCAGGAACCGATCGGCGAAGACCTCATGCGCGATCATTACGCCATGCGCATGCAGGCCAGAAAACGCATTCGGGAAAAATAGGCCGGCAGGCTGCTAATGCCGCGCCGACGATGCCGGCGTCACCACTTCTGCGGCAAAAATCTGCTCCACGTCCACCGCGTCGAAGCCAAAATGCCGGTTGCAGAATTCGCAATCGACCTCGACGCTGCCCTGCTCCGCAACCACGGACTTCACTTCGTCATAGCCCAACATGCGCAGCATGTCGGTGACGCGCTCGCGCGAACAGGAGCAGCGGAAGCTGACGGGACTGCTCTCGAACAGGCGCACGTCCTCCTCGTGGTAAAGACGCCGAACCACTTCCACTGCTGGCAGCGCCAATAATTCCCCGCGGGTAACCGTGCCACCCAAAATCTGCGCGCGGTTCCACGCCTCATCGTCATCGTGCGCGTTGCTCGGCAGTCGCTGCAACAACATCCCGGCGGCATGGCCGGCATCGGCCGCCAGCCACAAGCGGGTATCGAGCTGCTCGGAGCGGGTCATGTAGTTCTGCAGGACTTCCGCGACGCTGTCGCCTTCGAGATCGACTATGCCCTGATAGCTTTGCCCTACCTGTTGCGGATCGATGGTGATGGCGAAGCGTCCGCCCCCCAAGAGATCGGCTAGCCGTGGCGAAATCAGTTCCCCTTCCCAAGTGGCGGTAGCGCGCAGCGTCATGTCGCTGTTGCATTCCACCACCAGCAATTTGACGGGGCCTGTGCCCTGCATCTGCATGATGAGCGAGCCGGAGAATTTTAGCGTGGCGGACAGCAGCGCGGCGGCGGCCATCAACTCGCCCAGCAGCTCCCGCAACACGGGAGGGTAATCGTGACGATCCAGCACGGCGCGCCAGGTGGCGTCGAGGTGCACGATCTCGCCGCGCACGGGGGCTTGTTCAAAAACAAAGCGTTGCAGCGTATCGGGAGTATTCAACGGGTTGGCCCTGAGAAAATGATTGAAAACCCAAGTTACCAGAATCGGCCATAAGTTCCCAATGCCCAAAGTCGGCGCAGCCGCAAAACACCAGAAAACATTCGCTTGACACCTTCCTTCCAAGCTGTATTATTCGAACCATATAAAGATGCATCGCCCATACATCAATAAGAAGGGGAGACGACCATGATCAAACTGCCGTTGTCCGAATACAGCCGCGGATCGGCCTTTGCCGCCGCGTTGCTGCTTTTCCTTGTGGCCGCATTCCCAGCCCCCGCCTGGGCGGCGCAGCACGAATTCAGCATGACCATCGACGAAGTATCAATCGAGGTGGCGCCAGGCTTCAGCAACAAGGTGTTCGCCTTCAACGGACAGGTTCCCGGGCCGTTGATTCACGTCAAGGAAGGCGACGACGTAACCGTTCATGTGACCAACAACACGACACTCCCCCACTCCATCCACTGGCACGGCATCAACCAGATCGATAGCTGGCACATGGATGGGGTTCCGGGCGTTTCCCAGAAGGATGACATCAAGCCCGGCGAATCCTTCACTTACAAGTTCAAGGCCGACCGCCCCGGCAGCCTGTGGTACCACTGCCATGTAAACGTCTGGGAGCATGTCGCGACACGGGGGATGTGGGGGCCGCTCATCGTCGATCCGAAAAACCCCAGCGAGCTTGACAAGAGCGTCACCAGGGATGCCATCCTGATGATGAGCACCTGGGAATCGGCTTATGCCAACACCTATGGCAAGGGTGGCATGCCCACCGATGTGGCCGATTATTTCTCGGTCAACGCAAGGTCTTTCCCCTACACCCAGCCGATCCGGGTCAAGAAGGGCGATGTGTTGCGTATGCGCCTCTACGGTGCCGGCGATGAGACCCATCAAATGCACATGCACGGACATGACATGCTGGTTGTCGCCAAGGACGGTTATCCGCTAGCCAGCCCTTATTACGTCGACACCGTTCCGGTCGGGCCCGGAGAGCGTTTCGACGTGATCGTAAAAATGAACAATCCGGGCTATTTCGTGATGCACGACCATGTAGACAAACACATGACAAACAGCGGCGCCATGATGGGCGGCCCGATGACTGTGTTCGAATATGAGGGCGTCAAAATGGATGACTGGTACGCATGGAAGGACAAGGTGTTCGACCCCAACTTCTTCTACGGCGTGTCGCTCACGCAGGGATATGGGGTGTTCAATAGCGTGCCTTTCATGGGCAAGCCGGTTGAGCAGGGAAGAAGGCGGAAATAGCCATGCAGAGAGTTTTTCTTGCCGCCTTGCTCGGCCTGTCCGGGACTGCCTTTGCTGTGGAAGGAATGTTGCAGAAGGATTGCGCTTCCTGCCACAACATCGCCGGGCCTGCGGCGCAGACGCTGAAAGACGCCTTGGGCAAAAAAGGGCCGGATCTCTTTTATGCCGGCAACAAATACCGCCAGGAATGGCTGGCCGCATGGCTGCAAAAGCCGAAGCGCATCCGTCCCGCCGGGATGTATTACGGCGCCCACATCAAGCCCGGACCCAAGGGCGACGAAATCGATGCCTCTACGCTCGCGGAGCATATCGCCCTGTCCAAGGCGGATGCGACTGCCATCGCCGCCGAACTCATGAAGCTGAAACCGCATGACGGCTTGATCGCCAGGGAAAAAATCGAATCCGGAACGATCACCAGGCAGATGGGCGAAATGAATTTCGACAAGTTCCAGGGCTGCATGGCCTGCCACCTGATCGAACCCGAATATGGCGGCGTCTCCGGGCCCGAGCTTTATACGGCGGCGAAGCGCCTGCAGCCCGAATTCATGGCGAGCTATATCAGGAACCCCCAAGCCTGGGAGCCGAAGGCCTGGATGCCCAACAAACAATTATCCGACGGCGGCATCCACAAGCTGGTGCATTACCTCGAAGTGCTGGGCAAGGAGTCCGCAAATGCTCAATAAGTTTTTGTTCGCGGTGCTGCTGGCCATTGCAGCGCAGGCCCAGGCCAAGGAAACCGCCGCCGACAACTACAAGGCTTATTGCGTCCAGTGCCACGGCATGGAAGGAAACGGCAAGGGCGTGAACATCCGCGACATGTCCGTCATCCCGCGCGACCACACCGATGCCAAGGCCATGTCCGGGCGCTCGGACGACGCGCTGTTCAAGGTCATCAAGGAAGGCGGAACGTCCATCAGCAAATCCATCCTGATGCCGCCCTGGGAGGGGACATTTAGCGACGAAGAAATCAGGGATCTGGTGCAGCACCTGCGTACGCTGTGCAAGTGCAAATTCGGATCCTGATATGCAGCAGCATCTCAAGGGGAAGCCGTTCGTAGTTAATCAATAGAGGAGAAAGACAATGCACGCATTTAAACAGGCAACAATGGCGGTACTGACGGTTGCGGCACTCGTTTCCGCGCAGCAGGCTGTCGCGAAGACCGTCAAGGTCACCATGACAGCCATGGAAGTCGACATTCAGACCAACGGCAAGATGGTCGGCGGCTCGGACACCATGGCAGCATGGACGTTCGATGGAACCGTTCCCGGCAAGCCGGTCCGCGTGGAAGAGGGCGACATCGTCGACTTCACCCTGGTCAACCCGGCCGAGAACAAGAACTCGCACGCGATGGACTTCCACGCGGCGCAGGTCAACGTGCTGGACGAGTTCGCCGAAGTGAAGCCAGGCCAGAGCAAGCATTTCACGTTCGAAGCCAAGGTTCCCGGCGTGTTCATGTACCACTGCGGCGCGGGCCCGATGGTGCAGCACATCGCACGCGGCATGTACGGCGTGATCATCGTCGAGCCCAAGGACAAGAAGAACTATCCCAAGGCCGACCGCGAATACGTGCTGGTTCAGCAGCAATACTTCCCCGACGTGGAGAACTACGGCGCGATGCTGAATGACGCCAATGCCTGGAAGGGTTCGCTGATCAACGGCAAGGTGCTGCACTACGATCCCGTGCATGATCCAAAGGGCGACCATGACGTGCTGGAAGCCAAGCCGGGCGAGCGCGTGCGCATCTACTTCGTGAACGCCAACGTCAACCTGCCAGTCGCATTGCACCCCATCGCCAGCATCTGGGATCGCGTGTACATCAACGGCAACCCGAAAAACCAGCTGGTCGGCATCCAGACCTACAACGTGGCCGTGGCCGAAGCCGGTACTTTCGACCTCGTGACGCCCGCAGACAAGGAAGTGGCCGGCATTGCGATCGTCGACCATGCCATGAACGCGGCCCTGCGCGGCGCCATCTCGGTTCTGGTGAGCAAGAAGGACGCCAACCCGAACAAGGGCAAGGGCGAAATGATTATTCTCAAGTAATCCTGTCGTTGTAGTATTGCGGGGAGGCGTATGCCTCCCCGCTTTTTTAGTAGAATGCGTTTTTAGGCGACCAGCATGGCGAAGAAAAAAGCTGCATTCATGGCACTGTTGGCAGTCGTCATCCTGTCCTCGTATTACCTCTATCAGCACATCCCGATTTCATGGAATGGAGCCCAAGGCACTTCTTCCGGCAACTCCCCGTCGACCTTGCCCAGCATCGCCAAGCCCGCACAGGGGAAAATCTGGGTCTGCCCGATGCATCCGGAGATCATGCAGGATCATCCCGGCACTTGCCCGATCTGCGGCATGGATCTGGTGGAATCCAGGGATCACGCCGGGCACGACCACGGCGTCCATGTCGACACCGCCTCCATCCAGAAACTCGGCGTGCGGCTGGCGAGCGTGAAGGAATCCACCCTCAGCCGGGAAGTCCTCACCTATGGCAACGTAACGGCGGACGGCAGCGCGATTTACAACGTCCACAGCAACTTCGACGGCTGGATCAAGAAGCTGCACATCCACGCCGTCGGGCAGAAAATCAGGCAGGGGCAGGTAATTTACGAGATCTATTCCCCCGAGCTCATCATGCAACAGAAGGAATACTTGCGGTTCGCGGAACGGCGCAGGCAGATATTGCAAACCATAGGCGACGTCAGGTTCCAGGAAAACGAATACGTGATGGATTTGCTGCAAGAGCTTTCCAGGGAAAGGACCAAGTTCCTCCATGAAAATATCGGTGTCGAAACCGTGCAGCAAATGGACGATTACCGGCGGCCCGTGGAGGTGGTCAGGATACTGGCGGCAGCATCCGGTGTCGTGACCCGGATCGACGCGCGGGAGGGCAGCTACGCCACGCCTTCCGCCACGCTGTTCACCCTGACGAACGTTTCCAGGGTGTGGATCGATGTCGCGCTTTATCCCGATCAAATCGGGCACGTGAAAGCCGGCGACGAGGTCACCATCACAAGCCCGGACGGGCAGAACATCAAGGCACGGCTCGACTTCATCAACCCCATCGCCGAGAACAACAAGGCCAGCGCGAGGGTGGCAATAGACAACGTCAAACTGCGCCTGCGCCCCGGCAGCTTCGTTGACGTGGTCATCCATGCGCAGCCCCACAAGGCGCTGGCGATACCGCGCTCTGCGGTGATGCGCAGCGGCCGCGGCAGCTTCGTGATGCTGTACCGCGGCGAAGGCCGCTTCCTGCCGACCGAAGTGGAAACCGGCGTCGAAAATGGCGAATTGGTCGAAATCGGCGACGGCCTGCAGGAGGGCGCGCAAGTTGCGGTCAACGGCCAGTTCCTGCTGGATGCGGCGGCGTCGCTCCATGACGCCATGCAGCGCATGCAGCAGCCGGCGCCGCCACCAGCCGACGCGTCCCGGGGCAAATAACCTTGAACCGCAAAGGACGCAAAGGTTCGCAAAGGAATTGGAGAAATATTCATCGCATGGTTTTCCTTTGCGAACCCTGGCGTCCTTTGCGGTAAAGAACCCCGCGTATAAACGACCATATACCCCATGATCCAACGCCTCATCGCATGGTCGCTCGCCAACCGCCTGCTGGTGCTGGTGGCCGCAGTGCTGGTCGCCGCCTGGGGCATGTATTCCCTGCAGCGCATCCCGCTCGACGCCATTCCCGACCTGTCCGACGTGCAGGTCATCGTGAAGACCATGTACCCCGGCCAGTCGCCGCAGATTGTCGAGGACCAGGTGACTTACCCCCTGAGCACGGCGCTGCTCTCGGTGCCCGGCTCCACCGCGGTGCGCGGCTTTTCCATGTTCGGCGAGTCCTACGTCTACGTGATTTTCAAGGACGGCACCGATCCCTACTGGGCGCGTTCGCGGGTGCTGGAATATCTGTCGCAGATGGCCGGGCGTCTGCCGCCGGGCGTTGTGCCCACGCTCGGTCCGGACGCCTCCGGGGTGGGCTGGGTGTTCGAATACGCCCTGGTGGACCGCCAGCATCGGTACGACCCGGACCAGTTGCGCGCGGTGCAGGACTTCTTCCTCAAGTACGAGTTGCAAAGCCTGCCCGGCGTGTCCGAAGTCGCCAGCGTGGGCGGCATGGTGCGCCAGTTCCAGATCGAGGTGGACCCGAACCGGCTGGCCGCCTACAACATCACCCTGGATAGGGTCGAGCAGGCGGTGCGCGATGCCAACGCCGCGGGCGGCGGTTCGGTACTGGAAATGGGCCATGCCGAGTACATGGTGCGCTTCCAGGGTTACCTGAAAAAGCTCGACGACTTCCGCCGGATTCCTCTGGGGCCCGGCCCGCAGGGCGTGCCGGTGCGGCTGGGGGACGTGGCCCACATCCAGACCGGGCCGGAGCTGCGGCGCGGGGTGACGGATCTCGACGGCGAGGGCGAGGTGACCGGCGGCATCGTGGTGATGCGCTACGGCCACAACGCGCTGGAAACCATAGAGGGCGTGAAGGCGCGGCTGGCCGAGATCAAGGGCTCATTGCCGCCCGGCGTGGAACTGGTGGTGACCTACGACCGCTCCGGCCTGATCGAGCGCGCCGTGGGCACGCTCAAGGAAAAGCTGGTCGAGGAGTCGCTGGCGGTGGCGGCGGTGTGCCTGCTGTTCCTGTTCCACCTGCGCTCGTCGCTGGTGGCGGTGGTGACGCTGCCCATCGGGATACTCGCCGCCTTCATCGTGATGCAGGCGCAGGGCGTTTCCGCCAACATCATGTCGCTGGGCGGCATCGCCATCGCCATCGGCGCCATGGTCGACGCCGCCATCGTCATGATCGAAAACATGCACAAGCACCTGGAGCGCGCCGGGGAACTTCAAGTAGGTCGGGCTTTAGCCCGACAAGACGGGCTAAAGCCCGACCTACGGACTGGTGAAAATCCCGATTACTGGGAAATCGTGAAAACCAGCGCGCTGGAAGTCGGACCCGCCCTGTTTTTCTCGCTGCTGGTCATCACCGTTTCTTTCCTGCCGGTGTTCACCCTCACCGGCCAGGAGGCGCGATTGTTCGCGCCGCTGGCCTACACCAAGACCTACGCCATGGCCGCGGCCGCCGGGCTGGCGGTGACGCTGGTGCCGGTGCTGATGGGCTATTTCATCCGCGGCCGCATACGCCCGGAGCAGGGCAACCCGCTGAACCGCGTATTGCAGGCCGCTTACCGGCCGCTGCTCGACTTCGCCCTGAACCGGCGCGGATTGACCTTGACGCTCGGCGCGCTGCTGCTGGCCAGCCTCGCCTGGCCGCTATCCAGGCTCGGCAGCGAGTTCATGCCGCCGCTGTACGAGGGCGACCTGCTGTACATGCCCACCACCCTGCCCGGGGTTTCCATCGACGAGGCCGCCAACATCCTGCAAATCACCGACCGCCTGATCCGCCAAATGCCGGAGGTGGAGCGCGTTTTCGGCAAGGCGGGCCGTGCCGACACCGCCACCGACCCGGCGCCGCTGTCCATGCTGGAAACCACCATCCTGTTGAAGCCGCGCGACCAATGGCCCGCGGGCGAGACGGTCGAGGACGTCATCCGCAAGCTGGACCAGACCGTGCGCCTGCCGGGGCTGACCAACTCCTGGGGCTACCCCATACGCACCCGCATCGACATGCTCTCCACCGGCATCCGCACCGCACTGGGCGTCAAGATCACCGGCCCGGACCTGGCCGGCATCGCCGCGCTGGCGGAGCAGATCGAGGCCACCTTGAAGCCCGTGCCCGGCACCCGCGCCGTGTTCGCCGAGCGGGTGGGCGGCGGGCGCTACCTGGACGTGGAGATGAACCGCGCCGCGGCCGCGCGCTACGGCGTCAGCGCGGGCGACGTGCAGCGCCTGGTGCAGAACGCCATCGGCGGCGAGAACATCGGCACCGTGGTGGCCGGGCGCGAGCGTTTCCCGATCAACCTGCGCTATCCGCGCAGCCTGCGCGATTCCCCGGACGCGCTGGGGGCGGCCCGCGTCACCCTGCCCGATGGGCAACACGTGCCGCTGTCAAGCATCGCACGCATCACCGTCGCCGACGGCCCGACCGAGATCAAGAGCGAGAACGGGCGGCTGACCGGCTACGTCTACGTGGACATCGCCGGGCGCGACCTGGGCGGCTACATCGCCGCCGCGAAGAAAGCGGTGGAGCAGTCGGTCAAGCCCAAGCCCGGCTACGCCATCGCCTGGTCCGGCCAATACGTCAACATGGAACGCGCCAAGGCGCGCCTGCAATGGGTGGTCCCGGCCACCGTCGCGCTGGTGGTGCTGCTGTTGCTGCTGCACTTTCGCAACGGCACCAAGGTGGCGCTGGTGCTGCTCTCCCTGCCGTTCGCCCTGGTCGGCGGCTTCTGGCTGGTGTACTGGCTGGGCTACAACCTGTCGGTGGCGGTGGCGGTGGGCTTCATCGCGCTGGCCGGGGTCGCGGCGGAGTTCGGCGTGGTGATGCTGCTGTACCTGGACAATGCCTTGGAGGAGCGCCGCGCCCAAGGGCTGCCCATAGACGCCGGCGCGCTGCGGGCGGCCATCGTGGAAGGCGCGCTGCTGCGCATCCGCCCCAAGATGATGACGGTGTCGGTGATCCTGGCGGGCCTGTTGCCCATCATGGCGAGCGACGCCACCGGTGCCGACGTGATGAAGCGCATCGCAGCACCCCTGGTGGGCGGCATGATCACGGCACCCCTGCTTTCGCTCATCCTCATCCCCGTGCTCTACTCGATCTGGCAGGGGCGGCGGATCACCCGATGAAATCCACACTGAAAAAATTGCTGCCCTATTTTCTTGCCGAACCGGTGCCCCTGAGCACCGGTGAGAAGCTGCGTTCCGGGCTGGCCGCTTTTGGCGGAATCCTGCTGGTCGGCTTGATCAGCAGCCATTTCGTCGGCGGACTCGGGCTGCCATTGATGGTGGCGTCCATGGGCGCTTCGGCGGTGCTGCTGTTTGCCACCTCCCACAGCCCGCTCGCGCAGCCATGGCCGCTGATCGGCGGCAACATGCTTTCGGCCATAGTCGGCGTCGCGTGTTCCAAGCTGGTGCACGATCCCGCCTTGGCCGCGGCGCTTGCGGTCTCCCTTTCCATACTGGTCATGCTGTTGACGCACAGCCTGCACCCC
>Ga0315281_10014453_pt1 | contig 10649 bp, 12 predicted proteins | sample YL17G07_0_MG_FD_204540 | JGI IMG/M metagenome (GOLD analysis project Ga0315281, IMG submission 204540) | Sediment microbial communities from Yellowstone Lake, YNP, Wyoming, USA - YL17G07_0 | ecosystem: Environmental > Aquatic > Freshwater > Lake > Sediment | place: USA: Wyoming | collected... | reverse complement strand
CTCCTGGAGGCCTGCCATGCGGGACTCAATCTCACTTTTCCAGCGGGGAGTCATCTCGACGTTTCGACTTTCAATTGCCAGCTCCATCCTGTCTCCTGTCTTGTTCATTTAGTCTGTTCGGTTTGTCTGGTTTCTCTGGTTTGTTTTGTTTATCTGGTTGATTTGGTTCATCTGCTTAGTTTCGTTCAACCAAAAAACCTGATAAACCAGATAGACCAGATGGACCAGATGGACCAGATCAACCAGACATACAGGGCTTCTCCAAACCTTACAGTGCCGAATTGGTTTTTCCGCAGCCCGCTGGTGGTTGATATCAGCAAGCGATGTGCCGTCCTTTGAAAGGAGGCGAGGGGCTAGAGGCGCGAGGCTATGGGCCTGATTATTCTTACCTCTAGCCCCTAGCCACTTGCCTCTAGCCTGGGCTTCGAGTGTCGCATTTTTCCTCAGTAGCACTTTTGGCAGTGAAGCTCAATGCGCCAGTGAAAAATGGGCGAGAGGCAAGAGGCTAGAGGCAAGGGGGTTGAATGTGAGGTCAATCTCTTTCCTCTCGCCCCTGGCCTCGTGCCCCTTGCCTGATATCTGGGTGGAACATGAATTGCGTACCTTCATTACCATACGATGCCCACGCTTAAAAAACAGTCCCTGGAACGATACCTTCGTGGCCGGTTCGGTCCCACGGCGACCTTGCTGACCTATGGGGTCATTGGAAAAGAAAGCTCGCAGGGCACCTACAAACAGTATGGCTATGGCACGCCGGTCAAGTTGACATTTCAAGTCGGGCGGAAGATTCAGTCTGCGGTGCTGGAGACCATGAAGCCGGGGCCCTTCGGCCATGAGCACCCTGCGGATCGCGCGCAGGCGATCCTCTGGGACTATGACTCCTATGGCCGACTGCCGCGTCATGTAAACGCGCTCGATGTCGGGGCCTTTACCGACGATCGGCAGCTGATCTCGGTAGCCCAGGCGCGCGAATTTTTCGTCCTGACCCAGTGGACGGAGGGGGCCAGCTATCATTTCGATCTGGAGCGGTTGGCCCAAGGAGGAAGGCTCCGGAAACAGGATCGAGAGCGGACGATAGCCCTGGCACGCTACCTGGCGCAGATTCATGCCAGAAAATTGCGCGATCCCGCCCTCTATCGGCGTCGGCTTCGGGAGTTGATCGGCCACGGCGAGTGCATTATGGGGCTGACCGACAGTTACCCCGACCGCTACGAGTTCATTTCGGCGGATCTCTTGCGCGGGATCGAGGAAGCCTGCAACCGCTGGCGCTGGCGCCTGCGCGAGGAGACCCAGCGTCTGTCGCAAGTCCATGGAGACTTTCATCCCTGGAACGTCTTGTTCCGGAAAGGAACGGATTTTTCAGTGCTCGATCGCTCGCGTGGGGAGTGGGGGGAACCGGCAGACGACGTGACCTCAATGACGATCAACTACCTGTTTTTTTCGCTCTGTCGCTGGGGCACCTTGCAGGGGCCGTTGGAAGTGTTGTTCAGACTCTTTTGGGACACCTATGTGGAGGCAAGCCACGATCATGCGGTCACAGAGTCGGCCGCACCCTTCTTTGCATTTCGAGGGTTAGTCTTGGCGAGTCCTGTGTGGTACCCCCAGCTGTCGATCGAGGTGCGTCGGACCATCTTCCGATTTATCGAACATGTGCTGGATACGCCGCGCTTCGATCCTTCTCGCGTGAATGAGTACTGCACGGCCTAGAGAGTCATTGGTCAATGGTGAAGATTGAATTGGTGTTGCGATGCCGAAACAATTCCCCTACTTACTATCGACCTTTGACCCATGACCATTGACCGTTCTCCCAGTTTCGCCATCTGGATCACCGGCCTGCCGGCCTCGGGCAAGAGTACGATCGTCTCTGCCCTGAAGCCGCAGCTCGAAGGGCTCGGATTGACGGTCGAGGTGCTGGAATCCGATGAGGTCAGGCGGGTCATCACGCCGACGCCGAGCTACTCGGAAGTGGAGCGGGATCTCTTCTACCGCGCGTTGGTATTCACCGGGCAGAAGCTCGTGGCACATGGTGTGACCGTGCTGTTCGATGCGACGGCGAGCCGCCGGGCCTATCGGGACTTTGCGAGGTCCGTGATCCCCCGGTTCATTGAGGTTTCCGTGGAATGTCCTCTCGCGACCTGCATGGAGCGAGACCGGAAAGGGACCTATCTGAAGGGCCAGCGAGGCGAATCTCTGACTGTTCCGGGACTCCAATCGGCCTACGAAGCGCCGAGCAACCCGGATCTCCAAATCGACAGCACCACCACTCCCTCAGGCGACGCGGCCCGCCAGATCTGCGACCTGGTCAAAGCGAAATTCTTCTAGCAGGATGCTGCAAAACCGTTTCGGTCCAGCTGAATTTCGAAGGCCTGCACGGGTTTGGACTAGATGGGAACATCCCCACAGGATGCTCAAAAAGACCTTCGGCGAGTAAAGCAGGCTGAGGTCGAGGTTGAGCGAAGATCAGATTCATTTTTCTCAGCCTCGACCTCAGCCTTAACCTTCCGAAGGGCTGGCGGACTTTTTCAGCATCCTGCCAGCCGTTTCCTCAGTGAAACGCCAGTACCGGGCATGGCATCTGGTGTAACACGTCATGAGACACGCTGCCGAGCACGAAGCGGGCGATTCCCTGCCGGCCCCTCGTGCCCATCAGGATCAGATCCGACCGCAGCGTGGTAGCTTGTTGCAGGATCATGGTAGACGGTGTCCCGACCACGGCGACTCCGTGCGCCTGATAACCTATGGCGCGTAGACGCTCTGCCACACCTTCGATGAAGGCGGCTTGCTCCTCCAGTTTCTCGGTGGCGGCGGCGGCGGCTGCTGCTACATCGCCCGGCCTTGGCGTCCCTGTCGAAGGCAATACGGTCAGCAGCGTCACCTCAACCGCATCGTGAAACGGCTTCAGTTGGAGAAAACGAACCGCGGCTTCCGCGTCGGATAGACCTTGGAGCGGCAGCAAGATCTGTTTCATGGCCTTGACCGGGCCGTTTACGATCAATGTGGCACAGGGGGCTAGGGTGAGGATGCGGTGTGACACACTGCCGAGCAACCGCTCTTTGACGGGACCAAGCCCCCGTGCTCCCATCACGATGAGATCGGCTTTCTGCTCCTTGGCCATCCACACGATCACTTCTGCCGCAGACCCGATTCGAAGGTGTTTCGTCGAGGGGCCTGCGTGCATCGGGAGGAGGGACTGAACCCGAGCGAGCAGCCGCTCGCCGTCTTCCCGCACGCTCTGCTCAAGAGTCGTATTGTGCTCTCCCACCACTTCCGGCGGCATCATTGGATAGGCCGGCCTCGAGACGTCCAACGTGTGAAGCAGGGTGAGCTGCTCTGCCCGGGCAAAGTATTTCAGGGCATGAACGGCCTCATAGGAATTAACCGATCCGTCAACCGCGAGTAATGTTTTCATCGAAGACGCTCCTTAGAAGATCGTTATTTGGTTTGTCTGGTCTTTCTGGTTTGTCTGGTTTTTTGGTTGAACGAAACTAACCAGATAAACAAAACAAACCAGATGAACCAGATCAACCCGTCTCGCTTTTCTCGCCTTTCCCGCCCGTCCTCTCAGTGAAACGCCAGCACCGGGCATGGCATCTGGTGTAACACGGCATGAGCCACGCTGCCGAGCAGGAAGCGGGTGATTCCCTGCCGGCCCCTTGTGCCCATCAGAATCAGATCCGATTGCAGTTTGGTGGCTTCTTGCAAAATCATGGCAGACGGCGTCCCGAACACGGCAATCCCCCGCGCTTGATAACCTATGGCGCGTAGACGTTCTGCCTCGCCGTTGATGTAGTCACGCGCGCTTTGTAAGGCTTGCTCCTCCAGTTTCTCGGCGGTGGCGGCTGCTGCCTCGCCCGGCCATGGCGGCTGTGTCGAAGGCAATACGGTCAGCAGCGTCACCTCAACCGCATCGTGAAACGGCTTCAGTTGGAGAAAACGAACCGCGGCTTCCGCGTCGGATAGACCTTGGAGCGGCAGCAAGATCTGTTTCATGGCCCTGACCGGGCCGTTCACGATCAACGTGGCGCAGGGGGCCAGGGTGAGGATGCGGTGCGACACACTGCCGAGCAGCCGCTCCTTGACGGGACCAAGACCCCGTGCTCCCATCACGATGAGATCGGCTTTCTGCTCCTCGGCCGTCGACACGATCACTTCTGCCGCAGACCCGATTCGAAGGTGTTTCGTCGAGGGGCCTGCGTGCAGCGGGAGGAGGGACTGAACCCGGTCGAGCAGCCGCTCGCCGTCTTCCCGCATGCTTTGCTCAAGACTCTTATAGAGCTCCTCCGCCACTTCCGGCACCATCATTGGATAGGCCGGTCTCGGGACGTCCAATGCGTGAAGCAGGGTGAGCTGCTCTGCCCGGGCAAAGTACTTCAGGGCATGAACGGCCTCATAGGAATTATCCGATCCGTCAACCGCGAGCAATGTTTTCATCGAAGACGCTCCTTTGTTGTTCGCGCACCTGTGCCTTCGTGGGGGGCAGGATGAAAGTGTTGCTGAAACCAGATGAGCGCATGCTCCGCAACCTGTTCAAGTGTGCCGGGCTCTTCGAAGAGATGCGTGGCGCCCGGCACGATCACAAGACGTTTAGGGCAGGCGAGGAGTCGGTAGGCTGCTCGATTCATCTCGATGACCGGCTCGTCGTCTCCACCGACAATCAGCAGAGTGGGCGCGGTGACCGACGGGAGATAGGGTTCGGCCAGATCCGGTCTGCCGCCCCGCGACACGACAGCCCGAATCGACGAGGGATCGCGGGCTGCCGCCTGCAGGGCCGCGCCGGCGCCGGTACTGGCGCCGAAATAGCCGATGCCAAGGCCTTTCGTCCGGCTGTCCTGTTCGAGCCAGGCTTTGGCCCACAGAACCCGCTCTGCCAGCAGGTCGATGTCGAAGACCTTACGACGGTCCTCAGCTTCATCGGGGGTCAGAAGATCGATCAGCAGTGTGGCCACCCTGCCTTGCTGGAGATGGCGGGCGACGAAATTATTGCGCGGGCTGAATCGCCCGCTGCCGCTTCCGTGGGCGAAAACTACCATTCCGAGCGCCTGCGCCGGAAGGCCGAGGACTCCTTCAAGGGAGAGGCCCCCCCGCGTGAGTCTTACCGCCGTTTCATTCATTGCCGTCCCCACGGTTGCATTCTTCATTTTTCTCATCTTCTGATCACGGACGAAGGGCCGAGCGGGTGTCGCTACCGTCCGGATGGCCGAAGCCCGAGGTACTTCGCCTCTTCACCAACTCTGTCGCAGCAGTCATGGCAAAACCGTCAGTTTCATCGCTGCTGTGACCTCTCGAAGATCAGTGGCAGTCCGTGGGGCAGAAAAACAGGATGTACAGTCCCACCGCGAGCCCGAGCAGGACGGCTCCCAGCAGCAGCCACTGTGTCCTTGTCATAGATCCACCTTTAGCAGGATGCTGAAAAAGTCCGCCAGCCCTCCGGAAGGTTAAGGCTGAGATCGAGGCTGAGAAAAATGAATCTGATCTTCGCTCAACCTCAACCTCAGCCTGCTTTACTCGCCGACGGCCTTTTTGAGCATCCTGCGTGAATATTCTCCTCTTGTCCCAGACGTGCAGGCCTTCGAAATTCAGCTGGCCCGAAATGGTATTTCCGCAGCCTGCCAGTTTCGTACTACACAGAGACTCAGCAAGTCTGATGCCGTTGCCTAAACAGCCGCGTGAGGCGTGAGGGGGGAGGGATGAGTCGTAAGGGGTGAAGAGTAAAAGGCATTCGGCCTCGTTTTTCTCATCACGCCTCACGGTTCACGTCTTCTGTTGCCTTCTGCTACAGAGTGAAAAGGCAAACTGTAGCAGGACACCCCCGCTCAAAATGCAAAGAGCCGATGGCCGGTGGCTTATGGTCTGACAAAAGGGATAAAGTCTTTGATTCCACTAAGCTATTAGCCATCTGCTATCGGCTCTTGCTCGGTGGCACCGGCCTTGCTGATAATAGAGAATGAGTCAAGCCTTTGGGAGGTCACATGGCTGAATCGCTCTTCACGAAGATCCTTGTGCCGGTAGATTTTTCTCCTTGTTCGGAAGAAGCCTTCCGTGTCGCGCTGGCTCTTGCCAAGACATTTCAAGCCCAGTTGCTGCTGTTGCATGTGATCGACACCAGTGCCCTGGCGACCTTCAATCAGCTGGGGTTATTGGCGGTGCCCTCAGACGCACAGGGTCAGAAGCGGCGGCTGCGCCATCATGCGCGACTCAATGTGCGGCAATTGCTCGAATCAGAGTCGACCAAGGGCGTGACCGTGACGCGAATCGTATTGGAGGGCGGGCCGTTTGTCGAGATCGCGAAGACGGCCCGGTTGGAAAAAGTGGATCTGGTCGTGATGGGGAGTTATGGCGGGCGCTCAGGTAACGTGGACAAGATCTTTTTCGGCAGTACGGCAGAAAAGGTGGTGCGGACCGCGGGCTGTCCGGTGTTGACCGTTCCGCTGCCTCCCAAGCTGCGTCGCTCGTGAAAGGTGAAACGTAAAACGTGAAAGGTTGAAAGGTTTCTGAAGAAGAGCATTCGGCAATCACACGTTGCACTTTTCACGGTTTACCTTTTACGGTTCTTGAGAGTGAGCGGGCAGATTTTCCCAGCATTCTGAGAGAGGGAGGTGTGCATGAGAAGTCAGAAAGCGCAGCAGTGGGGATGGGTTCTGGTGCTTGCCGTCACATGCGGGTTCTGGTGGGAGGCCGCGGGGCCGGTGTTCTCGCAGTCGGAGCAAGTCGTCGAGGTCACGATCAAGGATTTCAAGTTCGTGACCAAGCAGGGGGTGCTCCGCCTCGGATTCCCTTCAGTAATTAAGGTCAGGAACGAGGATGCCGAACGGCACGACTTTGGCTCGACCATGTTTGAGGGCCTTCCCACTCAGATCGAGAAAGACGGGGTGATCGTCTATGGGCGAGGCGTGGGCGGAGTGTTACTCGATCCCAAACGGGATGCGACCATTCGATTCAACATGTCGCGGCCCGGCCGGTATGAGTTCCGGTGCTCAATCCACCCGAACATGACCGGTGAGTTGCTGTTACTCAGCGCGGAGGCGGTGTAAAAAAGGCGGGAGGCGAGTAGGCTGAGGTCAAGGTTGAGCGAAGACCCGACTTTCTTCATCTGAGTCTCAACCTTAGCCTGAGCCTCAACCTTCCCATAACGCTGGCGGACTTTTTCAGCAGCCTGCTAGAGGCTGGGGGAATGTGAGGAGAGGACACCCTTGATCACGCGAATTATGTTTGCCACGGATTTTTCACGGTGGGCCCGGCGGGCGGAAGATTATGCCTGCGCCCTCGCCTGCTCGTGGAGGGCTTCCTTGACGGTGCTCAGCGTCGCGGAATTTCCACCGGGGCTCAATCCCGACTACCCAATCAATCAGCAGTACTTGGCTGATCTGCTCAAAAATGCATCGTCTCAATTAGTCGACCTCAAACGCCGTGCGGAGCGGCGAGGCATTGCGGTCACGACCAGGATGGCTTCGGGGATTCCGAGTGAGGAGGTGACCACCGCGGCGCGGGCGGAGGATTCGGATCTCATCGTCGTAGGGACCAGAGGGAAGACCGGCCTTGCGCACGTCTTGTTAGGCAGTACTGCCGAGCGGGTCATTCGCGGAGCCCCCTGCCCGGTGTTGACGGTGCGAACGGATCCAGCAGACATTGAAGAGGAGGAGGGTGCCCTGTCGAGGCCTGTCACGCTGGAGCGCATCCTCGTGCCGGTCGATTTTTCCGATTGTTCCCTCGATGCCTTGGAGTATGCAGCCGTAGTGGCGCAGCAGGCTAAGGCCTCCCTGTTGCTGCTGCATGTGTTGGAGCCGGTGTCGTACGGCTTGGATTTTACTCTCGGCCATAGCAGGACACGCGAACAAGTGCGCGAGGCCTGGACGAAGCGACTGGAGGAGTTGGCGTCCTCGCTGACGGTGCCCCATGTACCGGTGGAGTCGCGGCTGCGGGGTGGCCTTCCGGCCGATTCGATCTTGGATTCTGCCCGGACCCTACCCTGCGACCTCATCGTCATGGGCACGCATGGACGCCGTGGGTTCTCGCACGCTTTTTCAGGCAGCGTGGCGGAGGCCGTCCTGCGAAAAGCTCGCTGCCCTGTCCTGACGGTGCGCAACCCAAAGTTCGGACCTAGCCATAGCCGGGTGATTCCGACAGCGATGTCTCCCGTAACGGGTTGAGGGGAAACATGGTTTTTGTGCGACACGATGCTGTGATAATTCGTAGGGCGATAGTGCCTGAATAGTGAGCAGAATGCTCAAAAAGGCCGTCGGCGAGTAAAGCAGGCTGAGGTTGAGGTTGAGCGAAGATCAGATTCATTTTTCTCAGCCTCGACCTCAGCCTTAACCTTCCGGAGGGCTGGCGGACTTTTTCAGCATCCTGCTAATGCACACTTAACCAAGGAGCACATGATGACGAGTTCAGCCAAACTAACAGTGAAAAGGAAACCCTCGATGCGTTCGCCCTTGGCGGCATCGCCACAATCTATCGAGCTCCCGGATGGCATGTGGGCGCGGATTTCGCAGAAGGCTTTCGAACTGTGGCAGGAGCGAGGGTATCGAGACGGACACGATCTCGAGGATTGGTTTGATGCCAAGACGATAGTCATGGAAGAAATACATGAAGCTCGCGAGTGAAGCGACGGCTGGCCTCTGGGTGCCTCTCGTCCCCTCGCTCGATGCGTTGCTCGCTCGGTTGGAATCCCTTTCGTTGGAGCCGGGGTTGGCTGCCCAGCGGCAGATTGCACTGCGTCTTGCCCTCCAGCCCTATCTTGAGGGCGGTGCGGGGGCGCTGTTGTCCCCGCTGCCGCAGGAAACGGAGTTAGCCAACCTCTTGCTCTACGCCGATTTCTACCCGCAGGACGGGCAACTGACGTTGATCGAGCAGTTGCGCGACGTCATCACGGAGCATATCCCACAAGAAGAGCGAGAGTGGTTGGATCCGCTGAAACATTCCTCTCTCGATCTGGTCGAATTCCTGGCGGCCGGCGAGCAGGACCAGCGCCTGGTCTTCCGCTCGGTAGGAGATGCGCGGGTCTATCGCGTGCCGGACGGAGCGTTCCGCAAGGGGCTGCAACCGGGACAGATCCTTCTCACGCGGCTGATTCGCGAGCCGGGCGATGTGGAGTGGGAGCGGGCGGTGATCGCGGGCGCCGCGATCCGGTTGTCCAACGAGGACGGAAAGGGCCTGCTGAACGCCACGTTCGACTATCGGCGAGAGGTGGAGATTTCCGCGGGGTCCTTCGAACTCGGTGAGTGGCCGGAATTCGCCAAGCGCTATGGACATGTGTTGTTGTGGACCTTCGCCCGCATGCGGTTAGCCGCGCTCGTCGACGCCGTGCGAAGTATTCGCTATGTGGCAGAAGGGGGGCAGCCCTATCTGTATGCCTTGGCCCTGTACGATCATTGCGAGTACGGATACATGAGTGAAATGCTCGCAGGCCTTGAAGGATTCGAGCGGGAAGCATCGGTCCCCCCGCCCGGTGGAGACTCCACTTCGAAGGACGCGCAGCACTTCGTGCAGCGAGGGGCATGCGGTGCCCTTGAATCCGCGGTGGTCGCAAGACTGATCCTCACGGCGACACAGTTGTGGGTGGAGTGTGATTCACGAGAGCGGCTTGATGCCATCAAACACAAGCTGGCGGCGACGTTCGGATTCTCTCTTCATTTCCGTGGCGAGACCTGTACGCCACCGCCCCGACAGCTCAAGGAGTCAGAGTTGGCCGTCGAAGAGCCTCTCACGTTGGTGATTTCATCGGAGGAAGATCGAGCCCTCTTGAACGGATTCTTAGAGACCCTGTACTTAGAATGGGCGGAACGGGCCTGCCCGTCGCTGGGGGATCACATGCCGCGTCACCTCGCAACTTCAGCAGCCGGTCGCGAACAGGTCGCTGCCTTGATTGCCGACATGGAGCGCCACGATCCTGGAGTCAGGCGCGCGGGCCATGCATCATTCGGCTATAACAAGCTCAGAGCCCATGTGGGGCTCGACGAGGTCGCTCGATGACGACTCGGCACAGGCTTGGACTCGCCGAGACGCTCGAAACCTGTCGACCTGTGCCGTCGGCCAAGCCGAACATCCTCAAGACGCTTCTGGCTGTCCAGTCTGCCTTGGGCCATGTGCCGGCGAGTGCTATTCCTCAGATTGCGCAGGTGTTAGGTGTGACCGATGCCCAGGTCGCCGGGGTCTTATCCTACTATTCCGACCTCAGGACTCAGTCGCCCGGCCGGCATCTCGTTCGAGTGTGCATGGGCGAATCCTGTACTGCCAACCACGGCGGGCGCGTCCTTCGTGCGATCCAAGATCACGTGCGCGTTGCTGTCGGAGACCGCACGCCGGGAGGGCGGTTCACGGTGGAACAGATGTCCTGCGCGGGGAACTGCGCGGTGTCGCCGACTGTGATGATCGATGAGGATCTCTGCGGGCGAGTGACGCCTTCCGACGTTCAGTCACTTCTGGAGCCCTATAGATAGAGGGGAACTTCTCAGGTGTTCAGGCTGAAGGCTGAAGTGTGAGGACTATAAATGATCTCGCAAAGCGCGAATCACGCCATTCAACACATTCTCGGTTTCTACGACCTTGGGTTCAAGCAGAGATGAATCCTCGTTGCGCAAGAAACCAAGCCCCTAATAGCCTTCAGCTTATTTACCTGAGTAGTTACGATAGATGAAAACGACGCGCTG
>Ga0315281_10014452_pt1 | contig 10650 bp, 13 predicted proteins | sample YL17G07_0_MG_FD_204540 | JGI IMG/M metagenome (GOLD analysis project Ga0315281, IMG submission 204540) | Sediment microbial communities from Yellowstone Lake, YNP, Wyoming, USA - YL17G07_0 | ecosystem: Environmental > Aquatic > Freshwater > Lake > Sediment | place: USA: Wyoming | collected... | reverse complement strand
GAGCGCATGGGCAACGATGTGAAGATCAGCGTCATCGCGACCGGATTCGATCCGGCACGGCCGCTCAAGCGCATCGAGCAGCCGCTCTACAAGCGGACCGTCGAGTCGCGTCCGGCCGAGCGGGAGACCGCGGCGGTCACGAGCGGAGCCCCGTCCAAGCCCGAACGGAGGTTCGACGCGGACGACCTCGAGGTGCCGAGCTTCCTGCGCCGCAAGTAGCCCCGGCCCGTCATCACCCTGGATACCGTGGAGACCGCCACTAGATTTAGTGGCGGTCTTCCCATATCTTGTGGCTGTGCGCTGCCCGGGCTGCGGCAATCCGGACACCCGCGTCGTCGACTCACGTGAGGCCGAGGACGGAGCCTCCATCCGCCGTCGTCGCGCGTGCGACCGCTGCGAGGAGCGCTTCACGACGTTCGAGCGCAGCGAATCCGCGCGCATCCAGGTCCTGAAGCGCGACGGTACGCGCCAGGAATTCGATCGGCGGAAGCTCGCGAGCGCGATCGAAAAGGCGGCGTCGAAGAGCCTGTCGCCTGAGAAGCTCGCCGCGCTCATCGACGACATCGAGGCGACGCTGAAGCAGAGCGGCGTGTCGGAGGTCGGCTCGCAGCGCATCGGCGAGATGGTGCTCGAGCGGCTCGCCGACGTGGACCCGATGAGCTACATCCGCTTCCGCATCGTGTACGCGAAGCTCGACGATCTCACTGCGCTCCGCGACGAGCTCGCGGCGCTCGACCGCCGGCGCGAGGTGTCTCGCGACCGGAAGGTCGCCGAACAGATCGTCCTCCCCATCGAGGCCGCGCCGTTCACCGGCGGCGGGCGCAAGCGCAAGCGCTGAGCACCTCTCCCTTCCAGCTCATCTGCTGGGACCTCGACGGCACCCTCACCGACAGCGTTCGCTTCGTCGTCGACACCGCGAACGCGGTGATCGGCCGGCGTGGCGGTACGCCGCTCGATTTCGACGTCGTCGGGCGCATGACCGGCCTTCCGCTCGAAGCGATCTTTCGGCTCGCGTGGCCGGACCTCAGCGACGAAGACGCCGCGGCCTGCCGCAACGAGTACCGCGGGATCTACGAGGAGACGGTGATCCCGGCGACACGGCTGTTCGCAGGCGCGCGCGAGACCCTCCGCGCGGTGCACGCCGCGGGGCTGCTCCAGGCGACGGTCACCGGCAAGCGCGCCGTGGACTGCGAGCGGATCCTGCGCGGCCTGGAGATCGAGGACGACATCGAGCTGTATCTGGGCGGCGATTCGGTGGCCCCGCACCGCCATAAGCCCGCACCCGATCTCGTGGTCCTGGCGATGGACCGGCTCGGCGTGCCGCCCGGGCGCACCGCCGTGGTCGGGGACACCCGCACCGACATGCGCATGGGACGGGCCGCGGGCGCGCACACGATCCAGGTGTTGTGGGGCTACGAGCGCGCGGCCGTGCCCGAGGCGGATGAGACCGTCGCGACATGGGACGCGCTCCGCGCTCGTATCCTCACACCCTGATGGTGCTCTCCGACCGCGACATCCGCGCCGAGATCGAGCGCGGTCGCATCGGTATCGACCCGTTCGATCCCAAGTGCATCCAGCCGGCGAGCCTGGACATCCGGCTCGACCGCCGGTTCCGCGTCTTCCGCTCGAGCCACCACCCGTACATCGACCTCGCGCGGCCCCTCGATGACGTCACCGAGCTCGTCGAGGTGGGTGACTCGCCGTTCATCCTCCACCCGAACGAGTTCGTGCTCGGGTCGACGCGCGAGCGGATCCGCCTGCCCGACGACCTCGTGTCGCGCGTCGAGGGGAAGAGCTCCCTCGGCCGGCTCGGGCTTCTCATCCACTCCACCGCGGGCTTCATCGACCCGGCATGGGACGGCCACATCACGCTCGAGCTCTCCAACGTCAACAACCTCCCGATCACGCTGTACCCGGGGATGCGCATCGGGCAGCTGTCGTTCTTCCGGCTGACGTCGCCGGCCGAGCGTCCGTACGGCTCGACCGAGCTCGGCTCGCGCTACCAGGGCCAATCCGGGCCGACACCGTCTCGGTACCGCCTGGACCTTCCGGACCTCCCGGACCGCTAGGCGATGTGCGTCTCCTGCCTGCTCATCGTGTACCTCGAGGCGTTCATCAACGTCCTGTTCCTCGGGCTGACGATCGTGATCTTCGGTCGCGTGATCCTGTCGTGGATGCCGACGCGGCTGCCGTGGGGGCTGAACGACTTCGTCTTCTCGGTCACCGAGCCGATCCTGTCTCCGATCCGGAGAGCCTTGCCGATGGCCGCGGGCATGGACTTCTCGCCGCTCATCGCGCTCGTCCTCCTGCAGCTCGTCGAGCAGCTGCTGCTCCGGATCCTGCCGTCGGCGCCCTGATGCCGGACCTCGTGGTCAGCGAGCGGAACGGTCGCGCGCACTTCTCCGTCCGACTCGTGCCGCGCGCGTCGCGGACCGCGCTGGCCGGCGTCCGCGAAGGCGTGCTCCACGTGCGGGTCACGGCGGCGCCGGTGAACGGCGCGGCGAACCGGGCGCTGGTGGAGCTCCTGGGCAAGACCTTGCGCCTCGGATCGACCGCGATCCGGATCGAATCGGGCGCGCTCTCCCCGCGCAAGCGGCTCTCCGTTCCCCCGGAAGCGCTCGCGCGGCTGCGAACCCTGTAGTCGATCGGGCTGGCGCCCCTGCGCCCGCTGCGACTTCGTCGTAAGCAACCGGCCCCGCCGGCGTATGAGGGATACGGATGGTGTTGCTCAGCTCGGGAGGGGTCCGCGGCGGCCTGCTGCGCTTCCCGCTGCCGCGCCCCGCCGGGGGTGCCATCGTTCGAGGGGCCGTGACCTTCGAGGACGTCGTTCGCGAGCACCAGGATGAGCTATACGGCGCCGCCCTGCGGATCCTCGGTGACCCGGACGCGGCGTTGGACGCGGCGAACCAGGCGTTCATGAAGGCCTACCGGTCGATCGGCTCGTACGACCCGTCACGGCCGATCAGGCACTGGCTGCTGCGGATCGCCGTCAACGAGGCCATCACGATCGGCCGGGCCCGCACCCGAGACCGGGCGCGCCAGGCACCAGAGGCCGACGCGGCCGACGTGCCCGATCGTGCCGCGACGCCGGAGACCGAGACGCTGGACCGCGAGTCGCGCGACGGTATCCGGGCCGCGGTGGCCCGGCTGCCCGACCTGTACCGGGAGGTCGTCGTCTTGCGCTACTTCAACGAACTCAGCATCGACGAGGTCGCCGCCGTGCTCGGGCGGTCGCCCTCGACCGTCGGGGTGCAGCTCCTGCGGGCCCGCCAGCTCCTGCGTAAGGCGCTCGAGGGCCAGGGCGTATGAGGGACGTGGACGAGCTCGATGCCCTCAGCGAAAGCATCCTCCGCCGGGCCCTGCGACTCGAGGCGGACGAGCGTCCGCCGCGGCTCGACGCGGCCGCCATCGTCGCCCGGTCCGACCGTCGGACGGTCTTGGAGCAGCTCCTGCGCGCGGTGCGCGGCCTCGCGCTCGTGGGGGTCAGCGTGGGTATCGAGTCCGCCGTGGCGATCGCCGCGTTCAACGTGCTCGCGAGCATCGACCTGAGCCAGCCGTTCGCTCTCGCGTTGTCCGCCGTGGCCGGGGTCGCCGAGCAGGTGGTCGCGTTCGGCGCGCTGAGCGCGAGCCCCTCGGTCGCGGTCGCCGCCCTCGCGGCGGTGATCTTCGCGACCGTCTACGAGCGCAGCAATGGAAAGGAGCCCATCAATGTCCGGGCGTCTTGAACGCAGCCGCGCCAACCGGGTCATCGGCGGGGTCTGCGGCGGCATCGCGGAGTACCTCGACATCGACGCGACGTTCGTTCGCGCCGTCATGGTGATCCTCGCGTTCCCCTTCGGGGTGGGTGTCCTCATCTACTTCGTGCTCTTGTTCCTCATGCCCAACCCGGGTGAGGCGATGCCGTTCGTGCATCCGGCCGGGACGGACCAGACGACCGCGGTCGATCCGGCCAGCCCAGCCAACCTCGGGACGCCCGCGGCGCAGCGGAGCGTCGATCCGGTGACCACGGAGCGCCGGCGCAACGGCGTCGGGCTCCTCCTCGTCGCGGTCGGCATCGTGTTCCTGCTCGGCAACGTCGGCGCGTTCCGGTTCGTCGACTGGCGCTACATCTGGCCGCTCGTCGTCATCGCCGTCGGCGTGTACCTCGTCGCGCAGCGGAGCCGGTCATGACCACCGACATCACCTCCCCGACCCCGCCCGCACCACGGCCCTACCGGCGGCGCGGCATGTTCTGGCCGCTCGTCCTCATCGGCATCGGGATCATCGCGCTGCTCGCGAACTACGGGCTCATCCAGTCGGTCTCCGTGCTGTCGATCCTCGCGCTGTGGCCCGTGCTCCTGATCCTGCTCGGCATCGACATCGCGTTCGCGCGCCGCTGGCCGCTGCCGACGCTCGCCGCCGAGGTCGTGATCATCGGGGCGGCGCTGTTCCTTGCCGCGGCCCGGCCGGCAGCCCTCAGCTTCGGGACGTTCACCTTCAACAGCTGCCCGAATCCGACGCTCTCGAGCTCCGTCGCTCGCGGCACGCTCGACAGACTGACCCTGCGGGTGGATGCCGGCGGCTCGCGGTTCCGGATCGTTGGCGGATCGGCCAACGCCGTCGAGGTCTCTTCCGATCAGCAGGAGCTCTGCGTGAGCGACCGCACCACCGGTTCCGCGGGCGACGTTCGTATCAGCCAGGGTGGCCGCGTGCAGCTCGGCGGGAGCTCGGAGATCGTCGCCAAGGTCGCCAACGATCTCCCCTTGTCGCTCACCGTGAATGCCGGGGCGGGAGAGTTCCTCGTCGACCTCCATGACGTGAAGACCAAGGACGCCCGCTTGAGCATCGGTGCGTCCAATACGACCATCGTGCTGCCCCATCCGACGGGCGACGTCGCGATCCGGCTCGACGGTGGAGCGTCGAGCGTCGTCATCGAGATCCCCGTGGACGTCGAGGCGCGCGTCATTGTGACCGGCGGCCTGATCTCCACGTCTTCAACGAACCCACGCGCGACGAAGAGCGGCAACATCACCGAGACCCCCGGCTACGGCACCGCGAAGGACCGGGTGACCGTCAGCATCACCGGCGGTGTGAGCTCGATCTCGATCCGCTAGGCCCATCGCGCGGCCGGGCTCAGTCCCGGCCGCGCCACCCGGTCCGCCGGAGGCTGCGGGCGAAGATCCTCCGTTGCCGCTTCTCCTCGGACAGCGCGAGCGCATCGCGCTTCTTCGTGACGAAGGCCTCCTCGCGCTCGAGCTTCCGGTAGCTCGCGTAGCGCGCCGCGTCGAGTTGTCCGCCGTCCATCGCGGCGCGGATCGCGCAGCCGGGCTCGGTCCCGTGCGCGCAGTCGGCGAACCGGCAGGCCCGGGCGAGCGCTTCGACATCCGCGAACACCGCCGACAGTCCGGCTTCGGCGTCCCAGAGCTGCAGCTCGCGCATGCCGGGCGTGTCGATCACGATGCCGCGTCCGTCGACGAGCACCAGCTCGCGATGCGTCGTCGTGTGCCGGCCGCGTCCGTCCTCGCGGATCGCGGCCGTCGGGCGCTGGGTCCCGGCGAGCACGTTCAGCAGCGTGGTCTTGCCGACGCCCGACGGCCCGAGAAAGACCGAGGTCCGGCCCGGCCGGCAGTACGCGTCGAAGACGCCCAGGCCGTCGCCGGTCCGCGCGCTCACCGCGTGCACCGGCGTCGCGAGCGCGATCTCCGTGACAGCGGTGAGCGCCGCGTCGACGTCCGCACAGAGATCCGCTTTGCTGAGCAGGATCACAGGCATCGCGCCGCTCTCGTACGACACAGTGAGGTAGCGCTCCAGCCGCCGCAGGTTCGGCTCCGCGTCGAGCGCCGCGACCACGAAGACGACGTCCACGTTCGCGGCGGCGATCTGCTCCTCGGTCGCCGCCCAGGCCACCTTCCGCGAAAAGGCGGTGCGGCGCGGCAGGACCCCGTGGATCACGCCATCCCCGGCCAACACCCAGTCGCCGACGACCGGGAACTCGGCGGGTGCCCGGATCTCGTGGCGGAGACGCCCGGACACGACGGCCGCGGTCTCGCCGTCCGCGGTGTAGAGGACGTAGCCGCCGCGGTGCTGGACCGCGACGCGTGCCGGTCCGAGGTCGTCCAGCGCCAGAGCGGAGCGGACGGCGTCCCACCGGGCGTCCCAGCCGAGCGCCGCGAGTCGGGGATGCATCGCGCCTCCTTCGAAGTCGTCGTGGACCGTCCGGTCACGACGCCGAAGGACGAGGGTCAGGCGGCGGCGCGGCCGGAGGTGCGGATCGCGTTCGCGGCAAGGGCAAGCTGGATCATCGGACGCACCTCCATCTGTCATCGCGCGTCTGCGCGTACGCGCAACGATAGCATCGGCGCGTCGTGAAGCTCGTGCTGCGGCTCGTCGCGGTCGGCGCGATCGTCGTGGCGACGGCGACGCCCGCCGCCGCGGACACCGGCTGGGCCATCGACGGCTTCCGTGCCGTCATCACGATCCGGCCCGACGGCTCGCTCGCGATCATCGAGTCGATCGACGTCGACTTCGACGGCCTGCAGAAGCACGGCATCTTCCGCGACATTCCGACGCGCTACCGGTATGACGACGCGCATGACCGCCTCTACCGACTCTCCGTCCAGGGTGTGACCGATGCGTCCGGGCACGGTGTGACGTACCAGGTGAGCGCCGGCGGTGCGGTGACCGAGATCAAGATCGGCGATCCGGGTCGCACAGTGAGCGGCAAGCAGAGCTATCGCATCTCGTACACGGTGGCCGGCGCACTGAACGCGTTCGCGGACCATGACGAGCTGTACTGGAACGTGAATGGCGCCGAATGGGGCGTGCCGACCGCCATGGCGAGCGCCACCGTCCTCGTGCCCGTGGCGGGTGCGCTCCAGCGCGTGACGTGCTTCCAGGGCGCCACCGGCTCGACCGAGCCGTGCCGGGCCTCGACCGCCGGGAACCAAGCTGGCTTCACCGCGACGCGGCCGTTCTCGCCTGGCGAGGAGCTGACGATCGTGACCGCGTTGCGGCCCGGCGCCGTCGCCGTCGCCGCGCCCGATCTGGTGACGCGGCCGCGCGGGTTCGCGGACTACTTCTCGACGTCGCCACTTGCGCTCGGGCTCGCGGCCGTCGTGTTCGTAGGCGGCCTGTTCGTCGTCTGGTGGGCCTGGTGGACGCGCGGTCGCGATCGCGGCGCCGCGCGGGGCGCGATCGTCGCGGAGTACGAGCCGCCGGCAAAGCTGCGGCCGGCGCAGCTGGGTGTGCTCGTCGACGAGACCGCCGATCCACGCGATCTCGTGGCGACCATCGTCGACCTCGGGGTGCGCGGCTACCTCACGATCACCGAGCACCCGAAGAAGGGGCTGTTCGGTCACACCGACTGGACGCTCGATCGGAAGAAGCCCGGCGACGACCTGCTGCCGTACGAGCGGAAGCTCTTCGACGGGCTCTTCCGGAGCGGGGACAGCGTCCTCCTGTCGACCCTGAAAGGGAGCTTCGCGTCGACGCTCAAGAGCGCCGAGGATCTCCTGTACGCCGACGCGAGGCAGCGCGGCTGGTTCGTCGCCGATCCGTCCAAGATCCGGACCATGTACGCCGGCCTCGGCTGCCTCACCGCGCTCGGGGGCGTCGGCCTCGTGTTCCTGCTCGGCCGGACGTTCGGCTGGGGGCTCGCGGGCGGCGCGGTCGTCCCCGCCGGCCTCGCGCTCCTGGTGCTGAACCGCGCGATGCCGGCGCGGACCGAGACCGGGTCGGCGCTCCTCGCGCGGACCCTCGGGTTCAAGCGGTACATGGACACCGCCGAGACGGATCGGGCGAGGTTCGCGGAGAAGGAAGGGCTGTTCACGGCGTACCTGCCGTACGCCGTGATGTTCGCGAGCGTCGAGCAGTGGATGCGCGCGTTCGCCGGCCTCGACACCGCGCAGGCCGTGTCGAGCTTCTACGTCGGCCCCGGTCCGTTCAACGCGCTCGTCTTTGCGAACAGCTTCTCGAGCTTCTCGAGCTCGCTCGCCTCCACGGTCGTCGCGACGCCGGCGGGGAGCGGTGGCAGCGGCTTCTCCGGTGGCGGGTTCTCCGGCGGCGGTGGTGGCGGTGGTAGTGGCGGCAGCTGGTGAGCGGACCCGATCCAACGGCTCTCGCCGAGCGCGTCGAGGCCGCGATGGCGAAGTACGTCGTGCCCGGGGTCGCGATCGGCGTGCTCGACTCGGCCGGTGGGCGGACGTGGGGCTTCGGCGTCACGAACGTCGATCATCCGCTCCCGGTCGATGCGGACACCGTGTTCGAGATCGCGTCGATCACCAAGACGATGACCGCGACCGTCGCGGCGCGGCTCGCGGCCGACGGCACGCTCGATCTCGATGCGCCGGTGCGGCGCTACATGCCGGAGTTCCGGGTGGCCGACCCGACGGTGAGCGCGACGGTGACCGTGCGTGACCTCTTCACGCACACCGCGGGGTGGTTCGGCGAGTATCTCGTTCCCAGTGGCCGCGGCGAGGACGCGATCGCCAGGGGCGTCGCGGCGATGGCCGCGCTCGAGCAGGTCGCACCGGCAGGTGCGTTCTCCTACAACAACGTCTCGCTCACGGTCGCCGGCCGGATCATCGAGCTCGTCAGCGGACGTTCGTACGGCCAGGCGGTCCGCGAGCTCCTCTTCGCGCCGCTGGGCATGAGCCGCTCCGCGTTCGCCGCCGAGGACCTCCTCTACGAGCGCCTTGCGGCCGGTCACACCGTGCGGAACGGCGTGGCGGTGCGCGTGCGCGCCCGGCCCAGTGAGAGCAGCAACGGCGATCCGGCGGGCGGGGTGCGCTCGACCGTCAACGACCTGCTTGCGTACGCGCGGTTCCATCTCGGTGATGGGACGGCGCCCGATGGCACGCGCCTCCTGCCGGCGGCGGCGCTCGCGGCCATGCGCGAGCCACGCGTCGCGATGGGCCCGGCCGGCCATGTCGGCCTCTCGTGGTTCGTCGAGGACCGTGGTGGGACGGGGCTCGCGAGCCACGGCGGCGCGACGGTCGCGCACATGAGCCAGCTCGTGCTCGTGCCCGGCCGCGGCGCGGCGTTCGTCATCCTGACGAACGGGGCGAGCGGCGCGCGGCTCTACGCCGAGCTGCAGGAATGGCTGCTTGGATCATGGCTCGGTCTCGCGGCTCGGGCCCGGCCCGCACGGCTCGCGCGGCAGCCCGATCCCGCTCCCTACGCCGGCCGGTACTGGGCGCCGCTCTCCGACGTCGATCTGGCTGCCGAGGACGGCGCGCTCGTCATGCGGCTGGCCTGGAAGGGTTCGGTGGCCGAGCGGCCGGTGCCGCCGCCGCTGCGGCTCGAGTTCACCGGCCGGGACACCGTCGTCTCCGCAGCGCCCTCGGACGCGCCGGCGGTGGGCGATTTCCTCCGCGCCGCCGACGGCTCCGTCGTGTATTTCCGGTGGGGAAGCCGCGTGCGGCGGAAGGTCGGCTGAGCCGCTACCGAGCGCGCACCAAAGCGTTCCGCTGCCGCAACTCTGCGCGGCAGACCGCATGACTAGAGTTCGTGAGGCCCACATCGCAGGTGAGAGGGAGACCCATGAGCGTGTATCGCGCCGAGTACATCTGGATCGACGGCTCGAAGCCGACAGCGAAGCTCCGTTCCAAGGGGAAGGTCGTGCCCATCGGCGAAGCGCCACCGATCTGGGGCTTCGACGGATCGAGCACGAATCAGGCGCCGGGCGCGAACTCGGACTGCGTCCTGAAGCCGGTGTTCGTGTGCCCGGACCCGGTCCGGGGTGGCGAGAACAAGCTCGTCATGACGGAGGTCCTCCTCACGGACATGACGCCGCACCCGACCAACACGCGCGCGGCGAACGCCGCCATGGCGAAGCGGTACGCGAGCGACGAGACCTGGTTCGGGATCGAGCAGGAGTACACGTTCTTCGACGGCTCCCGCCCGCTCGGCTTCCCCGACAACGGCTTCCCGCCGCCGCAGGGCGGCTACTACTGCGGCGTCGGCGCGGACGAGGTGTTCGGCCGTGAGGTCGTCGAGGCGCACCTCGACGCGTGCATCCGTGCCGGCCTGCAGATCGCCGGCATCAACGGCGAGGTCATGCCGGGGCAGTGGGAGTTCCAGATCGGCCCGGTCACGGCACCGGCGATCGGGGACCAGATGTGGATCGCGCGCTGGCTCCTGTATCGGGTGGCCGAGGACTTCGGCATCAGCGCGACGCTGTACCCGAAGCCCGTCCGCGGCGACTGGAACGGCGCGGGCGCGCACACGAACTTCTCGACCAAGGCGATGCGCTCCAACTACGACGCGTGCGTGGCCGCGGCCGAGGCGCTGAAGACCCGCCATGCGCTGCACATCCAGAACTATGGCTACGCGATCGAGGAGCGGCTCACCGGTCTGCACGAGACCGCCTCCTACAAGGAGTTCAGCTACGGCGTGTCGAACCGCGGCGCGTCGGTGCGGATCCCGTGGCAGGTCGCACGCGACAAGAAGGGCTACATCGAGGACCGCAGGCCGAACGCGAACTGCGACCCGTACGTCGTGACCCGGCTCATCATCGAGACGGTCTGTGGCGCCGCCGAGCAGCGCCGGCCGACCCTGCTCAAGGCGGCGAAGCACCCGGCGAAGGCGAAAGCGAAGGCGAAGAAGACCGCGGCGTAGCGACGCGCGGCCGGCACGGGCCATGCCGCGATCGAGCAGCGCGGGTGAGACGTC
>Ga0315281_10014451_pt1 | contig 10650 bp, 11 predicted proteins | sample YL17G07_0_MG_FD_204540 | JGI IMG/M metagenome (GOLD analysis project Ga0315281, IMG submission 204540) | Sediment microbial communities from Yellowstone Lake, YNP, Wyoming, USA - YL17G07_0 | ecosystem: Environmental > Aquatic > Freshwater > Lake > Sediment | place: USA: Wyoming | collected... | reverse complement strand
ACCTCCTGCATCCTTGACCATTTTATCATGTTACAGGAGGAAAGAAAAGCACACCGGCCACTCGGAGGCCGCCGCTAATCCGCGATATAGCCGAGCCGGTGGCTGACGCGATAGGCGTTGTTCCTGACTTTTACCGTCACCTTGTGGAACCGGCCGTCGGGCCTGTAATCAACCGGCGTGTAATAAAGGAGGTAGTAATTCTCCGAGACTTCCACCGCCGACTTCATGGCCGCGGCGATATTCGCCGATGACGCGGCGTACCCTCCCGTGGCCCTGGCCATCTCCAGGAAAGGCCCGAAGATGTCCTCCGACTGCTCCTCCATACGGATCCCTTCGGCCCTTTCCGCGGGCCGGGCGATGTGCAGGAATTGGATGGACGCCGAGGCGTCGGCATAGGCCTTGGTCACGATGTCCACGTTGAGGGAGGCCTCCCTCTTCTCGAGGCCGAAGATCGTCTCGAGGGACTGGGCGATGTCCGGCCGCTGGTTGTATTTCGTCATCAACATGTCCACGACCCGGGGGTCGATCCTGGGCACGGACTCCCGCTGGTAGAAGAAAAAGACGCCCTTTAGGCCCTCGAGGGCCTTGAGGTGGTCGGCGAAGGCCAGGAGCTTTTTCTCGTCCACGACCCGGAGACTCGCCAGCCTTTCGAGGAGGGTGCCGTAATGCATCAGCTTCTCCTCAAAGGCCCCTTGATAAGGTGAATCGACCGGGACGGCGGCCACGGGGTCGACGAGCGTCACGACGCCGGTCTCTGCGACGGTATCCCTCACCCGGATATCGGAGGCCATGACCCTGGCCAGGTCGGTCATCTCCGCGAGGATGGCCCGGGACTCGGAATAGCCGATCTGGATGTCGCGCCGGAGCAGGCCGATGACCTGGGCGTAGGTCTTTTCCCGTCCGACGAGCCCGAAGAGCTCGCCCTTCATCCGGTAGGTTTTCATGGGCGTGACGATGGTCAGGTTATCCCCGGGGAGAAGGACGGTCTTGACGAAATAGTCCAGGGCCTGGGCGATCTTCGCGTCGTAGTCGCCGAGCTCGAAGAAGAGGAAGAAATGCCGGGCTGTCCGGGGAGCGAAGGCCCTCGTTTCTTCCTGCCGCTCGATGATCCTCTTCTTGACCAGATAGAAAGCCTCGACCTTCTGGCGCTTGCCGTCCTCGTAGAGCTCGAAGTCGTCCCGGGCCAGGTTGTCGATGAAGGCGTCGCCCTTGAAGACGCGGACGGGGATCTCGATGTTGATGGCCGCCGTCTCGTGTTGGATGTTCTGGGGGACGATCGCCCCGAGGATGACGGACGCCGCGACGATCGCCGGGAACAGGGCCGTGATCTTTTTTCCGCTGGTCATGTCAATCGGCGATGTAGCCGAGGCGATGGCTGAGCCGGTAGTTCCCGCTTTTCAGCTTGACCTGGACGTTGTGGAACCGCCCGTCGTTCGTGTAACCCTTCGGCGTATAGTACAAGAGGTAATAGTTCTCGGCCGCGGCCACGGCGGACCTCATCGCGGCATCAAGGTTGGCCGTCGAGGCGATGTATCCTCCGGTCGCCCGGCTCATCTCCCGGAAGGGCGCGAAGATGTCCTCCGACTGCTCCTGCATGGTCACGCCGGGAACCTTGGGCGCGGGGCGGGTCAGGAAAAGGAAGTGGACGGCCGCCCCCGAATCCGAGTAGTCCTTCTTGACGGCGTCGACGTCGAGCGAGGTCTCCCTGCGGAAAAACTCGAAGATGCCCGTGACCGTGTGGACGATGTCCGGCCGGTCGTTGAAGACGCTCAAATAAGCGTTGAGGACGATGGGGTCCAACTTGGGGATGAACTCCCGTTGGTAGAAGAGGAAGATCTCCTTGCGGCCGGATTGGTCGTGGAGGTGGCCGGCGAAAGCGGCCATCTGCGCCTGGTCCACCTGTCTCAAACTCTCGAGCCGGCTCAGGCAGGCCGCGTACATCTGGAGCTGCTCTTCGACGGAGGTGCTGACGTCGTAAACCGAGCCCGACGCGAACGGGTCGCCCGCCATCGGCGATTGGGAGTTCGTGCTGCTCAGCCCGACAGCCCCGACCATGGTCATGGCCAGGGCTTTCAAGTCCTCCAGGACGTCCCGGTATTCCGCGCTCCCGACCAGGATATCGCGCCGCAGGATGCCCAGGAGCTGTTCGAAGACCTTCTCCCGGCCCGCGTCGCTGAACATCTCGCTCTTCATCCGGTAGGTTTTCATCGGCGTGACGACGACAAGCTCATCGCCGGGAAGGAGCACCTCGTCGACGAAATACTGCAGGGCCTTCCGGAGCTTGGGGTCGTATTCGGTCATCTCGAAGAACAGGTAGAAATGACGATCCGTGTCGGGGAGGAATGGCCTATTCTCGTCGCGGCGCTCGATGATCGTCTTCTTGACCAGGTAAACCGCCTCGAGGGACTGGAGCTGGCCGTCCTCGTAGACCTCGAAATCGGCGATGGTCAGGTTGTCGATGAACGTGTCCCCCTTGAAGACGCGGACAGGGACCTCGATATTGACGGTCCTCGTCTCGTGCTGGATGTTCTGGGCCGGGAGAGGGATGGCGAAACACGAAACCAGGAGCGGCAAAGCCAACAGTCCAGCTGTTTTTTTCACGAACATCACTCTTTATCGATTTGACATGGGAGCTCGCGGCGCTCATTCATTATATCATGCGGGGCAACCGTCCCCGCCCGACGGCCGGGCCTGTCGACCCGCTCAGCCGCGCCGGGGGCTGGCGCACTCCGACGCCGTGCCCATGAGGATCTCGACCCCGTGGGGAAGCGCCGGCAGGATCGCCGCGAGGCTTTCGCGCACGGCCTTTTCGCTTCCCGGCAGGTTGACGATCAGGGTGGATTTACGGATCCCGGCGGCGGCCCGGCTGAGCATGGCCGTCGGCGTTTTTTCCATGCCGGCCCGGCGCATGGCCTCGGGGATGCCCGGCGTCTCGCGGTCGATGACGGCCTTGGTCGCCTCCGGAGTCCAGTCGCGCGGGCTGAAGCCCGTCCCGCCGGTCGTCAGGATGAGGTCGAGCCCTTCGTCCGACCAGTCGATGAGCGCGGCCCGGATCTCGTCCTGTTCGTCGGGGACGATTTTCGCGTGGACGATTTCGGCCCCGATGCCCTCCATTATTTCCCGGATGGCCGGACCGCTCCTATCTTCGCGCTCGCCCCGCGCCCCCTTGTCGCTGACTGTGAGAATGCCTATTTTCATGATTGATCCCTTCCGAACCAAGCGGAATCTTAAATGGTGTCCGTAAAGCTGTCAAGGTGACCTTAGAAAAAGCCACTTGCATTTTCGACTATGGACAGACTATACTCAGGGCACGCGATAAGGCATATGCAAAATACGACAGTCATTGTCGTAATATGCATATAAGGACTGTCATTGAAAAAAGACGCGATCCACGATTTTATCGACGGCCTCCAGGCCCGGGGACAGTATTATTTTCTCAAGCGACAACTCCTGGAGAAAACCGGGCAAGCTGAAAAGGTCGCGAGCAGGTCCTTGGTCAGACTGCAGGCGAAAAACCGTATCCTGCTCATTCGGCGCGGCTTTTACATCATCATTCCTATCGAATTCCGCCGAACCGGGGTTCTGCCGCCAGAATGGTTCGTCCATAATTTTATGGAATCAATGGATGTGGAGTATTACGTCGGTCTCCTGAGCGCGGCTGCCATCTGGGGCGCTTCCCATCAGAAGCCCCAGGAGTTCCATGTCCTGACGCCCCGCCAGTTCAGACCGATTGGGACCAGGACACTCAAGATATGTTTTTTCCGAAAGCTCGATTTTCCGGATCCAGCTTTCTTGAAGAACCAAAAAACCGAGACCGGTTTCATGAGGGTTTCTGGTCCCGAACTCACCGCTTTGGACCTCGTCCGATACAGCAAAGCTGTCGGCGGGTTGAGCCTTGTCGCGACGACTCTGGCCGAACTCGGCGAGACTATCGAGCCGAGGGCCTTACTCAATGTCGCCCGAAAGGTAAAGTCCCTGGCCGCGCTCCGGCGATTAGGTTTCATTCTGGATAACTTGGGCCTTAGCTCTCGAACCCATGAGCTCGCCGAGTTCGTTCGGAAGAAGGCCGACATCCCCGTTCTGCTGGATCCGTCTCTTCCACGCGCTGATTCCCGTTGGATCCGGAAATGGAACATCTTTGAGAATCTGAAAATCGAGGCCGACGAGATATGATCCCCCGAGCTGATATCGTCCAATGGAGGGAATTCGCCCCCTGGATATCGGACGCTCAAGTCGAGCAGGACTTGGTCATCAGCCGTCTCCTCGTCGAATTCTATCAAGATAAGCTCATCCGCGAAAAGCTCCTGTTCCGAGGCGGCACCGCGCTCCACAAGATTCACCTCAGCCCGGCCGTCCGATATTCCGAGGACCTCGATTTTGTCCAGAGGGACGCGGAGGGCATCGGCGACGTCCTAAGCGCCGTAAAAATGGTCTGCCGGCCTCTTTTCGGGAAGCCGCGGACGCGCCAGAAAGAGGACAGCGCTATCCTCACCTTCCACGCGACCTCCGAGATTCCTCCCTCGATTCCGCTTCGTATCAAGATCGAAGTCAATACGAGAGAACATGCGGCCGTGTTCCCGATCGAGCATAAGCCCTATGAAATCGATTCCCGATGGTTTGCGGGCTGGTGCAGGCTGGCGACTTACTCGTTGGAGGAGCTTCTGGCGACCAAGCTCCGGGCGCTCTATCAACGTAAGAAGGGCCGCGACCTTTTCGACCTGTGGCACGGGCTGACCAAAGGAAAGGCCGACCCGTACCGAATCGTCCAGGCTTTCCGCCTCTACCTTGCAGGGCAACGACTTAATATTTCGAAAGCTCAATTCCGAAATAACCTGGCCCTGAAAGCCGCGGACGCGCACTTCCTCAACGACACGCGACCGCTCCTTCGGCCGGATGTCTTGTATTCGCCGCGGGACGCGGCTAGACTGATCGACCAGACGCTGATCGAGCTCCTGGAGTGATAAACGGGAGAGAGGGAGGGCAATGCCCCTACCCTCCGATCCTGAACATGTCGCTCGACAGGGATTCCAAGTCGCCGCGCTCCCAGGTCGTCTTCGTTTCGAAAGCCGCCCTCAGGATGGCCTCGAGCTCCACGGGGCCGGCTTTGTCCTCGCGCAGGGCTTTCCGGACGTCGACTCCACCCCGGTCGAAGAGGCAGACCTTCAACCTCCCGTCGGGGCCGAGCCGCAGCCGCTTGCAGCCGCGACAGAAGGGGTCCGAGACGGGCGTGATGAATCCCAGGCGTGTTTTCCCTTTGACGAGATAGATGTCCGCGACGCCGTCGGCGTCCGGGACGCGCTCGAGGGGCCCGAAGACCTCGGCGACGCGGGCCTTGACCTCCTCGCCCTTAACGAAGAGCGCCGGCCGCCAGCTCCCCAGCTCCTTGCACTCCGGGCTGAGTCCGCTCGTCGGCATGAGTTCGATGAAGCGGACCTCGATTTTCTCCATCTCGGCGAAGCGAACGAAATCGAGGACCTCGTCGTCGTTGACGCCCCGGATGACGACGGTGTTGACTTTGATCGGGACGAGTCCCGCCGCCCGGGCGGCATCCAGGCCCTCGAAGATCCGGTCGAAACCCGTCCTCCGGGTGATCGTTTCGAAGCGGTCCCGGCGGAGCGTGTCCAGACTGATGGTCACCCTCGTAAGGCCGGCCGCCTTGAGTCCGGCCGCGAATTCGGCCAGGCGCAGGCCGTTGGTCGTCATGGCCAGGTCCTCGGGTCCGAGCCGGGCGACGAGGCCCACGAGCGAGAGGACCCCTCTCCTCGCCAGGGGCTCGCCGCCCGTGAGCCGGAATCGCCGGACGCCCAGGGCCATGGCCGAGCGGGCCACGGCGGCGATTTCCTCATAGGTCAGCATGTCCGCCATCGGCACCAGGGACACCCCCGTTTCGGGCATGCAGTAGATGCAGCGCAGGTCGCAGCGGTCGGTGACCGAAATGCGCAGGACCTTACCGTTTTTCAATGGCGTCTCCGGCGCGGACCGTCCCGCCCGCCAGGACCTCGCAGAAGATCCCCCGGACGGGCATGATGCAGTCGCCGGTGAGATGAAAGACGGCGCACTTGGTGTGGCATTCCTTGCCGATCTGGCTGATCCGCAGCCGGATCCCGCCCCCGACGAGGAGTTCGTCGCCGACCTCGAGAGCGCCGAGATCGATTCCCCGCGTGGTCAGGTTTTCGGCGAAGGCCCCGGGTCCGAAGGGGACGGAGGACCCGGCCGCGAGACGGGATTTCTGTTCCTCGATGTCTTCGATCATCAGGAGGGAAACCTGACGATGGGCGAATCCCAGGTGGGCGTCATTCTTGATGCCCTGGCCGGCCACGAGTTCCGCGGACGGGACGGGGGTCTTGACCTGCCCTTTCTTACGGCTCGTGTTGACGGAGACGATCGTGCCGGGCCTCATGCCCGTCTCCGGAAGACCCCGCTTTTCCCGCCGCTCTTGAAGTCGAGGCGCAGGCGGACGACCTCGGCCCCCCGCTCCACCGCCTTGACCATGTCGTAGATTGTGAGCGCGGCGAGGGCGGCGCCGGTCAGGGCCTCCATCTCAGCGCCCGTTTTCGCTTCGGCGGCGACGCGGCAGCGGACCTTGATGCCTGTTTTCATGACCACGAGCTCGACGGCCACGTTCTCCAGCGGAATGGGATGGGCGAGGGGGATGAGCTCATGGGCCCTTTTCGCCGCCTGGATGCCGGCCAGCCGGGCCGTGTTCAGGACGTCGCCCTTGGCGATCTTGTTGGCCTTGACGAGCCGGAGTGTTTGTGGGCTGAGCTTGATGAACGCCGAGGCGGCCGCCTCGCGCCGGGTGACGGCCTTGGCCCCGATGTCCACCATCCGGGCCTTGCCCTCGCGGTCGACGTGGCTGAGCCTAGCCATGGATCATGCTCCGTCAATGTACAGGATTTCGACGTCCGCGCCTTTTTCGAGCCGCGAAACGTCGGCCGGGACGACGATGAGGACGCGGCTCCGGGCCATAGACCTCAGGACGCCGCTTTTCTGGTCGGGATAGGGGGCGACTGTGAGGACGGGCCCTTCGGCGTCGAGGACCCCGCGCAGGAACTGCGTCCGCCCCGGCTTGAGGACAATGTCCTCTGCGAGAATCGCCCGTCCGCCCCGCGGGCCGGGGTTTGTCCGGCCGAGCAGGCGCTCGATGGCCGGCTGGACGAAGAGAAGGAACGTGACCATGGCGCTCGTCGGGTTGCCCGGCAGTCCGAAGACGAGCTGGCTTCCGCGCCGGCCGAAGAAGACGGGCTTGCCCGGCTTGATCCGGACCTGCCAGAAAACGGGCTTGACCCCAGCCGTCCGGAGCTCGTCCCTGACCAGGTCGTAGTCGCCGACCGAGACTCCTCCGGTAAGGACCAGGATGTCCGCCCCTTTCGCCCGGGCGAGCTTGGCACGGAGCGAGGAGCTCCTGTCCCGGGCGATGCCGAGATATCTCGCGTCCGCCCCCGCCCGAAGGGCCATGGCCAGGAGCGCGGGGCCGTTGGAGTTCCGGATCTGGCCGGGGCCTTTTCTATCGCCCGGCTCGACGATCTCGTCGCCCGTGGCGATGACGGCCAGCTTCGGGCGCCTGACGACCGGGACGCGGACGAGCCCCGCCGCGGCCAACAGGCCCGTCTCGGCCGGCCCGATCATGGCGCCTCGCTCGAGGACGAGTTCGCCTTTCTTGAGATCCTCGCCGGCCTGGCCGATGTTGGCGCCGGGCTTGACCTCGCGGCGGACTTTGACGCGGCCGGCGGTTTTCTCCGTGTCCTCGACCATGACCACGGCGTCGGCGCCTTTCGGCAGGGGAGCCCCGGTCATGATGCGGACGGCTTGTCCCCGGCCGACAGGTTTTCGGCAGACACGGCCCGCGGGCAGGTCTTCCGTGACTTCGAGCTCGACCGCCGCGTCCTTTCCGGCCGCCCGGGTGTCCTCGGCCCTGACGGCGTATCCGTCCATCGTCGCCTTGGTGAACGGCGGGATGTTCTCGCGGGCCTTGATGTCCCTGGCCAGGGTCCTGCCCAACGCCTCGGCCAGTGGGACGGTCTCGGGCGGGCGCGTTTTCAGGGCGGACAGGACGAGCGCTCGGGCCTCTTCATAGTTAATCATGGGAGTTTCCAGGCGTTCTTGGTCCGACGATCTCGACGGATTCAGGCTCAAATCTTAGCAGAACGTTCCGGGAAAGGGAAATGCCCTTGGCCTCGAGTTCGGCAATGGGCAGGGCGATGCGGAACGTCAGGCTGCCGCTCGCCCGGACGAGGGCCGTCGCCGCGTCCGTCGTCTCCAGCCGGGTGATCCGGCCGCGGAAGACGTTCGGGCCGGGCGGCGGAGCCGCGGTGTCGTCCGCCGCGAAAAGACGGATATCGGCGGGGTTGATGACGCAGGTCACGTGGCCGCGCATTTCGCTGGGAAAGACGATTCGGACGCCGGGCCGCGGCTCGATCCAGCTCGTCCGGCCGTCGGTCGCGGCCGTCCCGCTGAAGCAGTTTTCGTGGCTGAACTCGACGCGCCGGCCGTCCGAGAGATAGAGGATGTCGTCGGCCAGGCGCGAGGCCTGGGAGAAGTTGTGCGTCGAAAAGACGACCGTCGTTCCCGACTCGCGGCTGACCTCACGGAGGACCGCCTCCATCCGCAGGCCGAGACCGGCGTCGATGTTGGCCGTCGGCTCGTCGAGGAGGAGGACCCGGGGCCTGAGGGCCAGGGCCCGGGCCAGGGCTACGCGCTGGGCCTGGCCCGCGCTCAGTCCCGAAACGGATTTTTTCTCCCAGCCCTCGAGTTCGACGAGGGCCAGCGCGGACCGGAGCCGCTCCGGACGCTCGGCCTCCGGGATCTTTCTGAGCTTGAGCCCGAATGAGATGTTGTCGGCGACCGTCCCCTTGAACAAATAAGGATGATGGGTGACCATGACGGCCTCCCGGCGGGCCCTGACGACGCTGTCCTCGTTCGCCCAGGGGTCGCCGCCCAGGAATTCCAGCCGGCCCCGGCCGGGCCGGGCGAGAAAGGCCAGGAGCATCAGGAGTGTCGTCTTGCCGGCGCCGTTCGGCCCGACCAGGGCCAAGATTTCGCTGGCGCCGAGGCGGATGGACTCGAGCTCGAGAGAAAAGGATGAGGCTGCGTTGGGATAGGCGTAGCCCATGTCATCGAGCCGAAAAACGGAGTCGCTCATCTCAGTCCTTGTCCTTGCCCCGGAGCCCCGTCTGGACGAGGAGGTTGATGCCGAGGGTGATGACGAGAAGGACCGCGCCCAGGACGACGCCGTTCCGGAATTCCCCCTTGGCCGTTTCCAGGGCGATTGACGTCGTGATGTTCCGGGTGGCGTTCCGGATGTTCCCGCCGAGCATCATGGCGATCCCGACTTCCGAAATCGCCCGGGCGAACCCGGCCAGGACGGCGATGAGCAGAGCGTACCTCGCTTCGCGGAGGACGACCCAGCCGGCCTGGCGGGGTGTTGCGCCGAGGGTCAGCGCGGTCAGGCGCGCCCGCTTGTCGACTTGGCGGAGGGCCGTGTAGGAGAAGCCGACGATGAGCGGCAGGATGAGGAAGACCTGGCCGACGGTCATAGCCGTCTGAGTGAAAAGGAGGCCCAGGCGGCCGAAGGGACCGCTCCGGCTGAGGAGCGAGTAGAAGAGGAGGCCGATGACGACGGTCGGGGCAGCCATCCAGGTCTGGTTGATGAGGAGGACGAGCCGTTTACCGCGAAAGTCGCGTCCCGCGAGGAAGAGCGCGGCCGGGACGGCGACGGCGCTGGCGACGAGGGCCGCCAGCCCGCTTGTCTTGAGCGAAACCCAGATGGCCAGAGCGAGTTCGCGGAAGATCATTTGACGAGGTCCACGCCGGGTGTCGCGGCCAGCGGTTCGAAGAGCGGCCGTCTGCCCTTGCCCTTGAACTCCCCGATAAGCTTTTGGCCGTATGGTGAAGTGAGGAAGGTGATGAAGGCCATGGCCTCCCCGTAGCGGGCCGTAGGGACGCGGGCGGGGTTGACGGCGATGACGGAGTAGATATTCTCGAGCTCGGGCGCGTTTTCATAGACGGACTTGAGCCCGGAGAGTCCTGGCAGGCCGTAGAATGTAGCCGTGTCTGTCAGCGTGTAGCCGCGTCTTTCGGCGGCGACGCGCAAAGTTTCGGCCATGCCTTGGCCCGTTTCGAGGTAAGCGGTTTCCGGCTTGCCGCCGGCCAGGGCCCAGAGGTCGAGCTCGCGCGTGTGCGTGCCGGACTTGTCGCCCCGGCTGACGAAGGGGGCCCCGCTCGACTTGATGCGGCCGAGGGCTTCCGCGGCGGAAGATGAGCCGGCGGCGCGAGCGGGGTCGTCGTCGGGCCCGACGATCATGAAATAGTTCCGGGCGATAACGCGGCGGTTGACGCCGTATCCGTCCCGGACGAATTCGTCCTCGAGCTTTTTGGCGTGGACGATGACGACGTCGGCGTTCCCGTCCCGGGCCTGTTTGAGCGCGGCGCCGGTCCCGACCGCGATCCACTTGAGGGTGATCCCCGTGTCATTCTCGAATTCATCGGCGAGGACGTTGAGAAGGCCCGTGGCATCGACGCTGGTCGTCGTGGCCAGCATAAGAACGCGGTCGGAACGTGATGTAGAGGAGCTTTCTGAAGGGGACATGTTTTGGAGGGACCCGTCCCTCCGGTACGTGTCCCCCGTCTTGGACGGTTCGTTCTTAGCGG
>Ga0315281_10014450_pt1 | contig 10651 bp, 12 predicted proteins | sample YL17G07_0_MG_FD_204540 | JGI IMG/M metagenome (GOLD analysis project Ga0315281, IMG submission 204540) | Sediment microbial communities from Yellowstone Lake, YNP, Wyoming, USA - YL17G07_0 | ecosystem: Environmental > Aquatic > Freshwater > Lake > Sediment | place: USA: Wyoming | collected... | reverse complement strand
CGCGGCGGCGCGTTCACCGGCATCAAGGGAAGCTATTGTGTAGTCGCCGCCCTTGAGCCAGATGTTGGGGCGGATGGTGCGGATAAGTTGGTCGCACCGTTTTTCATTGAAGACCAGACAGAAGTCCACGGATTCAATTGCGGCGATGACCGCGAGCCGGTGAGCTTCTTGAACCAGCGGGCGTTTCGGCCCCTTCAACTGGCGCACGCTCTCGTCGCTGTTGACGCCGACGACGAGCTTGATGCCATTGCCGGGCTGGAATTTGGCACTCTGTAGTAGCTGGATGTGGCCGTAGTGAAGCAGATCGAAGCAGCCGTTGGTTAGCACGATGACGCAGCCGATAACCGACTCACGCCAGCGCTGCCATGCCACGATGTCGCGGATGATCTTTTCCTCCCAGCTTCTCATGCGCGATCCTTGAACTGGAGTTCGGTCTTGCCGGTGAGCAGGACGCCCCAGCCCATGCGGAAGAACTTCTTCGTCAGTCGCCAACGCTCCTTGACGCTGCGGGCCTCGAACTTGAGCGTGTGAACCTTCTTGTCCGTGTCCGATTTGACGTAGTGCGTGGTGCCTTTGGGCAGTTCGCTGAAGATGCGCTCCGCTTCCTCGAACGCTTTGTCGGCGCTCTTGAAAGCATCATCCGCATGGTTCCAGACGCGATCTGTTCTACTCATACGTCATTTAGAACGTAATTACTGGCGCTCCCGGCAGGGATCGAACCTGCGAATCGAGAATTTAGAGTTCTCTCCTTTACCGCTCAGGCACGGGAGCGTGGTTTCTAAATTGATATTGTATTTAGAGTATGATTCAATGCGGTAAATGCGGCAAGTTAAAAAATGATGTTGACTTTGCGTGGAAGCGCCGGGGTAAGCGCCAGCGGCACAAGCACTGTAAACAGTGTCAGAAGGTTATCAGTGATGACTGGTACCGGCGGCATAAAGCGCAGCACGTTAAAAACGTACGACGAAATACAGCCAAGACGCGGAAAGAAAACAGAGAGCGGATTTTGGCCTATTTACGTGTCCATCCTTGTGCTGACTGCGCAGAAAGTGATCCAGTTGTCCTTGAGTTTGACCACGTGCGCGGGGTTAAAAAATTCAACATATCAGCCGCCGTTTATCAGCTTTCGTTAGCTTGGCCTGTGATTGAACGAGAAATTAAAAAGTGCGCTGTTCGCTGCGCTAATTGCCATAGGAGACGCCATGCACGAACCTAAGTATAAGCTCAACCAGAAGGATGATGCCCGCTGGCACCGTTTGCTCGTCCGGCACTGTCTCGAATGCCCGGACAAATCCGGCAAGGTGAAGCGGCATCGCAAATACCCGCCGCTCACGCCAGCGGAGAACGTGGAGTTTGAAGCGCTATGTGACAAGCGCAGCCGGAAGATTGAATCCCACCCGGCGGTCAAAGCCTCCATCCAGCGGTCAAAGCGCCATACGCGCAAGGTGGATAAGTTGCTGGCAAAGCTGGAAGCGCTGATTAAAAATATGAAAAAGGGCAAGTTAAAATTAAAGGTTGACCGCAAGAAGTAGGCTGTATACATTCACCGTATGAAGTTAAATCTAAAAGTTGAGTGGATTCGCAAGGTCAAAAACAAGGCGGTCGTCGAAGACCATAAATGGCGCAGCCCTGACCAGTGGTGCGTCGTGGACATCGAGGAACTGGAGGAAGCTGATCTCGATGTACTGGCGGAACTGATGGAGAAGCACAAAGACGTGAAGGGCAGCGTCGCCGTCAAGCAGAAGATCACCACTTATCGCAAGCTGTTGGTGGACGCCAAGGGCGTGAAAATTTCCCGCTTGGAGCCGTTGGTCATGGCGATCAAGAAGCTCATGGAGCCGACGCCGCACAAGTGGCTGTTCGTTGAAAATGAGGACGGGCACTTGGTGCCTTGGTACGTTTACGACGTGTGCTACCACCCGCCGGATGAACGCACCGGCAGCCCGGCCAAGACGGAGGTCAGTCTCGCGGCGACCAAGCGCGGCGCAAAGCAGACCAAGGATATTTACTTTCACGTGAATGATCTCGGTGATACCGCGTACGAGCTTCTGCGCAAGAAGGGTTACTTCATCGAGACGCCGGAGATCATCGAAGAATACACCAAGGAGAACCTGCGCTATCAGGCGATCTGTGGACTGACCGGTGAGCAGTTTTTGGCCACGGGTGAAGGCTACGAACGGGGCGACTACTACAGCGGTTCCACGGTGTCGATGGAGCGCGACGGGATGCCCAGCACACTGGTCATGGATGATGACTCGGAGGAAGGTGAAAGCCGCGCCCGTGAACGCGAGCACGTGACTTCCAAGTTCTGGACAGAGGACAAGAAGCGCAAGGACGACGGCGGCGAGGCGGACGAGAACAGCGTGGTTGATTTGCCGCTCCAGCCCTACGTGAAGATGTTCGATCTGAAGAAGCACGTCTTTACCACGATTCACGTCGGCAACCTGACGGAGTATGTTTACGACGCGGCCCTGATCGACAAGCTCGTGCTGCCAGCGGAGCGGAAGGAACTTGTCTCGATGCTGGTGGAGGGCGCGGACTTGGCCCTTGACGACATCGTGAAAGGCAAGACCGGCGGTATCATCGTGATTTGCACCGGGCCTCCGGGCACGGGCAAGTGTCATGGGCGCGGCACAAAGCTGTTAAAAGCCGACGGGAAGAAGGTGGCAGTAGAGGATGTGCGCGTGGGTGATTTGCTGATGGGTGATGATTCAACGCCGCGAACAGTGCTGAGTCTGGCTGCGGGTAAAGACACGCTGTATCGTGTGACACCTTTACGTGGCGGTGAATCGTTTACGGTTAATTCAGAGCATATCATGGTGTTCGCTGAATCTCCGACTAAGGTTGGTGAGCCGGTCGGTGTGGTGGAAATGTCGTTGCGTGATTTTTTCAAGCAGTCGCGCACGCGCAAGCACCATTTGAAGCTCTATCGCGTGCCTGTTGATTATCCTGAAGGCGCTGAACCAACGGTTGACCCGTACTGGCTTGGCTTGTGGCTGGGAGACGGTAATGCTGGTTATACAGGAATCACCACGATGGATGCGTCAGTCGCGGATTACGTGCGAGCGTACGCTGAAAACCTTGGACTAACTGTTTCAGTCAAAGAGCAGGCAGATAATAAATCAAGCGTGTACACTATTGTTGGCACGCGGTCAGGCCCAGCCCATGACAATCGGTTGTTGGATATGTTGGCAGAATTGGGCCTGTCCGTTCAACGAGAGGAAGACAACCGGCGGCACGGCAGCGAAAAGTTCATTCCGCAGCGTTACCTTACCGGTTCACGTGAAGTCCGTTTGGCATTGTTGGCAGGTGTTGTTGACTCTGACGGCTATACAGCAAAAAGGGATGGTGTATACGACGGCACGTTTAAGTCACAGCGTTTTGCTGAGGAAATTGTGCAGTTGGCCCGGTCGTTAGGGTATACGGCCAGTGTAGCGCCGAAAAAAGGAACCATCAAAAGTATTGGCTTTGTTGGCGATTATTACCGCGTGTGTTTGAGTGCCGTCCACGACCTTCCGTTGAAGATAGCGCGGCGTAAATCGACGGCAGCCCGGAGCCAGAAGAAGCGGGCACAGGTGACGGGTTTTACGCTGGAAAACTTAGGCGTGGACGACTATTTTGGTTTCACTCTTACCGGTAATGGACGCTATTTGCTCGCTGATTTTACCGTCACACACAACACCCTGACCGCCGAGGTTTTTAGCGAGCAGGTGAAGCGCCCGCTCTACTGTGTCCAGTGCTCGCAGCTTGGCACGAACGAGGAAGAATTGGAAAAGGAACTGAAGACCGTGTTGAGCCGGGCGCAGCGCTGGAAGGCGATTCTCCTGATCGACGAGGCCGATGTTTACGTTCATACGCGGGGCACCGACATCCAACAAAATGCCATCGTTGGCGTATTTTTGCGCGTTTTGGAATACTACCGGGGCATCCTGTTCATGACTTCCAACCGGGAGACGATCATTGACGATGCGATCATGTCGCGGGCGACGGCGTGGATTCGCTATGACCTGCCTGACCGCGCTGCTGCCGGAGCCATCTGGCGCGTGCTGGCTGCGCAATACAAGGTCGGGTTGAAGCTCGCTGACATCGAGTTACTGCTGGACAACCCGATCTTTAAGCACGTCAGCGGGCGCAGCATCAAGAATCTGCTCAAGCTGGCGAAGCTGATGGCGCGAAAGAGGAACCAGCCGGTGAGCGTGGAGAGCATTGTTTACGTTTCGCAGTTTCTCGATCTGGAGTGCTCGAAGCCCGACAGCGAAGACAAACGTGGCTGACTGCCAGCGTGCGCCCCCAAAAGGAAGGCACGCCGTTCCAGAGGAATAGTGCTGCGGTTGACGGGCGAGTCCCGTCCCGCATTTCCTTAAATAAGTTGAAGGTTAAGTAATGAAAATACGCCAAATTCTTGTGCAGCGCGTTGGTCATAAGCTGTGGCAGCCGCTTCTTCGTTTTCAAAAAGACCAATATGTTGCTTACATCCGTTAACTCGAATTTGAGCTTTCCACTTATGCGTAAGTTTGCACCAACTAACACCTTTGTAGCGGCTGCTACACCCCGGAACTTTGCGCTGATTTTGACAATTTTGCCGATTCGTTGCTGGGCGAAGATTACGGCGTTGATTGTCGAGTCCATCGCCATTGATGTGGTCAATCTTGAGGCTGGCATCCGCTACACCAAGAATTTCCCGGTGCATTTGCAGCGTGCGTTGACGACGCTCAAAGCCTTCTATCGGTGTATTTCTAACAGCGTACCAAACGACACGATTTTTACGAACCTCTCTGTAAGCGTACCATTTGTGTTGACTCAACCATTCAAAATCGGCGTCGTCTACAACAGCAACCTTACTTTGTGTTAGTGGAATTAGTTTCACCAAAAAACGGTAGACACGTTTCCCATTGCCGGACTGAGGCTTTCCATCGCCCATTTCTGGCCGAGGGTGAGGTAAGGATTGGGCTGGCCTTCGACTCTGGCCAGTTGGAGCCACAGCCCGGTCTTGGCTTCGGTGACGCTGCTCAAGGTGATGTTGCCAGCTTTGAGACTGGACGTGAAAAAGCCGTCGCCTTGGACGGGTGCCTTCAAGCCCTCCACGGCCAGTTGGTACATCTTGGCCAGCATCCCGGCGTTGATGCCGCTGACGACGCTGTGGTTGCGGATCGCGGACTCCAGCGCAACATGGTGCTGCTTGGCGATGAATGGGTAGTGGCCGAACATATTACTTGAGAACAGATTTTTCGTTCTGATGAGTGTGGAAAGAGATTTTTACTTCAGTGCGCTGCTCACCTTCGGCGCACCAGAACTTCATGGTGCGACCGTCAGCGATGCCGGAGTCGTCCTTAAACAACGCGTCGCACACGGCCTTGCCGATGTTGTCCCAGTCGGGTTTGGTGCGGTGCATCTTGCCCCAGTGGTGAACTTGCTTTTTCTTGCTCCACGATTTGGGCATGGCAATGAAGGCCATGACTTCGACCGCGTATACATCCGCCGTGAGCACGATGTTCGGAGCCGCCTCCTTGATCCGGTCGCAGTAGTCGTGGTAGCGCAGGACGACGGGTCGTTTTTTCCACACATCCCGCTGGGTCATGCGCGGCTTGCCCATCGGGTCGCCGACGACCATGAAAGTGATCTCGAACGGTGCGCTGACTGGTGCCGGTGTTTTTTCGCTAACCTTTGGAATTTCAGTTGCTTGGTCTTGGGATTTCGTGTTTACTCCCAGCAGGCTTTTGACCTTGCGATGCTTGAGCAACTGCTCTTGTGTCCAACTCATACGAGTCAAAGAACGTAGTTATTGAGCTATGTCATATAGTGAACCTGAAGTCGCAGTTCTGAAGAAGTACCGGATCATGAATCCTGACGGCTCGCTGCGCACTGTTGAACTGCGCCAGCCCACGCAGGCAGGCGGCAACGCCCCCGGCCCCGGCCCCTTGGTGGCTCCTGATGCGGTGAACCGGCTGGTGAAGGCCGACATCACGCCGGACAAGCGCTGGCTCGATTGGATTTTCTTTCAAGCGGGCGGTGGCCAGAAGGCGAAGGAGGCCACGGCGGATGCGCTGCGCCAGATTCGCGACCGCTTTGTTGCCGAGCGCACCGACGGCTGGACATACCCGGAGACGGGTAAGTATCAACCGCCTGTGCCGCGTGAGCAGGCCGAGCAGCGCTGGGTGGCGGCTGAGCCGAAGTTCCGCGATGTGCTGGCGGTGTGCGATCAGGATGCCGTGAAGCGCCTGCGTACGTTCGGCTTCTTTCGCGACTGGCCCGGCAATGCGAACATCTATCAGGATGTCGTGGGCGCGGTGAACAGCTACCTCAAGTTTTACACGAAGCTCCAGACGATGAACAAGGAGATCGCCCGTGACGGCGGTGAACCGCTGCCGGAGACGCCCGATCAGATTCCCACGTGGGAGCGCATGGGGGAGATCGCCAAGAAGGTGGAGCGTTACTTCACCTCCAAGAAAGCCCGTACGGACATTCGTGAGGAAACGATTTACGATGATGATGTCATCACGGCCTTGGCACCCCTGACCTACGCTGCCGCCGTCAAGTACGGCTACGACATGTGGCCGTGGGCGAGCCGCAAGGGCTTCGAGGCGACCCTCGCGGGTGAGACGACCGACTGGCGCTTCCGCGATGAGTGGAAAGGCCGCACCCAGAAAGGCAGCGTGTTCGTGTATCTCACCTTCAAGGTGCCGGTACCCGCATGGGTGGCCCGGCGCGAAGGCAACTGGGAACTCAAAGACCTGACTGATCTGGCGCTGGAACTGGACAAAGAGAACGTCAAAGGCACCCCGGATTCGTGGGTGGTATTCGATCAGGAGAACCGCAATTCCTTGAGCATCGCGCAAGTCAAAGCGATGATTTTGGCGGAGCCGAAGCGGGTTGATCCGACCGACGACGAAAGCCCGATCAAGCGCGGGGCGAACGTTTACAAAGACGACACGGAAGCGCAGCGGGTGGTTGCGAGCATCGACCATGCGACGCGGGCGATCAAGAAGTGGATCACCAAGTTCGACACGAAGGCGGTCAAATCAGACGTGCTTACGCTGGACTGACCATGCTTTATCACCTGTTGATTAAAGGTGAATTTCACGTCTGGTGCCGTCCCGGTAAACCAGTGGGTGACTACAGCGTTACGAATCAGCCGTCCAAGACTACCTGCGCCAATTGTCTGACCGCTTACCGCATCGCCGACGGGGTGAGCGGAAACGGTTTCGGGTCGCGCACACCAATCGTTAGTCGGGTGAGGCTATCTTGGCGATGCGCTGGACGATTCCACGCAGGGCGTAGGCGACGCTGCTGTCGCGCACTTCTCCCAGTCCGTCCATGACCATTGCCGCCAGCGCCGCCCCGTAGTAGTTGTAAACATCGAACGGTGAGTAGGCGCTCACCAAGGGCACCAGCGTATGGTACTTCTTCAAGTTGCAGTATTCGGCGGCTGGCCCCCACGTCATGATGTCGACGCCCACGGTGTCCGTGTAGGCGAGGTTGTTGGCCAAGAGGGCGTTCATGATGTTGATGTAGACAAGCCGGTCGACGCTGTGCCCGGTGCCGGGGTAGGTGTCGAGCACGTCCTTGAATGTGCGGCAGTTCTTGTGCAATTCCGGGTCGGCTAGTTTTTCCTTCACCAGCGCAACTTGTTCTTTCGTCGGGGCGTCCAGCTTGCCCTCCCAGATGGCCTTGGCGCGATCTCCGCCCCGAAGCAGGACAAAGTTGCCAAACTCACGCAGCACCCGCTTGGGTGCGTCGGGCATCTGCTCCAAGGCCGGATACAGGTGGATGACGGCATCGCCTTTGCGATCCAGTTCGACGCCGCTGCTGAGATTTTCACCGTGGCCCTGCCATTCGATGATCCGCCAGAGGGGCAGCAGGACGCTTTTGAGTTCCGAATCTTCGATGAGCTTGCCGCTCTGGGCGACGATTTGCTTGAAATTCATAGTCAGTTTATCCGGTAGTAGACGGTGCCATTTTCCAGTGTTTGCTCGTGCCCGTCGTAACGGGCGATGAAGTGGGCTACGCCGTCCGTGTCGACCGCGCTCTGGGCCGCTTTTTCTACGTCGATGCCTGCCATCGAGATCGCCTGCTTCACCGCTTCTTCCCGCCCATAAACATCGCGCAGCCATTCCCACGGATCAACCGTGGGCTTGTCGCTCTCAATGTACGCCTCCATGATCTCATTGAGCGCTTTGACCCGCACGGGATTTTCGATGCGCGGGTCACCATTCTTCTTAAAGAACACCGGGTCGTCGTCTTCGACCTTGCCTTCCTCAACCATCTTTTCCAAGAGTTCGCTGTAGTCGAGGTCGCGCACGTCGTTTTCCCATTCCTCGTGCGGGTCGCCGATGGCGTCCTTGAGTCTGTCCTCATCGACAAAATCCTTGAGCCAGTCCTGTGTGAAAATTTCCGGCTCCGACTCCAGATCGTTGCGCACGATTTTCAGCGCGTACTGTTCGGCTTCCTCTGTGCCTTTGAAGAAGATGTACTCCCGGTCAGCGACATCAACCTTGAACGCCGTTGTGTCGGCCAGATTCTCCGCGTCGTAGTTGCCTTCGCGTTCGCTCCAGCGCTCATCAATCTCCAGATCGGTCAGGGCGAAACTTTCATCGTCCGCGAACTGACGCAGGGCTACGTCCACCCAGTTGCCCATCAGAAGCCGTTCGATCTCGCCATTGATGTCGGTTGGGTCGATGCTGGGTTCGTCATCCGGCGGCAGCGGCACCCCTTCCCCTTCCGGCGGTGCGTCGAAGGGATCGAACGGGTCAATGCCTTCGGCGACGATCTTGGCCATCTCCTTTGGCTTGTGCTCCGGGTCGTGGATAACATCCTGAACCTGATCCTTGAGGGCGTTGATGGCGTCGAGATTGCAGGTAGTACACAGCTTCTTGGCGTGCGCATCCCGCATGGACTTGTAGTCGCCGTGAACCAATCCGCACTTCGGGCACTTCACGTAGTACTGAATCTCTTGCGGCCAGCGGGACAGGTTCGCGTAAACACCCCGCGTCGTGGCCCAGCCGTTGGGGGCTTTGCCTTCGACAACGAGTTGTACAGCGTCCAGCGCATTCATACCCTTTTGCGGCGCTTCTTGAGATAGACGGGGTGCTGCTGAATGTAAAGTGATCCGTCCGGTTTGATGTAATCAAGGTCGCTGTAAGGGTAACGGACTTCTGTTTCCCAGTGACGAGGCCCGGCGGCATTGAACCAGTACCATTCTCCTTTCAGCTTGTAGATTTGCCATCCGCTGCAAAGCCACTCGTTCATCCGGGCCATCGTGGTCGTGCCCGGTGAAGTGCGCCAGCCGGGGGCTTGTTGGCCCCCACCGGGCCTCCAGCCGCCGCCGCTGTTGACCACGACCCGGCCATCCGGGTAAGCGGTGACTACATCGGTCTGGTGGAAGCGCACGGCCAGCCGGTCGTTGTGCCGGATGGCGTAGGTGTTGTTGGCGAGTTTCTTGGTGGGTCGATTGAACAAGGTGCCCGTGAGACGCTGATAAACCGTAGTCGGCCCTGTGCCGGGAATGCTGAACGGCTGCTCAGCATAGCGCATGATCTCATCGCGAGCGTCGAGGTCGTCCGTATTGAAGTCCAGACCTAGCTGGTTCGGGTCATCCGGCGGAGGGGGAACCGGTTGCTCGTCGTCGATGAGAAGGCGAAGGATGTCACGCGCATTAAGCATTGGCTCTGGCCTTGTCGACCACCCGAACATCGCTGAAACCGTAGTCACGGTTCATCGTGGGTTTCTCGGTGCCAAAGCTGATGCGGATGCGACCGTCTTGCGCGATGCTGGCCACCTTGCCAGTAAAAGTCTTGTCCTGCTCCGCTACCATCACATCGTCACCGATCTGGGGTGTGGTTGTTTTCGGGTCGTTGGGAGTGGTGGGCGTAGCGGCAGCTTGGGGCCGGGGCAACATGGGAGCCGCCCCGCTGCCCACGCTCGCGGTGGGTGGACGTTCGAGGCCGTAGCCCGCGAAGGCTTCGCGCATGGGCATTGTATACGTTTGCTCGGCTTCGCCTTCCGCCCCGCACGCACAATCCGTCTTGCCGCATTGACAGCGGCAGGCGGATTCCAGTTCGAGCAGCTTGCCGCCGCCCGTGTTGAGAGTGAGCAGGCCGGAGTCGGGATCGGGTACGATCCAGCGGTTGAGCATGGCTTCCTGCAATCCATCGCTGCCGATCAAATTCAGCAGTTCACCGGTCGTCATAACCGGAGTGGCGCGGAACCGGCGCTCGTGAAGTTTTCGGGCAACGTGAATGTTCATAGCACTGTAACTACCGCTTACGCGAGGCCAAGCCGTCCACTCGGCATTTCTTCCGGCTCTGGGTTTTCGCGAGTGTCTTCTTCAGGGGTTGGCGCACCGGGTTCAGCGCCGGGCGCTTCTTCTTCGCCGGGCATGGGTTCCTCACCCGGAGCAGGCACGCCGCCTTCGCCCGGCAGACCTTCCTCACCCGGCATCGGCATCCCACCGCCACCGCCCGCGCCGCCCGGAGGTTCTTCTTCCGCGCCAAACGCAGGTGCCATCGGCGGGGCACCGCCCCCACCGCCACCGCCACCGGCCATCGGTTCATTGCCGGGTTCCTCCATGCCACGGGGAAGCTGTTCTTCCGAGGCGATGAGGACTTTGAGTTGATCCTTCAGGCTGCCAAAGTAGGCGGCTAGATTCCACTGG
>Ga0315281_10014449_pt1 | contig 10651 bp, 11 predicted proteins | sample YL17G07_0_MG_FD_204540 | JGI IMG/M metagenome (GOLD analysis project Ga0315281, IMG submission 204540) | Sediment microbial communities from Yellowstone Lake, YNP, Wyoming, USA - YL17G07_0 | ecosystem: Environmental > Aquatic > Freshwater > Lake > Sediment | place: USA: Wyoming | collected... | reverse complement strand
TTCGACAAGCAGGTTCTGGATTTTTCTGTAGTAGCTTATGAGTTCTTCCTCTCCAACAATAATCTCATTAACTTCCAGCCCCAGTTCTTTTGAAAACTTTCTCGAGTATTTTATGTCTTCCGAATATTCGGTGCCCGCGGAGTAGAGGAACAGTTTTGACTTGAATCTCTTTGCGGTATATGCTATTAGGGCGCTGTCTATCCCGCCGGAAAACATTATCCCTACTTTCTCAAAGTCCTGCATGCTTTTTTCAACGGAACTTATGAAAGCCTCAGCCAGCTCTTTCTTAAGGGAGTCAGTAAGCTCGCGGTTGAAGTCTGAGCGGGGCAGTGAGCTGCCATTGAACGGTATAAAATCTTCCGAGTTCATTGTATCCTCTCCAGTTCTGCAAGCGCTGCCTTCCTCACCATGGGGCTGTTGAGCTGCTGGGATATTATCTCCTTCAACATAGCGCGCATCCTTTCCCTTCTTTCCTCCCCGGAATGTTTTGAATTTATGTAGGAGGTGAGATACTCCAACCCGCGGAAGCCGACCTGCCGGCTGTTGGTGATTTTTACCAGTTCGAGTATTGAAGAATATTTGTCCCCGTCAGAAACAGATTCGTTATCAAGGAACTTCAGCAGGGCAAGATAATCTCCTTTCCTGGCGAGCTTTATCCTTCTATTTGCATCCTTAAGCTCGGCTGTGAGTTTATCTTTTTTTAGACCAATTGAAGAGCTCATTGCAACCACGAAAGAGCGGGCCCGGCGGGATTTGAACCCGCGACTCCCTGGTTTCCTCGTGTGAGTTTAAAAGCCAGGTACTCTGGCCAAGCTGAGTTACGGGCCCTCAGAAGCTCTTAGAATTGTGAAGTTATTGGTATATATTATTTCCTGAGCTTCTCCTCCTGCTTCTTTATGCTCTCATCGCTCACCTTCTCAAAAAGAGGCTTTGCCGCAGCTATCTTTTTTCCAGGCGGGAGGAGCTCTCTGTCAGCATGCTCCCAGGTGATTTTCTCTTTTATCTCAAGCTGGGAGAGCAGCTTCTCTGATGAGAAAGGCAGGTACGGCGAGAGCAGCACAGCCAGAGCAGTCACTGCCCTTGAGCATACATAGAGGCAGTTGTCAAGCTTCTGCTTGTCCTTCTCCTTCCAGGGCTCTCTCTCGCTGAGATACCTGTTGAACTCCGAAGCGAGCGAGTTTATCTCCTCAAGCCCTTCCTTGAAGTCAAATGAGTCAATTCGTTTTCCCACTGATATTTTTCTCTCGCTTAAAAGCTTCAGGAGCTTCTCCTCATGCTCATCAAGTTTCACAGGTTGAGGTATAACGCTGCCAGACTTGTTTATGAGGACCAGTGTCCTATGTATGAAGTTGCCTATGCATGCAACAAGTTCATTGTTCACCTTGTCCTGAAAGTCCTTCCAGTAGAAGTCTGCATCCTGAACGCTGTGTGGGGTTATCATCGTGACATAGTAGCGCAGGTAGTCTGCGGGAAATGCAGTTAGGTAGTCTTCCAGAGAGACAAACCAGTTCTTGCTCTTTGAGAATTTCCTTCCCTGTAAATTGAGATAGCCTCTTGTGGGAATTGCATCCGGAGGCTTGAAGCCTTCTCCAACTTCCATGAGCATAGCGGGCCAGAAAAGGTAGTGGTGGTACACTATGTCCTTTCCTATGAAATGAACAATTCTGCAATCCTTCTTCCAGAAGTCCTCCCAGTCCCTTCCTTTCTGGTTTGCCCATGCAATTGTTGAGCTCACGTAGCCAATTGGGGCATCGAACCAGACATAGAGGACTTTGCCTTTCTCACCGGGTATTGGCACACCCCAGTCCATATCCCTGCTTATATCCCAGTCCTTCAACCCCTCTTTTATCCAGTTCAGCAAGTAATTCACAACCTCGGACTGCAGCTCCTTGTTCCCCTTCAGCCAGTGCTCGAGCCTATCTGAAAGCTGGCTGAGCTTGAAGAAATAATGCCTGCTCTTCTTCTTTGTGGGGGTCAAGCCGCACGAGGAGCATTTTGGCTCCAGAAGCTCTCCTGCAACAAGCGCTTTTCCGCATCCATCACAGTAATCGCTGTACTGCCCCACTGCACCGCAGTAGGGGCATCTGCCAATAACAAACCTGTCAGGCAGGAACCTCTTGCATCTCTCGCAGTATGCTTGCTCGACCTCCTTCTCATAAACCAAATCCTTCTCCTTCAGCTTGAGGAAGAAGTGCTGCGCCATCTCCCTGTTTTCCTGCGAGGATGTCCTGTAGAATATGTCCATGCTGAAGCCAAGCTTCTCAAACTCGCTCTTGTCTCTGTCATGGTAATACTTCACAAACTCCTCAGGCTCCTTTTTCTCCTTCTCAGCAGCTGCAACTATGGGTGTGCCATGCTCATCGCTGGCGCAGATGTAAACAGCATCATTTCCGGCAAGCTTTTGGTATCGTGCATAGATGTCCGCAGGGAGATAGGTGCTCCTTATATGCCCTAGATGAAGAGGCCCGTTTGCATAGGGCAGTGCGGCGGTTATGGTTATCTTTATCTAATCACCTTCATCGATATTTCTGCCGAGCACATTAATAATTGCTTGCCCGAGAACCAGATTATTTGGGTTTGTATGAGCACAGCATCTCATACGCCTTCCTCAAGTTTTCCAGATGCATTCTCTCCTCCTTCAGCATTGCGGAGTTGAGCATAAGGTCGTCATCACGAGATTTTTGCCATGCGGCGTTTGGGCTTGACTGGGCAAGCTTATCCGCTTCACTAGCTTTTCCCTCCCACTTTTTAACTTCTTTATCCGCCTCAGCAATTGCCCCCTCCATGAATTTCTTAACCTCCTTAAGTTCGCATCCGGATATGCAGAATGCAAGCTCATCTGAATTCGCAGGCGGCCTGCAGGACCAGATGAATGCCAATGCATCAAGATCTTTTGCAGCTGTATTGCCCCTCATGATTCCGACTAAAACTGTTGCTTCCGGCTTCATCCCATATTCGTTGAACTGCGAAAGCATCAGGTCTGACTTTTTTGATTCGTCAACTACCATTCTCACCGCCTCTTCGGTTGGCAGACCTTCATTCTCAAGAGTTTTGACTCTCAAAGCAAGCTCGTATTTCTTCTTGACTAATGTGACATAGCCCTCATCGCCACTTTTCAATACATAAAAACGGGGAGTGATATTCTGGCTGTTGAATAAATCGAGCACTTGCACGATATTCTGGAATTCCTTGTGCTTTCCGAGCTCATCCAGCATCTCCGCTCTTATGAAGTTGCCTTTGAAAGGAAAGGGATTTATGAATAAGTTGCCTTTGAAAGGGATTTTTGGCTTGTAAAATGCCTTGCGGTAATCAAGTTGATTGAAAAGGTTCTTACGTAAATGCACATATGCGATCCCTCCTGACTCCCCTTCAGAGCCCATTATTTCGATGCAGGCCTCCCCCTCGAGGATTATACCTTTCCTTGCCCTGAAGCCGAAAACTCTTATATTGGTGCCGTCAGCCATTTTGAAGCTCGTATCGACTTCTTTCTTATTCATATCTCTGAAGATATCGGAAAGCTTGGTCTCAAAGTCCCTCACTCCAAGCGGTTGGAATACTTCTTTTGCAGGCTTCGCCGGCAGGTGCTTCTCGACCATGCTATAATCGTGGTAAGTGAAGTTAAAATTAGTTGCCTAAGAAGTATGTTTTCTTATCGGAAAGTTACCCCTTCCTAATCTATTTAAACCCATCCGGATAAGGAATAGGTCAGCAAAAGATATTTATGTACTACGGTATAAAATAGCAATACTCTTTTTAGGAGGAGAGGTGAATGGCCGAGGATATCTCGCTCATAGCTGACGAGTTCGAGAAGTTCTTTGATACTTTCTGTAAGGAGGATGTTGAGAAGCTCCTTGACAGATACCCAGAGAGGAGGAGCTTGGAAGTCAGCTACACTGAGCTGAGCAGGTACAGCAGCAAGATTGCGGACAGCCTGCTGAGCAAGCCTGATTTATTCATAAAGGCGGCTGAGAATGCTCTGAGGGGCATGGCAATGGCGTCCCAGTATGAGGTGCCTTTCGAACCTCACGTTAGATTCTTTGATTTGCCTGAGCAGAGCAGGCCCATGATTCAGGACATTGGCGCAGACCACGTGGGGAAGCTAATCTGTATTGATGGCCTTATAACGAGGAGGACTGAGATAAGGCCGAAAGTGAAAGTCATGGAGCTGAGGTGCCCGTACTGCGAGAATATTGAGAAACTTCCTATTGAGAAGAATACTGTAATACCTGAAACATGCTCCAACTGCAAGAGGAAAGGTTTGCAGCACGATGAGGAGGAGTCAAAATTCGTCAACCTGCAAAAAGCCGAAGCTCAGGAGCCTCTGGAGATGACGAGAGGAGGCGCTCCCGCAAGCCACGTTGAAGTGTGGATGGAGGATGATTTGGTCAATACAATCAGCCCTGGGCAGAGAGTTGAGATAACTGGTGTTTTGAGGATAAGGCCTTTCGGTGAGAGCAGGGGGCAGACTTCTAGAACTGTTTATTCCAAATTCCTTGACGCAGTGCATCTTAAGAGGGTTGAGAAGGAGTTTGAAGAGGTGGACATCAACAAGGAGGATGAGAAGACGATACTTGAGCTCTCGAAGAATTCCGATTTGTACCAGAAAGTTGTAGGTTCCATTGCACCGTCAATATACGGTCATGACGAGGTGAAGGAGGCGCTTGCACTCCAGCTTTTCGGGGGGACTCCCAACAAGATGCTCTCCGACGGGGGCCACATAAGGAGTGATATACACGTGCTTCTCATAGGTGACCCGGGCGTTTCAAAAACGAGAATGCTGCAGTACATAACGAACCTTGCTCCAAAGAGCATATACGTGAGCGGCAAGGCGGTGACATCTGCAGGTCTCACGGCAACTGCGGAGAAGGATGAGCTAGGTGACGGCGGATGGACCCTGAAGGCAGGGGCGCTTGTCCTTGCATCCGGTGGTCTTGCGGGCATAGATGAGTTTGACAAGATTAAGGATGAAGAAGTAGCAGCACTGCACGAAGTGATGGAATCACAATCAGTGAGTGTGGCGAAGGCGGGCATAGTTGCAAGGTTCAAGGCAAAGACGTCCATACTTGCTGCAGCAAACCCGAAGTTCGGGAGATTCGACCCTATGGGGTATCCTGCGGACCAGTTTGACATTCCTCCAACGATACTCTCTAGGTTTGATTTGATATTCCCAATGAAGGACATACTTGATGAGGAGAAGGATAGGAAGCTTGCGAGCTTCATACTGGACCAGCACAGAATTGCGGGGAAGAGGGCTGAGAAGACGATAAGCGAGGAGGAGGAGATAAGGCCGCCCATAGAGGCCGACTTGCTGAGGAAGTACATCGCATATGCAAGGAGGAGGGTTGTGCCTATTCTGACTCAAGAGGCAAGCGATAAGATAGGGGAGTACTATGTTGAGCTGAGGAGAGTTGGGGCGACACAGGGGGCTGTTCCGATAACTCCAAGGTATATTGAGGGCATGGTGAGGCTTGCAGAGGCAAGCGCAAAAGTGAGGCTGAGCAGACGGGTGGAGCTGTCAGATGCTGAGAGGGCAATAAGGCTCATGGACTTCATGCTGAGATCAATAACAATGGACAAAGGGCTTGGCAGAATGGACATAGATATAATAACCACAGGCCAGCCAAAATCAAAAGCAGACAGGATAAGAAACATAATTGACATAGTGAAGGAGCTTGAGAAAGAATACGACTTGGTTGAGCTTGAGAAAGTCGTTGAGGAGGCAAAGAAGTACGGACTGGATGAGACAACAACGAGAAAAATGATTGACGAGATGTTGAGAAAGACAGGGGAGCTTTATGAGCCAAAGCACGGGCATGTGAAAGTTGTGAGACCGAAGGTGGAGTAGAAATGAAGCACATAGCAAGGATAGTTGCAATGTTCCTAATTGCGCAATTCATCGGCCTGTTTGTGGGCATTCAGATGATAGGGAACAAGGAGGTTTACGGTAACTATAACGTCACACCAAACCAGCAGCCGGGAGATGTGGGAAACTCAGTGATATTCCTTCTCTATGTTGTTGCAGTTGCAGTTATTGTTGTGATTGTCATAAAATACTTCAGATGGGCTGCCTTTCTCTTCAGGGTGCTTGAGCTTTTCACAATATTCATGACTTCGACACTTGTCTTCATGGTCACCCTCTCGTATTTTGGATTGCCTCACGCATTGGAGATGAGCATAGTGCTCTCGGCAATGCTGGTTGCGCTGAAGTTCGTGTACCCGAGAATAAAGAATGCAACGGCAATAATCTCAAGCTCTGCGGTTGGAGCGCTCTTCGGCTTCTCATTTGACATTGTTCCAACACTGCTTTTCATAATTCTGATCTCTCTCTACGACTTTGTTTCAGTCTTCATAACAAGGCACATGGTGTACATGGCGAAGGAGATGAGCAAGATGGACCTGTCCTTCTCCATAGCAAGCAGGGAGAAGAGGTATGTGAGAGAGAAGGGCAAGAGGAAGGAGGAGGAGTTCTCTGTTGAACTGGGAAGCGGCGATATAGCAATACCACTCATGCTGGCGGTTTCAGCCTACAACAGCTTCACCATTGTTGATTCGCTGGCAGTTGTGCTCGGCACAACCATCGGTTTGATTGTCGTGCTCTACTATGTGACAACAAGGAGGGTTTTCCTGCCTGCCCTGCCCCCGCTGTGCTTCTCCGGGGTGCTTTTCCTCGCTATTTCGAGGCTGCTCCTGCACTAACTTATAAATTAATATTCACATATAGATGGTACTATGGAGTATGATGCGCTCCTTGAGAGAGCATATTCATCCCTGCCTGAGAAGGCGGGCAGCGCCGGTAGATTTGAGATGCCGGTAGCGGAAAGCTTCATACAGGGGAACAAGACTATAATAAAGAACTTTGATGAAATCTGCTCCAAGCTGAGGAGGACTCCTGGAGAGATAATGAAATACCTCTCAAGGGAGCTGGCAGTGCCCATGGGAAGAGAGGGGGCTGGGCTTGTGCTGCAGGGAAAATTCTACGACAGGGCGCTTAATGAAAAGCTGAAAAAGTATGTTGGCACTTATGTCATATGCAAGGAGTGCAAGAAAGCAGACACAAAAATAATGGAAGTTGAGAGGGGAGTGAAGGTAATAGTCTGCGAGGCGTGCGGAGCCAGGTCTCCGCTGAGGGTTTGATATGCCGGATGAAGCCGAACCATTTGCAAGGGTGAGACTGCCAAGGAAGGGAGAGGTGCTTGGAGTCGTAATAAGCATGATGGGAGCGAGCAGGATGCTTGTTGACTGCATAGACGGGAAGGAGAGGATGGTCAGGATACCCGGCAGGATAAAGAGGACCATATGGGTGAAGTCCGGAGATGTGGTGCTCGCGAAGCCCTGGGAAATTGAGGCTGACAAGAAAGCCGATTTAGTTTGGAGGTACACCCGTCTGCAGGCTGACTGGCTAAGAAGGGAAGGACACTTGAAGTGAGGGCATGGCGAGGAGGCTCTCAACAAGGAAAAAACCTGACAGGGAGGACAAGCAGCTAAAGGAAAGGAAGAAGATTGAGTCTGACGTTTTTGACAGATATTCAATGCTCATTCTGGGGGGATTTTTGAATAGAAAAGTGCTCAAGAGTGTGGATTACCCAATAGCGAGCGGGAAGGAGGCTTTTGTTTTCCGCGCAACAGCAGGAGAGAAGTTTGACAGGGGTGACGGTTACATTGCGGTGAAGATATACAAGGTTGAGACGAGCGATTTTATGAGGATGCGGAGTTATATAACCGGGGACCCGCGCTTCCTTGGAGTGAAGAGGAACAAGAGCAATCTCGTGTATGCCTGGACTAGGAAGGAGTTCAGGAACCTTGGGATATGCGCGGATGCCGGAGTGCCTGCCCCTGAGCCATATTTGTTCAAGAACAATGTGCTACTCATGCAGTTTCTCGGGGAGGAGGGAATTCCTGATTCTCCGCTTGTTGATGTGGGGAGCGACAACCCGGAGAAGGACTGCGAGACTTTGCTGGGCTACATAAAGAAGCTGTATGAGAAGAAGTTCGTGCATGCAGACGTGAGCGAGTTCAATGTTCTGATGCACGGTGACGTGCCTTACCTCATAGACTGCGGGCAGGGAGTTCTGCTGGACCATCCAAAAGCAGAGCAGTTCCTGAGGAGGGATGTGGAGAATGTGCTGAGGTATTTCGGGAAGTATGGAGTTGAGAGGAATTTTGAGGAAGTTATTAAGTGGGTTAAGAGTTCTCCGTAAGCCATTATACCTAATTATTTATAAACTCGAGATGAGTAATTTATTCGGTGGTAGCTTATGAAAAAGACTAAGATGCAGACCCCCGAAGCTGAAGTTGATAAATTTCTAGAGGATATTAGTCACGGAGGAATGGGCTTAAAGAGTACTGTGAATAAGTTTATTGACGACAATGGAAGCCATAAAGAGTTCGTTGGTTTTGTTGGCTCAGCAACTGTTGGTCTTGCAAAGAAATATAAGGCTCTGGGCATCGCAGGTGAAGTTGCAGTAAGAGTCAGGACAAACGAGACTGAAGCAATTGTTGAACTGACCCGGAGTCTCGGCGAGAAAAACGAGAAGCTTAGGAAAGATATAAAAAAGATGACAGGGGAGGTTGAAAAAGAACCTAGTAAGGAGGCTGAAAGAAAACCTAGTGAGGAAGATCGGGTTAAATTTGTTGAAGATAATTTTTTGGGAGGTGAGAAGAGAAAGTTTAATCCGATAAAAGCTAATGATGCATTTCTAGAAATCAGGGCAGGCAAATTCAGCCCTGAGGACACGGCGAAGGTAATGGATCGGCTTATTGAGGAGTACTATTGGGAAGGCAACAAAAAGAAGGCAGTGCAGCTAGAGGAAAGAATCAGAACAGTCAATACTGTTCTAGCAGGCGAGTACCAAGATTTGAACTATGCTCTGGAATGCGAGAAAAGGAGGAGCGAGTTCAGGGATTTGAAAGCTGCGTAGTTATTTATAGCCAAATTCCCCGATTAGAGGGACGAAGACAACAGGCATAAGGTTGGATGTCTCCTCTCCAAATCTTGTTTTCACAACAAGCTCCAAGTCCTGGAATATTCTTGAGCCTACAGGTATGATGAGCTTTCCCTTATCTTTAAGCTGGTCTATAAGAGGCTGGGGTATAGAAGGGGATGCAGCTGTAACAATTATCCTGTCGTAGGGAGCCTCCTGCACATACCCTTTTGTGCCGTCTCCCTCAATGAACTTCACATTCGCATAACCAGCCTTCTCAACATTTGCTTTTGCGAGCTCTATGAGCTCCGAAATCCTCTCAACGGTGTAGACTGCCCCCGAGCTGCCAGTGAGCTCCGCGAGAATTGCAGCCTGGTAGCCGCTTCCCGAGCCTATTTCAAGTATCTTCATGCCCTCCTGCACATCGAGGGATTTGCTCATGAATGCAACTATGCTCGGGCCGAATCCTATCGGCAGAGGAGTATCGGAATAGGCGCTTCTTGCATGTTCGGAGGGGACAAACAGCTCCCTAGGCACTTTCTCCATTGCTTTTGCCACCCGGTCATCGGCATAACCCTGCCCGTAGAGAAGCTGAATCATCTCTTCATTGCTGCCCATGATATGCTTGTGAAAAAGGGAGGATTAATAGCTTTCGCCGGACCTGGAAAAATGCCACTTTGCAATAAATTTACCGACGTAAAACGTATAAGAAGTTTTTTATATTCTCTCATTCAAATAATATTAGTGAGAGCAATGCAGCTAGTGAAAATTCCCAGCGAGAGAGTGCCAGTGATAATAGGCAAAAACGGTGAAGTGAAGAGGGAAATTCAGAGAAGAGGCAATGTAGAACTTAACGTGGATGAAGAAGGAGAGGTGGAGATAAGCAGTGAGAGCAGCATTGATGAATGGAGGACTACCGAGGTTGTCAAGGCAATTGGGAGAGGCTTCAGTCCTGAGAAGGCTTTCAAACTGTTCAGCGATGAGATATACCTAAAAATAATTGACCTTAAGCAGATATTCAGCAGCGACAAGGACATAACCAGACAAAAGGGAAGGGTAATAGGCCACGCTGGGAAGGCTAAGAGGGTGATTGAGACGACCAGCGACGCTGATTTGTGCATATACGGCAACACCATAGGCATAATTGGCGGGCTGGATGGGCTCGGCTTGGCTGAGAACGCGGTGAACAAGCTGCTTGAGGGAGAAAGCCATGCCAAGGTCTACGCAATGCTTGAGAGGGGAAGGAGAAGGATGAAAGAGGAGAGGATGTTGGGGGAGAGATAATGGGAGAGGAAAAAGAGATGGAAAATGAAGTGAACGGAAGCGAGATTTTCAAGGAGTTCAGGGAGTATTCTGTGGTTGAGTTCTTCAAGAAGAACAGGCAGATGCTGGGCTTTGCCGGCAAGGTGAGGTCGCTCACAACAATAGTACACGAGTATACTACAAACAGTGTCACACGTGACACACCTACGGTGATAATGGTTGATGGAAGAGTGAGGATAGAAAGAATTGGCAAATTCGTTGATGAATTGATGGAAAAAAACCAAGACAGAGTGGCAGTTAATGGAGATGTTGAGTCGCTGAGGGAGCTTGGTGGTGATTTCAAGGTACTATGTTTTGATAAGAAGACGCTGAAGCTTGCTTTTAAGCCAATTAAATCAGTTCATAGGCATGGAATGGGTGATGATGAGAGGATATTCGAGATTAAGACTGTTGGCGGGAGAAGAATT
>Ga0315281_10014448_pt1 | contig 10651 bp, 8 predicted proteins | sample YL17G07_0_MG_FD_204540 | JGI IMG/M metagenome (GOLD analysis project Ga0315281, IMG submission 204540) | Sediment microbial communities from Yellowstone Lake, YNP, Wyoming, USA - YL17G07_0 | ecosystem: Environmental > Aquatic > Freshwater > Lake > Sediment | place: USA: Wyoming | collected... | reverse complement strand
TGAGGCGTGCTTTGGTAGCAATGCTACGGCTTATTATCCGCCGACCAACACCTACTATACGGTTCAGTCAGCTTGCGCAAATGGAGCGGGATCAGTGCTTGGTGTTCCAAGGGCAGCCGCACCGGTGCCCAATTGTTCTTCTGTTGATCCCTTTTCTTGTGCACATGGTACCCACGTAGCAGGCATTGCTGCCGGCAAAAATAACCCGTCGTTTGGGCTTGGTACGGATTTTCAAGGGGTCGCTCCTGACGCCAACATCATAGCAGTGCAGGTGTTTTCCTACGATCCTAACCGTATCTATCCGCCCCGTGCAATTACTGCCGACCTGGTTGCAGCCATGCAGGTTGCCGCAAACGCGATGACGCCTGGAACGTCAGACAATCCTTATGTCGTCAGCCTCAGTTTGGGGGGCAATCCATACGCATCGAATTGCGATGATATTAGTGATGCCAGTATCGCCTTTGCGGCGGCGGTACATACGCTTACTAACAATGGTGTCCCGGTCGTGGCGGCAACCGGCAATAACGGGTACTACGGTTCGATCAGTTGGCCATCCTGTATCACTGGTGTCATCAAGGTGGGGGCTACAGCCAACGATCAAGTGGGTGCGACAATTTCCTCATTCACAAACAGGCCGGATATGTCTGCTTTCGCAGGTGAGGCCGTTTACATGGTGCCGGGCGGTTCGACAACATCATCTGTTGCCTCATCTGTTCCAGATTACGCTTTTTATGGCGCTGTTAATAATGGCGTCCTTGGATTTGCTGGCACATCACAGGCAACGCCTCACGTGGCGGGGTTATACGCCATATTCAAGTCTGTCGTACCAGGAACGACAATCCAAAATGCGACTGCCTGGTTTCAGCAGAGCGCCGGAACTGCTATGACGCCAGTTTGTAGCGCCGGGCCCTGCCAGCCTTACTACCGCATTCGATTGCCTGCCCTGTGAACGGGAATTAATTCAAGAAGGAGCGCACCATGAAATCCAGAAGAAGAAATCCTGTTTGCACCCTATTAGTTGCGGTAGTATTTAGTTTGAGCGCTTGCGGCGGTGGAGGTGAAGGTGGGGAAGCAGCTACGACGCTCGTTGTTAATTACTTAAAGGATAGCTCGGTTACGCCTATTCCTGCACCCGCCGCCCCCACGACCCCGGGGGCGGCTGCTGCGGCAATCCAGGTGCTCAAACAGAATGGCATTGCTGTCCTAGATTACTGGTGTGCTACGCTTGTATTCCCAAGCTATACAGGCTCCCCAGGGGGGGGGGTTGTTGAAAACTTTTCCCATACCTCAATTGCGGTTGTGGCAAGAATTACTGCAACCGATGCCACCAAGATTAATCACCAACATATTCCTGATCCATTCAATGGGTACTATGTGTTTGACCCGGCACCATTTAGTTCGGGAGATCACTTCGACTGCGAAAGCAACGGGTGGTGACAGTCGCGGGTTCACAGTCGCACAGAACAACACAGAACAACAGGGGACAAACAACAGGGGACAGACCACGGTTTTCGCTTGGGCAGCACCGGCAAAAGGTGGTCTGTGTCCCCTGTTATCATGCGTGTGCTTTCAATCCTGATGGCCTTGCAAGGGGGCTTGCCCTTGCTGGATTTCAGTGTGATTGCCGAGGAAAAGAAACCGGAGTATTTCGCGGCGGTGCAGGCGGGTTTGGACAAGAACTACCAGCCGATGGAGTGGCTGTTCGCCGAGATTATCGAGCGGAGCCTCGCGTCGGCGTGAGCGGCGCGGATTTGGCGCTTTCTTCCAACATGCGGGCAACCGATGCGACCGGGCTACCCGTCTCGATGGCGGTGGAGCTGGCGACGCTCTTGATCAGCGCCTTGCGGAATTTCGCCGGGTCGCGCAGATAGCAATAACAGGGGACAGACCACGGTTTTCGCTTGGGCAGCACCGGCAAAAGGTGGTCTGTCCCCTGTTATCATGCGCGACGAACAGGCTCCGGCGCTGCTGGCGCGCATCAAGGCGGAGCGGGCAAAATCTCCTCAAACCTCTGGGCGGTCGCGTAGCGGACGGACGATTTCCGAAACGGAAGGAGTGCACAGATGAACACCTTGCGTCTTTTCACCTTAAAAGATTTTTCCGTTCCCGCCAGCACCTCCTGGTATCTCGCCGACCTTGGCGAGTTTCGCGGCAAGCAGGAGCTTTATACCCAGCAGTCTCCGCAGCGGCTGAAGACATTGCGCGAGCATGCGCTGATCGAAAGCGCGGTTTCTTCCAACCGGATCGAAGGCGTGTCGGTTGATCCTTCGCGGGTGCGCGATGTGCTGGTTGCGGCCAAGCCTTTGTTCCGCGACCGCGATGAGGAGGAAGTGCGCGGTTATCGCGATGCGTTGAAGCTCATCCACGAAGGGGCTGCGCGCATGCCTGTGAGCGAGGCGACGATATGCGAACTGCACCGCTTGGCGCGCGGGCAAATCTGGGATGCGGGGAAGTACAAGGAAAAAGACGGCGACATCATCGAGCGCTACCCGGATGGGCGCGAACGGGTGCGTTTCCGCCCGGTGTCTGCGGCAAGTACTCCGACAGCAATGGCGGGGGTCGTTGCCGATTGGCAGCGTTGCCTCGATGATCGCTGGGTGCATCCGCTGATTGCGATGGCGGCGTTCAATCTGGATTTTCTGTGCATTCACCCTTTCCGCGATGGCAACGGGCGTGTGTCGCGGCTGGCGCTTTTGCTTCAGTGTTGTCAATTGGGGTATGAGGTGGGGCGCTACATCAGCCTTGAGCGCTTGATCGAGGAAAACAAGGATCGCTATTACGAGACGCTGGAGCAGAGCTCGCAGGGATGGCACGAGGGCAAGCACGATCCGTGGCCTTACATCAATTACGTGCTGTCCATTCTCAAGATGGCTTACCGCGAGTTTGCCGAGCGGGTGGGCGAGACGAAGGCTCCGCGCGGCTCGAAGACAGATTTGGTGTTGGCGGCGATCAACCGGTTTGCAGGTGAGTTTACGGTGTCGCAGGTAGAGCAGGCTTGTCCCGGTGTAAGCAAAGACATGGTGCGGCGTGTTTTACGTGAGCAACAGAATGCAAACGCCGTCGAATGCCAAGGCCGAGGCCCGGCGGCTCGGTGGAAAAAGAAAGGGTAATTACCCTTTAGCAAGGGTAATAAAGAGGGTAATAAGTTAAGCGGACTGCTATCAACAACAGGGTATCAACAACAGGTATCAACAACAGGGGACAGACCACGGTTTTCGCCTGGGCAGCACCGGCAAAAGGTGGTCTGTGTCCCCTGTTATCATGCGTGTGCTTTCAATCCTGATGGCCTTGCAAGCGGCCTTGCCCTTGCTGGATTTCAGTGTGATTGCCGAGGAAAAGAAACCGGAGTATTTCGCGGCGGTGCAGGCGGGTTTGGACAAGAACTACCAGCCGATGGAGCGGCTGTTCGCCGAGATTATCGAGCGGAGCCTCGCGTCGGCGTGAGCGGCGCGGATTTGGCGCTTTCTTCCAACATGCGGGCAACCGATGCAACCGGGCTACCCGTCTCGATGGCGGTGGAGCTGGCGACGCTCTTGATCAGTGCTTTGCGGAATTTCGCCGGGTCGCGCAGATAGGGGTTCGTCTCGATGAGGGGCTTTTGTTTCATGTGCAAATTGTAACAGTACGAAAATGGGCGCGCGCTCCATTTTTCATAGACCGGCAAGCCAAAGAGCCCAAGGTGTCAGCTTCGCTTCGGTTCTTGTTGAACGGCATTTCATCCTCTCCTGAGCAGCACGTGGAGGTTGGATTGACATAGGAAGCGCGGCCGAAGACGGAAGGCGGAGTGTGAGCGTTAACAGCGCTGTCAGCGCTTCACCGTCGCCTGGCTACTGATCACGCCACTGGCAACAATGAGGGCGATCGCGATCCAGGAGGTGAGCGGCAGTACCTCACCCCACAGCAATATCCCGAACAGACTCGCGAAAATCACGGTGCTGTAGGCGAGGCTGCCGACGACCAGGGTGTTGCCCAGCCGATAGGCGCGCGTCATGGCGAGTTGCGCCAGCGTCGCGGTGCTGCCCAGTCCGAGCAAAATGGGCAGGGTCTCCCAGGTGATGGCGTGGAACTCGTGGACGAGCATCCACAAGCCTGCGCCGATGGTGCAGACCAGCGTGAAATAGAACACCACCCGCCATTCCGGTTCGCCGGCCTGCCCCAGTTGCCTGACGTTGAGATAGGCCACGCCGGCGAGCATGCCGGACCCCAGGCCGAGCAGACGCGGCCAGAAATCCGCGCCGTCGAAACTGGGGTTGAGCAGCAGCACTACTCCCGAGAAGCCGACAATAAGCGCACCGATCAGCCACCACTGGGGTTTTTGTTTCAACACGACGGTGAGCAGCAGCGCCAGGAACAGGGGCGAGGTGTAGTTGAGCGTGATGGCGCTGGCCAGCGGGAGCGCGCCGATGGCGTAGAAAAACATCATCAGCGCGATGAAGCCGGATAGTCCGCGCCAGATGTGCATGCGCCGATGAGGCGTGCTGAGGGAGAGCCCCTGCTGCCGGACGATGGCATAGATCACGACCAGTCCGATCAGGGAGCGGTAGAACACCAATTCCGCGATGGAGAAGTGCCTGGCGCCGAGTTTGACGAACACGCCCATGAGGGCGAACAGAAAGCCGGCGACGACCATCCAACCGGATTTCATGCGAATTCACCACGGAGAGGCACGATCAATCCAAATTACTCACCAGGGCTTCTGCCGGCCTTGCTTAGCGCTTGCCGCCCAGCAGTGAGCCGAGCAGACCGCGGATCACGCGCCGGCCCAGTTCGCTGCCGATGGCGCGGGCCGCGCTTTTGGCCATGGCTTCCACCGGGCTTTCCCGACGGCGTGCCGTTCCGCCGCCGCTGCCGCCGCCGCTGCCGAGGACGCCGCCCAGGGCGTCACCCCAGCCGGAGCCTGCTTCGCTGTCGGCCGCTTTGCCGCTGTCGGCAGTGGCCGCTGCGGCGCGGGTTTTGAGGATTTCGTAGGCCGATTCGCGGTCCACCGCCTGCTCGTAGTGGCCGGCCACCAGGGACTCGGCCATGATCTGCCGACGCTGCTCCGCGCTGATCGGCCCGATGCGGCTATGCGGCGGCACGATCCAGGCGCGCTCCACCACCGTCGGGCTGCCCCTTTCGTCGAGGAAGGACACCAGGGCCTCGCCCACGCCGAGCTCGGTGATGGTGCCGGCCTCGTCCAGTCCGGGATTGTCGCGCATGGTCTCTGCCGCGACGCGCACCGCCTTCTGGTCGCGCGGGGTGAAGGCGCGCAGGGCGTGTTGCACCCGGTTGCCCAGCTGGCCCAGCACCGCGTCCGGGATGTCGTCGGGATTCTGGCTGACGAAATAGACGCCCACCCCCTTGGAGCGGATCAGGCGCACGACCTGTTCCACCTTGTCGCGCAGCACCGCCGGCGCGTCGTTGAACAGCAGGTGGGCCTCGTCGAAGAAGAATACCAGCTTGGGTTTTTCCGCATCGCCCACTTCCGGCAGGCGCTCGTACAGCTCCGACAGCAGCCACAGCAGCAGGGTGGCGTAGAGTTTGGGGGATTGCAGCAGCTTGTCGGCGGCGAGGATGTTGATCATGCCGTGGCCGTTGGCGTCGGTCTGCATCAGGTCGTCGATGTCGAGCGCCGGTTCGCCGAACAGCAGGCTGCCGCCTTGGGCTTCCAGCGCCATCAGGCCACGCTGGATGGCGCCGACGCTGGCGCTGGAGACATTGCCGTACCCGGTGGTGAAGGTCTTGGCGTTGTCCCCGACGTGCTGCAACATGGCGCGCAGGTCTTTCAGGTCGAGCAGCAGCAGGCCGTTGTCGTCGGCGATCTTGAACACCAGCTGCAGCACTCCCTGCTGGGTGTCGTTGAGATTGAGGATACGTCCCAGCAACAGCGGACCCATGTCGGATACGGCGGCGCGCACCGGATGGCCCTGTTCGCCGTAGACGTCCCAGAAAGTGGTGGGGCAGCCGGCAAAATCGAAATCCGTTAGGCCCAACTTGTGCAGCCGTTCTTCCAGCTTGGGGCTGGCGCTGCCGGGCTGGCTGATGCCGGACAGGTCGCCCTTGACGTCGGCCATGAACACCGGAACGCCGATGCGGCTGAAGCTCTCGGCCAGCACTTGCAGGGTGACGGTCTTGCCGGTGCCGGTGGCGCCGGTGACCAGGCCATGGCGATTGGCCAGCGCGGGTAACAGGGCAAGTTCCTGCTTGCCTTTGGCGATCGACAGGGGTGCGGGCATGGGTATCCTGGACTCGTATGGGAAAGACTGGGAGCGGCAATGATGGCGCCATTGTGAAGTTTTGTAAACGCCGGAAATGCCGCGCAATCGCGGAGCCTGGGAAGCGTGTCGGCGGGCGTGCTTGTCTCCTTCGCGCCGGAAAGCAGTTCTCCCGGACTACGACACCGCGATCAGATAGATCAGCAGCAGGTTGATCAACACCGAAACCAGCGCCACGCTCTGCCACAACCGCAGCGGGTCGCGCTCCGCCAGCGACATGCGCGGCGGCGGCAGGAGTGGGCTGGATTCGCCGCGCTCCAATGCCAGCAGCAGTTCTTCCGCAGTCTCAAAGCGGTTCTTGGGGTCGCGCGCCACAGCCTTCAGCACGATGTTTTCCAGCCACTGCGGGATGTCCGGACGGTAGCGCGTGGGCGGGACCGGTTCGCCGAAGCGCGGGTGCTGGAACGGTTCGATTTCGCCGTAGGGGTATTTGCGCGTGAGCAGGTGGTAGAGCGTGACGCCCGCGGCATACAGGTCGGTCTGGGGCGTGGCCGGCTCGCCGCTGAACAGCTCCGGCGCCATGAAGCTGGGCGTGCCGGCGTTGCCTTCTGGTCGCTCGTGCACGGCGCCGGCGTTGAGCGCCACGCCGAGGTCGAGGATGCGCAGCTTGCCGTCCTCGCCCAGGTGCAGGTTGGCCGGTTTGATGTCGCGGTGGATGATGTCGAGGCGGTGCAGCGCGCCCAAGCCCTTGGTGAGGCGGATGCCGATCTGGGCGATGTCGGCGATGGGGAAGTGCTGCCCGCGGTCGAGCTTTTGCTGTAGCGTAGCGCCCTCGTGCCAAGTCATCACGTAGTAGAGAGTGTGGCGCCTGTCGGCGGTGAGCGGGATGACCTGCGGGAAGTAGTGGGCCAGCACGCGCTTGGCCAGCCATTCTTCGGCGAGCAGGCCGGCGCAGCTTTGCGCGTCTTCGGCAAGCAGCGGCTGCAGGGTTTTGAGCACCAGAATCTGGCCGCTCGCCGCATGGCGCACCTGGTACAGCAGCGTGGCGCGCGATTCGTGCAGCAGTTGCAGCACTTCGAAATCGTCGATGCGCTGGCCGGGTTTGAGGCGCGGCGGCAGCGGCAGGCCGTGCCCTTCCGCCACCAGGTCGCGCAGATTCCCTTCGGCAATCCGGTCGACGCGCACCACCAGCGCGGTGACGTTGTCCTGGCTGTTCTGTACCAGCGCCCGCGCCACCAGGTCTTCCGCAGTGCGTTGCGGGCTCTGGTGCAGATTCAGAATCTCATGCATCGTGCGCTGTCCCAGCGGCTCCCACACCCCGTCGCACACCAGCACGAACACGTCGCCGGCCTGAAGTTCGCCTTCCGCGTAGTCCATGGCCAGATGCTGGTCCAGCCCGACTGCGCGCTTCAGCACGTGCTGCATGTCCGGGCGGTCCCACACGTGATCGGTGGTCAGTTGTTCGAGTTGGTCCCCGCGCAGCCGGTAGATGCGGGTGTCGCCCACATGCGCCAGGGTGTAGCGGTTGCCGCGCAACACCAGCAGCGAGAGCGTGCAGGCCATGCCCGCCAGTTCGCGGTGGGAGCTGGCCTGGGCCAGTAGCCAGCGGTTGATCGCGGCCAGTACCTTGTCCAGGGCGTGGGGGATTTCCCAGGTGTCCGGGGTGGCGTAGTAGTCGGCGAGCACGCCGCGCACCGTGGTTTCCGCGGCCTCGCGCCCGCCGGCGGCGCCGCTTACGCCATCGGCCAGCGCCAGCAGCGCGCCCTTGGCCGCCAGCTCGGCACCTTCCGGCGTGGCCGCGCCGCAATAGTCTTCGTTGCGTTCCCTGCGGCCGGTCTGGCTGGACTGGCCGAGAGTGATTTCAAGAGGCATGGTTTTTCCGGGTGCCGGGGGCTGAGTGCTGCGAGATTAGCGCATATTCGCAGAATCCAACACCCAGGCTTGCCTCACACCTTGGCGCCGCTCAGGTGGGCAGCACCCCAGGTGGTGCGCCAGCGGGTTTTGACGCTGGCGAGGCCGACCAGGGCCAGCAGCGCCAGTGCGGCGAAAATCAGGAAGCCCAGCTGGTAGCTGCCGGTGGCCTGCTTCGAATAGCCCAGGCTGGAGGCGAGATAGAATCCGCCCACGCCGCCGGCCATGCCGACCAGGCCGGTCATGACCCCTATTTCCTTGCGGAAGCGCTGCGGCACCAGCTGGAACACCGCGCCGTTGCCCATGCCCAGGCTGAGCATGGCGGCCACGAACACCGTCAGCGCCATCCATGCCTGGGGCAGCCCGAAGCTGACCACGAATATGAACAGAGCGGCCAGGGTGTACATAACCAGCAGCGAGCGGATGCCGCCGATGCGGTCCGCCACGGCGCCGCCGATGGGGCGCACCAGGGAGCCGGCGAACACGCAGGCGGCGGTGAAGTAGCCGGCGGTGACCGGGCTCAGCCCATACTCGTCGTGAAAGTAGATGGTGAGCGAGGAGGCCAGCCCGACGAAGCCGCCGAAAGTCACGCTGTAGAAGAACATGAACCACCAGGCATCCTTGTCCTTCAGCACCTGCATGTATTGGTGCAAGGACTTGGCGGGCGGGCACTCCGGACTGTCCTTGGCGAACACCAGATAGACCACCAGTGCGATGGCCAGCGGAATCATGGCGAGCCCGAACACGTTGTTCCAGCCGTACCAGATCGCCAGCGTCGGCGCGAACAGGGCTGCCAGCACGGTGCCGGAATTGCCTGCGCCGGCGATGCCGAGCGCCGTGCCCTGGTGCTCCGGCGGATACCAGCGCGAAGCCAGCGGCAGCGCCACGGCGAAGGCGGCGCCTGCGAAGCCGAGGAAGATGCCGAGCAGCAATATCTGCTGAAAGCTGTGGATGCCGAGAGTCCATGCCGTGCCCAATGCGGCGAGCACGATGATCTGGCCGATGATCCCCGCCTTTTTGGGTTTCAGGTGGTCCACCAGCACCCCCATGACAAGGCGGAGCAAGGCGCCGGCAAGCACCGGCGTGGCCACCATCAGGCCCTTCTGCGCCGGCGTCAATGCGAGGTCGGCGGCGATCTGCACGCCGAGCGGCCCGAGCATCACCCACACCATGAAGGCAAGGTCGAAATAGAAGAATGCGGCAAACAGCGTAGGCGGATGCCCGGCTTTCCAGAAACTCGACTTCATCGGTTCACCTCGATATCCAGGTAAACCGCGCCGGCTTCGACCTTGACCGGATAAGTCGGCACGCAGCCCTCGTCCGGCGCGATGGCGTGTCCGTCCTTGAAGCAGATGTTCATGCCGTGCAGCGGGCAGGTGACCTTGTCGCCGGAAACGATGCCCTGCGACAGCGGCCCGCCCTTGTGCGGGCAGCGGTCGTTCATGGCGAATATGTCGTCGCCTTCGGTGCGGAATACCGCGATGTTTCCGTCGCCCTGCTTGACCACCCGCGCGCCCAGGCGGGGAATCTCGTCGAGTCTGCAAACTTTCAGCCAGTTGCTCATGCGTCTATCTCCAATATTTCAAATTAGCCCGGACTGTTCACTAACCGGTGCGTGTCAATAAAATCAATGGATTGTAGGTCGGGTTTCAACCCGACATGTCGGGCTAAAGCCCGACCTACGCTTTTTTCCAGGATCAATGTACATTCGGCAACACCCCCACCTGCGGCATGTTCGCCAGCCCGGTTTCGCGGGCGTGTTCCTCGAAGCCGCGGTTGCGCCAGAAGAACGCGCCGGGCATGGTGGTGGGGATCACCAGCACGTAGAACAGCGCGCGCCCGACCAGCGCGGCGGCGACGATCAGTGCGGCCGTGGCGGCCCAGGCCCAGAGGCCGATGCTGTCGTCGAGGCGCGCCGCCCCGAGGGAGACGACCATCACCGCGGCGAAGATGAGGCTGCCGTTGCGCGCCTGATAGGTCTTGCCGAAGGTGGTGCGCTGCGCCAGATGGGCGGCGGCGGCCTCGCCGCTGCCTTCGCGCAGGTAGCGCGCATGGGCGATTAGGCCCAGTCCTTCCAGCGTCAGGCCTATGGCGATGGGCCAGGCCAGCGCCGAGAGCAGCCCGGCGAACGGTTCGCCCTGCGCGTGCAGCACCGTTGCGTAGACCATCCCCACCGACAGCGCGCCCAGTGCCAGCGTGCTGCCGAAGAACGAAGTCAGCACCTGCCAGTGGTTCCAGAACGGCCGCGCCGGAATGCGGTAGATGCGGTGCATGGCGTACAGCGCCAGCGGGCCGGTGGCGACGGCGAACCAGCCGCTGGCCGCCTGCAGTGCACCCGTCAGCCCCTGCGGCAGCCAGCCGAACAGGCCGGGGAATACCGTCAGCAGCGTGTACGCCGCCAAGCCGTTGTAGAACAGCGCAATGCCCGCGACTTCGCGGCTCACCGGCGAATAGCGCAGGTTGTTGAAGGCGCGGTAGAAGCGGTGCGGCTTGCCGAGGTGGGAGGTGGACAGGGCCAGGGCGAACGTCTCCAGCCCGAGCAGGCT
>Ga0315281_10014447_pt1 | contig 10651 bp, 7 predicted proteins | sample YL17G07_0_MG_FD_204540 | JGI IMG/M metagenome (GOLD analysis project Ga0315281, IMG submission 204540) | Sediment microbial communities from Yellowstone Lake, YNP, Wyoming, USA - YL17G07_0 | ecosystem: Environmental > Aquatic > Freshwater > Lake > Sediment | place: USA: Wyoming | collected... | reverse complement strand
GGCGAGGGCTGCGGTCGTCTCGCCGCTCCCGCGCAGGATCACGAGCGGGACGAGCCGCGGCAGCGTCACCAGGATGCGCGCTCCCTCCCGTTCCGGCGAGCGGACGAGCCCGACCGCCCCGGGCGGGAGCCCGGCCGACTCGAGCGCCGGGCGCAGGACGATGTCGACGAGCGCGGTGACCGTCTCGAGCGCGGCGCCGCCGGTGCGGAGCACGGCCGTGTTGAGGCTCTTCAGCAGCTGGCCCGCGACATCGAGCGCCACATTCGGCCGGGCCTCGAAGTTCGCGCCCACGGTGCCGATCGGGATCCGCCGCTCGCTCGCTCGGAGCCCGTTCGGGAGCGTCCAGGCGCCGACCTCGCGTTCGAGGGGCGCCAGCTCCGCCGTCACCTCCACCTGCCGAGCAAGCGCGTCGACCCGGGCGTCGTCCAGCCGTAGCCGGTCGAGCGTCCCCTCGTCGATCCGGCCGGCCGCGGCTTCGCAGTCCACCCGGTTCGCCTCGAGAATCGCGCGCCGCTGCGTCCGGACGAGCGCGGCCGCGGCCCGGAGCGCCTCGACCACCGCGGCATCCGTCAGCTGCGGCGCGGCGCGGCCGGCGGCCAGCGCCTCCCGCTCGACGAGCTCCCGCAAGGTCATCGTGTGGTCGTCCTTCTCCCGGGGATCCTGCGCTCCGCAGGGCCCTGAGCGTATCGCTTGGCGCGCCCGGCCCCGGAAGAACAATCTCCCGCGAAACGACGGCAGCGGCGCGATCCGACTGGTCAGTTCTGACCATCCGCGGCGTCGGCGCGTCCGCGAGGCTCAGAGAGCGATGCCGATGCGCCCACCGCCCGAGCCGTTCCGGATCCGCGCCTGGGAGCCGATCTCCGTGCCCTCGCGGGAGGAGCGGCGCGCGATCCTCGAGCGCACGGGCTACAACGTCTTCTCGATCCGGGCCGAGGATGTCCTGATCGACCTGCTCACCGACTCGGGCACCGGCTCGATGAGCCAGAACCAGTGGGCGGCGCTGATGCGGGGCGACGAGTCGTACGCCGGCTCGCGCTCGTACGACGCGTTTGCGGCCGCCGTCGAGAGCGTGCTCGGCATGCCACACGTCCTTCCCGCGCACCAGGGGCGAGGCGCCGAGCACGTGTTCTTCCGCGCGGCGCTCGAGCCCGGCGCGATCGTCCCGTCGAACGCCTTCTTCGACACGACGCGCGCGCACGCCGAGCTCGCGGGGGCGCGGGCGCTCGACCTGGCCTGCCCCGAGGCCGACGACACGCGCAGCCCGTACCCGTTCAAGGGCAACATCGACCTCGACCGGCTCGAGGCGCTGCTCGACGGCCCCGACGCCGCGCGCGTCCCGTTCGTCCTCGTCACGATCACGAACAACACCGGCGGCGGCCAGCCCGTCTCGCTCGAGAACCTGACGGAGACGGCGGTGCTGGCACGCAGCCACGGCAAGGGGCTCGTCCTCGACATCGCGCGCTACGCCGAGAACGCGTGGTTCATCCAGCAGCACGAGCCGGGCCAGGGCGAGCGGCCGGTCGCCGAGATCGTCCGTTCAGAGCTCGCGCTCGCCGACGTCGCCCTGATGAGCGCCAAGAAGGACGCGTCGGTCAACATCGGCGGCTTCGTCGCCTGCCGCGACCCGGAGCTGCACGAGCGGCTGAAGACGCAGCTGATCATCTTCGAGGGCTTCCCGACCTACGGCGGGCTCGCCGGGCGCGACCTCGAGGCGATCGCCGTCGGCCTCTACGAGAGCGTCGACGAGGAGCTGCTCGCCCACCGCACGGGCCAGGTCGCCGAGCTCGCCCGCTGCCTCGAGGAGGAGGCGGGCGTGCCCGTGGTTCAGCCGCCCGGCGGGCACGCGGTGTACGTGGACTGCGCCGGGCTCTTCCCCCGGGTGGCACCCGCACGGTTCCCGGCGCAGGCGTTCGTGTGCGCGCTCTACGAGGCGGGGGGCGTCCGCTGCGTCGAGGTCGGCTCGAACATGGCCGGTCGCGACCCGGAGACGGGCGAGAACCGCCACCCGCAGCTCGAGCTCGCGCGCCTGGCGATCCCGCGCCGGACGTACACAGCGAGCCAGCTCGACCTCGTCGTCGAGGCGGCCGCCGACGTCGCGGCGCGGCGAGACGAGATCCACGGCCTCGAGATGACCTGGGAGCCGGCCGACTCGCCGGCCCTCCGCCATTTCACCGCACGCTTCGCGCCGGTGCCCGTCTCGGCCCGCGCCTCACGGTAGAGCCGCACAACGGAGAGGGGCGCCTGCGCGCCCCCCTCCCGCGGCCGTCGGATGCGCCTGCGGCTACGACTCGATCTGGAGCACCGGCTTGTGCGTCGGGATCGAGACCCGGCCGCCGGTGGACTTCTTCGCAGTCTTGGCCTTCGCGCCGGGCTTGGCCTTGAGCACGAGCGGCGCCTCCCACCCGGGTGTCGGGTCGATCACGAAAGCCGGGGCCGGAGCTGCGAGGGCGGCTGCTGCGGTTGCGGTGATGAGGATGATGGTGAGTCGTTTCATTGGTTCGTCTCCTAGTTAGTCCGTGTCACACAGGACGGAGACGAGCCGGGCTTTCTTCCCTCTAGCCGACGAGCGCGTCGAGCGCGGCGTCCACATCGGCCTCGCCGTTGTAGACGTGGAACGAGGCCCGCAGGGAACCGGCGCGCGTCGCCGCCATGATCCCCGCGGCGGCGAGCCGCTCGGTCGCGCCCGGCACCTCCGCCGAGACGATCGCCGAGTCGCCGGGCGGCAGGCCGAGCCCCGCGCGGAAGCGGTTCGCAAGCGCGACGTCGTGCGCGTGGATCGCGTCGATCCCGATCTCGGCCAGGACGCGCAGGCACTGCTCGGCGGCGATCCAGGAAAACCACGCGGGCGACGTGTCGAGCCGCCTCGCGCCGGGGGCGAGCCGCAGCGGCGCGCCGTAGTAGGAATCGTGCGGGTCCTCGCCTGCCCACCAGTTGGCGTGCAGCGCCGGCACGCGGTCGAGCAGAGCCTCCGAGAGGGAGAGATACGCCGTCCCGCGCGGCGAGAGCAGCCACTTGTAGCCCGAGACCACGACCGCGTCGAAGAGCGATGCGTCGAGCGGCAGCCAGCCGGCCCCCTGCGTCGCGTCTACGACCGACAGGGCGCCGTGCGCCGCCGCAGCGGCGCCGATCGCCTCGAGCTCGGCCACCTCGCCGCCTGAGGACTGCACCGCGCTGAACGCGACGACGTCCGTCCCGCTGTCGATCGCCTCGGCCAGCCCGGCCGCGGGCACCGTCCGCAGCTCGCAGCCGCGGACGAGGAACGGCCACAGGAGGGACGTGAACTCGCGCTCGGGCGCGAGCACGCGCGCGCGCTCGGGCACGGAGGCCGCGACGAGGCCGACGAGCTCGGCCGCCGAGGCTCCCGTCGCCACGCGCCCGGGCGGCACGCCCACGATCCCGGCGAAGAGGTCGCGCGCCCGCCAGGTGGACTCGCCCCACGATTCCCAGCTCGTCCGGCCGGTCCGCCAGTCGGCGAGCGCCGCCTGCATCGCCTCCCACGCGGGCTCCGGCGGCAGGCCGTAGCTCGCCGTGTTCAGGTACGGCCGCTCGGACTGCCACAGCTCCGGCCGGAAACTCAGGAGCCCGCCCAGAGCTCGAGCGCGTCCACGACCGCCTTCAGCCGCCGGCCGTCGTCGGTCAGCCGGTACTCGGCGCGGGGCGGCCGCGCGTCCACGACGACACGCTCGACGATCCCCGCCGCCGCCAGCTCGGAGAGCCGCGCGGCGAGCGTGCGTGGCGGGATCGCCCCCACCGCCTGCTTGAACTCGTTGAAGCGCGTGCAGCCTCCGTACGAGGCGTAGAGGATCGAGACCGTCCAGCGGCGCTCGAGCACCTCCGCCGCGCGGCGGACGCCCTCGGGCACCTGCTCGCGGCTAGGACAACGCCACGTCACGGGAACGCTCCAGCGCCAGCTCGAACACCTCGTCGAGCGACATCACGGGGTGGAACTCCAGCCCGGCGCGCACGTTCTCGGGCACGTCGTCGAGATCGGCCCGGTTGCGCTCCGGGATGATGATGTCGGTGAGCCCGGCCGCATGGGCCGCGAGCACCTTCTGCTTGAGGCCGCCGATCGGGAGCACGCGCCCCTGCAGCGTCAGCTCGCCCGTCATCCCGACCGTGTGCTTGACCGGCCGCCCCGTGAGCAGCGAGGCGAGCGCCGTCGCCAGGGTGATACCCGCGCTCGGACCGTCCTTCGGCGTCGCGCCGGCCGGCACGTGCACGTGGAATGTCTTCTCGTCGAAGGCGCTGTCGTCGATGCCGAGGTCGCGCGCGTGGGCGCGCACGTACGAGAGCGCGATCTGCGCCGACTCCTTCATCACGTCGCCGAGCTGGCCGGTGAGGACGAGCTTCTCGCCGCCCTTCATCACCGTCGCCTCGATGAACAGCACCTCGCCGCCGAAGACGGAGACGGAGAGCCCGGTGGCGACGCCCGGCACCGCGGTCCGCTCGGCCACCTCGCGGAAGAACTTCTGCCGGCCGAGCGCCTCGCGCACCTCGGCGACGCCGAGCTCGACCGGCGGCGACACCTTGGCCGAGGCGATCTGCGTCGCCGTCTTGCGCAGCACCGTCCCCAGCTCGCGCTCGAGCTGGCGGACGCCGGCCTCGCGCGTGTAGTCGGCGATCACCGTCGCGAGCGCGTCGGGGGCGAGCGCGACCTCCTCCTCGGCGAGCCCGTTGCGCTTCACCTGGCGCGGCCAGAGGTAGCCCGTGGCGATCGCGACCTTCTCGTCGGTCGTGTAGCCGTCGAAGCGGATCACCTCCATCCGGTCGAGCAGCGGCCCGGGGATCGTCTCGGTGACGTTGCCGGTCGTGATGAAGAAGACCTCGGAGAGGTCGAGCTCGACGTCGAGGTAGTGGTCGCGGAACGAGTTGTTCTGCGCCGGGTCGAGCACCTCGAGCAGCGCCGAGGAGGGATCGCCGCGCCAGTCGGCGCCGACCTTGTCCACCTCGTCGAGCATGATCACCGGGTTCATCGTCCCGGCGTCGCGCAGCGCGCGCACGAGCCGACCCGGCAGCGCGCCGATGTACGTGCGCCGGTGGCCGCGGATCTCCGCCTCGTCGCGGACGCCGCCGAGCGAGAAGCGGACGAACTCGCGCCCGAGGGCGCGCGCGACCGACTCGCCGATCGAGGTCTTGCCCGTGCCGGGCGGCCCGATCAGCGTCAGGATCGTGCCGGACTTCCGGTCCGGCTCGATGCCGCGCTCGGTGCGCAGCTTCTCGACCGCGATGTGCTCGACGATCCGCTCCTTGACGTCCTCGAGCCCGGCGTGGTCGGTGTCGAGCACCTCGCGCGTGTACTGCGGGTCGAGCCGCTCCTCGGAGCGCTGCGCCCACGGCACCGCGAGCATCCAGTCGAGGTAGTTGCGGATGACGGATGCCTCGGGGGAGGTGTCGCCCATGCGCTCGAGCCGCTGCAGCTCCCGGTCGGCCTGCTCGCGCGCCTTCTGGGGCATCCCCGCCGCGTCGATCTTCGCGCGGTACTCCTCGACGACGGAGCCCTCGTCCTCGCCCAGCTCCTTGCGGATCGACTCGAGCTGCTTGCGCAGGATGTACTCACGCTGCTGCTTGCCTGCCGCCGACTCGACGTCCTCGCGGATCCGCTTGCGCACCTGCATCTCCGCCAGCCGGTCGCGCTGGAGCCGGAGCGCCAGCTCGAGCCGCTCGGTCACGTCGAGGGTCTCCAGCAGCTCGACCTTCTGCGTGAAGGTGAGATCCGGCGCGTAGCCGGAGGTGTCGGCGAGCACGCCCGGCTCGCTGATCGAGCGGACGAAGGACGAGATGCGACCGTCGTCCCCGCGCAGCTCGAGGATCTCCTCGACGACGGCACGGTACTCCTGCTCGAGCTCGCGGATCCGCGGGCCCGCCGGCGTCTCGTCCTCGCGCTCCTCGACCTCGACGCGCAACTGGCCGCGCGCGTCGCTCTCGGCGGCGCCGCAGACGCCGCGGTGCAGGCCGGCGAGGGCCACGGCCATGCCGCCCCCCGGCAGCCGCACCTTGTCCGTCACCTCGGCGACGGTCCCGACCGTCGCGTACGCGCTCTCGTGCTTGGGCACGAGCACGACGCGGTCCTCGTTGCCGACCTCGATCGTCAGCGTGACGTTCATGTTCGGGAAGACGACGATGTCTTCGAGCGGGATGAGCAGCAGCTTCGGCACGGTTCGCGACTCCTTGGACTGGTTCTCTTTCGACCAGTAACTACAAGAAGTGTAGCGGTATTCCCGCGCGCCTTGAAGAGCCGTGCAGGCTCGGTCATGATCCGCGGATGCGCTCGCTCGTCGCCCTCGTCGTCGCAGCCTCGCTCGCGGCCTTCGCCGCCGGAGCCGCCGCGCGCCCCGACGCGGGGTCGGGCTCGCGTGCCGACACGCTCAAGCGCGGCGCCGCGTTCGAGGGCAAGCGGATCTCGCTGAAGGCGCTCAAGCGCCCGGTCTCGAAGGCGCCGCGGGAGTTCGAGGAGGCCAACCCCAAGCTGAGCGTCAGCCGCAAGGCGACGTTCCGGAAGCTCGGCAACGCTAAGCCGATCACCGCCCTCGGCGACTTCGGCAGGCTCGACTCGAAGGGCCGCAGCGACCCGCGCAAGGGCAAGGCGCTGCCGAAGCTGCGGAAGCCTCAGGGTCGGTCGTCGTCGAACGACCTCGTCCTCTTCCGCAACCAGCCCATCTCCGACTCCGGCGTCGGCAGCTCGACGGGTGAGCCGTCGGCCGGCAACGACCGCAACGCGATCCTCTTCACCGGCAACTGGTACACGGCGTACTCGTCCAACAACGGCATCGACTTCCAGTTCGTCGATCCGACGGCGCTCGCCTCGCCGGGCACGGACTTCTGCTGCGACCAGGTCGTCAACGCCTCCGACAAGGACGGCCACGAGCTGATCGCCTGGCTGCTCCAGTACGCGGTGAGCGACACGAACACGATTCGCATCGCCACCTACCAGGGCCGCCAGGACCTGCTCACGTCGCTCTCGAGCCTGACGCCCTGCGTCTACGACTTCGACACGAGCCGCCTGCACCTGCCGAGCGACCGGCGGCTCGACTACAACGCGATGGAGACGACGGACGGGTGGCTCTACATCAGCTCGAACGTCTACTCGATCTCGAAGAACTCGGACGGGCACGCGACCGCCCACGGCTCCATCTTCTGGCGGCTGAAGCTCGCCGACCTGACCGACGGCAACTGCTCGCTCGGGTACGGCTTCGACTACCTGGCCGACGAGGACAACCAGAGCCTGCGGTTCGTCACCGGCGCCGGGTCGACGATGTACTGGGCCTCCCACGAGGACACGGGCTCGACGATCCGCGTCTACCACATCGCAGACAGCGAGCTGACGCTGCACTCGACGGTGAAGACCCTCAGCGACTGGAGCTCGAGCAGCTACACCTGCAAGGTCAGCGACACCGCCAAGCACGACCCGTGCGCCGACAACGACTCGCGCATCGTCGCCGGCTGGAAGGGCGACGGCGAGATCGGATTCCTCTGGAGCGCCGGCAAGGGCGGCGACTTCGACTGGCCCTACGTTCGCGGCGCGCGCTTCAAGACGTCGGATCTCTCGCTGGCCGGGGAGATCGCGCTCTACAACGACGACTTCGCGATCCAGAACCCGTCGGCCGGCGTGAACGCGGACGGCGACGTCGGCGTCATCTTCTACCGGATGGGCGGCAGCTACCACCCGAGCCCCCGGGCGTTCATCGTCGACTCGGTGACGCCGAGCTGGTCCGGCGTCAATACGACCGGGATCAAGACGGGGAAGTACTCGCCGGACGAGGACCGCTGGGGGGACTACGGCAGCGTGTCGGCCTACGACGGCTGCTCGAAGACGTTCCTCGCCACCGCCTACACGATGGAGTACGGCGAGGATCACTCGAACGACACTCAGCCGCGCGTCGTCTGGTTCGGGCGCGAGAAGAACGGCTGCCCCGACCTCCAGGTCGAGAGCTTCGCCTGGACGTACCGCTCCGACAGCAACCAGCTCATCCTCGCCGACGCGACGCGCAACACCGGTGGAGCCGACGCGGCGGCGACGAAGACGCGGTTCTACGTCTCCCGCGACACCGACCTCTCCTCCGGCGATACCCGGATCGACGCGACGCATGACGTGCCTGCGCTCGCGGCCTCGGAGTCGAACGCCGCGCTGCTGGTCAGCTCGCTGCCCGAGGGTCTCACCGCGGGCACGTACTACATCCTCGCCTGCGCCGACGACACGGAGGTCGTGGACGACGAGGTGAGCGAGTCGAACAACTGCAACGCCTACGACAAGACGGTGACGATCTCGATCTCGATCGCGAAGCCGTCGAAGCTCAAGGACTTCGCCATCGGCAGCCTCCGCGCCGAGCCCGGCGGGCCGACGATCTGCCCCGGCTGCCCGCTCCACGTCAAGGACGACATCCGCATCACCGCCGACGACGCGGTGCCGGCCGTCGTCCGCTACTACCTGAACGCGACGCGCTTCCTCGACAGCACGAAGATCGAGCTCGGGATTCGCGAGATCCCGGGCGGCTGGGGCAAGCTGCCGAACCCGCCGAGGCCGACGCCGATCCCCGTCTGGTCGAACGTCGCCGACACGGTCCTGACGATCCCCAAGACGGTCAAGCCCGGCCTCTACTACGTGATCGCCTGCGTCGAGCCGAAGACGACGCTCGTCGAGAAGGACGCGACGAACAACTGCCGCGCGACGACGCTGGCGTTCCGGATCGTCCCCGGCCGCTAGCCGAGTTAAGCCGGGACAAACTCACTTGCGCCCCGTATGATCGGCCCGTGCCCAGGGCCGCGCCGCTGGCAACCCGGAGCGAGACCCCCAGGGTGGGGGCCCGTGTCCGCTCGCTCCGCCGGGAGCGCGGCCTGACGATCGAGCAGATCGCCTCGGCGACCGGCCTCACCAAGGGATTCATCAGCCAGCTCGAGCGCGACCGCACCTCACCCTCGCTCTCCTCGATCGCCCGCATCTGCGACGCGCTCGGCGTGCGGCTCTCTCACATCTTCGAGCGCGAGCCGGCGCCCGCGCTCGTCCGCAAGGGCGAGCGGCCGCAGGTCGACACGTACTTCCCGACGAGCAACTTCCTGCTCTCGTCGCGCGAGGAGCGGCGCTTCCAGGCGATCGAGTCCGAGGTCGGCCCGGGCGCCGGCGCAGGCGACGACCTGTACTCGCTCCCCGGGGAGGTGGAGTTCGTCCACGTGCTCGAGGGCACGCTCGAGCTGCGCGTCGGCGAGGAGACGCACGTGCTCGAGGCGGGCGACTCGATCACCTACGAGCTGTCGAAGCCGCACACGTGGCGGAACGCGTCGGACTCGAAGCCGATGCGCGTGCTCTGGGTCGCAGTCCCGAACCCCTACTAGCGCCTGGTCGCGCCGCCGCTAACAAACCGGCAGCGGCACGCGTCTCAAGATAAGCCCAAGTAAACCTACGTTTGCCCGTCGCAGGCGAGACGGGAGAGAGGTGGGCGGACGCTGTGCTGCCGCTCGTTGTTGTCCTACCAAACTCAAGTTTGCTTGTGGCGCATTCTCGCCTCGCCCGCTCAGGGCGCACGCGCAGGCGTCTCGAACCTGCCGTGGCTCCGGGCCTGCAGACGCATCCTCAACTGTCCGTGCGCCCTGAGCGGACGAGGCGAGTCACGGTCACATTCCCGAAAGGAGTCACATGAAGAGAAGGCTCACGCTCCCGGTCGCTATGGCGACCGTCGGAGCCTGCCTGCTCGTCGCCGCAGCACTGGCCGGCGGTTCAGCCAGGGCGGCCCAGTCCGGCAAGGCACAGTTCGAGGCAAAGGGCGGCACGCTCCGCGTCGACTCGAGAAGCGACTTCGACTACATCGATCCGGGCCTCGCCTACTTCAGCCACTCGTGGCAGATGGGCAGTGCCGTCGGCCTCCGGCTGCTCGGCTATCCGGACGTGGACGGCGTCGAGGGCACGCGGCTCGTGCCGCAGGCCGCCGACGGCCTGCCGACGGTCTCCGCCGACGGCAAGATCTACACCTTCAAGGTCAAGAGCGGGTTCAAGTTCAGCGACGGCTCGCCGGTGACGGCGGCCAACTTCGCTGCGGCGATCAACCGCGGTCTCGACCCGAAGATGCAGTCGCCGGCCTCGTCGTTCGTCGAGGACATCGCCGGTGCGAAGGCCGTGCTCGCCGGCAAGGCGGCAACGGCCTCCGGCGTCAAGGCCTCCGGCAACACGCTGACGGTGACGCTGGCGACGGTGGCGCCGGACTTCCTCGCCCGGCTGACGATGAACTTCTTCTCGGCCATTCCGGTCAACCTGCCTCACATCGCCGAGGGCGTGCAGGCCCCGATGGTGTCGGCGGGCCCGTACTACGTGAAGGAGTGGATCCAGAAGCGGACCGCGACGATGCTGCGGAACCCGTACTGGAACAACAAGCAGGAGCCCTGGAAGAGCCTGAACCGCCCGGCCAACGTCGACGCGATCGTCTACACGTTCGGCAACTCGCTCGACGCGACCAAGCTCCGGATCGACACGAACGAGGTCGACCTCGGCAATATCCCGCCGGCGGCGGTGGCGGAGGTCGTGCAGAAGTACGGGCTCAACAAGGACCGGTTCTTCCTGCGGAAGAACCTCGTCTACTGGTTCTTCAACCTGAATACGGAGCAGCCGCTCTTCAAGGACAACGCGAAGCTCCGCCAGGCGGTCAACTGGGCGATCGACCGGCCC
>Ga0315281_10014446_pt1 | contig 10651 bp, 7 predicted proteins | sample YL17G07_0_MG_FD_204540 | JGI IMG/M metagenome (GOLD analysis project Ga0315281, IMG submission 204540) | Sediment microbial communities from Yellowstone Lake, YNP, Wyoming, USA - YL17G07_0 | ecosystem: Environmental > Aquatic > Freshwater > Lake > Sediment | place: USA: Wyoming | collected... | reverse complement strand
TCTGAGGATGGGTTAAGGAATACCACACTTTTGGTCATTAGTAAATGAATTTTGAAAGAGTAGGAATAGATGAAGCAAGTTTGATAAGAAAAATGTCAAGAATAAGGTTTTTCGACAGTCTCTCCTGTATTCTTCGCTTCCATAAAAATTGCAAAGGGTGTATATTACAATTCATACCCTACAATTAGTAACTCCGATCCTGAAAGGCAAAATCTTCAAATGAAATACAAACCCAAAGTCGATTTAGGGTTCTAACATGGCGCTCCAAAGTATTCCCGTTGAGCTTTCACGAGGGGATAAGGGAGGTCATCCATAAAAAAGTTGGCCCCGCGTGGAGGAACACATCATGACCGATGATTGCTATTGGAATCACGGAACTCCAAAGAAGAATTGTTATCTTTGTATGGATGGAGAAAACACGGTTTGCCCCAGGTGTTGTGTAGAATGCTGTCCCACGGAGACGCCTGATTGGTTCGCAAGATGCGCTGCTGCCGGACACCCACCCTGGCCTTCGGTAACCTATACTGTACCGAGGAAACTCGTCTGTCTTGAATCCTCCTGGGATGACCGGGTCTTCAAAAACCTTTCTGTTAAGGGATTCTTTGACTCTTTGAAGCCCTTAATCCGTCCTCCCCTGCAGATCGATCACCGATTCATTGAATCCTCTAGACATCTCGCCTATTATTTGCGTCGTCCTGACGGCGTCTTATGGGTGGATCCCAGTGCCTGGGATGTTCCCATTTTTTACCTCGCGTTCCATGGATCACCCGGCAGTGTCCAATCGGTTCTTGAACGGATCGGCCCGGATGATTTGTGCGAAGCCTTTACCGGGTATGGAGCATACCCCAATCTTATTTATTTTGGATCCTGCAGTGTCCTTGAGGGGGCCAAGGGTAAAAAGTTCGCAAGGGACCTTCTACATGCATCGGGATCGAGGGCGGTGATCGGCTACAAGAAGGATATCAATTGGATGGACAGCCTGGCAGTGGACCTCCTCTTTTTGTACCGTTTTTATACGAGCCTACACACTTGGAACAAATTGGCTGAGACCTTTGAATCAGTTCAAAGGGACTTTAAACCTGCGCGAAAAATGGGCCACATTCTTGTTGAAGCCCCGTCGGAATAAGCGTATAGCGGGGTGTTCGTGCAGGGCGTGCCTGAAGTTATTAAATATAAAATGAGGGCGCTAGCAGTTGGAATCAAATTGGGACGTCAATAAATTCGAATCGGGACCACAGGGTCAGGCTAAGAAATTGAGATTCGTCGTCCTCTATAAAAAGTTGGTCCAATTATTAAATTGTTGAGTCCTTAGGTCATTGGGTTATTGGGTTTCAAAGCTGAATCCTCAAAGAAAGACCTTAACACTTGACTGAATTTTTTAGTCAACTTTTAGAGACAAATATACTTAATTGCCGATGCCAGGCACCAATCGTGATGGAGAGGGATTACATTCGTAATGAGATTCTAAGGTAAAAGTGTCCTCTAAACCAGAGCGATTTTATAACTTGCTGTTTTTACAAAAGTTAAAATTTTTTCGTTTTTTTCTTGACAGGAGCAAGATAGGATGTCCTCTTAATAATTCATCATTTTCTTTTCGCGCCGGATATGCCGGTCGTCTACAGCGGTTAGGTAAGCACCTACCTTCCTCCGGTTAATAGACGCGATTGCCAAACCCTTCTTCCGTTGCCGAGTTGTCGTAGATCTCCTCAATGATAAATATATATGCGGGACGATTCACCCAATTCTCAACATGAGGCTGATGATATACATCATGCTGCGCGTTGATTAAACGATGATACACACTTCCCTCTTCATGGATCTCCGCTCTGCCCCGTATTTCATAGCTGATCTCAGGCGGTTGGTAAAACAGCAACGTTACCATCGGATTGGTCTGTAAGTTTCCCCATGTATGCCCGAGCGCCAATTCCAAAGAGCCAAAGCGTGTGAAGTCGATACGCTCTTTACAACCCTTCCCATAAATCAGGCGCATCAGCAACTTCAGTCCCTCCCTTAAATATCCATCCCGCCATCGCCGTTGAATGTGCTCCATATAAGCATCCAAAGTCTCCTGCAAGTATTCAGGTTTAGGAATATACCCTACTCCTTTGATGGACGCGTTGAGCCCCTCTGGGCCGTTTGAAACAACTGCCGGGTTGTGTCGTGTAAAGCCAAGGAAGATTTCATGACTCGGTACATCCTCTTCCATCGCCTGGCGCCGGATCAACTCCCCACGGCCATGGTACGCCCAATGAATGAACGATTCAGGTATCATTGAACCCTCCATCTCTACTCCTTGCTTGTCAGAATAAAGACAAGCCTATACACACGGTGCGAGTCTAACATTATATTTTGTACACCTCAAATCTTTGATAAAAATCTAATTCCAAAATATCGACCATTTCAAGTTTTACCACTATACTATAACTATAGGAGTTTTTGAAGTAATTTCAGTTTTGCAATCTTAACAGATATTGAAGATAAGTACGTATTATCCTCAAAAAACATAAATCGATATCCATTTGTTAAAGAGCTAAGTGGGGGCAGAAATGGTTTTGCCTTTTTTGTTTTCACATTTCCACCTATAATCATCAACTCTCAGATTACCTTGCTATTGAAGGATAGTAGATACTATCGCCACAGCCTAAGAGGTTCCGATTGCCAAATTTAGCTTAATGTGTAGCGCCGTAATTTAGGCAACCACCCTTCCATTCCCATTGACACTCTTTTCCCGATTTAATCCACTACAATCGAAACTGAGGCCCTCGCTTGGCAAGGGTTATTCGAAAGGATGCTTGAGCAAAGGCGGTTCAACATGATCGGTAAGCATGGGATGAAAGTTAATGATTCCCCTTAAAGTTTTTCCGTTTGGCAAAGACAAAATTTCATCAAGTATTGCCTTCTCTCCTTCTTTCTCTACCTTGACTGCCCTGATCAGCCTGATGGAATAAAAAAAGAGGGGGAGTTTGAATAATTTCCCCATTCTTTACGTCTAACTAACATAAAGAGACTACAGTAAAAATGTTTCATGGGGTATTCTTTTTCCAGAGGAAAAATCTAAAATGTGGTTAAATAGTTAAAGGAGGTGAAATGAATGAAAAAGATTGCTTTGATGATTTTATTGTTGGTTTTGGCTTCGGGGTTGGTAGGGTGCCCCTGGTGGCATCACCACGGCCATCACTCTGGCTCCCATCACCACTATGGTTCAAGATGAGGGGGCTATTAAATTCTCAACTATCTTTTTCCAACTTTAATAAACCTAATGCAGGGCCAGAGATGACCCTGCTTTTTTGTTTTTGAAGGTTTCTATCAATAATCGTTAAGTTATAAAACTATACGATACTGAAGACTTGTGTTATGTGCAATTCCTTTACCCAAACCTTTTACCATTCGGGTCAAAGATAAGATAATCCCACTCGCACCTGGGGTGGTTGTAACGGCCTTTAACTCTTTTCGGTCAACGTCTCCAAAATTCCCCTGAGGTAGCCGATGCTTCGGCTGGCAACCGTTTGAGGGTCAGGACTGAAATCGAAAACCTCTACAGAAATATAACCTTTATAACTATTCTTGATTAGCATTTTCAAAATTGGCACGAAATCCGTATCTCCAAAACCCGGACCCTTTCCATTGGCATCGTTGACATGGACATGACGGAGATATCCAGACTCCAAGGCCCGGAGAAGGGCTTCAGGGATTGACTTCTCCTGGGCCGATGCACTTCGACAGTCGAAGACCATTTTGAAATTGGGGTGCCTCACCTCTCTCACCAGTTGGGTGGCTTCTGACACGGTATTGATGAAGTTGGTCCATAGGTGGGAAAGAGGTTCGACACAGTAGAGCACATTTCTTTCACGGGCTGTCTTAAGACATACCTTGAAGGTTTCCTTGGCAAAATTCCATGACTCTTGAAAATCCCATCCTTCCTGAACGGTCCTCTGGTGAGGAGACCCGTGAACCAGGATCCTTCCTCCGATGTCAGCACAGAAGTGGATGAGGGCCTCGATATACTCCTGGGTCTGTATGCGGATGATCTCATCAGGATGGTTGATGTAGAGCCCTTCCGGTTTTACCAGCAGCCAATGGAGGCCAACAATCTCGATCCCGTTCTCCTCTGCAGCTCGCCGGATGGCTTTTCGTCTCTTCGGTGAAATTTCGGTGACGGAGTCTGCCAGGGTGTAGGGAGCAATCTCCACTCCATCATAGCCCAATTGAGCCGTATACTGAAAGACTTTTTCGATGGGCCATCCCTGGAAAAGCTCATTGCAAATCGAAATCTTTATCGAATTCTTTTTTTTCATTTTCTCTTTTCCCTCTTTTCTGCCTTTTTTTCTTGGGCGGTTGTGTCTTTTTAACAAGCCCCTGGAGAATGGAGGCCATTTCTCTCCCGAAGTGATCGTAAGCAGATTTAAATTCGAAAAGGGTCTTTTGAACCGGTCCGAATTGAGCCCAATCTTCAGGCAAAAGGCCTCTTAAACCAAAATCTCCAGAAATCCCAACTTCTTGGAAAATTATTTTCAATTCTGGATTGATCTCATAAGCCTTTCGAAAATCTTCCATCTGATTCAGCGGAATAAGAACATCAGGAGGAAAGGGGGTAGAAATGGATTCTTCATAATCTTTTAGAGCGAATTGGGGCTCTTCAGCCATTCTTCTCACATTTTCCTGATGGTCTGGAAATTCAGTATGGACGAGGTTTCGAGAAGAGAGCGTCCAATAGGTATCCAAAGGCTTCCGTTTGGAGGCGGGGAGGTAGTGGATGCGATCCATGATGAGTTGGGCTTGGTCGCGGGTGAGACCATTTTTTTTCATCAGGTAATCTATCCATTTCCCACGATTCTTCTCGGAAAAGAAGATTTCCCACATCCTTCTTGCCACAAGGGTTCCTGATTTTCCAATGGCCTCCTCCAAATTCTGAAGGGTTTCTTTTGAAGCGACTTCCTTTAAAACCTCATCGATGGGTTCATTGATTGTTTTTTGTCCGTGAGTATATCGCGTAGTAGCTGCGACTTTGTCTTCATAGGTTTTTACCTGAGATACCTTATCTTTTGTTCCGTTCGATTCGGAGAGACGTGTGATTTTTTCTATCGCCTTTTCTTCGCCTATCTTTTTTCTTAAATCCTGAAATAGTTCCACCAGCTTCACTTCCCTCAAATGACTTTCCAAGCGTCCACCCATGTTGGTCATATAAATCTGGGTAGGCCGGATTCCTTTATTGACCGATCCTGTCATCCCCTCCATCTCTTCAAGGAGGAGGGTGGCTTCCTGGCTGACGCTGTAATCAAGAGTGATGTTCGCCCCAAACCCGTAGGGAATGATCGTCCTGGTGATGGTTCTCGCTACAGGGGAGGTGGCAGCAACCTTGATCACCATATTGGGTCTTCCTCTCTCCCCATGGGTCCGGTAACCTGCCAATAGATATCGATCGTAGAGAGTGAGATTTTCTGAAGCAAGTGAGAATGCCAAAAAAACCTCCTGGATGCTTTCTTCAAATAGATGAGCGATGTTTGGATTGAGTTGGAAACTGACGACCCCACCCCCAGAGGTTTCCCTTAAATTGAAGAAGATAGGTCGAAAGACATAAAGGTTGTCCCAGAGGGCCAGAAGCGTTGCAAAGAGAGTCATTTCTTCTGCATCGCGAGAGGGATTAACAGACCACTTTTTAAAGTCCGGATGATGTTTTACCTCCTCTTTAAACGTCTCGGTAAGGCTTGGCTCATCCTGATATGCCCTTGCAGCCAGGACAGGATTGGTTGACACCTGTTCAAAACCCAGGTGCCTGAGCCACCTCAAACCAAGCGCATAATCATTACCAAATTTACACTTTCCCTCCTTCACCATATGGTAGTAGATATTCCCTTTGATTTCTGTCTCAGCTTTTTTCAAAAAGGAGAGAAGGAAATTCTTTTCAAAGTTCAATTCGCCTTCGATGGATAAGGCTGTTTGGGCCACCATGCTATTGCCTTTTTGGACCCTCTTCATCCTATCAAGCCATTTTTGCACGACCGCTCGGGCGATTGAAAATTCGCCCTCTCTTCGTTCAAGATTTTCCCATTCTTCCAGGACAGAGAGGATATGTTTTAGACTTTCTGCCTTTTCTTCCTCTTGAAGCCATTGACTCTCAAGACCATAAAAATTAAGGGCCATCTCCAATAAGGTTTCATAGGCATATTGCCTGAGATGAACTTTTTTCTTGAATAGACCTCCCGTCTCATCGGGGAAAGGTTTGGAAGAAGCAAACAGGATATTGAGTTGTTTGATCAAGCCAGAGACTGTTTTGGATAGGATTCCATTTATTTCGGGAAAGAGGAGATGGTCTGCAGCCAGGTGGGTTTGTCCCCACTGAGTCAGTCGGAAGATATGAATGATATGGTCGTTAGAAACTGGCGGCCTTACCTCGGGTGAAAGTCTCTCGGGAAAACTCGAGTTAACGATTTGATCAATGGTCTCTTGAGTCATGATCGACATTTTTATTCTCTCTTTTTAACTCCAAGAGAGCTTAAATGGTTTTCAATATGTTTCTCAATAAGGGACCAATACTCTTCTTCATATTGCGTCAGGGTGTGATAGAGCCGGTCTCTAAAAAGGTTTTTTCCATCCCTGTCCTTTGCATTGAGTAGATATCCGTATGTGATGTGGAGGAGTTGCCTGGAATCCTCTTGATCGAGAAGGCTGGAGAGCTCCTGATCGTTAAGTTCTTGAAGATTCGGAATTCGGGTGAGATCGGTTGTCACATGATAAAGTCTGGATGCTTCCTTGAATTTGGATAAGGCGTAACGATGTATCTCTCTGTAAAGGGAAGGATTCCTGAGAGCGATGAGGCGTATGGCCTCCAACCAACTCGTCCCGGATGTTTTTAAATGGAGATGGCAATCTGATAATCCTCCGATGTCAGAAAAGAGAGAGAATTTGTCACTACCGGAATGGATCGATATTTTATAGTTCCCATAATCTTGGGCGATGAGAACATGTTGATAGAATTGTCTGCAAAAGGCTTCTTTATCCCCGCGGTAATCGATGCCCTTCTGAAACTCTCCGATGAATCGGGGTGCTAGGGATTGAATGTGAACTCCGCGATGGCCCAATTCGAGGGCAAAGAAGAAGTGGTTTTCCGGAGAAGTTGGGAACGGTATCTCATCCATGGATATCTCAAAATCGACGAGAGGTCGATTTCCAGTCTTGGAACAAATTAATTGATAAACCTCTTCGGTGAAATTGAGGGCTTTATAAAAGAAGAGGGTATTTCGTTTAACTCCTTCCTCATCGAAGCGAATAGAAAACTTTCCAGCAGGGCCTTTCAATACAAATTCTTTATCTAAAAATAAATGAAAAATGACCTTCGCATCCTCTTCATCGATCTCTTCCTTAAACTTTTGGTCGATCAACTCTTTTTGTTCTTGAAAGGCTTCAGAATTTAATTGATCCGATAGATCGAGTGTGACCATGGAGACACCGGTCTCCAGAGCACCTTTGACCTCCTGAAGCGATTTCAGATGATCCGCATCTGCCCCATAGCCTTTCTGGTAATTCTCCTGGAAGACTGCCCAGGCAACATCCTGAATCACTTCAAAATAATTTCTTCCGGTTTGCACATTTTCCCTGATGGATTGCTGGGCCAGAACCGGATAAGCCTGAAATCTTTTGATGGCTCGGATATGTCCGGGTGTGGCCACGCCCAGACGATCTCCAGTGCCGATGGTCATCGGATATTCCCGAAGGGAGACTGGTTTTGTGTAAGGGAAGAGGGCCATCAGGCACTCCGTATTTTCAGGAGAGAGATCGCAGACCTTGAGCGACGATGTTTGGTGAAGGCAATTTCCAAGGAAAGCATCTTTGAGGACATGGCTTCTCTCCCCCATGACCACAAATTTTTTGCCCTCTGAAGTTCTAATCAATCCGTACCATAATCCATTTTTAGAACAGAAAGACCCTGGGTAAATTTTCAGAAGGTCAATAGGAAAGGTTTTGAGGGATTGAAGTATTTCACTCGGGGAAGGGGGCTGATCTGAGCTAATCAATGTCATATCCTTTTTCCTTAAGCATCGCGACTAAAAGAGCTTTCTGTTCCTTGGTCAAGGAATAGGGAGCGCAGAGGGTTTTAAATCTCTCACGAGAGAGGATCTTTTTCGTTCTCGTCCCTTCCAATTCTTTAAAAAATTCTTCAAAAGACTTGAGGTGGGCAAACTCAGGATAATCCCTCATCATCAACACTTCTCCCCTTCCAGCCAGTCCCCATAAATAGAGGAGTTCGGAGACAGGAGAGGCGACCACAGGGTGGCAGCCCCCTGGAATAGCAAAGAGACTCTTATCTCCAATGAGAAAAGCCTTCATCAGCTTTTTACCATCCATGAGTAACTGGACACCGTAGGGCCCGATTTGATCTTTGGTTCCTTTTTTCCAATTGAAACGGTGGTAATAGATTTCTTCATGACCTGATTCTCCAGATGAGGGTTGATCTTTATCGTGGAGATGGAGAGGTGTCCCCGACCAGAAACCTGGAGGGCTGCAAGTTTCCCCCACCACCAGATTCGAACTGGCATCCTTCGGGCTGATCAGGGGAGTGACATCCCTGCGCCAGACCCAATCTCCCCTTGAGATCGGCTTCACTTCCCGTTTCGATAGATAAAAGGGAGGTTTTTCTTTAAGGGCAGGGGCTTCAAAAAAAACAATTTCTCCGCTGCCCCGAATCCTCAATCTGGAATTGCATGGGATGTAAAGGGCAGAGGCATTCGATTTTCTAACCCCGAGTGAAAAAGGTCCGCCGATTCTCTCCCCGGAAAATTGTTTTCCATTCACCTCAGCCTCGAACTCCCCTTCCTGAGGGACGAGAACGATCTCCTTGTCCTTTGTTTCCTTAATAATGAAACGGGAACCCAATTGATAAATTCCAAAGCCCAGGAGTTCAAGAGGTACTTCCTTTCTAAGGGGATCTAAAATCAGTCCGCTCTTTTTACCATCGTATCGGATGTGGGGATTGACTTCATTTCGTTCAATCCTCATCGCATATTTTTTCAGGGTACTTTCCATGAATGAAACCTCCTCATCCTTGATTGGAATAGACTATCCTATGCTTTTATGATCAGATTATATTACTGAAGTCTTTTCGCTGTCAATTTTCGATTATCTTGACTTTTCTCCTCTATCTTCATAATAATTGAACAAACGAGAAGGGGAAATAGGGGATGATTAGAGAAGGAGTTGCCAGAGTATTAAAGGAACTTTTGAATGTTGAAGAGATACCCTTCAATGTTCCTCCCCAGCGAGAAATGGGGGATTTCTCCAGCGCCATCTGTTTGTCCATGGCAAAGCAGAGAAGGGAATCTCCAATGAAAATAGCTCAGGAGATGGCTGAGCGATTAAAATCTAAACTCCCAACTTATATTAAAGAGATAGGTGTTTCTCCTCCTGGGTACCTTAATTTCAAAGTGGATTGGCCAGGTTTGGCTCAGGACCTCATTCCACGAATTTTTCAGGAAGGTGAGTTTTTCGGAAAGCCTGCTTCAACACTGAAGAAAAAGATCTTTATCGAACACACAAGCGTGAATCCCAACAAAGCGATGCATATTGGTCACCTCAGGAATTCGGTTTTAGGAGACACGGTAGCCAGAGTCCTCGAATGGAGTGGTTTTTTAACAGAGGTTTGTAATTATATTGATGATACAGGTCTTCAGGTGGTGGATGTGGTGACGGCTCTGCTTTATCTGGATTCTCCTTTCTATATGGAAAAGTCTGATTTTAAAGTCATCTGGGCGAAGGTCCCAGGAGATCAACCCCTTGATTATTTCTGCTGGGATCTCTATGCCCGTTTCCAAATAGAACTTGAGAAGAGTCCATCCCTTCTCGAGAGAAGAGAGGAGGTTCTCCATAAGATCGAAGGAGGAATCCATCCTATTTCCAATTTTGCTAAAGAATTAGCAACAGAGATTGTTCGATCTCATCTGGAAACAGTGGCTCAACTTTCTATCTTCTACGACCTTCTCAACTGGGAGTCAGATATCATTGCTCGGGGATTCTGGGAAGCTACTTTCGAGCTATTGAAGGAGAAGAAAGCCCTTCGATTTGAAACAGAGGGTCCGAATGAAGGATGTTGGGTGGTTCCTCTCGGCGGCATTGTTGAGACAGCTGAAGGGATGAAGAGTTTGGATAAAATCCTCGTTCGATCCAACGGAAGTGTGACCTATACAGGGAAAGATGTTGCCTACCAGCTCTGGAAGTTCGGTCTTCTAAAAAAAGATTTTTTATACAAACGCTGGGGCCCCCAGGGCAATGGAGAAATGCTTTGGACAACAGCCAAAGAGGGTGAACCAGGAGGAAAGCTTCCTAAAACTTTTGGCCATGCTGGAATGGTCATCAATGTGATTGATACCCGGCAGAGTTATCCTCAACAAGTGGTTGTTGAAAGCCTTCGACAGATGGGCTTTGAGAAAGAAGCGAACGAATCTGTCCATCTCGCCTATGAAGTGGTCAACCTTTCTCCACAGGCTGCTCGGCTTCTGGGGATGGAGGAGACTGAGGAGAAAAAGGCCTATGCCATGTCAGGGCGATCTGGAACAGGGGTGAAGGCAAAAGATTTCATCCAGATAGTGAAACAGAAAGTGATAGAGAAGGCGGATCATCCATTAGAAGAAAGCGTTGCCTCTTCTTTGGCATCAGCAGC
>Ga0315281_10014445_pt1 | contig 10652 bp, 5 predicted proteins | sample YL17G07_0_MG_FD_204540 | JGI IMG/M metagenome (GOLD analysis project Ga0315281, IMG submission 204540) | Sediment microbial communities from Yellowstone Lake, YNP, Wyoming, USA - YL17G07_0 | ecosystem: Environmental > Aquatic > Freshwater > Lake > Sediment | place: USA: Wyoming | collected... | reverse complement strand
TTCGAAACGAGCGAGTGACCTCCGTGGCTGAAGGCAACGAATGCAACTTCATCGTTCTTGAAATCGGTCGATTTCAATACAACGGTTGCGCCGTTGGAGAGCTTCCATTCCCACGCATCCAAATCCTTTATTTGCTTCTGAGCAACAACTTTCCCGGGCTTGGGTTGAGCGGAAAGAAGCGGCTTTGAACTGACGACATCGACGTACGGTTCGATTGGCCTCTTGCCGGTCTCATCCAGAGCGAGAGCAATTTCCCCTTTGGTCGGAACAACGACTCCTTCTTTTTCAGGGATCGAAACAGTAATGACGCGGTTACTGTCTACAATACGTACGTTCGTTAACGCGTTGACGTCCTCGAGAGTAATTGTCGGAAGAAGTTGTTTGTAGAGATCGAATTCCACCGCGATACCGGGGATCATTTCGCCAAGGAGAAAATGGCGGACATACTCGTTCGCATAAGGGCGCGATTCCGTTTTGCCCTGTTCGTTGAAGGATTGTTCCATCATCCGCAGCCGCTGTGATTTCTGGCGGTCAAGTTCCGTTTGAGTGAACCCGTGTTGCTTCACGCGAAACGCTTCCGTCACCAGCGCCTCCAAACCGCGAACGATGTCGGTTTCTTTCACCGTTGCGACCATGCCGAATGCCTGTTTGTCTCCGGCAAAATGAAAATTGCCGACTTTGCCTGTGATGAACGGAGGATTCGGTTTCTGTAACCTCTCCTGCAATCGCGCATTGAGCATTCCGTCGTACAATCCGTCAAGAATATGTTTCTTGTAGTCGCTCACAGTTACGGGAAGAGACTCGCTACGCTTGAAATAAATAGCAACCGAGGACGCCGGCAGTTCTTTATCTGCTGCAACAGAAATAAGGGCTTCTCTGTGATTTGGGATGGTGAATTTCGTTCTTGGGCGTTCTGGTGCCGGATTCTTTAAAACTGAGAAGTGTTCAATGATCATTTTTTCCAACTCTTGCTTATCGAAATCGCCGACAGCGACGACTGCCATCAGATCCGGGCGGTACCAGTCGCGGTAGAATCGTTTTATCGCATCATACGCCGATGTATCAATGACCTCCTTTTTCCCAATGGGCAGACGCTCAGCATATCGGGATTTGTAGAAGATGAACGGATAATGTTTGTAATTGACACGTTCGGCAGCTCCGAGTCCTAGTCGCCATTCTTCACCGATGACTCCGCGCTCTTTGTCGATTTCGGCATCTTCAAACAGTGCAGCATTCGCCCATTCTTCGAGAATTTGCAGCGATTTTTGTACGACTTGGGGCGAATCCGTAGGAACCTGGATCATATACACTGTCTCGTCGAAGCTCGTGTATGCGTTCAAATGGGGGCCAAAACGAACTCCGGTTCGTTCCAGGAAATTCACGATCTCCATCTTGGGAAAACTCTTTGTCCCGTTGAACAGCATATGTTCCACGAAATGTGCAAGACCCTGTTGATCATCAGTCTCCAATACCGATCCGGTTTTTACAGCAAGCCGGATCTCCATGCGCTTTTCAGGCTTTTTATTCTCACGTATGTAGTACTGTAAACCGTTCGGTAGTTTACCCATCAGAATGTGGGACGAAGGGGCGAGAGTATCTGTTAGGCCGTATTTTTTTTGAGGCTGAGCAGCAGAAGAATTGCCGCACAATAACCCGAACAACACAAGAATGAGAACATGCGTGAAAACTTTCATTGCAATACCTTTCGAGTAGGTCATGGAAGTGAATATATCGGACGGATATATAGTTATACACAAATTCGGGAAAAAAGTACTATATGGAGCTCATCCATCAAAGAAATGTAGTACTAGTGCCATTTCCCCAAAAAAATATTGTATTTTTCAAAGACGAATTCACCGCAAAGTTCGCTGAGAACGCAAAGATTTCTTAATATTTTTATAAAAACTTCTCCGGGACCTTTGCGTCCTCTGCGGTAAAATTACAGGGCTTAATATTAGAAGCCATCTCAAAAACCCTTTGACGTCACCCTGAACTTGTCCCGCTGTACGGGATGCCGTAAAGCGGCATTTCAGGGTCTAAATTGCTGAAGTAATGAGATGCTGAACCAAGTTCAGCATGACGATATTCATTTTTGAGATGGCTTCTAGAAACAGCATTAGATCCATTCGCAATTATGATCAAAGATTATCGGCCGGACTCTGTTTAGATTCACTTTTCCAGCGTAATCTAAATAGCCGACAAAACCTCAATTCATTTGAGCGCGAGGATCAAGTATTGACATCGTTCATCTTTTTTTCTTAATTAACTACAGAAAACAGAACTAGTCAATGGAAAAAGCCGCAAGCTCCGACGCAGAAATACGAGTTTTGTTCGACAAGATCAGGCTGGACGATCCGCAAGCGTTCAAGGAATTCTTTTACGAACATTTTTCCGAAATCTACCGGTTTCTTTACCGTTATACGAACCAACGTGAGACTGCGGAAGATCTTGCCCAAGAAACATTTGTCCGATTCTGGCAGGCGCGAATGAGGATTGACCCATCGCTGTCACCGCGCGGCTATATCTTCAGGATAGCGCGGAACCTGGCGATGAATTATCTTGAGCGTGAGAGGGTTCCCTCAGTCTCAATCGACTTGCGCGATGACATTCTTGTAACACTTATGCACGACCCCGAAGAGGCATATTTCCGTTCCTTTCTTATGGACGATTTTCAGAAAGCCCTCAGCTTTCTTCCGGAACGATGTCGCGCGGTCTTCATCCTTAGCCGATACCACGAACTTCACTATGACGAGATTTCCGCCGTCCTGGAGATTTCGGTTCAGACAGTCAAAAACCAGATGAATAAAGCCATTTCGGTCCTCCGCCAGCGCCTCTCGCATCACCTCGAGTAACTTTCCGCTGAGTGACATAGTACTTTATTTCTGCTTGTGTGTAGTACTGATTGTATAACCAAACAAGCAGGGATACCGATGCGCACACCTCAAAAACGGATCGACTACCAATTCATGCTCCGCGTACTTCGGGAAGAAACCACGCCGGAAGAAAAAGAATTCTTCGAGGACTGGCTAAGGGAATCTGAGGGGAATCGATCCGAGTTCGCGACCGTCACTCTCCTCTGGGACTCGATGAAGAGGGCATCGGTACCTGAGTCGGGCACTCTGGAGCAGCAGTGGAAGAGGACTTTGGGGAAGCTCTCAGCATACGAGGCGGCACCAGAACAGAGTTCTGGGAATCAACACCCGATCTTTGTCCGGGCATCGGTCTGGCGCCCTATGGGAATCCGTGAACTAATCGTAGGCGGAGCTCTCATTCTTGCCGTCGCCGGCATCATTTTGAGTTCACGATATCCATTCGGCGGGGCGCGCCAAAGCCCGCATCAAATAGTATACTCCGAAGTAGTGACTCAGAAAGGTGAGAGACTGGTTGTGACGATGACAGACGGGACGGTAATACACCTGAACTCCGGGAGTCGTTTAGCGTACCCGGAACAAATGAGCGACACATTGCGTGTCGTCGGGCTTGAAGGTGAAGGATATTTCGAAGTGGCACATGATTCTACGCGCCCATTTTTAATAATTACCGGGAAAACATACACAGGAGTGACCGGGACGGAATTTAATATTCGCTTTAGGCGTGACAGTCTTGTCGTCAGTGTGGCGAAGGGTTCAGTATTTTTGGCGCAAAGAGGTATGGGTCCTGCGGTGCATCTTGGGAGCGGTGAAGCAGCAATTTACAACAGAAAGGGCTTCTCTCCTCCGAAACATGTCGACATTTCTCGGTATGTCGCTTGGCGCAAGAACAAACTCGCATTCTCTCGGACCCCGCTGCGTGAAGTGATGGACGAAATTGAGTTGTGCTTCAACGTGCAGGTGTTTTTCGGATCGACGGGAACACAGAATAAGACGCTCACGGGGGTGTTCTCCACCGAATCTCTCGATGACGTGTTGGCAAAAATTGCACTGGTCATGGATGTCGACGTGCGTCGTAAGGGCAAGATCATCAATATTCAATGATGGATGAATGAATTTTTCGGAAGTGCTCACAAAGGAATTACGGATCTGGGCGCTGTTAAACCTGCTCCTCCTCGCTTTTCTGGGAGGTGGAGCGCAGAGTTCGGCGCAAACAACGCGTCCAGCGGACGTGCTTGAGACTCCCATTACGTTTTCCATAGAGGGGGGATCTCTGCGCGGAGTAATCATGCAGGTCGCCCAGCTTGCAGGAATCAAGGCCATCTTCGAAGATGAGCTTCTGGATATCGGAGGAGTCCGATTTTCAGGAATCAATGTTCCTCTCAGGAGTGTGCTCGATTCTCTTTTGGGGACAAGAGAAATAACGTACACGATTTCACGCGCAAACGAGTTGATCATTAGCAAAAGCCCCCAAGCTGCCGAAAAACGTGGCAGCCTTGAAGGAACGGTTCAAAGCACGACGGGAGAGCCTCTCGTCGGGGCAACTGTCATGATAAAAGGAACGCGTCTCGGAACAGCATCCGATAGCAAAGGAACGTTTGTCTTACGGGATCTGAAGCCCGGGTCGTATGCCGTCGAAGTGTCGTTCATCGGCTACACATCAGAGATCCGCCCGGGAGTACTGGACGGAGGGAAATCAACCGAGTTGAATTTTACACTGACGAGCGCACTCTATTATATCGGTGGGATTGAAGTGGTTGCGGATCAGAACGTTCTGCCGAGAGATCCGGAGACAAAGAACGAAATTCGTTCCGGACAGATAGAGCATTTACAGGCTTCCAGCCTTCGGGACGTGCTCCAGCTCGTGCCTGGAATCAAAACAACCAATCCAGATCTCGGATCGGTGCAGCAGGCGAATCTGAGGGGAAGCGAAGTAGACGTTGCAGGAAAAAATGTCGGCTCATTCGGTACGCAGATCATTGTCGATAATGTTCCCACGTCGAACAACGCCAACATGCAAATAAACGGAGGGACGGCATCCACCGCCGGAAGCGGCATCGACTTGAGGAGCGTGCCGACAGAGAATGTCGAAAGCATCGAGGTCATTCGCGGCATCCCTTCCGCGCGGTACGGTGACATGGCATCGGGTCTTGTGCGGGTCACGACGAAGCTCGGACGTCTTCCGAATCGTCTTAAGTTCAAGTACAACCCCAATACCTACGAAGGAAATCTCAGTGGGGGTGCAAACCTCTGGCAGACTGGAATCGGGTACAATATCAACATGGCTTCCTCAGCGCGAGATATCAGAAGGCCGGGCGATGGTTATGCCCGCATCGCGCTCCAACTCTCTACGCTCAATGACCTCCTCGAGGAAAATAGTCTGACTCTCAAGAACATTTTCTATTTCACGAGGGCATTTGACGAAGTTAAGGAAGATGCTTCCTATGCTGCCAGGACTGCCTCATACGACAGGGACTTAAATGGGAAGTACACACTCGATGCGAAGTACAAGCTCGACGCACAAACTACGTTCAAGGCGATTGGATCCGCCGCGTACACGTACCAAAACTCTTGGCGACAGGAGGTAGTGTCCCGCGACAATCTTGTCCTTTCAGATCTTCAGACGAACGGTTCCAAGGAGGGATACTTCGCGCTGGGATCCTACTTGTCGCAATATTGGGTGAAGGGTGACGTGTGGAACTTCTACGGAAACGTAGAGGCAGAAAAGAGATTCTTCATCGGAGACATCATCCACACGATCTCATCTGGACTAAATATTCAATACGATGTGAACCGCGGACAAGGGAGAGTATATGACCCGCTCTTTCCGCCTCCAAGCACGGTTAATCAAGGGGACCGGCCACGACGGTACGACGAACTCCCTGGGATCACTACCGCAGGCTTTTTTGCGGAGGACAAAATTAGCGGAGATCTCGGAATTCCCTTTACGCTCCAGGCGGGTTTTCGGTATCAAATGTTCAACCCGCAGAAGCTTCACGTCGCAGGGATGTTCACGGATGCCGATTTTGTGGAATCACGGCAGGGTTCGTTCTTTGACCCACGAATAAGCCTAAGTCTTAACGTTCTGGAAGACACACAATTTCGTTTTGGTTATGGGAAGACTTCAAAGTCGCCACCAATGGCGCTCATCTACCCAAATCCAAAATACTACGACGTTGTCGACACGGTCGCGATTAGTCCCCAGGATCCGTCGCGGAATTTCTCTATTATCTCGACGTATGTCTATGATCGCGGAAATGTGCAGTTAAAAGGCTACTCGCAGACAAAATATGAAGCGAGCATCGATCAACGGCTATTCGGGGTGGGGCTATCGTTTACCGGTTTCATGAATGAGACAAGAGGAGGATTCAGCTCGTCTTATATCCCCGTCACCTTTTTCAAGAAATCATGGACGAACTGGCCCGACCGCAACGCGTACTTCATCCGCGACACCGTGATGGATAAAATCACGGTATCACGCAATACGATTTTTACTACAACCAAAGGAGTCGAAGGAACGCTCAAAACAAGACGTCTCCCCGTCATTAACACAATCATCGAGTTCGATGCTGCCTACTCGTACTATGAAGCCGGGGAGGAAAACGGTGTGAGCTATGGCGGTCTACGCTATGATCCGAATCTCGGTACGAGCGTGTATCCGATCACCCATCAATCAGTTCGATACTCCAAAGATCTGCTTCTCAAGTATCGATTCGATATCCTTTTGGAGGCTTTGCACGTTTGGATCACATTAAATGTCGAGCAGCAAGCTCTGGAAATCGATGGATACAAGGGGAGAGAAGACTCACTCGCCATCGGGTATTACTCTATGAAAGGCGAGACGGTGATGATACCGGAGGACCAGCGTGCAAACCCGATCTACGGCAACCTCAGAAACACGCCGCAGCCGTACGAGCTTCTCGCCGAGGAAAAGCCAAACAAGTGGCTTGTGAATCTTAGAGTCAGCAAAGAAGTATGGACGGGAACGGAAATTTCGTTCTTTGTAAACAACTTTCTTAACGACCGTCCGCTTTACCGGTCAGTTCGAACAGACGCGAATACTTTCAGTTATGAGAGGCGTAATCCCCCTCTCTATTTTGGTCTTGAGATAAGTTCTGTTGTCGATACTTTTTTTGGAGGGCGGTCACGATGACAATTTTCAGGCACATGCGGTGCGAATTTATGCTTTTCATTGTGGGAGTTTACCTCTGCCTTACCCCAGGATGCGAGAAAATGCCGTCGGCCAATGAGGGAACGTCGGCTGTATCGTTCGTTGTGCAGGACGCCTCTGCATTTATGCAGACTCTGTACGGGTCCAAGTCAGTCCGAGGAGCAGTAGTGACTCTCCGATCGGTCAACTACGGCAAAGAACACACAGCATTGACCGACACAGGAGGAGTTGCCAAGTTCACCGGCATCCCATCGGATATTTACAGCATTTCTGTCATACGATACCTCTCTGTCGCAGAAGTGCAACAGGTGACGAGCGTTGGCATGGAGCGAAAATTGGCCGGGGCAATGGGTTCGCTTGTCTTGAGGGCGGATCAGTCGGCGGAGGGGATTCCCGTCACCGTGGATCTCGTGCCGGTGAGCGATATCATTATAAGCGAAATGTATAATACCGGACCGACAGGAGCCGGGCTATATTTTCACGATCGCTTCATGGAACTCTACAATGTGAGCGACAGCGTCCAATATCTGGACGGCATCGTTGTTGCAAACGTTCGGAAAAGCTTCATCACCGCAGACTACATCCATACGCAGCAAATATGGAAATTTCCGGGGAGTGGCAAGAACTACCCGATCCGGCCTCATGAATTCAAACTACTGGCTGAGGATGCGATTGATCATCGTGTCAACGCGCCAACCAGCATCGACCTCTCGAAGGCCGATTTTGAGTTCGTTGTGACCCGCTCAGGAGACGTCGATAATCCTGACGTTACAAATATGATCATGATTTATCAGCCGTTCGGATTTGACTGGACACCCGCCGGCGAAGGTGATGCGTACGTTCTGTGCCGCGTTCCAAATACTGACAGTCTGAAGTATGAGGCAGATGATCTTCTGGTTCCGAAGTCAACAGTGTTTGAGGGTATCGAATACTTGAAAGATCCGACCCGACTGGATCTTAAGAAGCTTGATCCAAAAATCGACGCAGGGGCCACTGGCGGCGCGCTGTTCTATACCGGGTACGCCTTTGAACGAAAGCTGCGTCTGACGGAGTCGGGATGGACGCTTCAAGACAACAACAACTCGTCGCTTGATTTTGAAAAGATCACTCCGCCTGCACCTGGATATCATCATCTAAAACCATAATAGATCCGTGAGCGCTTCTGATCAAAAATGCAGCTATTTAGAGAATCGACGCACAAGTGTATTCACTCTGCTCATGGTATTGGCGATTAGCGCATCTGTCCGGGCTCAGGAATTCGTGGAACAGACCAACGGCATGAAGGTTGTTCGGCAATCAGCCGATGCGATGAACATTTACGGCTCAGGGGGTAATCCCGCATGGCTCTTTTTCAGCCAGGAAGAATCGGCCTTGCGGGTGCATCTCTCCACGCGGAGTTCAACAGGAGGTTACCATCGTCCATTTGAACCGGGGTATGAAAATTCGTATGAGTACTGTGTCGAAGGGGCACGGGAACTGGCGGGGAGGCATGCAGTGAAAGGGCAGTTCGGATTTCAACAAGAATTGAGGGGGGATTGGCGGTGGATGAGCACTAAGTCGTATGACAATGGAAGTCCCTTCCTTCTCGCAGACAGCACCGTCGGAGCGACCAGCTATTCCGGAATAGTCCTTTCAGGGATCTACAGTGTGTTGCTGAGCGACGGCTTCGTGGCCGGAGCGCAATTGAATTACGGGGTGAACAATGGATTGAAGGAGGTATCTCCGAAGCCGACATCTACCAACCGTGACCTCTCGACGATCCTCGGAGTGGCTTACATTCTTGATAAGACATCGGTCATCGGTTTAATGTTCAAGTATGCCGATCGACAGGAAGAAATTGTGTACCAAGTCGATCAAGGCGCAATTTCCCAACAGACGATTCTCTATAAATTTCGCGGCATTGACTCATATCTCCGGGTGACGAACAACACTGAGACCCGGCGTTCCCAGTTCCGGAGTTACAGGGGTATCGTTAATATCGCAATGAACGTGGAAGAAAACACGGCGATTGTCGCCGATGGGGGCGGCGGTGTTGAAACGATCAGTCTGACGGATGGCGGGACGAGTCCGATTAGCCAGGGATACTGGCAAAACAGTATCGGCGAAATTCACCTGCGTGCTCAACGTTCGTGGAATGATCTTATCATTGCAGCGGCTGTCGAATATTTAATGTCAAATCAATGGGCGCGGCATCCGATGTACGATGTCACACTGATGAAAAGGAGTGATCGGCATGCCTCATTCGGAATTGGTTCGAGATTCTCTCTCGCCGAAAGTTGGAAGCTTGCGGGTGAGTACCTCTACACGCAGGAGACAGACCGGCTCGATGATTTCATCAGCGTGCTTACGTCGGATGCACGCAGGACCCTTCACGAAATCTCGGCGGGTGCGGAATGGGACGTTGCAAAAGAAACGGCGCTCTCGCTCTACTATTCATTCGGACTCGGCTCGGGAACAAAACCGTCTATCGCCATCCCGAGTCCGACGCAGATGTATGTCACGCTACGATCGCGTGAGTTCGATTATTTCCGCGCTCGAACGCTGAGCAATGGTATCAATGCCGGAGTCCGATTCAACGGCGGCTTCCTTGGCCGTGTCGCTTGCACGGCGCGCGTCGGGCTCCTTTCCGTTGACAATACGGCGGTTTTCAAAGGAACTGACCGCCGCGTGGCAGATTTTTCCGTGAATTTCTTGTTCTAGTGCTTTCTCCAATAATTGAAATTGTATTTTACCGCCAAGGCGCCAAGGTCGCAAAGAATATTATAATTGATTTTACTGAAACTTCTTAGCGTCTTGGCGGTTCAACCACACAATGTTATTTATTGGAAACGGCACCAGAATCAAAATCGTTGAACACTTAATCGAAAGGGATCCATATGAGATACTTCATTCTGTTATGCGGATTGTTTGTCGCCTCGGTCACGGAAGCACAGACAGACGGATGGAGGATCGCCTTGAAGCCTGATTTTACACGATCATTTTACGACGTGTATTTTATCGACGCGAATACGGGATGGATTGTCGGTGACTCCGGCATGGTTATCAAGACGACCAACGGAGGGATTAGCTGGAGCGATCAAAACACGGGCACAAATATACGTATCCGGAAAATCTTTTTCCTCAATCAAAATCTTGGCTGGGCAGCTGCAGAGCGGCGAACCGTTTTGAGGACGACAAACGGAGGGGAAACGTGGACTCAGGTACAGCTTCCGACCCCCGGCGGGTCGGATACCGCGCGCATTACGTACAGTATTTATTTTCTCAATGGTCAGAAAGGATGGACTGTTTCAGGACGGTCAACATCTTCGGACATCTATACCTCAAATGACAGCGGCAAAACGTGGACTAGCCAGAAAAACCTACCGAAACCTCTTTTTGATATTTATTTTGCGACCCCGACACGGGGAGTTGCGGTGGGCAATGACTTTTCTCAGATTCAGTATACCACGGACGGAGGCACCACGTGGACGACGACTGCGATATCTGATTTCGGCGGAACGACAACGTACACCTCGACCACACTTAATGCAGTTGTCATGCTCGATAGTACGACAGTAGTCACGGTGGGGTGGGGATCTTTCTTCAATACTCAGCCGACGATGACGTATCGT
>Ga0315281_10014442_pt1 | contig 10655 bp, 11 predicted proteins | sample YL17G07_0_MG_FD_204540 | JGI IMG/M metagenome (GOLD analysis project Ga0315281, IMG submission 204540) | Sediment microbial communities from Yellowstone Lake, YNP, Wyoming, USA - YL17G07_0 | ecosystem: Environmental > Aquatic > Freshwater > Lake > Sediment | place: USA: Wyoming | collected... | reverse complement strand
AAAAGCATTTATCCACAGATTTCACAGATGAACACAGATTAAACAACGATTTTAAATCTGTGCAATCTGTGGATGATGTTGGTTACGCAAAGTGGCAAATGTAGTGATAAGGTTCAGTGGTAATCTCAATATCAAAGCTTGAGTTGCCGGGCACGGAGAAAGATTCACCTGCCTTGCAGGTCTTCCAGTCTGCGCCCTTGAGCTTGTAACGGCACACGCCGCTGACGGTTTCCATTATTTCCGGCACACCGGTATTGAAGGTCAGGGTGGAAGGCATGATCACGCCGACCGATTTTTTTGTGCCATCGGCATATTGAATCGTATGCGATACGCATTTGCCGTCGAAATAAACGTTGGCCTTTGTGACTACCGAGATATTTTCAATTTTGTCTGACATGGTTTTCTCTACGTTTGTGTTTTATTTTTTCTGGTTCAGTTTTGAGGCAATGCGCAGACGAAGTGCGTTCAGCTTGATAAAGCCGGCCGCATCTTTCTGGTCGTATGCGCCCTTGTCGTCCTCGAAGGTGGCGATAGTCGGATCAAACAGCGAATCGGTCTTGGAGTCGCGGCCCACTACAATCACATTACCCTTGTACAGCTTGACGCGCACCCAGCCGTTTACATTTTGCTGGGTGCCATCGATCAGGGTTTGCAGCGCGCGGCGCTCCGGGCTCCACCAGTAACCGTTGTAGATCATGCTGGCGTAACGCGGCATCAGGTCATCCTTCAGGTGCGCCACTTCGCGGTCCAGCGTGATCGATTCGATCGCGCGGTGTGCCTTAAGCATGATGGTGCCGCCGGGTGTTTCATAGCAGCCGCGTGACTTCATGCCGACATAGCGGTTTTCCACCAGGTCCAGGCGGCCGATGCCGTGCTTGCCGCCCAGGGCATTGAGCTGGGTCAGGACTTGCGCCGGGCTCAACGGCTTGCCGTTCAGCGCCACGATGTCGCCTTGCTTGTATTCGATGTCGAGGTATTCGGCGGCATCCGGTGCCTTTTCCGGTGACACGGTCCAGCGCCACATGCTGTCTTCGGCTTCGGCAGCCGGGTCTTCCAGATGGCGGCCTTCAAAGCTGATGTGCAGCAGGTTCGCATCCATCGAGTAGGGTGAGCCGCCCTGTTTGTGTTTCATGTCGATGGGGATGCCGTTCTTCTCGGCATAGGCCATCAGCTTTTCGCGCGACAGCAGATCCCATTCGCGCCACGGGGCAATCACTTTGATTGCCGGGTTCAGCGCGTAGTAGCCCAGCTCGAAGCGCACCTGGTCGTTGCCTTTGCCGGTAGCGCCGTGCGATACGGCCTGCGCGCCGGTTTTGCTGGCGATCTCGATCTGGCGTTTGGCAATCAGCGGCCGCGCAATCGAGGTGCCGAGCAGGTACTCGCCTTCGTAAACCGTATTGGCGCGGAACATCGGGAATACGAAGTCGCGCACGAATTCTTCGCGCAGATCGTCGATGAAAATATTCTCCGGCTTGATGCCGAACTGCAGCGCTTTCTTGCGCGCGGGTTCCAGCTCTTCACCCTGGCCGATGTCGGCAGTGAAGGTCACTACTTCGCATTGGTAGGTGTCCTGCAGCCATTTGAGTATGACGGAGGTATCCAGGCCACCGGAGTAGGCGAGGACAGCTTTCTTGATATCGCTCATTGATTAATGTCTCAGTTAATAATTGAAAATATTGAATTCAAGTAGTACGCAGAATCAGGCGTGTACCTTGCCCAGCAACAGATATTCCATCAGTGCTTTCTGCACATGCAAGCGGTTCTCGGCTTCGTCCCACACCACGCTCTGCGGACCGTCAATAACACGCGCATCCACTTCTTCGCCGCGATGTGCGGGCAGGCAGTGCATGAACAATGCATCGTGCTTGGCAACGGACATCATTTCTGCATCTACAATCCAGTCGGCAAACGCTTTGCGTCGCGCATCGTTTTCGCGTTCAAAGCCCATGCTGGTCCACACGTCGGTGGTCACCAGGTCGGCACCGCGCGCCGCATTCATCGGGTCGGTGAATTCTTCGTAGTTGTCTTCGCCAAACAGGCCGGCCCGTTCCGGCTCCACTTCGTAGCCTGGCGGTGTGGAGACATGCACGTTGAAATCAAAAATTTCTGCAGCCTGCAGCCAGGTATTGCAGACGTTGTTGGAGTCGCCGATCCACGCCACGGTCTTGCCCTGTATCGAACCGCGATGCTCGATATAAGTGTAGATGTCCGCCAGAATCTGACACGGATGATATTCGTTGGTGAGCCCGTTAATCACCGGCACGCGCGAGTTCGCGGCAAAACGCTCGATGATCTCCTGTTCGAAGGTGCGGATCATTACGATGTCGCTCATGCGCGAGATAACCTGAGCCGCGTCTTCCACCGGCTCGCCGCGCCCCAGCTGGGTATCGCGGGTGTTCAGATAGATGGCGGAGCCACCGAGTTGTTGCATACCTGCCTCGAACGACAAACGCGTACGAGTAGAGCTTTTTTCAAAGATCATCACCAATGTACGGTCAGCCAGCGGGTGATAGGGCTGATATGCCTTGAAACGTTTTTTGATAATGGCTGTGCGGGCGAAGATATGCTCGAATTCGTCGCGGCTTAAATCTTTCAGTTGCAGGAAATGTTTGATAGGCGTCATGTCAGGCGCTCTGTGACAGGAAATCAGTAATCAGCGGACACAGTTTATCAAGCAATAGTTGGGCGTCTGCTTGGGTATAAATCAGCGGAGGCAACAAGCGCACAACCGTATCTACCGTAACGTTAATCAGCAGGCCTTGCTCGATTGCGCGTCCGACCAGCGCAGCACAGGGTTTGTTCAGGGAAATTCCCAGCATCAATCCCTGTCCGCGAATTTCCTCAACGCCGGCAACGCTACCCAGACGTGCCTTCAGGCTCTGCAGCAGAAACTCTCCGATATTCTGCGCATTGGCCATTAGCTTGTCTTCGGCAATGATGTTGAGCGTGGTGCTTGCTGCCGTGCAGGCCAGCGGGTTGCCGCCGAAAGTCGAGCCATGATTGCCGGGCTGGAAAGTGCCGGCTGCATTGCCGGCTGCAAGACAGGCGCCAATCGGCATGCCTGAACCCAGGCCTTTGGCCAGCGTCATTACATCCGGCAGTATGCCGGCGTGCTGGAAAGCAAACCAGGTGCCGGTGCGGCCGATGCCGCACTGAACTTCATCCAGCATCAGCAACCAGTTTTTCTGGTCGCAGATTTTGCGCAGACCTTTCATGTATTCGATATCGGCAATGCGTATGCCGCCTTCGCCCTGAATCGGCTCTACCAGCACGGCCACGATATTGGGGGTATGTGCGGCAATCTGTTCAATCGCGGCGAGATCATCATAAGGCACACGAATAAACCCCTGCACCAGCGGCTCAAAACCAGCCTGTACCTTGCGGTTGCCGGTTGCCGACAGAGTGGCCAGCGTGCGGCCATGGAAAGCTTTTTCCATCACGATAATGGTGGGAGTGTCGATCCCTTTTTTATGGCCGTACAGGCGTGCCAGCTTGATCGCGGCTTCATTGGCTTCGCAGCCGGAATTGCATACAAAGACTTCCTGCATGCCGGAGAGATCGCACAACTGCTTGGCCAGCTGTTCCTGTTCGGGTATCTGGTACACATTGGAAACGTGCATCAGTTTGCCTATTTGTGCATTGAGTGATGCGGTAAAGCGCGGATGTGCATGGCCCAGCGTATTGACCGCGATTCCCGCAATCGCATCCAGATATTGTTTTCCGTTGCTGTCCCAGAGATAGCTACCTTTGCCATGGGTGAAGGCAACAGGCTGACGGGCGTATGTGTTCATCAAGTGCGACATGGCGTTTGGCTGGCGGCGATTAAACCGTTATCAAAGTTGAAAGATAAGATGTTGGACTGAATTGCATGTTATAGGCAAGTATAATTTTTAGGGCATCTCCAAAAATCCAAACTTCGTTGCGATTCTGCGTTGCTCATAAAATTTAATCGTTTACATATCAAATATATGCTGCACTCATAAATCTTACTCGCGCCTTGTCTCGCTTAGGATTTTGAATTTTTAGAAATGCCCTCGTAATTGGTCGGGTAACGCAAAAGGCCGACAATTTGTCGGCCTTTTGCTGCAAAACTGCCGTTAATAGAAGCCCGGAAGTTTGCTGCCTGGTTCTTGCTCCAGCCTTGCTTAGGCCATAGCCTTGATAGCGGCAGACATACGGCTCTTGTGGCGTGCTGCTTTATTCTTGTGAACAATTTTCTTGTCGGCGATTGAATCAACCACACTGGTTGATGCGCTGAATACCGCTTGGGCAGCAGCTTTGTCGCCGGCCGCGATAGCCTTGGCTACACGCTTAATCGCGGTACGCAGTTCAGAACGCAGACTGGCGTTGTGCAGGCTTTGTTTAACTGATTGTCTTGCACGTTTTCTGGCTTGAGCGCTATTTGCCATGGTGACCCCTTGAGTTGTGGCTTGCAATAAAAGTCGAGCATTATAGGAAAGCCGGCTGATTATTGCAACCCTTAAGTTTGTTGGGGCTAGAATAGTCCCTGAAATCAGCACCTCTCAAAATTCGGAGTTGTCCCACAATGAAAGACGCTCGACCTACTGACTACGGCCTGCAAAATAGCTTAGTGCATGTTTTGGCAGAAAATATGCGGACACAGTCGGAGCAGAGCCGCTTGCGCTTGCTGGAGACGCATATTTCCTGGGTGTTGCTGGCGGGGCGCTATGCATACAAAATAAAAAAAGCGGTCAATCTCGGCTTTCTCAATTTCAGCAGTCTTGAAGCACGCCACTATTACTGTAAAGAAGAAATCCGGCTCAACCGCCGGCTGGCTCCAGAAATTTATCTTGATGTGATCACCATAGGCGGGAGTGAGGAAAACCCGGTATTTGGCGAACTCCCGGCTATCGAGTATGCCGTCAGGATGCGCCGTTTTCCCTTATCCAGACAATTGGACAAGCTTGCGGCCAAAGATAAGCTGTTGCCGCAACATATCGACAGTCTGGCCGCCACGATCGCGAAATTCCATCGCGATTTGCCTGCATCCGATGTTAAAGAAACCTATGGCACAGCAGAGTCTGTCAGCGGGGATATCGCACAAAATTTTGAGCAGCTGCATGAGTTGCTTAAGGAACGCGCTGATTTGGATAGGTTGGCTGTTTTGAGGCGCGCTAGTGAAAATGAGTACGCAGTGTGCCATCGCATGTTGCAGCAGCGGGTGGAGCAGGGGTATATACGTGAATGCCACGGCGATCTGCATCTGGGCAATATTGTATTGATCGGTGGGCAGCCGGTTCCTTTTGATGGAATAGAGTTTAATCCTGCGCTGCGCTGGATAGACGTCATCAGCGAAATCGCCTTTACCGTAATGGATCTGCTGTATCACAAGCGTAGTGATTTAGCCTTCCGCTTCTTGAATGCATATCTTGAAAATACTGGTGATTACGCTGGCATCCCTTTGCTGCGCCTGTATACAGCTTACAGAGCGATGGTGCGTGCCAAGGTCAGCGCGATTCGCTCCGCGCAGCACGGACTGCCGCATCTTGGCGCAAGCAAGGCTTTGGCGACTTGCCGAGCTTATCTCGAACTGGCTGCCGATTGTTATATCGGGAAAAAGCCCGTACTGATTATTACCCACGGTTTACCGGGTTCAGGCAAATCTACATTCGCGCAAATGGCGCTGGAGCGATTGCGGGCGATACGCTTGCGCTCGGACGTAGAGCGCAAGCGCCTGTATGGGCTGGGCCCGCTGGCAGACAGTCACGCGCTTGGCGGCATTGATTTGTATAGCGCCGAGGTCACACGGCAAGCTTATGCGCAACTTAACGTGCTGGCACGGGAATTGTTGCTGGCGGGATACACGGTGATCGTGGATGCGGCCTTTGTCACCCTGAATGAGCGTACACAGTTTCGCCAGCTTGCTGATGAACTGTCTGTTCCATTTGTTATTGCGGCGGTGTACGCCAGTAAAGAAACGCTGCGTGATCGAATCATGAAAAGACAGCAGGCGGCCAATGACGCCTCGGAAGCGGATATTGCCGTGATGGAAAAATTAATGTTGAGTCATGATCCTTTAACCCCTGCCGAGCGTGGACATACGGCAGAATTTCGCAATGAGGGAGGCGGGATTGTTGCAGACGAGGCGGGTTGGAGCAGGTTGGAACAGTTGCTCGACTAAATAGGAATATCCGATGTTCCTGGGCAGACACAGCGCGGATACTCGCGAGAAGTATCGATGCAGCCGCCGTTGTTATATTGCCCCTGGGGGTCGCGCATTTTCATCATGTGTTTCAGTATGAACGCCACCTCTTCCGGATTTTTCATTGAGTTGTTTACCCGCTCTGTAACGGTGTCCTCATTCATTTTTAACTCGCCGGTCTGGTCGCGCCAGGTGGCATGGCGCCAATGATAAATTTCCAGGCACTTGGAGGTAAGCGTATACGGAGCCGTGTGTTTCCAGAAGTTGGTGAACATTCCACCGCCCAGATAAAACACCCATGAGCCTTCATATCCGGTGACATCCGATGAATGATCGTCCGGGTTTCTAAACCACAGCCGGTCTCCCGGGACATAATATTTGGGTGGCAAGGGGGCTTCCATCGAGCCGTATTCGCGCAAGAAAACATCGTGAAATTTTCCCGACTTGATGGCCTCGGTCTCCCACTGCCGTTGTAGTTTTTGATACTTCTCGGGGTTGCAGCTTGCAAGCTCCTGCGCAATGCCCAAAAGAATGACGTATTCGGTCGCGCGGTAGCAGGAAAAAGAATACAGCTGGCCGGATATCTCCGGCTGGGTAGCTTTCTGCAGTGCAGTGATCAGGGATTTTCCGGGTATCAGCGTAAAGCCTGTATTTTCGTGATAGGTCCAGTAATCGGCAGGTCGTTCGGCTTCGGTGGTATGAAAATCCAGCGATGTTTTGCGTGCGGCAAGGACGACGTTTTTTCTGATGCGCACTGCCGAGGCTAGTTCAGCAGTGCTGGGGAATTTGAATGGAACGGGGGACAGCAACATCGCCAGCAGAATCTCACGCTGCAAATCATCAGCGCTATTTTGTGTTTCAAGTTTGAGTTTATTGCCAAGCTGAGTGGTGTCATGTTCCGGTGCCCACTCCTCCGCCAGCTCCCTGCGCAAGCTGAACCTGGTAAATTTTTCATTGTTGTCGGTCACGTCGGAAACGGTTAAATGTTCAGCCAGACCCAGTTCTTCCATTTGAAGAAAAAAACTGTGAGGCGGATTACTTTTTTTGTCTAATTTGGTATCCGCAGCGGATGCTTTGACCCAAACTCCCATAGCTTTCCTTGTTTTGCCAGATAATAAAGATGGATGCTTAATTTCTTGAACACTGTTTCGCTTCGATTTATTTTAGCTTAAATAGTTTCGTGGAGGTATGACGAAAATCAAGTATTGATTGATATGACACTGATGGGTTGAAGCGATGTTCTTAATATCCTCTGCTAGAGGGCTCCTTCAAACGCAACTGCTCCACTTGCACACTCTCCTTGCCATCGCTTAACCAGACTTGTCCATCTTGTATGGTGCATTGCAATTGCATGTTTTTTTGCGCCAGCTTGGCAATGGCACGCGTGCTTTCCGACGGAAGATTGATCACAGTCAGATTCGTGAGCCGTTCAAACTGACTGCTGTTTTGTATAAACCACATCTCGGCGGTACGTCCACCATAGGCATAAACCATCACCTGTTTTGCGCGCCCGCAAGCTTTGCGAATCAGCTTTTCATCCGGTATGCCAACGTCTATCCACAACTCAATCGAGCCGGTTAAATCCTTCAGCCAAAGATCCGCGTCATCATCCGTCGTCATGCCCTGGCCAAATTCCAGGTACTCATGCGCATGCAGAGCGAAGGCCAGCAGACGCACCATCATGCGCTCATCCGTTTCAGATGGATGTTGCGCGATGGTCAGCGCATGATCCTGATAATAATTCCGCTCCATATCTGCAATTTGCAGATTGACCTTGAAGATGGTCGCTTTTATGGCCATGTAATATCCCGGTTGATGATTATTCGTTCACTCTGCCGCGCAGGTTTTTGATAACCCCCCGCTTGGCTTTGCTGTCCATGCGTTTTTTTTGTGAGCTGCGGCTGGGCTTGGTGGGACGGCGCACAGTGGGCAACACTGCAATGCTTTGCACTAATTCTTTCAATCGTCGCAATGCCTCGCCGCGGTTCATTTCCTGGCTTCTGAATTCCTGTGCCTTTATGACGATGTCGCCATCCTTGGTGATACGCTGATCGCGCAATTCGAGGAGTCGTGTTTTAAATTCATCCGGCAGGGATGATGCGGCGATATTGAAGCGCAGATGTATTGCACTGGAAACCTTGTTGACATTTTGTCCGCCTGCACCCTGTGCTCGCACGGCAGTCAGTTCAATCTCGTGAACGGGGATAGATACATTGTGGGCGATATACAGCATGTTATTTACCCAGCAACCACGTTAATTTTCACATCGCCCAGCGTCACTACCGAGCCGGCGCGCACCTTGCAGGTTTTGCGCAGCTCGACTTTGCCATCCACCGACACTTCGCCCGAGGCCACCAGCGCCTTGCCTGCGCCGCCGCTGTCGACTACGCCAACCAACTTGAGCAACTGGTTGAGCTCGACGAATTCGGCGTTGAGTTCAAAGGTTTCTTCTTGCATGTGAGGTCAATAAAAATTGTAATCAGAAGGGGTTTAATTCTACGCCACTTGCTGCGCAGTTTTTTCGTAGGTCGGGTTTTAACCCGACGATTTGTTTCGATTCGCCTACTCACGTCGGGTTAAAACCCGACCTACGAAAAGCTATCTTCTCAAGGTATTAAAGTTTAACAGCGTGCTCACGTGTGGTATGGAACACCACCTTGGGCCAGCGCTCCTGTGTCAGCTTGAGGTTGACGTTGTTCGGTGCGAGGTAGGCCAGATTACCGGCCGCATCGATGGCAAGGTTGTGCGACAGTGCCTTTTCGAAATCGGCCAGAATTTTTTTATCATCGCAGGTGACCCAGCGTGCACTGGTGATACTGGTGCCTTCAAATACAGCATCCACCCCGTACTCACCCTGTAAGCGGCTGGCGACCACGTCATACTGCAGCACACCGACTGCACCCAGCACAAGATCGCCGCCATCCAGTGGTTTGAATACTTGCACCGCACCCTCTTCGCCCAACTGCTGCAAGCCCTTGTGCAGCTGTTTTACCTTGAGCGGATTGCGGATGCGCACCGAGCGGAAAAAGTCCGGCGCGAAATAAGGAATGCCGGTGTATTGCAATAGTTCACCTTCCGAGAAGCTGTCGCCGATCTGCATGTTGCCGTGGTTAGGCAGGCCGATGATGTCACCGGCATAGGCTTCTTCCACCTGCTCGCGGCTGGAGGCCATGAAGGTCACCACGTTGGACACGCGCACCTCGCGACCGATGCGCAGATGCTTGATCTTCATGCCGCGCTCAAAGTGGCCGGAACACACGCGCAGGAAAGCAATACGGTCGCGGTGGTTGGCGTCCATATTCGCCTGAATCTTGAACACAAAACCGGAAAAGGCAGGTTCAGTTGGTGTTACGGTGCGTATGGTGGCGTCGCGCGATAGCGGCGAGGGCGCCCACTCCAGCAGTGCATCCAGAATTTCGCGTACGCCGAAGTTATTGATCGCCGAGCCGAAGAATACCGGTGTCTGTTTGCCGCTAAGGAAAGCTTGCAGATCAAACGGATTGGAGGCGCCCAGCACCAGCTCCACTTCCATTTTTAGCTGCTCGATTTCCATTGGAAACTTCTCGGCGAGCAGCGGATTGTTAATGCCCTTGATGATTTCAAATTCACCTGTTACGCGCTCTTCACCCGGCGTAAACAGCATGATCTCGTCGCGTAGCAGGTGATATACACCGCGGAAAGTCTTGCCCATGCCCAGCGGCCAGGTCACCGGCGCGCACTGGATATTAAGCACCGTTTCCACCTCGTCCAGCAATTCCACCGGGTCGCGCGTTTCGCGATCCAGCTTGTTGATGAAGGTGATGATGGGAGTGTTGCGCATGCGACACACGTTTAGCAACTTAATGGTCTGCGCCTCCACACCTTTGGCCGCATCAATCACCATCAGCGCGGAGTCAACTGCGGTGAGTACGCGGTAGGTATCCTCGGAAAAATCCTGGTGGCCGGGGGTGTCGAGCAGGTTCACCACATGGTCGCGGTATTCAAACTGCATCACCGAGCTGGCCACCGAAATACCGCGCTGCTTTTCAATATCGAGAAAGTCGGAAGTTGCGTGGCGGCTGCTCTTGCGCCCCTTTACCGTACCCGCCATCTGGATTGCGCCGGAGAACAGCAGCAGCTTCTCGGTGAGCGTGGTCTTGCCCGCGTCCGGGTGGGAAATAATGCCGAAGGTGCGGCGGCGCGCCACTTCGCGAGTGATCACATCGCGCGATACGGGGGCCGGAGCGGCACTGGTTTCTTCGGTGTTTGGGGTGGAATCTGTTGCCATGATGAATTGTCTTGGTAGCTGAATTGCTGAAAGGGCGCAAGTCTAATGGGTGCGAGAGGGAATGTCTAACGTGACGTTTTTTTAATTAACCATATCAAGCTGCGTATTCCATGACCATTCTGCCACCGATTCCACGCGCATTCTGCCACCCAGTCCACGAACATTCTGCCACTGATTCCACGGTGATTCTGCCACCCCTGTCAGGGAGCGCCGCAAGATAATATT
>Ga0315281_10014441_pt1 | contig 10655 bp, 9 predicted proteins | sample YL17G07_0_MG_FD_204540 | JGI IMG/M metagenome (GOLD analysis project Ga0315281, IMG submission 204540) | Sediment microbial communities from Yellowstone Lake, YNP, Wyoming, USA - YL17G07_0 | ecosystem: Environmental > Aquatic > Freshwater > Lake > Sediment | place: USA: Wyoming | collected... | reverse complement strand
CATCGCAATCGTTCGGGCGATGGTGAAAGAGGGCGCGGGCGTCGACATCGTTTCGGGCGGCGAGCTTTTCCGCGCGTTGACCGCGGGCGCGCCGGCGGATCGGATCGTTTATTCCGGCGTCGGCAAGACCCGCGAAGAGATGACGTACGCCCTCCAGTCGAACATCCTGCAGTTCAACGTCGAATCGGAGGCCGAACTTTTCGTCTTGGACGAGGTGGCCCGTTCGCTCGGCAAGAAGGCCCCGGTTTCGATTCGCGTGAACCCGGATATCAACCCGAAGACGCATCCTTATATTTCGACGGGGCTGAAGAAGAGCAAATTCGGCGTGCCCGTGGCGGAGGCCCTCAAGCTCTACGAAGCGGCGCGCACATTGGGCGGAATCACGATTCAAGGCGTGAGCTATCACATCGGGTCGCAGATCACGACCGTGTCTCCGTTCCGGGAGGCCTTGAAGAAAGTATCGGAAATCGTGAAAAAGCTGCGCGAGCGGGGATTCGAGATCAAAAACCTCGATTTGGGAGGCGGACTCGGGATTCCTTACAACGGCGAGACGCCGCCGGCACCCAAGCAGTATGGAGACGCCTTGAAGACGGGTCTTCAGGATCTGGGCTGCCGGATCCTGTTGGAGCCGGGCCGCGTGATCGTCGGGAACGCGGGAATCTTGGTGACCAAGGTCCTTTATAAGAAGGTGCAGAAGGGCAAGAAATTCGTGATCGTGGATGCGGCGATGAACGACTTGATCCGGCCGGCCCTCTACGGGTCTTTTCACCAGCTCTGGCCGGTAAAGAAGGACTCTAAAAAATCCGAGGTTGTGGACGTCGTCGGGCCCGTCTGCGAGTCGGGGGACTTTTTTGCGGAAAAGCGGAAGCTGCCTGTGTTACATTCCGGCGACCTCTTGGCCGTGATGAGCGCGGGGGCTTATGGTTTCGTGATGTCTTCGAATTATAATTCGCGTCCGCGCGTGCCGGAGGTGATGGTGAACGGATCGGACTTCAACGTCATCCGTAAACGCGAGGAACTTAAAGACCTGATGCACGGGGAACACGTGCCGAAATACTTGGCTTAACTATGAAAATTCAATTCACCAAAATGCACGGTATCGGAAACGATTTCGTGGTGGTTGATGGACGGAAGCGAAAGCTTCCGAATCCTAAGAAAGCGGCTCGGCTGCTCTGCGATCGCCGCCTCGGCGTCGGCGCGGACCAAGTGCTTGTGTTGGAGAAGTCGCGCAAGGCGGATTTCTTCATGCGCATCTACAACGCCGACGGGAGCGAAGTCGGCATGTGCGGCAACGGCATCCGCTGCCTCGCCAAGTACGTGACGGATGAAGGGATCTTTTCGAAAAAGGAGATTCGGATCGAGACGCCCTCCGGAATTCAGGTCGCCAAAATGGTCGGCAAAAATAAAGTGACCGTCGATATGGGCGTGCCGATTCTTAAGGGACGGGAGATCCCGGTCAATCTTTCCGGCCGCGTGATCAATCGCCCGATGCGCGTGGACGGCAAGGAGATGCGTGCAACGTGCGTGTCGATGGGGAATCCCCATTGCGTCCTCTTTGTGGACGAGCCAAAAACTTATCCGGTGGAGAAGTACGGCCCGCTGTTTGAAAAACATCATCTCTTTCCCAAAAAGACGAACGTGGAGTTCGTGAAGGTCGTGTCGCCGTCTCAGGTGGAGATGCGCGTCTGGGAACGCGGCGCGGGCGAGACGCTCGCGTGCGGCAGCGGGGCCTGTGCGGTCGTGGTGGCAAGCGTTATGAACGGCCACACCGGTCGTGAAGTCCGCGTGAAGCTTCTGGGAGGCTGTTTGGATATCGAATGGCGGCGCGGGGACGATCATGTCTACATGACGGGCGCGGCGGAGACGGTGTTTAAAGGGGAGATTGAGATTTAATTTATGGGAATTTTTGAAGGTTCCATGGTGGCCCTCGTCACGCCCTTCAAGGCGACGGGGGGATTGAAGCCCGCAATCGACGAAGAAAGGCTTCGCGAGCTCGTCGAGTGGCAGATCGCCGAGGGGACGGACGTCATCGTGCCTTGCGGTACGACCGGGGAATCGGCGACGCTCGATTACGAGGAGCACGACCGCGTCATCCGGATCGTGGTCGAACAGGCGCGGAAACGCGTTCCCGTTTTAGCCGGCACCGGATCGAACGCCACCGTGGAGGCGATCGAGATCACGCGCCGCGCAAAAGAATCCGGCGCCGACGGATCTCTCCAGGTGACGCCTTATTACAACAAACCGACCCAAGAGGGACTCTTCCAACATTTCAAGGCGATCGCCGAGGCGCCCGGATTAGAAAATCTGCCGATTGTTCTTTACAACGTACCGGGCCGGACGTCGGTGAACATGCTTCCCGAGACGGTGGCGCGACTTGTGAAGATCGCGAATATCGTCGGCATCAAGGAGGCTTCCGGCAATCTCGAGCAGGTGAAGAAGGTGATTGATCTGTGCGGTCCGAAGTTTGGAGTTCTCTCGGGCGAAGACGCGCAAAATCTGGAAATTTTGGAAATGGGCGGCGTGGGAACGATCTCGGTGACGTGCAACGTCGTTCCGGGCCGGCTCGCCAAAATGTGGGACGACTTCGCCGCCGGTCGATTCAGAGAGGCGCGAGAGATCCATCAGGCCCTGCAGCCTCTCCATGCGTCGATGTTTTTTGAGACGAATCCGATTCCGGTCAAAACGGCCCTGGGATTTTTGGGACGCTGCTCGAGTGCGGTGCGCTTGCCTCTGTGCGCGATGAGCGAGGCGAACGCTCAAAAACTGAAGAAGGTCCTGCAGGAGACCAAAGTTTTATGATCAAAGTCGCTGTGGCAGGTGCCGCCGGACGGATGGGCCAGAGGATCATGGCCAATCTCTTGGCGAGCGCCGATCTGAAGCTTGTGGGAGCCGTTGAGCATGCGAAGAGCCCCGCTCTCGGCAAGGACGCCGGACTGGTGGCGGGTGCGGGCGAATGCGGCGTGAAGATCGTGGACTCCTTGGATGCCGTCATAGGGTTGGCGGACGTCGTGATCGACTTCACGGCGCCGGAGGCGACGCTGCCGAACCTGGACATGATTGCGCGGCACAAGAAGGCGGCCGTTGTGGGCTCGACCGGCCATGGTCCGGAGTTACGGCAATCGATCGAAAGCATGGCCAAAAAAATTTCCTTCGTGATGGCCTCGAACATGAGCGTGGGCGTGAACGTTCTCTGGAAGGTCATTGCCGATGCGGCAAAACTCTTGGGCGACGGATTTGACGTCGAGATCGTCGAGGCCCATCATCGGATGAAAAAGGACGCCCCCAGCGGGACCGCCATGACGACGGCGGAAGTTCTCGCGAAGGCCCTGGGCCGGGATCTCGCCAAAGACGCCGTCTATCATCGGGAAGGATTGATCGGGGAACGGAAGCCCCGGGAGATCGGCATTCAAACGATCCGAGGCGGCGACGTCGTCGGCGATCACACCGTTTTTTTCTTAGGTCAAGGGGAACGACTTGAAATCACCCACCGCGCTTCGTCGAGAGACACATTCGCCCTGGGTGCGCTCCGCGCCGGGCGCTGGATCGTCGGCAAGCCGAACGGGATCTACTCGATGGCCGATGTCCTTGGATTTTAGGAAGTAATTCGAATGGAGGGCCTTCAAGGTAATTATGAAAATCCAACTTGCGGACCGCATTAAGAACCTCCCCCCGTACCTTTTTGCCGAGATCGATCGCCTGAAGGCCGAGCAGTTGAAGAAAGGCGTCGACATCATCGATCTGGGGATCGGCGATCCCGATCATCCGACGCCGAAACACATCATCGAGGCCCTGCAAAAAGGGGCCGGAGATCCCGCGAACCATCAGTATCCGAGCTATTCCGGAATGCCGCGATTTCGTCAGGCGGCGTCCCATTGGATGAAGGGGCGGTTCGGCGTCGCTCTGGACCCCGAGACCGAGGTCGTGTCGCTCATCGGCTCGAAAGAGGGTATTGCGAATTTCCCCTTGGCCTTCGTCAATCCCGGAGACGTCGTCCTTGTGCCGTCTCCCGGTTACCCTCCTTATAATACCGGGACGCTTTTCGCGGGCGGCCAGCCGTATTTCATGCCTCTGAAGCGGGAGAATCGCTTTTTGCCGGATTTGGATGCCGTTCCCGCGGACGTCGTCAAACGCGCGAGGGTCATCCATATCAATTATCCCAACAACCCGACGGGTGCCGTGGCGGGGAAGGACTTTTTCAAGCGTGTGATCGCGTTCGCGCAGAGGAACGACGTGATCGTCTGCAGCGATGCGGCCTACTGCGAACAGTACGAAGGCGAAAAACCCGTCTCTTTTTTGGAGATCGAAGGCGCGCGCGAGGTCGGCATCGAGTTTCATTCGCTCTCGAAGACCTACAATATGACCGGCTGGCGCATCGGGTTCGCGTGCGGCAACAAAGACATTGTGTCCGGACTCGGCAAGGTGAAGACGAACATTGATTCCGGAATTTTTCAGGCGGTCCAATGGGCGGGCGTCGCGGCCCTCGAAGGCGATCAAGGCTGTGTCGAAGAGATGCGTGGGATTTATCGCAACCGCCGCCGCGTTTTGGTCGAAGGATTGAAGAAGATCGGTTGGGACGTGGCCTCGGCGGAGGCGGCCTTCTATGTCTGGGCGGCAAATCCTAAAGGATTTGATTCTAAAGGAATTGCCGTGAAGGTTTTGGAGGAGTCCGGCATCGTCATCACGCCGGGCAACGGTTTCGGCGCGGGCGGTGAGGGGTATGTGCGTTTTGCCCTCACTCGGGATGAAAAAAGGATCGGCGAGGCGATCGAGAGATTGGCGAAATTGCACCTGTAGGGGCGGGGTGACCCCGCCCGTACACGGATAGAAATGGCTATCACTTACATCGGGGTAGGCTCTAACTTAGGAGACCGTCATGAGAACATCCAAAGATCTCGCCGCCTACTTGGCGACTCAGGGGCTCACGTCCGACGTGTTTCGCCTCTTTATGAGACTCCGGCGGAATGCAAGCCGGGGCAAACAGCTCCGGACTTTATCAACGCCGTCTTCGAAGTCGAAACGGACCTCGACCCGCCGGCCCTCCTCGACCTTCTAGAAAGCGTCGAAAAACGAATGGGACGCCGATCAAAATCCGATTGGGCGCCGCGCGCGATCGATCTCGATATCCTTCTCTATGCCGATCGGATCACCGACAGCGATCGATTGAAGATTCCCCATCCAAAGATCCAAAACCGCTGGTTCGTGCTGAAACCTCTTGCCGACTTGGTCCCGGATATGGTCCATCCGGTTTTGAAAAAGACGATGAATGAACTTTTGGAATTTCTTCCTTCTTGACCCTCTCTCCCAACATGGGGGAGAGGGTTGGGTGAGGGGGACGGAGACAATATGGAATTTTTCATCGATACCGCAGATGTGAAAGAGATCCAAGAATGCTGGGAGATGGGTCTCGTGGACGGCGTGACGACCAACCCGAGTCTCGCGGCCAAAGTCGGCCGAAAATACGACGATATTCTGAAAGACATCGTAAAAATCGTCGATGGCCCCGTCAGCGCTGAAACAATCAGCCTCGATTTTGATAGTATGATGCGGGAGGCCTATCATTTCGCGAAGATCCACAAAAACATCGTCATCAAGTTCCCCATGACCTTGACCGGCATGAGGGCCGTCAAGAAATGCGCCCAGGAAGGCATCCGGACCAACGTGACGCTTCTCTTCTCGCCGAACCAGGCGCTCTTGGCCGCCAAGGCCGGCGCGACCTATGTCAGCCCCTTTGTGGGCCGTTTGGACGACATTTCGGAAGAGGGGATGAGCTTGATCGAAGAGATCCGCCAGATCTACGACAACTACGAATTCAAGACGAAAATCTTGGTGGCGTCCATCCGTAATCCCATCCACGTGCGCGACTCGGCGCTGATCGGGGCCGACGTCGCGACGATTCCCTACGCTGTCCTGAAGCAGCTCGCCCAACATCCCCTGACCGACATCGGCATCGAGAAGTTCCTCAAGGATTGGGAAAAGGTTCCAAAATAGCCACCGAACAGCGAAGCAGTCCCCGCAGGGGGTTAATTCGGTGGCTAACCAGCGAAGTCGTACCTGGACCTGTTAACCCCGGAATTAATTCCGGGGTTATTTCACCGTAATCTTAATTTTCTGCGACATCACCGGAGGCTTGTGGGGGATATGCGAGCGTCACGGCAACGCATGTGAGATTTTTTTTCATATTAATTGGCGAGCTCCTGCAAGACTTTCTTGGCCGTCGCCTGAAAACATTCCATGACGTTTTTCCCGGTTGTCGCCACCGTTTCGAATTCCGGCAACTCGCGGTCGTTGAAGATCTCCCGCAAGGCCTCGACCGGCATCAGGTTGCCGAGGTCGCGCTTGTTGTATTGGAGGGCGACGGGCAGCGTGCGCACATCGATGCCGTGATTCTTCAGGCTCTTCTGAAGATTCTTCCAACTCTCGACGTTTTCTTCGAGCTTCTCCATTTGGGAATCGATCGTGAAGATGAGCCCGTCGATGCCCTTCAGAATGAGCGTCCGCGAGGCGTCGTAGACCACTTGTCCCGGCAACGTGTAGACGTGAATGCGGACGGTGTAGTCCTTCACCTTGCCCAACGTCAGCGGAAGAAAATCGAAAAAAAGATTCTTGTCGTCCGTCTTGGAGAGGGTCACGATGTCGCCCCGCCGGCCCGGCGCCGTCTTTTTGTGGAGAAAGCTGACGCTCGTCGTCTTGCCCGCCCCTGCGGGTCCGAAATACACGATCTTGCAGTTGATCTCTTTTTCCCGTGGCTTGATGAATGACACGCGTCCTCCCCAGTTGTTATATTTCCGGTGTGAAGTCGGATGGTAACGGATAGATTTTGTATTTCAATATCTTTTCCGGGATAATGTGTCGGTTACGGTTGAGGAGGATACATTTTTAACCATTTGTGGATGAATTTTTTCCATAATAGGCAGATAATAGCCAATTATTCCAATAAGTTGTCTTGAGATTTTCGTTACGGTTTGTTAAGGGAGTGACCATGCTGGGCGTTGCCAAATCTATGAACGACACGCGGGAGGCTGCCGATCCGAAGCCGGTCGTGTTGGTCGTCGATGACGACGACAGCATGCGCGACATTCTCTACTCGATCCTGCACAAAGACTTTGACGTCCATCTTTCGATCAATCTCACCGAGGCGCGCAAGGCGCTTCAGCTGTATGAGATCCACATCGTCCTATTGGATGTGAGGCTCAGTCAGGAAGACGGACTCACCCTCCTTCCGGAGATCAAGGAGCTGAGCGACCAGATCGAAGTCATTGTCATCACGGTGATCCAAGACGTAAAAACGGCGGTACGGGCGATGAAGTTCGGCGCCTACGATTACATCAATAAAGAATTCGACGTCGACGAACTCAAAGCGCTCATCGCCAGGGCCCTGGAGAAGCAGCGCTCCGCCCGCGAAATCCAGTATTTGAGGGAAGAAATTCGGCAGTCCGCACCGGACGATTTTTTCATCGGAAATTGCCCGACCATGGTGCGCGCCAAGGAGTTGGCGGATCGCGCCGCTCCCATTCCGACGACCGTCTTGATCACGGGCGAGACCGGCACCGGCAAAGAACTCATGGCCCGCTATATCCACAAACGGAGCCATTTGGCCGAAAAGCCCTTCGTGACGGTCAATCTGGCCGCCATCCCTTCGGAACTGACCGAATCGATTCTTTTCGGACATGAAAAGGGCTCTTTCACGGGGGCCTTGCGCCTTCATTTTGGGAAGTTCGAGTTGGCGACCGGGGGGACGCTCTTCTTGGACGAGGTGGGCGAGTTGCGGTACGACCTGCAGGCGAAGCTCCTGCGCGTGCTTCAAGAAAACGAGATCGAACGCGTCGGGGGTAACAAAGTCATTCCTGTCAAAGTGAGGCTGCTCGCCGCAACCAATTCCAACCTTCAGGATAAGATCAAGAATAAGACGTTTCGCGAAGATCTTTACTACCGGCTGAACATCGTACCGATCCACGTGCCTCCTTTAAGGGAACGCATCGAGGACATCCCGAGACTGACCGAAATGTTTTTGGACCGCTACAACAAGAAGTTCAATCGTCAGATCAAGGGTTTCAAACCGGAGGTTTTCGAGGCCCTGTCTTCCTATAACTGGCCCGGCAACATCCGCGAACTCGAAAATTTCGTCGAGAGGATCGTCGCCATATCCACCAAGGACACGGTGGGTTTGATCGATATCCCTCTCGAGTATCAGCTCTATAAGGTGGAGATGCGGGAATTTCAAGAAGGCGAGGACCTCCTGCAAAAATCTATCGACGCTTTTGAAAAAAGCTATATTATCCGCATATTGCGGGAAGAAGGTTGGAATCAAAGCCAGACCTCCAAGCGCCTGGGCATCCACCGCAAGACCCTCGAGTACAAGATCAAGCGGTTGAATCTCGGAGACGTCATTGCGCAAGAGAGGAGTCGCGACGATTAGTAAAAGGCTGGTGACGCTGATGGCGTTATCGCTTTTCGTCGCGTTCGACCCATCGAGCCTTTTGGCCGAAACCTTACTGCCTCCCGTCGTCGTTACGGCCAATAAGCAGGAAAGACCCTACGAAGACGTCTCCGCCTCGGTGACCGTCATCGACCGAGACGAAATCAGAAGGCAAAATGCCACGACCGTGCCCGAGGTCTTGAGGAACGTCGTCGGCGCCAACGTCACGGCCGTCGGCTCGCACGGCGATGATGTCGACGCCCGGTTGAGAGGGGCGGACCGGGATGAGACCCTCGTCTTGATCGACGGGATTCCCATCAACGACGTCCGCGAGCACCGCGCTTCGTTTCTCGGGACGATTCCGCTGGATAACGTCGAGCGGATCGAGATCGTCCGCGGCTCCCAAGGCGTGCTCTACGGTTCCGACGCCGTCGGCGGCGTCATCAACATCATAACCAGAAAAAGATCGGACAAGAACCGCATCGGAGCTTTTTTTGAAGGCGGCAATCTCCAAACCCTTCGCGAGGGCGTCGAAGGAAGCGGGAGCGCCGGCTCTGCGCAATACAGCGGCAGTTTTTCACGGACGGACCAGGGGGGACGCTTCGGCCGCGACCGCTTCAGCGAGTCGGCCGTGTCGGCCAATTTCGGTTACAAGATCCTGCCCTCGCTTGAAGTGGAGACGGGGGTCAATTATCTCCGCGACGACCAAGATCTTTTTTACGAATTTCAGACGGCCTTCGACCCCACGATCATGGGGCTCTTGGTTCAGATCGATCCGGACAACGACAGCCACATTCACAGAGACAACGTCGTCGGCCGCGTTTCTCTCAAGGCGACGCCCAAGCCCTGGTGGGAGGCCCAACTGCATTACGGTCTCTTCGTCGACTTGGAACATCTGACGAACAATGCCGCGGGAGACACCGCGCCGCCTGGCTTTACGCCCGGGGCTCAGGATTTTCGCGGCAACGGGCGTCAGAACACGATCGATCTCAGAAATTTTTTCACGCTCTACGACACGCCGTCGTTCGCAACGCAGCTGACGGTCGGATTCGAGTTTCAAGACGAGCGTTTCAAGTTCACCGATCCGCCTTCGAGTTTTCCCGCCCCGGGGCAAAAAGGGGGACGGCAAAATTACGCCCCGTATATCCAGCAGACGTTTCGGTTTTTCGACGGGAACCTCATCCTGACGGGAGGGGCGCGCTACGACCATAATACGACCTGGGGACACGAATGGAGTCCGGCGGCGTCGGTCCTGTATAAGCTCAAAAAAACCGGAACGACCTTCCGGGCAAGCTACGGGGAAGGTTTTCACGGCCCGACGATGATCGATTTCTTCGATCAGATTCTGCTCCGGGCCACCGGAGATCCCTCGTTTCAGGCCGTTCGGCTCCAACCCGAACTCTCTCAGAGTTACGAAGCGGGCGTGGAACAGAAGATCGGGTCTTGGATGAACGCCTCGGCGGCTTTTTTCTATATCGATTATGACCGTCTCTTCGACGGCCTGCAGTTTTTGCAAGACGCCTTCAGTACGGGTATCGAGGCGGGCGTGACGATCGAGCCGCTGCCGTGGCTGAAGTTCGGGGGGAACTACACCTTTCTCAAGGCGGTCGATGAGGTGAATCACACGCGGCTTGCCGATCGTCCCCGGCATCAGGGAAATTTCTTCGTGCAGGCCGAGCCGATCTCGCGCCTTGACGTGCGAGCGGACGTCCATGTCGTGGGCAATCGGCGCATTCCGGATAAAATCTCGACGTCGGCCGGCGATTTGGGGGTGCTATTCGTCGATCCGGCGGGCAACACCTCGGCGAGCGGCATTCTTCCGGGTTACGTGAAGGTCGATCTCTCCGCGTCCTACGACCTGATGAGGGACCGAGGCGCCTTGGAGCAGTGGAAGCTATACTTCAAAATAGAAAACCTCTTTGACGACTCTTATCAAGAGAAATTCGGATTTCCCGCTCCCGGTATCACCTTCCTGGCAGGCACCAAGGCGACATTCTAACTAAGTGTTCGACCAATGATCCAAAAATGATCCAAAGTGGATAGTTTTATCCTCCTAGAAGCCTAAATATTTATCCAACATCCTGCATTTTTCCAGGGTCTAAAGACACTCTCACGGCATGCCTTCGGCGGCTTGAAGAAAAATTCCTTTTTCATAATTCGCATTCCCCATCAGAATCTTAGTCCTGAGAATGGAATGGGTGATGTTTTACTCCACCCCTTCATTCGTCGCGATGGTTTC
>Ga0315281_10014440_pt1 | contig 10655 bp, 15 predicted proteins | sample YL17G07_0_MG_FD_204540 | JGI IMG/M metagenome (GOLD analysis project Ga0315281, IMG submission 204540) | Sediment microbial communities from Yellowstone Lake, YNP, Wyoming, USA - YL17G07_0 | ecosystem: Environmental > Aquatic > Freshwater > Lake > Sediment | place: USA: Wyoming | collected... | reverse complement strand
TTCGGCTAAACCATTGAGTTCCGCCTCATTTACTTCCATTCCATGCCGTTCTTTTGTATCTTTAATAAAACACCTTACCACTTCTCTCCCGTATCTACTTCCGAATGACATTTTCTTATCCTCCTTTTTTTGAATTTAATTCTTGCCCGATCTTCGGGTCTCCCTCACACCGGAGAGAGACCCTACTACTTCGGAAAGAGGCAACGAAAGAAAACCCCCGATACATCGCCTCGGTGGCGGGCGTAGGTCGGTCAACTCAATAGTTTTTCAAGTTTTTCTTCCAAGGCTGAAATTTCTTTGTCGATTGCATCGATCCTCTTCTTTCGGTCTGCCTCGGTGATCCCGACGTCCGGTAACTGTTTGACCGCCTCTGCAATCAATTCCGGAGTCAGGATGGCATAGAGCCACGACCCGAGTAAACGCTCATGAGTGAATTCCTTCATAAGAATTTTTTCCCACAAAAAAGGAAACTGCTTATTCTGAACTTCTTTTAAATGTGGGACCAGCAAATCCTTTATGAACTTATCCTGAAGCCCCCTTGCCAACACCTTTTCACAAGCTATCATGATTTCCTCTTTTGTCATCGGAAGCTGCTCGATCTCGATTTTTTTGTCGTTCAAATCTTTGATCGCATCCGTGAGTTTTGCCACCTCAGCTTCGATTTTCCCCGCAACCCCCATCGCCTTCTGACTTCCACGACTTAAAAATTTTTGAATTCTCTCTCCTAATTCCATTTTGTTGTCCTCCTTTTAATTTTGGTTTTTCTCTTTTTGTAAAAGGGTTAAGATTTGTTTGACCAATTCCTCCAGCCGTAACAATGCCTCTTTTATTTCTACGAGCTCTTGAGTTTGACCCACCTTCGATTCACCTCCTTTCAAGATGACGGGGTCTTATTCAAGGTACTGTGACGCACAATTTTAGATACGCCTATTAAAACCCCAATGTTTTTTTATGGTTGAACTATTTTTAGAGGGGTTCATTTCACTCCCTTCAGCATTGCTTGATGAAACCTTGTCAAAATTCGTATCACTTCTTTTTTGATGAAATCTCCTTGTTGCCTTGGCTCAAGGCCGACAAGTCTCGGTGGTAAGGTTCTATTTAATTGTAAAAATCTATGCTTTGTTTCCAAAATGACGAACCGAAGATGATCGACCACCTCGGACCTGGGAAGCAGTTGACCCTCTTTGATCAAAAGTTCTAATTCCTTCAACTTTGCCTCGACTTCGATCTTCCGTGTCCTGGCTGCTGTGATGGCGTTGGTGACCAATGGCCTATTCAAGCGAACCCAGGCGATCTGTTCTCTCAATTCCCCTTTGATCGGAAATCCTTCCTGACCCCACTTTTTAATCGTGCTGACACTTACTGAAAATAAATTTGCCAGTTCTTTCTGCTTCATGTTCACCTCGAAAAAGTATAAAGACACCTGAATTTAATCATTATACACGTCTAAAGACTGCGCTCGTCGCCGCATTTTACGCAACCCCCAGGAAGGACCCTGAATAATATCAATAACTTACGCTGCATACTTAAACGGCAACGATCCTTGCTCTGGTCTCGCCCCATTGATCATCCCTCTGAGGCTGTCTCATATCGTCTGTCATATTTATCCTCATACTCGCGCTCGACCAAATATCCATTCACTTTGATAAGGTCAACTATCTTTTCGATGACCCCTGTTCTTCGATGAAACTCTATCCTTAACCGTGCTGTATTCTCTCCCTTGCTCGGTGTCCGTTTAATCATAAAAACCGTGTCACTCTCCTGGCTGATAAAAGAAGAATCTCGTATAGACTCAAAAGATAGATTTTCCTCGCTTACTCCTTTAGTGGTATGACACAAAAGGAAGATGATAAAATTACCGCTTACCGCAAGGCTTTTCAATCTCCTGATAATTTGGCCTATCTCAATCGAAGGGTTGCGTATCCTTGCTAAATCAATCAAATAGTGAAGGTGATCGCAGAAGATAATTCTCGTGTGGTATTTCTCAAAGGATTCATAAACCCTATCTTCAAACCAGGGTAGAGCATGAGGCTTTAATTTGGATGGCATATAAATCAAAGGCACTTGGGAAAACTGGCCGAGAAACTGTTTGGCAGGCACTTCAAAGGAAAACCAAAGAGGATAGTATTGCTGACGAACAAAGGCATTGGTCAAGGATTGACCCAGGAGTGTCTTACCTTGTTTGGTAGGGCCGGAGATTATAATCAATTCCCCTTCCCTGAATCCATCTGTATATCTATCCAATGAAGGAATGAAACTTTTCACGTCAATCAAGGATTCAGGCTCTTGTTTCAATTTTAAAAGAATTTCCTGGGAAGAGACGACCCTATCTTCCCCTTCATATTCGCCCAATTTCCTTACATCTGCCTCTAACATCTTCGATCCTTTCTTTTAAGAAGGTAATCAAATGAGCATTATCAAAAAGGAACTCCCTGCATAATTCAACCGCTTCCCAATCATCCTGGTTGTTTTCTCTTATCCTTTGAAAAACCTTGTTCTCGGTATGGATTAATTTAATATGATCCATATCCTCACCAACACGTTCTTCGTAAAATTCCTTTAAATCCTTGTTACCAGGATTTTCCATTTTTAATTTCCATTGGTTTTTCAGCTCTGTTAAGCCATGCCACAAGCCGTTGCTGAGTTCTCATTTTCCCTCTACCTCTCGGAGTTAATAACCAGGCATCAAGTTTCCCTATCTCTCGGTCTATGTCAATTCCCTTATAAGCAAGGTTCTGTTTTAAGGCTTCAATGAATTCATCGTCAGCGAGGGCGACGGCTCGTTTGGTTTTAAATGAACGAGCTTTCTTATTTCTTACTTCTTTAACTTCTTTGATTGTGTGCATCTGTTGTGCGTCTGTTGTACCGTCTGTTGTACCGTCTGTTGTCTCGTTTTCGTCCTCTGTCCCTTGAAATTTCTCATAATTACAAATGGTTATCATGATAAATCTGTTGGTCGTTCTGTAGGTCAACATTTGGCGTTGGGATAGGCTTATGATATAGGCTATGGTTCTTCGTCTGGACCATCCAAAAGTTTGGTGAAGTTTCAATATAGACGTTATAAATTGACCCCGTTCAACTGGAATGTATTGGTTCCTAAAATTCATAACTCCGGGTTTATAATTGGCTTGGGAATACAGATAAGACCAAGCATACCCATCACACCACGGCTTTCTCTCTGACACCTCATGAGTGAACTGCTCTCTCCAAAGTTTCACCCATCCCTTACTTTGCATCCATCGCCTCCACAAAAACCTTTAAATCTCCCTTGAGATTTTTACTTTTGGCGAGAATGGAAAAAAGCGAAATAAAATCTTCCCGATTAAGATCGAAACCGGTATATCTCCCAGTTTCACAACAGAGTCTTAGGGGAACATCCTTCGAACTGTCTGAGGAATAAAAAAAGTTAGCCAATTCCAGAATGCGTTTTTTTGTCATCTAAACCCCTTAAACAATTTCTTGAGTGAACTGAATTTTTCGGGTTTCAGTAAAACGAGGAGGCCTTGCTCTAAAATCTTCTGGTCCGCCTCAGATTCAGAATTTAAAAAAACCGATCTAAGCCTTCCATTTGAGGCGAATTCAAAAAGTGCGGTGATTTTGTTAGATGCCTTTTTCATCTTTTGCCCTTGAATTATTCAAATTAAATAGCCTCCCTCTGGGATTTATTCCGGTCAACATAGGCTTCCAGATCCTTGATATCGATAAAAAGCTTCCTTCCCCCGGGATCCTTAACTGCCGGGATCTGTCCGGTCCAAATAAGATTCCTCACGCCATGAATCCCACGATCTAAATAGATGGCAGCGTTCTTTATCGTGAGAAGGCGTTTTTGTGGCCTCACCAGTTCGGTCATTTGGCCTCCGACTTTTCACGAGGGAAAAGTTTCTCCTCAAGTGCTTTTAAGTCACTTTCGGTGTAAATGCGCCAGCCTGCCCAATTCCGGCGGACCTGGATCATTCCTCGATTTTCGAGATCTCTAAGAGTGTTGGGATGGATTCTTAACCGTTTAGCGGCTTCAGAGACTAAAAGGAAGTCCATTTCATAACCTCCATCTTTTTATACTTATGGAAATTATGAAATAGGGGTATACCCTTATTTTAAAAATGGATAGGGATTAGCTGGTAAAATTAGGAGAGGTTATTCATACTCTTGTCTCTGCCACTCTTGGAACTGTTTATGATCAGAGATGAGTTGAATGGTAGATTCCTTTTGTTCTTTGCGATCAAAAATAATTTTATGCGGTTGTCCACCTTCAATCATTTCAAGTTCAAACATAAGTTCAGGACAACCCGGACAATCCGGGGAATATTCGGGACAATCCTTACAGGTCTTTTTCTTTATAATCGCTAATATCTTTTTCTTATACTCTACCGATTCATAAGGTTTGCCATAGAGCAATTCAAATGCTTTCTTGAACCGTGACACAACGGTTGAAAAAGGTTGCCTTAGCTCCCTTCCAATCTCCTTAAAACTTTTTTTGGGTAATCCTTTTCGAAGGTCCCATATCTGGGCATAAAGAGGAATTTTGTTTATAAATTCCCGGGTGAAGGGTTTTATCCTTTTAACCTTCCGCATTCTATCGATTTGGCTTGACAATGATTCAAGGATTTCTTTTTTATTAAATCTTAAATCTACCCTGAATTGTAAGAAGGGACTTTTATCCCCATAAATGACGGTGCGAATGCTGGGGATTGCCTCTAACCTGGCTTGGATATTGTTAAGTATCTCCTGCCGGATCGTGTGTTTAAGAGGAATATCAAAAGCAGTAGGAGCTGTCTGGAGAATTTCTTCGTCATTAAAATTCGACCAATCAATTTTTTTAGATGGATCAACCAAGAAAGATCCCAATCCGAATTTCCGCATTTCATCGGTGTTTGTCTTACCTTTTAATTCTCTTTCCTTAGCGTAAAATGAAATATATTCTGGATCATTTTGAAGTCGCCAGTATCGAAAATATGCTTTCTTGATAAGTTCTGCTTGAATTCTTTTGCGGGTTTTAACTGACATCGCGATCTCCCTTCATCGTTCCCTAAGACCTCTCCGAGATTGCGGAGAGGTTATGAAGTGGAGGCCCAGGCGGTAGGGATTCCGCTTTTCGGGTGATCTTCCCTATGGCCTCCATGAAACTGTAACCTTTTTTGTAACCGTCAAACCGAAAAATCACGTCACAAAGCGTAACGTAATGAAAAGTAGAAAATTAATTAACCTTGATTTCAACTACTTAGAAACGCTCACTTTTTCTATTTTCATCTGAATTGAGTGCCAATCGAATTCCCTACCCTTCTCCCTTGTCCAAAGGAAGATCTTGATGAGGGGTGATCCTCTCTGCCTCGGTTTTAAGAATCTCCTCTTTGAATATCTCTTTGGGGGATAACTCTTCGGGCGCCGGAGGAGGTTGGATTTCTTTGAGGCTGGGGAGATCGGACAGTGTATTAAGACTGAAGAGTTCGAGAAAGGCTTTGGTGGTTCCATAGACAATGGGGCGTCCAGGGAGGTCCTTACGGCCCATCATCTTAATCAATCCCTTTTCCAAAAGGGTGTGAACGACAGACCCCGAATCCACTCCGCGAATCTCCTCGATCGCAGGTCGGATGACGGGCTGGCGATAGGCAACGATAGCTAATGTCTCTAAAGCGGCTTGGCTCAACTTTACCGCCTTCGCCTTTTTCAGCCGGTTGACCCATCCGGCCCAACTGGGTTTTGTTCGGAATTGATATCCACCGGCTATCTCCGTCAGTTCTACTCCCTTGGAACGATCTTCATATTCTGCTTGAATCTGACGAATCCCCTCTAAGATAGCTTCTTTATTGGATTCGGGTAGGATCTCGACAAGAGTTTCAAGCCGGATCGGAGAATCTGAAATGAAAAAGAGGCTTTCCAGTATGGGTTTAACATCGAAATCATCCATCATTTTATCCTCTAACATACTTTTTAATTAACCTAGTAAATATCAAGTTCCAAGCCCTGCACATAATATGGTACAGGGCAAGCACCAATCATTAAATAATAACCAAATTCCAATATTTAAACATGGTTTGGGCCATTGGTAATTGGAATTTATTTGGAAATTGGGATTTGGTTATTGCAATTTATATTACCTCGTCTCAAGAAATTCTAATTTTTCACCAGGGGAAATAGAACTGATAGCATGTTTATAAACCAGCTGATCCGTCTCTCCTCGGAGGATGATACAGAAATTATCAAAGCTAAGGATGACCCCTTCCATCTTACGGCCGGTGGTCAATTCAACCACCACATGGTTTCGATCTCGCCGGATACGATTAAGAAATTGATCCTGGATATTAATCTGATTCTTGATCATGCCCTTTCCCCTCTTCGTCCCCAAAAAGATTTAATTTCGAGAAATATTTCCTCCCGATCAATCGATTCATCCCACCAGTGAATTTCTGAATCCGCTTTAAACCATGTCAGTTGTCGCTTGGCATAATGACGTGTATCCCTTTTCATCTGTCTGACAGCTTCGTCCCATCCGATCTCTTTCAAGAGAAATTGAACCATCTGTTTATAACCTAAACTCTGCATCGGCTTCAATGCAGGTCCATAACCCATCTCCATCAGCCTCTCGACCTCTTGAAGGAATCCCTTCTCTAACATTTGATCCACTCTTTTTTCGATACGATGATAGAGCCTGTCCCGGTTTATCTCCAGACCAACTTTTAAAGTCAGGTAGGGTTTTTCTCCAAAACGATGTTGTTCCCGATAAAAAGAGATAGGGACTCCCGTTGAATCAAAGACCTCCAGAGCTCGTATAATTCGAAAGAGGTCATTGGGATGGAGATGAAAGGCTGTTTTGGAATCGACTTTCTTCAAACGCTCATAAAGGGCATCCGTCCCTTTCTCCTTTGCTTCCTGTTTTAGACTTTCCCTCGCATGGGGGTCGATTTTAGGGCTGGAGAAGAGTCCCTGGGTAAGGATCTTAATATAAAGTCCAGTTCCCCCCACAACCCAAATGGGCTTCTTATTCTCGTATAACTGATCAATCGTTTTTCGACCCACCGTTCGATAAAGGGCAGCGTGAAAAGGTTGATCAGGTGTCACTAAGTCAATTAGGTGGTGTTGCACTCTTTTTTGATCATCGAGCGTGGGTTTGGCGGTGCCGATATCCATATACCGATACACTTTCATGGAGTCAGCACTGATGATTTCACCCCCTAATTCCTCCGCCCATTCAAGTGCCAATTTGGATTTCCCAGCTCCCGTTGGACCGAGGAGAATCACCATCCGAGGCCGGTCCATCTCAATCGTTGCGGCCATATGAAGTGGATTTTAATGAATTCATAACGAGACTTCAAGTGTAAAGTAGAGGAAAAGTAAACCCCGTTAGAAATTCCAGCGGGGCATTAAACGCCGCCCTCCGGGGTGGAACCCCCTATGGGACGGAACCCATAATTATTCTAAAATCTAACCCCGCAGCAGCCGCCGGCCCAGAGGGCCTCCCTCCGGGGCATGAGCCCTTCCGGGGCGGAGCCTGGCCCGGAGGGAGCAGCGGGGCATTATTTCTAACGGGGTAAAGCCCATAAATTTTTCTTGAAATTAGAATTCAATTTATATAGGATTATTCCTCGGAAGTAAACTACCCCGCAGCAGAGCTGCGGGGCATTAAAATTCAAAACCTATTTCCATGTTGTCATTCCTGCGAAACTTGTCCTCGACCTGATCGGGGAGCAGGAATCCAGGGTTTAAGATGGTTCCCTGTTGGAACCTGCCCTCGAATGCCCTTGTCGGGGGCAGGGACAAGTCTGGATTCCCACTTTCGTGGGAATGACATATGAGGTAAACTTATAGCAAGCTACATGGAATTATCAACTTAAAACTCTAAAACATTTTGCCTTCGGCGAACCTGTTTTCATCCGCCCAGCAGAGCTGGGCGGTATTCAACAGGTATTTTTATAAACTTTAGGTAACCCCGTTTACCCAGAACCATCGCTTCATTCGAGTTTCAACGAATAGGAGCTTGATATGTCTTCCACATCCTTCATCAATCCTCGGTCAAATCCTGAATTGAGGAGCCTTAACGAGATTATCCTGCTCCCCCAACAGAACCACCTCCAGGATTATTTTCTTGGAGTGATGGCGATCCTTTCTAAATATTTTTCAATCAAGTATTCAGCTCTTTTCCTCCAGGATCCTCAAAAAGAATCTCTTCATGTGGAAGCCCTCTATGGAATCGAAAATGAAATCCATCCTCTCACTTGCCCTAGCCAAAAAGGGACGATTGGCAAAGTCCTGGAATCACGACAACCCATGGCGATCCAGAATTTAATTCAAGAGCCCCTCTACGAGGAAATGATGAAGAGCCAGAAGCGGATCGAGAAGATCCAACCCCCTTTACTCTGTATCCCTCTCATTACAGATAATGAGCCGACGGGTGTCATCAATGTGAATTCCCTCTATGGTCCCAGACACGAATTTGTTGAGGATTTCCAGTTCCTCTCCATCCTCTCAGCCATCCTCTCTCCGGTGATTAAAAATTATCAACTGAAAAAGGGTGGACCTCCCGGGAAAGATAGCAAACCAAAGGCAAACCCTCATCTGCTGGATGACATCTTAGAGCAGAAGCTGGCTGAAGTTCTGAATAAGATTGATCCCTATGTGGAGACAAAGACTAAGATGGGGATCTTTGACGATATCATTAGAGTGGTAGAGAAGATTTTGATCAAGTCCGCCCTAGAGAGGGTGGACTATGTTCAAATTGCTGCCGCCCAACTCTTAGGGATCAATCGAAACACCCTTCGTAAGAAGATGAAAGACCTGAAAATCAAAACGCGGTGAAAATCTTTAATAGGATTCAAAGAGTCAAGTGGTCAAGGGGGATTCCAATCTCGGAATGTGGAATGCTGAATGTGGAATTAAAAATCCTAAATCCGCAATCCGAGTTCCGCATTCAGAAAAACCCTCGAATCCCTGCCTGCGGCATGCAGGCTAGAACCCTTGAACCCTCCTTAGAGCCATTTTAAAATGGAATAGGAATGTCTGAAGCCGATAACGTAGAAAAAATTAGAGCGCTCTCCCAGCGGTGGGGAGGTTCCCTGTTTGGAGTAGCGGATCTTCACTCTTTCAAAAAAGAGGAAATTCTTCTTCCTCCTTCCTTAATCGATCAACTTTCCTACGGCATCTCGGTGGGATTTCACCTTTCCGATGCCATTTTAGAAGAGATTGAAAACCAGCCCACCCCACTCTATTTTCATCACTACCAGAGGGTCAATATTCTTCTGGACACCATCGGGTTGATTGTGACTTCGACGATTCAAAACCTTGGATATCAAGCAGTGCCCATTCCCGCCTCTCAAATTGTGGATTGGAAAACCCAGAAGGGCCATCTTTCCCATAAACATTTAGCCTGGGCTGCGGGGTTGGGATGGATGGGTCGAAACAACCTCCTCGTCAATGAGCAATTTGGATCCCGCATTCGCCTGGTGACCATCCTCACCGATCTCCCTCTCACCATCAACTCCCCCTCGATAAAGGACTGCGGTTCCTGCCTGGACTGCCTATCCCTCTGCCCTGCAGGAGCAATTAAGGTACGTCAGGAAGAATTCGATCATCTTCGATGTTACGAACAATTGAGAACCTTTGCCAAAACCCTCCATTTCAGCCATAATATCTGTGGTGTCTGTGTAAAGGCCTGCCGGGGACAACGCAAACAACCGCAGAGGGCATAGCGAAAAAAGAAACACCAAATCACAAGCACCAAATCACAAAGTTTCTGTTTCATTAGGTCAATAAGTCATTAGTCATTGAATGACTTAATGACCCAGTGACTGAATGACTAAGAAGAATTTGGAACTTATTTGGGATTTGGATTTTGGAATTTGGATAATTAGACGCTATGCGCTCGGTGCCATGCGCTTTGCGTTTTGAAATAAGGTATTTATGATGAAAGACTTCGATGTAATCGTCGTCGGTGGAGGGCATGCTGGAATTGAAGCCTCTCTGGCCTGTTCCCGGGTAGGACACCCTACCCTTCTCATCACTCAAAAAGTCGAACAGATCGGTTATATGTCCTGTAACCCTGCTGTCGGTGGGTTGGCCAAAGGCCATCTGGTGAAGGAGATCGATGCGCTGGGTGGAGAGATGGCCAAGGCCACTGATGAAACAGGAATACAGTTCCGCCAACTCAATGCAGGGAGAGGGCCTGCTGTTCGTTCTTCAAGAGTTCAGGTGGATCGGCAGGAATACCGACTTCGAATGAAAAGAACTGTTGAGAGTCAAAAAAATCTCACCATCAAAGAGGCGACGGTAGAGGAAATTCTAACAGATGGAAATCAGATCATCGGCGTGAAGACAGATTTAAATGAAACCATCCAGACAAAAACCTTGATCCTTGCTCCAGGAACCTTTCTGAACGGTCTTATCCATATCGGTCTCACCTGCTTTTCCGCTGGCAGGATAGGTGATCCACCCTCCATCAGTCTATCAGCATCACTCAAAAAATTGGGGTTCCAGATGGGAAGGCTCAAGACCGGGACCACTCCGAGGCTTGATAGCCATACCATTGATTTCTCTCAGCTCACACCTCAATATGGAGATGAACCACCCATTCCATTTTCTTTCACAACAGAAAAGATCGAAACAGACCAGGTCCCCTGCTATATCACCTATACGAATCTTACTACCCACGAAATTATTAAAAGCGG
>Ga0315281_10014439_pt1 | contig 10656 bp, 9 predicted proteins | sample YL17G07_0_MG_FD_204540 | JGI IMG/M metagenome (GOLD analysis project Ga0315281, IMG submission 204540) | Sediment microbial communities from Yellowstone Lake, YNP, Wyoming, USA - YL17G07_0 | ecosystem: Environmental > Aquatic > Freshwater > Lake > Sediment | place: USA: Wyoming | collected... | reverse complement strand
TAAGGCAGTAAGCCATGTTGGTTTCAACGTCCTGATGGTGACGCTCCATCCGCCCCACCACATAGTCGTCATTTGCGAGAAGGTGGAGAACAAATGATTTCCGTCGTATGCGTCTACAATGATTGGAGCATATACACTGAATACCTCCTTTCCAGCGTTCAGAGGCAGAAAGGCGGTCACGAGCTCATCGCGATGGACAACCGGGACGGGCATTTCAAATCGGCCGCCCAGGCTCTGAACGATGGGGGGCGAAAGGCGAACGGCGCCTTCATCATGTTCGCGCATCAGGACGTTCGGTTCTATCCGGAGACATGGCTGTCTGACGCAGAGAAGATGCTCGACTCTCTACAGAACGTCGGGATCGCGGGTGTTGCTGGAAAGAAGGATTGGTCCGGAGTGAAGACGGTGATAACCCACGGAGATCCTCCTCATCAAGCAGGATCCTTGCAGCCGACTGAACCTTTGCGCGTTCAGACGGTGGACGAATGCTTGTTCTTCGTTCCCAGGGACATCTTCGCCACGCTCAACTTCGATGAGCACATATGTGATAACTGGCATCTTTATGCTGCAGAATATTCACTTTCTGTTCGAGAAATGGGTTTGGTTGCCTACGTTTTGCCGCTTCATGTTTATCACAAATCAATGGGTCAGTTCTCCGAGGCATACTATACGGTTCTCAAGAAAGTCATCGGAAAGCACAAGAAGTACTACTCAATAATCTTTGCAACCACAGGGAATTGGATCACTGTGGTTCCCGTCAGGATTCAAAGGGCAGGCTATTCATTCTGGAGAATCATCCGGGTGTTCATTGCATCAGGGCGGGTTCGGTGACGCATGGCCGGCACCGCACAGAGAAACCCCTAACCAGGCGCTAGCCATCACGACGTGAATAAACGGTGACCATTCAAATGACAGATAATCCGACGCCTGCGTCGCCGAAGCGTGCGCAGCCTGTTTCCTTTGCCAGAAGGATACTGCTGATCGAGCCCCGTACTATTTGTTGTACAAGGAAACCTCTATGTCGAAGGGGCGCTCGCGGCTTCTTCACAATCGTTTTTCATTTTCTTTTCGTCTTCCCTCCTATCCCCAATTCTCTCATCGTGGATGGGGGTTTGCGGACAAACCTCTATTCACGGTCAATGCCGCACCATGGCCGCTTCGTCCCTTGTCAGGGATCTGTCCCAATCCTTTTCTCGCACTCAGACGGTGGAGGTTTTGTCGCCGGATGAATCGTGTGGATGGCCGTTCACGACTGGTGGGCGACATGTCCGATAGTCGACCCCATGTCTGACCTTTGGTTGAGGGGATGGCGGAGCGCCCGTCCCAGCGTCCCTGACGGCGGCCGCCTGAGGGCCATACCTGTATAAGACTGTGCCATTCGGACACGCGAATGGGTTCCTTGCATCGGCTGGACCTTTCGGCACCGTCGGGGCAGTCCTCGTGAGGCGCGAGAGGAAGTAGGGTCATACATCTCAGGGAGAGCTAGACACGACTGCGGAGGATGATAGGGAAGGAGTCTAGAATCCTGAGCGCGAACGGGCTCCTGCCGAATGGTCAGAGACAAGTGGCCGGAGAGAAAACGATGATCTACCTCTGCCCAGCGGGAGACTAGCTCCCTGGGCAACGGCAAAGTCATTTGCCGAAGGTGAGGAGGATGGCGCTATTTCGTTGCGCCCTCTCTCGATTCTCGCTGCTACCATACCTTCCAGCCCGTGAGCATTCCCTCGTCGCTCCGCTGCAGTTTTGGCACGGACTGATATTAGTGCTTCAGCTAGTCACGGGATAAAGCTCTATTGCTGAATTCCCGCGACAACGTCTTATTAATCCTACGTTACTATTGCGAATTGCATGCCATCCTTGATTGAAGGAGTCGATCTCGATGAGCACGGTAGGGTCAAGAGCAAGCAGAGCAAGCGAGAGATAAGAAAAGACCAGAAAATGATGATCTTTGACACTAAGTATCTCGTTCAGCAGTTCAACTACTTCTTGAAGGGCGGCGGGCCATGCCTGGCGCGAGCTACACTGGCCCAAAAGGCGATTTTTAACTTCGAGCGCGATCCAGTCAGAGCCGCATCGATCTGGCTAGCGCTGAGGAGGATCGAGGTCGAGAACATCGAAGGATCATTGGCTGAAGTGGGGGTATACCGCGGCGACACGAGCGCGCTTATCCATCGGATCCTTCCAGACCGCAAGTTGTTCCTTTTTGACACGTTCGAAGGATTTCCGGAAAAAGACACTGGCAAGAAGCTAGAGAGATTCAACTACACGAGCGTCGAAATGGTAAAAGAGAAGCTGGGCGATTGCAGCAACGTGGTGATCAGGAAGGGATATTTCCCAGAAACGGCGACCGACCTGGAAAACGAAAGATTCGCATTCGTCATGTGCGACGTTGATCTGTACGCACCGACCCTGGCTTGCCTCGAGTTCTTCTATCCCAAGGTGATGAAGGGAGGATATTTCATGTTCCACGATTACAACTGTCCCGAATCGAACATGGCGGTGTCGAAGGCGGTAGACGAATTCATGAAGGACAAAGATGAGACGCTGATCGATGTTCCAGACATGTTCGGGACCGTGTTGTTCAGGAAGAAATAGGCGGCTGGCGGCGCATGCAAGAAACGCAAATAGATCCCCGTCCTTCAAAGCACATCGAAACTGAATACTGGAACGGGTGTGATCGATTCCTATGGATGACCCAACGCGGATCCCTTCTGTCAGGCCACGAGTCGGCGGGTGCGATCGACGACGCCAGTGGAGGCAACTCATGCTATGCCCAGCAGATCGCCCACGAGCTGTTCGACATATCGACCAAGCCCAGATGGCCCGAGGACCTCGAATCGGCTGTCGCCACCGCGTTGGCCCACCAGTCGCCGGCCTTCTACTTCCTCTGGGATTCGATCAAGAGCAGGACCTAGAGGCGGTATCTCCTGGCGGTGGCTCGCGAAGGCAAGACGACATCCCGGTCGGCGTTGATCGAGAGGTACGGTCTCACGTCCGCATCCCACGTACAAAAAGCGGTCTAGCAGCTGGGCGCGCGCGGCATCCCGGAAGGCGGTGTGATCGTCGACCCGATGCTCGCCCTATGGTTGAGGGGGTTGACGAGGAAAGTTCTATCTTCTAGATGGTAGGTTCGATGATCCATGAAGAAGGCACTTATCACTGGTATCACAGGCCAAGATGGCTCCTACCTTGCCGAGTTGCTGCTCTCGAAGGGATACGAGGTTCACGGGATAGTGCGAAGGGCGAGCACCTTCAACACTTCCCGACTCGCACACATATATTCAGACTTCCACAAGGAAGGCACGCGGCTCTTCCTGCACTATGGCGATCTTTCTGATTCGGAGCAGATTTCGAGCATAATCTACAACATCGAGCCCGAGGAGGTCTACCATCTTGGCGCTCAGAGCCACGTGAGGGTGAGCTTCGATACGCCGACGTATACGGGGAACATCACCGGGCTGGGAACGGGCCGACTTCTCGAGGTCATCAGGAGAAGCAAGCTGCCAATCAAGTTCTACCAGGCCTCGAGCTCCGAGATGTTTGGCATTGCCAAGCCGCCGCAGAACGAATCGACACTGTTCCAACCCAGGAGTCCGTACGCGTGCGCGAAGGCGTATTCATACTGGATGGCCAAGAACTATCGGGATGGCTACGGCATGTTTGCCTCGAACGGCATCCTGTTCAACCACGAGAGCCCGAGACGGGGCGAGACATTCGTGACGAGGAAGATCACCAGGGCGATCGCGTCCATTTGCGCGGGGAAGCAGGACTATCTCTACCTGGGCAACCTGAAGGCAAAGAGGGACTGGGGGTATGCGCCGGAATACGTGGTAGCCATGTGGAAGATGCTCCAGGTCAGCAAGCCGGATGACTACGTCATAGGAACGGGCGAGACGCACTCGGTCAAGGAGTTCGTCGATGCGGCCTTCGAGTACGCGGACTTGCCTGTGGGCAAGCACGTGAAGATCGACAAGACGTACTTCAGGCCGACGGAGGTGGATGTCCTCGTCGCGGATCCGTCCAAGGCCAAAAGGAAGCTCGGCCTGGACCTCAAGGTGAAGTTCAAGGACCTGGTGAAAGTCATGGTCGACGCTGACTTGAGGTGCGTTGGCGTGGACCCGCCCGGGGAAGGCGACAGACTCCTCGCGAGGAAGTTCCCCGGCAAGTGGTGGGGGGCAGACTAGGCCATGGGCTTCTGGGACGACAAGCGCGTTCTCGTCACGGGTGGAGCCGGGTTCCTTGGCTCGTACTTGACAGATGAGCTGGTCAAGAATGGGGCTAATAGAAAGAGCCTCCGCATTCCGTTGGTCGAGAAAAGTGACCTCAGGAAATTGGAGGAATGCGTCAAAGCCGTCAAGGATGTCGACGTCGTGATCCATCTCGCGGCAAAAGTCGGCGGGATAGGGCTGAACCAGGAGGTCCCAGGGACGCTGTTCTATGACAATGCCATCATGGGGATCCAGCTCATGGAGGCAGCGCGGCTTGCGGGCGTGGATAAGTTCGTTGCGCTTGGGACGATATGCGCCTATCCCAAGTTCACGCCAGTGCCCTTCAAGGAGGAGGCTCTCTGGAATGGCTACCCCGAGGAGACGAACGCTCCCTATGGACTGGCCAAGAAGATGCTTCTCGTTCAGGCACAGGCATATCGCGCGCAGTACGGATTCAATGCGATATACCTGCTGCCGGTCAATCTGTACGGTCCGCGGGACAACTTCGACCCGCGGAGTTCGCACGTGATTCCCGCGTTGATCCGCAAGGTCGCGGAGGCCATGGATTCCGGCAGCGAGAAGATCGAGGTGTGGGGCACGGGCAAAGCGTCGCGCGAGTTTCTGTATGTCGCGGATGCCGCCGAGGGCATCAGACTCGCGGCGGAGAAATTCAACGGTCCCGAGCCAGTGAACCTCGGTGCGGGGTTTGAGATCAAGATCAAGGACCTCGTCGAACTGATAGCCAAGCTGATGGACTTCAGTGGCGAGATAGTCTGGGACGGTACAAAGCCTGACGGGCAGCCGAGGAGGATGCTCGACGTTTCTAGAGCTACAGATCTTTTTGGCTTCAGAGCAAGGACAAATCTGGAAGAGGGATTGAAGAGGACCATACAATGGTATGTGGCATCACGGAAGGTGACGTGATTGTCGACACGCCGTTTGTCCTTTGGCTGAGGGGATTGACGGGGCACCCGTCCCAGCGTCCCTGACGACGGCCGCCTCTAGGGCTGCACCCGCATGAGATCGCGCATTTCGATCCTCGTCCGTGACTCACCAAAAGGCGGGCCGACTGCCGACGACCTGACCAAGTTTGCGTCCGAATGCTAGAGTTCGTACCAACGCGTTTCGTGTTAGGCTTGATGAGGACCTTCGTCATCCAGGTGAGCGATGTCCGAACCAGCAGTACGCTTGGAGCACCTCCGTAAGTCGTATGACAATGTGCAGGCTCTGGACGACCTGTCACTCGCGATCTTCAGTGGCGAGGTCCTCGGTCTTATCGAGCCCAACGGCGCTGGCAAGACCACAACGATCAAAATCATAGTTGGCCTGCTCGAGCCAGACAGCGGAAGGGTTGAGGTTCTTGGTCAGGACATATCGGCCGACCGAGTCAGCTACAAGGCGCACGTAGGGTACATGCCAGAAGTGCCGGCGCTCCCTGAGTATCTGACGGCCTCGGAATTCCTCGGGTACGTCGCGAGGATAAGGAACATCCCCAAGAAAGATATCCAGCCGCGGATCTCCGAGCTCCTGAGGGCCCTAGACCTGACGGTCAAGGCGAGGGAGACTATCGCCTCGCTCTCGAAGGGCATGCGAGCGAAGCTCGCGTTCGCAGCCGCTACCATCCACAATCCCACCGTGCTCATAATGGACGAGCCGCTCCTCGGGATCGACCCGGCGGGGCAGCACCTCCTGAAGGAGAGGCTCACGGACATAGCCAAGCATGGCGGGGCCGTGCTCGTCTCGACCCACCAGCTGGACACGGCCGAGAGACTGTGCTCCAAGGTCGCCATAATGCACCACGGGAGGAACGTCATCACGGGCGCCCTCGAGTCCTTGAGGTCGCAGGCGCACGTCGGAGGAGGCAGTCTCGAGGAGATCTTCCTCAAGCTGACTGAGGAGGCCCATTTGCCAGAGCCGGAGCTTCCCAGGAGGAGAAGTCTCTTTAGAAGAGGCGGGTAGCATGCCAAAGGCCCTCACTCTGCTCATCTACAAGCTCAGGTTCTTCTTCGGACCGTCCTTCAGGGGCAGCGCCGGGCCACTCACCTATCTCCTCTTCATCCTGATCTTCGTGCCTTCGGGGTTCGCTGTGGGGACGGTCATCGGCGGGGCGCTCAAGACGGACAGTACTGATGCGTCGGTCAACACGCTCAGCACGCTTTTCGGGTTGGCTCTCTCGTTCGGGTTCTTGTATTCCCTAGGAACGGGGGTGACGGCGCACGCATCCGAGCTCGATTTCATGATGACCGCTCCACAGAAGCCGAGGGAGTATCTGCTCGCTGACTTGCTCTTCCAGGTCACGTCGGTCACGCTTGTCGGAGGGCTAGCAGGAGCTGTCGCGGTGCTCGCGGTCGTGAGCACGCTCGGAAAACCCTTGGCGGTCGCCGTGCCGGTGACTGTCACAATGGTCCTCTTCGTGTTCTTCATGTTCATGATAGTCCAGTTGCTGCTCGTGCTGAGGATCAAGTATCCGGAGACGCCCATCAGAAAGGTATCGCTCCTGCTGTTCTTCGTGAACCTGATACCGGCGGGCTCTTTCATATCCAAGAGCTTTCCCATCACCTACGCAAGCCTTCCGATCCCGGAGACGGGCTTTGGCGCCATCGTTTCTGCCTTGCTGCAGGGCGTGAGCCCGAGCTTGTGGGATGTCGCCGTCGCGGTTGTTTTCCTCGGTGCTTGCGCGGCGGCCTGGTTCAGTCTATCGAGCACATACATATTTCACGGCGTGAAGCCGACGCTCTCGGCTGGTTTCGGTCAGGTGGACCTGTCCGCGAGGATGGCACAGCGGAGACGGATGGTCACGGGGCTCGAGGGACTGACCACTAGGTTCGGGTTGAGCACGGACGTCGGGAGCGATGTCGGGTTCATGACAAGGTGTCATGTGTTACGCATCTGGCGGGATGGCAGCATCTTCTATGTGGTCCTGCCGGCGGTCCTATTCCTGTACACGTCGCTCTCCGCCTTGTCCACTACCACCATGACTGCAGGGGCCGCTGCGAGCGGCGCCCAGGTCGTTGTGTTCCCGCTGGCGGTATTGGCGGTGAACTGGTCGTACTATGAGCAGGGCAATCTGTGGCTCGTGACGACGGCATCAGGGTACACTGGGAAGTACTTCAAGGGGTTGCTGCTAAGCTTCGCAATGATCGGGCTGATGATATCCGCGGCGTTCCTAGGGCTGAGGCTTGCCATATCGCATGTTCCTTTGACCGTGGAGGACTTCCCGGTGCCTGTGACAGCCCCGATCGCGGCTGCCATCGCTGCCTGCGCCCTGCTTACGAGAGTGAAGGTGAAGCCGGGGGCGTTCTCGCCATCTATTCTGATCGTATTCATCGTTGTCATACTTGTTGGCGTCCTGACCGGGCTGGCCGTGCTCGGGTTGACTGCTCTGGTGGAAGGTCTCGGACCCGTTGCACAGGCTTTCACCTTAGCGCTAGCCGCGCTCGTCCTCATCTATGCAGGGCTCGAGGCGGTCGCGAGGCTGGCACGAAGCTTCGTCGCCGTGTGAGTCGATCTAGCGGCAGTTCATGTCCAGACTGAGAGTTTATTTCAAAGCGGTCATGAATGTGCCGATCCTCGTGAGGAGCTTGTCATCGGTGTTCGTGCCGACTCAAGGTGACACTTTTATTACTGTGACTACCCCTTGGGTGCCAGAGTCGGCCAGGATGCCCACGCCCACCCAGAGCCTCGTGCGGGGAAGCGCCACCCTGTTTCTCTCGATGAGCCTAGCCGCAGGCTTGGCCCTTGTAATCTCCGTATTCGTCGCGAGATGGCTTGATGCGTCGGATTTTGGGATGTATTCGGTTTTGATAAGTCTGCAGGGGGTCGTGAGTTTGCTAGCGTCGTTCAGCGTGGGCACTGCGGTCGCGAAGTATGTTGCGGAATTTCGGGTCCGCGACGAGGAGCAAGCGCTTCGTTTTGCCAAATCGGGACTCGTTATTGTTCTCATGCTTTCATCATTCGTAGCCATCGTCTACGTTGTGCTCAGCAACGTGATCGGAAGAGGGTTATACAAGGAGCCTGCAATGGTCCACATAATTCCCTTCTCCGCACTCATGGTCATCAGTACCTGCCTGTGCGGGCTATCTCTGGGGATTGTCCAGGGGTGCCAGAAGTTCAGACTCATGGCTATTGCGCAGGTCGCATATCCATTGTTTTCCCTGGTCCTGATTATCCTGCTCCTTCCATTGATGGGAATAAGAGGGATTTTCATAGGGTACTTCCTGTCAACGCTGACCGTCTCTGCTATCATGCTCACGGTGTTGAATAGGCGCGAATTCAGATTCTTTTCCGCTCGGCTCGAGCTCCACAGGAAGTCCGTAACTGTGCCGATGTTATTCTCATTCGCCCTTCCAGCGGTCCTGAGCAGCTTGATGGTGACGCCTGTGGTTTGGGTCGCTAACACGGAATTGACGCTCGACGCTGGCCTTAAGGCAATGGGATACTTCGCGGTGGCGTATGCGGTCTACTCAGCCCTGGTATTGATACCTTCCTCGATCTCGACCCCTATGATGCCAAGAGTCTCCCAACTCACCGTGGGCAACCATGATGATATCGAGAGACTTGTGACGAAAGTTCTGAGGACTCTCTCAATCGCTCTGTTTCCTCTGATGTTTGCCATCGCTTTGTTCGCCGAGTTCGTTGTGGAGTTCACGTATGGTTCGAAATACTCTGCCTCGGCAAAGGCAGTCTATCTTATGGTGACAGCTAGCTACTTCTATTCTCTTAGTGCGGTCGTCAGCTCCATGATTACCGGGATGGGCAGGATGTGGTTGGGGCTTGGCCTCAACATGTTCTGGGCAGCGGTGTTCCTTACGCTCGTCTTCGCGGGAGTGCCCGCGCTGGGAACGAACGGCTTGGCATTGTCCTATGCAGCCGCGTATGGTGTCTTTCTGGTACTCACCGTCCTCGTTTCAAAGAGAGTCCTTCATGTCAGCGTCAAGGGAATGTATCTCGCAGGAGCTTCGGCGGCATTCTTCTTTTTATCCGGCTTATTCACTGAAGGCATGTCGACTGTCGGCGGACTCGCCGTGAAGTTCGGTTTGCTCCTTGTGGGAATCGCCTACTTCTGTCTAATCGGGCGGGACGTTGTTAAGTCCCTTTACCTACGGGCCATGGGAATCTTGCATCGATTACGGTTCTCGCGCGCAGCATGAAAGGACCCGAAACCCTGGTCCACTGCTCTCCATTAAGACCGAGAATGAACCTCCAGTGTAACGAACCCATACCGTTGAATGCGAAAGGTGGCGGCGATTGTAACAACACTTGGGATGCTGATATTCTTGACAGCTTCGTCAGATATTTCACGCATGATTTCGAGCATACCCTGACTCCTATTGGGTTATTCGGATTCATTGTATCAGTGTCACTTGTCGGTATCATAGGCGCAGTCCCCCTAAGGCGCGGCAGAAAGTATGATCATGCATCTCAGGAAGAGCTCGATACAACCCTGGGGCTCCAATCTTGCGCTTCAAGCTCCTAGCCCTATTCGTGCTAGGCTTGATGAGGACCTTCGTCATCCACGTGAACAATGTCCGAACCGGCAGTGCGCTTGGAGCACCTCCATAAGTCATGTGACAACGTGCAGGCTCTGGAAGATCTGTCGCAGGACTTCTGTTCGAGGGCTCTAAGAATGAGTTGCGCTCTTGACTAGCTCTCATGTATCCATTCGTGAACTGGTCTCTTGACATTTGAATGTGAATCGTCTGGATAGCTCTTGGCCTTCCCTTTCGTCTGAGTATCGGAAGGGCGACAAGGGAGGTTGAGCGAGCACATAACCGTACTCCCGAAGGCGCAAGATGATGCTAGAAATCAACCGTAGATCACCGCAACAACGGCGAGATAGTACATCATTCCCAGTCCGGGTCAGAGGCTCCTGAGCAGGAATTTTAGCCCGTTAAAGAATAGTTTGGTGAAAGGGCTTGATCTGAGAACCTTGGCGTTGATGCCGACGTTTCGCGGGCCGTGGCTTGCAGCTTCAATGTGAGAGACCTCTCCTCCGTCAGAGGTCAGATTAGAAGTCTAGATTGTCGGGATTCTTGTCTTCAAGCGCCCTCATCGTCTCCGTATATTTGGCTGTCCCCGTTGCCGAATACAAAATTACGCGCTAAAGTCTCGGCGAAGAGGAGCGGACCTGGAGGACGTGATGTCCATGAGGAGCTGTTGACATACGAGAGGTTCCTGGCCATGCTTCAGTATGTGCTCGAGAGGGAGTACGGGTCCATGCTGGCCATAGAGGTTTCGCAGAAAAGAGGGGAGCTAGCTTACAGAGGAGGTGATTTGCGAACTGCTGGAATTTTCACGTATGCCAACTAGGTTCATCTTCAATGCTGTTCAAGTGCGTTTGCCGAATCTTGATTCCGGCTGCAGTCCGAGATTGGGAGTTTGAAATACCCTCATCCTTTCGTGCAGTCTGCCAAGTTCGCTATCTCTATTGGTCTGCCGATCCTTTGTT
>Ga0315281_10014437_pt1 | contig 10656 bp, 10 predicted proteins | sample YL17G07_0_MG_FD_204540 | JGI IMG/M metagenome (GOLD analysis project Ga0315281, IMG submission 204540) | Sediment microbial communities from Yellowstone Lake, YNP, Wyoming, USA - YL17G07_0 | ecosystem: Environmental > Aquatic > Freshwater > Lake > Sediment | place: USA: Wyoming | collected... | reverse complement strand
GTGCGGCCGCATGGTCCATCTGGCGCCCGAAAGGGGTACACACACACCTGTCTGCGCCACCCTCCGCGACGGATACTACACATATGGACGACGAGGAGTACCGCGAGCGGCTGGCGCACGACGTCGCCACCTGGACGCGCGCCGGCCTGATCTCGGCCGAACAGGAAGGCGCGATCCTGGCGCGCACAGGCGCCGGCGCGCCGCGGGCCGTCGGTATCCTGCGCCTCGGCTGGTTCGTCACCGCCGTCTCCATCATCGGCGCGCTGGTGCTGGCGGGCGGCGTCGTGCTGCTCTTCGCCTCGCAGTGGGACACGATCCCGACATGGCTCCGCACCGGGAGCCTCTTCGGCGGCATGGTGGCCGCGTACGGCGCCGGCTACGCGCTGATCTATCGATTCGACATGCAGCGCGTCGGCAGCGCGCTGCTGCTGCTGGGCGTGCTGCTGTACGAAGCGGCGCTCTTCCTGACGGCGGAGATCTACAACATGCCGGGCACCCCCGTCGACAGCCCGCTCCTCTTGCTCCTCGCGGCGGCTGGCGCGCTGCCGCTCGCCTATCTCTTCCAGTCGAGGATCGTGCTGCTGCTCGGCATCGCCAACGCGACGGGCTGGGTCATCGCCGAACTCGCGATGCGCTACCCCGACTCGCCGAAGTCAGAGTCGGTCATGATCGCCGTCGGCGCCTTCGGCGTTGGGCTGTACGCCGTCGGCCAACTGCACCTGCTACGGGCGTCGATGGCGCCGTTCAGCGCGGTGTACCGGTTCGCGGGGCTGCTGGTGCTGCTCGCGCTTGTCTACGCGTTCACATTCGACGAGGTCTGGCGCCAGGTGATCGATTCGGGCGTGAAGGCCTACTCCACACCCGCCGTCGTCTACGCCACGATCGGGCTCGCCGCCGCTCTCGTCGCCGTCCAGGCGCTGGTCCGCGCGCGCGACACCGAGATGGGTATCGACATCGGCGCGCAGGCCGTCCTGCTCGCCGTGGCCGCGGTCGTGGCGACGTGGCCGGGATGGAGCGGCTACGCCCTCGTCTTCAACGGCATCTACTTCGCCATCGCCGCCGCGCTCGTCACGAGCGGCTACCTGCACAGCGACGAGCGCTTCATCAATCTTGGCCTGGCCGTCGTCGGCCTCGGGCTGATCACGCGCTACATCGACCTCTTCTGGTCGATGCTCGCGGGCTCGGCGTTCTTCATCATCGGCGGCGTGCTTCTCCTGGGCGTGGCATTCGCCATCGAGCGGATGCGCAGCGGGCTGATCCGCGGCATGGCCACGCCGCGCGGCGACGCCGGTGCGGCGAAAGGCGCCACGCCATGAGCCCCGCAAAGAAGCTGGCACTCGTCGTCGCCGTCCAATTCCTGGTGCTGTTCTCCGTCATCGGCTTCAAGCAGTACACCGTCTGGACCAGCGAGACCGTGCTGCTCAAGGTGCAGCCCGTCGACACGCGCGACCTCCTCCGCAGCTACCACACGGTCGAATACGAGATCTCGCGCCTCGACCCCGCCAGCATCGCCTGGGACGAGAGCGCCGGGAGATGCTGCGGCATGCCGTTGTACGTCGAACTGCAGAAGCAGGACGACGGGCTGTGGAAGGCGATCGCCGCGCACGACGGCCGTACGCACACGCGCGACGGGACGGTGCTGATCAAGGGCGAGGCGCAGGGCCGCTACACCTATTCGGAGCAGACCGTGTCCATCCGCTATGGCATCGAGGACATCTTCGTCCCCGAAGGCAGCGCAGGCCAGCTTCCCACCGGCCGCGACCACACGATCGCCGTCGAAGTGAAGGTGGACCGCTTCGGCAACGCCACCCCCCGCCACTTCGTGGTCGACGGCCAGCAAGTAGACCTGCGCCGAAGATAGCCCCCTGGCCTATCGCCCGCCTTTTGCTGTTTGCTGTTTGCTCGTTGCTGTTTGCTGTCGAACCTAACCCCCGGCCCCTTCCCTGCGAGGGAAGGGGAGCGCGGTAACGAGCATGCACGCGCACACGCCTGGCCCTTTGCTGTTTGTTGTTTGCTGTTTGCTGTCGTTGCCCCACTAACCACTAACTCCCTGTACAATCGCCGGTACTATCCGTCCACGCACATCGGGAGGTCGCTCGTGGAAGTACCGCTGCTGATCCAGGATTTCCTCCGCCGCGCCGCGAAGCTCTACCCCGGCAAGACCGCCATCATCGACGGCGACCGGCGCTTCACGTACCGCGACTTCCAGGAGCGCGTGAACCAGCTTTCGCACGCGCTGCTCGCCCTCGGCATCCGGCCCGGCGACCGCGTCTGCATCCTCAGCCCGAACTCGCACTTCTTCCTGGAGAGCTACTACGGCGTCGCGCAGATCGGCGCCATCATCGTGCCGCTCAACTACCGCCTCACCGCCGCCGATCACGAGTACATCATCAACCACGCCGGCGTCAGCGCCGTCCTCGTCGACCACGAATACACGGCCGTCGTCGACGAGATCCGCCCGCGCCTGGCCAGCGTGGACCAATGGATCGTCGCCCAGGACTCCGGCAGCGCGCCCGCCGGCTGGACGGACTGGGAGCAGCTGATCGCCGGCCAGCCGGTCACCCCGACGCCGCACCTGGACCAGGACGAGAACGACGTGCTGTCGATCAACTACACGTCCGGCACCACGGCGCGCCCCAAGGGCGTCATGCTCACGCACCGCAACTGCTACATCAACGCCTACAACTTCATCGCCCACCTGCGCATCCAGCACGACGATGTCGAGCTGTGGACGCTGCCGATGTTCCACGCCAGCGGTTGGGGCGGCCCCTTCGCCGTCACCGCCATGGGCGGCACGCACGTCGTTCTGCGCGCCGTCGTCGCGGCACAGGCGTATCACCTCATCGAGGAGCACAGCGTCACGTTCGCCTGCATGGCGCCCGCCGTGCTCAGCATGATCCTCAACTACCCCGACAGGGCGAAGCACAAGATCACGACGCGGCCGCGCTTCACCGTCGCCGGCGCGCCGCCGCCAGCCGCTTTCATCCAGCGGCTCGAAGAGGAGTTGGGCTGGGAGTTCATCCAAATCTACGGGCTGACGGAGACGTCGCCGATCCTGACGGTGGCGACGCCGGACACCCATACCGCGAAGGGCGACTACGCCCGCCGCGCCCGCGCCGGCGTCGAGGCCATCGGCACCGACATCCAGGTGCTCGACGACGACGGCCATCCCGTCCCGAAGGACGGCACGTCGATCGGCGAGGTCTGCGCGCGCTCCAACGTCGTGCTCAAGGGGTACTGGCTGCAGCCCGAGGAGACCGACCGGGCGATCTACGGCGGCTACTTCCACACCGGCGACCTGGCCGTCTGGGACGAGTTCTCGAACATCCACATCGTCGACCGCAAGAAAGACGTGATCATCTCGGGCGGCGAGAACATCTCCTCGCCCGAGATCGAGGATGCGCTCTACAAGCACCCCGCCGTCCTCGAGTGCGCCGTCATCGGCGTACCGAGCGAGAAGTGGGGCGAGACGCCAACAGCGCTGATCGTGCTCCGCGCCGGCATGTCCGCGACGGAAGAAGAGATCATCGAGTTCAGCCGCGGCCACCTCGCGCACTTCAAGTGCCCGACATCGATCGACTTCGTCGAGTCGCTGCCGCGCACCGTCACCGGCAAGCTTCAGAAGTTCGTCATCCGCGAGCGCTACTGGCAGGGCGTCGAGCGGAGAGTGCACTAATATGTCGAGCATAGCCATGGACCTCGCGAAGCAGCACATCGACGTCGGGCTCTACACGAACAACACCGAGGCCATGCTGGCGTTCTGGCAGCAGCAGGTCGGGCTGCCGTTCGAGGAGCTGCTGCCCATGGGCGGTGGTGTGCGCCAGCATCGCCACGCCATGAACGGCTCCGTGTTCAAGCTGAACTCCGTGCGCGACCCGATGCCGCCGACACCGCCCAGCGGCTATCGCGAGCTGCTGATCGCTCGCGACGGCATCGACGCCCCGATCTCGCTGACGGACCCGGACGGCAACCGCGTCACGCTCGTCCCGCGCGGCCACGACGGCATCGCGGGCATCGCCGTCCGCATAGCGGTCAGCGACGAGGCGGCGATGCACCGCTTCCTCGGCGAGGCGCTGCGCCTCGATCCGGCCGGCCGCAACACCTACCGCTGCGGCGACTCGTTGCTGACCTTCGCCGCCGATGCCCGAGTCGCACCGGTCGTCCACATGCAGGGCCAGGGCTTCCGCTACCTGACCGTGCAGGTGCGCAACGTCGATGCTGAGCACGCCGGCATCATCGCCAGGGGCGGAGCGGAGGGGCGCGGGCCGCTGACCCTCGGCACCACGGCGCGCATCTCCTTCGTGCGCGACCCCGACGGCAACTGGATCGAAATCTCGCAGCGCGCCTCGCTCACCGGCCCCCTGCCCTGACCCCGCGCGTCAAGTAAGAACCTGAGACCGCACTGTGACTGACTGCCGCCCCCGCCTCGAATCTGCGCCGAATTGACACCCGGACAGGATTGCCGTATCAACAAGTGATTTGTCCGAGAATGACACCTCTGGTTCGCCCCGGGTAAAGCTGCTGACAGCAGGCGGCCCCTCCGCTACTCCCCGGCCACGGCGGATCGTCGCTCCCGAACCTCCCCGGTCATCACGCACAACCACGGCGCGGCGGGAACGCCGCCGCCCCCCTGAGGAGGCCACGTCTTGTCGAAACTAGCCCGACGGGTCAGCTATCCATTCACCGGTGAGCAACCCGTATTGCCGCCCACCGGGCACCTCACCGTGCCCAGCAAGGATGACGTCATCGCGTTCTACCGCACGCACGAGCGCGTCGGCTGGAGCTTGACCGAGATCCTCGACCTCGACTGGCGCGACATCCGCGTCGACGCCCTCACGCAGACCGATATCGACGTCGTCGAGACCGTGATGCTCGTCGAGAGCAACAACCCCGATTACGTCGCAAACCTGATCGAGTACTTCAAGGCGGACCAGGACGTCTGCGATTTCATCATGATGTGGGCGATCGAAGAGTGGAAGCACTACTACGCCCTGCGTGAGTACCTGGCGAAGGTGCAGATCGCGCTCGAAGCGCGGGACACCAGCGCCGGCGCGGACGCAGATCGCGTAGCCGCGATCGAAGCGGCGGTCCAGCGCGCGCTCGGCCAGAAGGTCGGCGACGTCCGCGAGGCCAGCGGCGAGAACTGGGGCATACCGGCCCACTACGTCCCCGTGCAGGTCGTGGCGTCGACGACACTCCAGGAGTTCATGACGGCGGAGTTCTACCGCCACCACGCCCGCCACACGCAGGAGCCCGTGCTCGCGAAGCTCGAGTCGCTGCTCGCGAAGGACGAGACTCGCCACGAGATGTTCTACGAGCAGCGCATGAAGGACGCGCTCGAGGCCGACCCCGGCCTGATGCCCATGATCGTCGAGGCGCTCAAGGAGTTCGGCATGCCCGGCGCCTACCTCCTCGAAGCGTACACCGCGCGCCAGGCGGCGATGGAAGACGCGGCCTACCCCACACTCGCTGACAAGAAGGGCGCATTCGTGGCGCTGTTCTCGAAGATGGAGCGCATCATCGGCCGCGAGAACGCGCTCCGCGTCTTCACCGAGGGCAACTACATGGGGGACGGCGACGAGGGCGCGGCGCCGAAGAAGAAGATGCGTCCCGAGCTCATCACCCGCCTGATCACCCGCAAGCTCAGCGCCTGACGCAGCCGCCAGGCCCGCACAGAACTCACAGGGACGGAGCACTTGCTCCGTCCCTGTGGCGTCCGTCCCGGAGCCGGCATCGCGCTCCCCTTCCGTGGGAAAGGGCCGGGGGTTAGCAGGTGTTGAACGCCGCCTTAGCGCAGTAGCGCGGGCCTTCAGCCCGCGCGGTGCAGCTTCAACGGAGTCGCCGTGCCGGCTGACTCGGGTCTTGGCACCCCTTGAGATTCGGCCGGAACTGAAGCTCCGCCACTACGGCTTCGATCGGAACACGTGCCAGTTCGCGGAATCACCCCTCGCACTCGCGCTCCCCTTCCCTCCCAGGGAAGGGGCCGGGGGGTTAGGTCCGCTACGTCAGCACGTTCAGCCGCACCACGCCGCGGAAGCCGGGGATGCGCCGGTACTCCAGCGCCTCATCCGCCAGCCGCAGGCGCGGAAAGCGCGCCGCCAGCGCACCAATGGCGATCTGCGCCTCGAGCCGCGCCAGTGGCGCGCCGAGGCAGAAGTGCACGCCGCCCCCGAACGAGTGGTGGTGCGTGTCCGCGCGCGTGATGTCGAAGCGGTGCGGCTCGGGGTAGACCTCGGGATCGTGATTCGCCGCCGCCATCACCGGCACCAGCGACTCCCCGCCGCCGATCGCGCAGCCGCGGAACTCCGTGCCGGTCAGCGGGATGCGCCCCGTCTCGGTGACCGGCGGATCGTAGCGCAGCATCTCCTCGACGGCGTTCTTGATCAGCGACGGGTCGTCGCGCAGCTTCCGCAACTCGTCCGGGTGCCGCAACAGCGCCAGCGTGCCGTTGCCGATGAGGTCCGTCGTCGTGACGTTCCCGGCCGCCAGGAGCAGCCCGCACATCGTCACCAGCTCGTCGTCGCTCAGGCGGCCGCCCTCGTCCTCCACCGCGATCAGCGATGAGATCAGGTCCGCGCGGGGCGACGCGCGCCGCTCGGCGATCGCCCCCCGGAAGTACGCCTCCAGCTCGGCCGACGAGGCGGCGACGCGCTCCCGCAGTTCGGCCGACAGCAGCGGATCGAACGACATGACGCCGTCGTCGGACCAGCGCTTGAAATCGAGACGGTCCGCCGGATCGACGCCCAGCATCTCGGCGATCACGATCGTCGGCAGCGGTCCCGCGAACGCGGCGATTAGGTCGAAGCCGTCGCCGCCCGCGACGTCATCCAGCAGTTCGTCGACGATCTCCCGGATGCGCGGCGCCATCTGCTCGATCGCCCGCGGCGTGAACGCCTTCGAGACGAGCCCGCGCAGCCGCGTGTGCTCCGGCGGGTCGAGGAAGAGGATGCTCGGCTCGCGGCCGTTCGGCGAAACGAACGCCGTCATGAACGTGCCCGGCGTCCCCTTCCGCGGGTCGGCGGAGAACGAGCGGTCGCGGAGCAGCGCGTCGACGTCATCGTGCCGCGTCAGCAGCCAGCGCTGCAGCACCTGGTCGTGGTGCGCGGGGTCGCGCTCGCGCAGCACGTCCAGGATCGCGTCCGGCGCCTGCTGGTACGCCGGGTCCAACGACGTCACCGCTACCCCCGTCGGCACCGCCGAGTCCGAGATCTCCGCATCATTCGTCGAAGTCATGCCAGCACCCTCCTGCCGTCTGTTTGGAAAAGGCTAACAGATCGCGGCACGACCGCGGACGCAAAGCGGCCCCGGCGATATTCGCCGGGGCCACTCATGAGAACTACGGAACGCTGCCGCGCCGGGCTCGTTCGATCCAGCCTCCAGCGTCTAGCTTCCAGCTTCCGCCGCAGCTACATCGCCTCGATGATCGTCGAGATGCCCATGCCGACGCCGATGCACTGCGTCGCCAGGCCGTAGCGCTTGCCCGAGCGCCGCAGCTCGTGCGCCACCGTCGACACCAGCCGCGCGCCCGTCGCGCCCAGCGGGTGCCCGATGGCGATCGAGCCGCCGTTCACGTTCACCCTGTCCATCGAGATGCCCAGCTCGCGGCACGACGGGATCACCTGCGCGGCGAACGCCTCGTTGAACTCGACGCGGTCGATCTGGCCCGCCTCGATGCCCGCGTGGCGCAGCGCTTTCTTGGTCGCCGGGATCGGGCCGAGGCCCATCACCTGCGGCTTCACGCCCGCCACGCCCATGCCGATGATCCGCGCCAGCGGCGTCAGCCCCAGCTTGCGCGCCAGCTCCTCGCTCATCAGCAGCGCCGCCGAGATGCCGTCGTTCGTCGGGCACGAGTTGCCCGCCGTGATCCGCACCTCCTGGCCGCCGAAGCTCGTGATGCTGCCGATCGGCTTGAGCTGGCCCAGCGCCTCCATGTTCGTGCCCGGCCGGACGCATTCGTCGCGGTCGAAGACGATCTGCTTGCCGTGCTCGTCCGGCAGCCAGTTCCCCTGGTCGTCGAAGACCGGCGTCTCGATCTCCAGCGGGATCACCTCGTCCTTGTAGGTGCCCTTCTCGTACGCCGCCGCGGTCTTGCGGTGGCTCTCCACGGAGAACTGGTCCATCTCCTCGCGCGAGAGGCCGTACACCTCCGCCACGTTCTGCGCCGTCTGCGTCATCGACGTGATCGGCGACGCGTCGAGGATGGAGTCCGGGAACGGCACCGAGAAGTTCTTGCTGTGGTCCGGCGCCATGTTCCGCTGCATGGGGTTCATGTTCGGCAGCGTCTTGTTGAACTCCGTGACGCGCGTCTTCGGGCCGCTCGGGCCGCCGGGCCGACCATGATCGACTGCGCCACGCGGTGCAGCGTCTCCATGCTCGAGCCGCACTGGCGGTTGCTGTCGAACGAACACACCTCGGCCGGCAGCCCCGCCAGGTGCGCCACGGCGTTGGCGCCGATCAGGATCAGCTCGCCCGCGCCCAGCACGTTGCCCAGCCCGATGTCTTCCACCAGCCACGGGTCAACCTTCGGGTTGCGGTCCATCAGCGCGCGCAGGACCGTCGCTCCCGCGGTGTCGAGCCGCGTCGCCACCAGGCTGCCCCTGCCGCCGCGCCCGAACGCCGAGCGCACACCATCGACCAACACTACGTTTCTCAGTTCCATCAATGCCTCCTCAGCTGTCTGTGTGATGCGCAGCGTGGGCCGGCCACCGGCGCGATCGGAAGCATAGTATATGCCGCGGCCTCGGAGAATCGCGCCGCCGGGCGCCCGGTTCATTGCCCGAGGCGCCCCCGTCCCGCACTATGCCACCGCAGGAGGTGCTTCCCCATGCGCGAGAACAGCACGAAGGCGGCCTGGCGGCGCGGCGAGGTCACATACGGCGCCTGGCTCTCCATCCCGAGCGCCTTCTCGGCCGAGGTCATCGCGCAGCAGGGGTTCGACTGGGTCTGCGTCGATATGCAGCACGGCGTCATCGACTACCAGGCCGCCGTCACGATGCTGCTCGCCATCAGCACCGGCGCCGCCACGCCGATCGTCCGCGTGCCGTGGAACGAGCCCGGCATCATCGGCAAGATGCTCGACGCCGGCGCGATGGGCATCATCGTCCCGATGGTCAACTCCGTCGACGAGGCGCGCGCCGCCGTCGCCGCCTGCCGCTACGCTCCCGTAGGCGCCCGCAGCTACGGCCCCACCCGCGCAGCGCTCTACGCCGGCGCCGACTACTTCGACCACGCCAACGCCGAGGTCGCCTGCATCCCGATGATCGAGACGAAGCGCGCGCTGGACCAGCTCGACGCCATCCTCGACGTGCCCGGCATCGACGCGGTCTACGTCGGCCCCGCCGACATGAGCATCACGCTCGGCCTGCCGCCGCGCATGGACAACGCCGGCGCGTTCGAGGGGGCGCGCATCGCCATCGCGAAGGCCTGCGCCGCGCGGGGCATCGCGCCCGGCATCCACGGCGATGCGTCGCTCGCCTCCGGCCACGCCGCCGCGGGCTACCGCATGATCACCATCACCAGCGATATCGCCGCGATCGCCTCGGGCGCGGCGGCGGACCTGCGCCACGTGGGCCGGGGCGGCAGCGGGCCGGGCATCGCCGCGCCCTGAGTTTGCATCCTTCCGCGGACGGCGGTACGCTCGCCCCGACGTCTCGCCCCCGAGCCGCCGTAGTTCAAAATAGAGAGCGCGTACACATGAGTTGGTTCGAACACAGCGGACACCGTATCTATTTCGAAGAGTCAGGTAGCGGCGATCCGGCCCTCCTGCTGCCAGGCTGGGGTGGCACCATCGACGAGTTCGGGCCACTGCGGCAGGCGCTAGAGAAAAAGTATCGCGTCATCGCGGCCGATGTCCCGGGATCCGGGAAATCTCAGCCGCAGCCGCGCACCTACACGCCCACGTACTACCAGGACGACGCCCCGGTGCTCCTCGCCATGCTCGATTCGATAGGCGCGTCGCCGGCGCACCTGGTCGGTTTTAGTGACGGTGGCGAATACGCATTGGTGATGGCTGCGGTGAAGCCGGGCGCCGTCCGATCGGTCGTGACGTGGGGCGCGGCCGGCACGCTTGGCACCAACGTGCAGATGGCCGACGCTATGTCTTCGCTTGTCGACAACCCGATTCCGCCAATGATGGAGTTCTCTGCGTACATGAAGGCCGCCTATGGCGAAGCGAATGCGCGCACAATGACGCAGAGCGCCGCAACGTCGTTTCGCGCGATCATGGAGGCCGGCGGCGACATCAGCCGATCGCGTGCGTCGACTATCTCTGCTCCGGCGCTCCTGATCGCCGGTGAGCACGACTTCCTTGCGACACCGTCGCTGGTCTCCGACATGGCGACGGCAATCCCAAACGGCGAGTTCATCGAAGCGAAGGGCGCCAGCCATCCGGTGCATCACGAGCAGCCCGAGTGGCTGATCGACACGGTCGTGATCTGGCTCGCGAACCGCTAGCCAGATCACTGCGCATTCGGCACAACACCCTACAACCTACAACCTCGGTCAGCCGCTTGCGGCGCCCGCCGCGCGGATGTACCGTGCACACACAACCGCATATTGAGTGACGGGAGCCCGCGCGGAGCGGGCTGAGAGGGCCGGGAAGCGGCCGACCGTTTGAACCTGTCCGGGTCATGCCGGCGAAGGGACACCGCACGTACC
>Ga0315281_10014435_pt1 | contig 10656 bp, 12 predicted proteins | sample YL17G07_0_MG_FD_204540 | JGI IMG/M metagenome (GOLD analysis project Ga0315281, IMG submission 204540) | Sediment microbial communities from Yellowstone Lake, YNP, Wyoming, USA - YL17G07_0 | ecosystem: Environmental > Aquatic > Freshwater > Lake > Sediment | place: USA: Wyoming | collected... | reverse complement strand
GAAGAAGCCCCCTTTCTTTACATGTGGCAATATGTGATGGTTTGGGGATTATCGAATAGGATTGATATAAAGATCCCTTCGGATGAATTTCCAAGATTTTTTGATGCCAGGATCAAGAAGTGATGAACCGGATGGAGATAACTCACGAGAAAATTTGAAGATGGAAGGAGGGATAATGGAGGAGCGGTTTGGATGAAGGTTATCAAAACTTTTTTCATTAAGGAGGATGCATCATGAGAAAAAGAAGATTTCATCTATTTTTGCTTTTCGCCATCGTTTACGGCTTCATGATCTTTGTTGCCTCATCGAATCTCCTGGCGGCCGAGCCAAAAGGCAAGATCGTGATTGCAACGGCCTATGACTTGCCCACCATGGATCCTCATATGCACAGTGTCAGGCCGATGTTTGTGGTGGGTCTGCACATGTGGGATAACTTAGTTTATCGTGACCCTATGACGCGCGAGATTGTTCCGCATCTCGCCACTTCCTGGAAGATCATCGATGACCTGACCTGGGAATTCAAGTTGAGAAGGGATGTAAAATTTCACAACGGTGATCCTTTTACTGCAAAGGATGTGAAGTTCAATTTCGAGAGGGTTTTAAACCCTGACCAAAAATCACCTCAGCGGGCCAAACATATCTCGATCAAGTCCGTGGAGGTGATTGATGATTATACCGTCAGGTTCCGGACGGAAAAGCCATATCCGGTCATGCTCGAAAGGCTTGCCAACTTTCAGATGATTTCTGAGAAGTATACCAAGGAGAAGGGGGATGCCTATGTTGCCCTCAATCCTGTTGGCACAGGCCCTTACAAATTTGTCTCCTGGAAAAAGGGCCAGGAGCTGGTTGTTGAAGCGAACGAGCATTACTGGAAAGGAGCGCCTCCTGTGAAGACGCTTGTGTGGAGGACTATCCCTGAGGCGACGACACAGATTGCAGAACTTCTGGCAGGAGGGGTTGACTTTATTGAGTCAGTTCCACCGGATCAAATCGATCTGATTAACAAATCTGGTGTTGCACGGGTGATGGAAGTCCGTGTCCTTCCCGTCGCTTTCATTAAACTCGACGGTGCGGGAAGGGGCGGGCCAAATCCTTTTCAGGACAAGAGGGTCAGGCAAGCCATCAACTATGCGGCCAATATCGACGGATATATCAAATATATCATGAAGGGAAGGGCTGTGAGGATTGCCACCTGGGCTTCTCCATTCGCCTTTGGTTACGACCCCAATGTAAAACCTTATCCGTTCGATCCAAAAAAGGCTAAGAAACTTCTTGCTGAGGCAGGTTATCCCAACGGCTTTGAGGTTCGCCATGTCAACAGCCATCAGAGAATACCCGGGCAGAGGCAATTTATCGAAGCGCTTCAGCAGGATCTGGCCAAGGTAGGGATCCGGATGAAGATCCAAGAGTATACCGATGAAGGCCCCTTATTTACCCTGGTCAGGGAGGGAAAAGCCGGGCCAATGTATCAGATGAGCTGGGGGTATTCCACCACCCACGATCTCGATGCGATCTTTTACGAGCACTGTACGCCCCAATCCTTCTGGGCCTACTGGTGGTCGGACGAAACCACAAAGCTGATCGAACAGGCTCGAACCTCAATGGATCCTGAATTCCGGAAAAAGATCTATTCGAAGCTTCAACAGATCATAAAGGAAGAGGCTCCCGTCCTTTTCATGTGGCAATACGTGATGACCTATGGTGTGTCGAACAAAATCGCCCAGATCAAGATCGGATCCGATGAGATACCGAGATTCTTTGATGTCACTATTAAGTAGGAAGCGTTAAGAGAAGGGTTCAATATGGTTAGAATCGGCCAGAGACTGATTCAGGTTGCTATCATCTGCATCGGAATCTCTTTTGTATCCTTCGTCCTGCTTCATCTTACCGGTGACCCGGTGACGGTGATGCTCTCTTTGGATGCGCCGGAAGAAGAGATCGCTCTATTTCGGCACAAGATGGGCTTCGACAGGCCGATCGTTGTCCAGTTTCTGGCTTACTTGAAGAATGCCGTGAGAGGGGATTTCGGGAACTCTCTCTTTCTTGAGAGGCCGGCCGTCTCTCTTGTGTTAGAGAGATTTCCGGCCTCTCTCATTTTGATCTCTACGGGTTTGTCAATTGCTTTGATCATTGCCATTCCATTGGGAATCATCTCGGCGTTTAAGAGCCATTCTTTCATAGACAATTTCTGCACCTCTTTTGCCGTCATGGGGCAGGCGATACCCCTGTTCTGGTTTGCCATCATGATGATGATTATCTTTTGCATCCAGTTGCGCTGGCTTCCAGTCTCTGGTTATGGAACATGGAAACATCTCATCCTCCCTTCTTTTTGTATGGGAATTTGGCAGAGCCCTCCGACCATGCGATTGATCCGATCGGGAATGCTCGATATCCTCTCTCAAGATTACATACGCACGGCCAGGGCGAAAGGTCTCTCTGAAGGGAAGGTGGTGGTGAAGCATGCTTTCAAGAACGCTCTCATCCCCGTGGTGAACCTCGTCGGATTACAGTTTGGGTTCCTCGTTGGAGGGGCTGTTGTGACGGAAACAGTCTTTTCCTGGCCGGGAGTGGCAAGCCTGCTGTTGAACGCGATTCGGACGTATGATTTTCCTGTCGTGCAAGCGGCCCTTTTTCTGTTAGCTCTCCTCATCATCACGGTAAATCTGATTGTCGATGTCATCGTTGCCCTCATTGATCCAAGGATAAGAGATAGACAGGGATGAATTCTTTAGGGAAAACGCGTCCGAGACTATACAAAGCCTTAAAGGTCCTCTGGAAGGTGCGGATGGGTGTCTTTGGGGCAATGATCGTCTGCTCTGTATGCGCTCTCGCCGTCTTCGCACCCTACATTGCCCCTTATAACCCCTATGAAGGGGATATTACGAAAAGGCTGATGCCGCCTTTTTGGGCGGAGAAAGGAAGCACGGCCCACCTTTTGGGGACAGATCATATAGGACGCGATCTTTTGAGCCGAATCATCTTTGGTTCGCGGGTTTCTTTAGTGGTGGGATCGGTCTCCGTTCTCATTGCCACCACCATTGGCGTCTTGCTCGGGTTGATCGCGGGTTATCGTGGAAAGATATGGGACTGGATCATCTCCAGCATGGTCAACATCATGATCACATTCCCTTTTGTCTTACTCGCCCTGGCAGTCATTGCAGTGGTCGGCCCTAATTTCAGAAATATGCTACTTGTTTTAGGCCTGACGGCGTGGCCTGTATTCACACGGGTGGTGCGGTCTGAAGTCCTGAAATGGAAAGAGATCGATTTTGTCCAGGCAGCGAGAGCAATGGGAATGAAAGGAAACAGAATCATCTTCTCGGAGATTTTTCCCAATCTGATCAGCACTGTCATTGTCTTGTCGAGCTTAGAGGTTGCTCGAATGATCATCGTGGAAGCCTTCTTGAGCTTCCTTGGCCTGGGTGTTCAACCCCCAACACCCTCCTGGGGCGGAATGTTGGGAGAGTCGCGTGTCTATATGTTGACGAGTTGGTGGTTGGCTACCTTTCCTGGGATTGCCATTTTCATTACCACCTTGGGGATCAATCTCATGGGTGATGGGATGAGAGACTTTTTTGACCCCCATCTGAGATATCAATTCTTATCCTCCAGTGCTGAAAGAGGCTGAAATGGACCGACTCATCGAGATTGAAAACCTGTCGACCTATTTTGATACGCCAGAGGGGACGGTCCGGGCAGTGGATGGCATGAGCTATCATGTCTCCAAAGGAGAGATCCTCGGGATCGTTGGGGAGTCGGGATGCGGAAAGAGTGTCTCTGCTCTATCGATCCTCCGCCTGATCCCGGAGCCGCCTGGGAAGATTGCTGATGGGGAAATACTTTTCGAAGGCGTCGACTTGCTCCGGTTGTCAAAAGCAGAATTACGACAGATTCGAGGCAATAAGATCTCTATGATTTTTCAAGAACCGATGACATCCCTCAACCCAGTCTACACGATTGGGAATCAGATATCGGAAAGCTTCATTAAGCACAGGGGATTGAATAAAAAGGAAGCTCTGGAGCAGTCAGCGGAGATGCTCAAGTTGGTTGGCATTGCTGAGCCTGAAAGGAGACTGTTTGATTACCCCCATCGACTGAGTGGTGGCATGAGACAGAGAGTGATGATTGCCATGGCCCTCTCTTGCCACCCGAAACTTTTAATTGCGGATGAACCGACAACTGCTTTGGACGTTACCATCCAGGCACAAATTCTGGATACGATGCTTCAACTGAAAGAGAAGATCGGAATGTCCATTGTTCTGATTACCCATAATCTCGGGCTGATCGCGGAGACTGCCCATCGGGTCATCGTGATGTATGCGGGACAGATCGTTGAGGCGGGCAGCGTGGTTGACATCTTTAAGAATCCTTTTCATCCCTATACGCAAGGTTTGTTGATGGCCGTTCCTCGCATTGGAACGAAATCGAAGCGGGACAAGAGACCCCTGAAGGAAATTCCAGGAATGGTTCCAAGCCTTCACCATCTTCCAAAAGGATGTCTCTTTTCTCCTCGGTGCAGCGCTTCTCAATCCCTTTGCCAGAATGAACGGCCACCGGTCGCTTCGGTGGAAGAAGCCCACGTGGCCCGGTGTTGGCGGTTTCATTGAGATCATGCATGGCTCTGCTTGAAGTTCATCAACTATCCAAAAGATTTCCTGTGGGCCGATGGATTTTTTCAAAAAAAATCTATCTCCATGCGGTCGATGGGATTTCGTTTCACCTTGACGAAAACGAAACCTTGGGGCTCGTGGGAGAGAGTGGTTGTGGAAAGTCCACGGTGTGCAAGCTGATTTTGAGACTGATTGAACCTGATGAAGGCGAAATCCTCTTCAAGGGAACGGACCTCTGCCGAGCCGATTCAGAGACAATGCGTCTATTTCGTAGGGAGATGCAGATTATTTTTCAGGATCCCTACTCCTCCCTGAATCCCAGGAAGCAGGTCGAAGCGATCGTAGGCGATCCTCTTGAGGTACATGGAATTGCAAAAGGGCGTAAGAAACGAGAAATGGTTGCCAAAATCCTCGAGAAAGTGGGACTGAGGCCTGAACATATGGCGAGATACCCTCATGAGTTCAGCGGAGGCCAGCGTCAGAGGATAGGAATTGCCAGGGCATTGATCCTTAATCCAAAGCTGCTGTTGGCAGACGAACCTGTCTCCGCACTGGACGTATCGATTCAAGCACAGATTATCAATTTGCTTGACGGCTTGAAGGAAGATTTCAATCTCTCCTACATCATCGTATCCCATGACCTCGGAGTGGTGGAGCATGTGTGCGATAGAATTGCCGTCATGTACCTCGGGAGAATTGTGGAGATAGCATCGGACCGCGATCTCTATGACAATCATAAGCACCCTTATACGAAGGCATTAATCTCTGCTGTCCCCATCCCCGATCCCCTCGTCAAAAAGAATCGCCACTTATTGAAGGGAGAAGTCCCTTCTTCCATCACCCCCCCCTCTGGCTGTCACTTCCATCCCAGATGTCCTGAGAGGATGGGGGAATGCAGTAAGCTGGTTCCAGAACTCCGAGAGATCGGACCTAAACATTGGGTCGCCTGCCACCGGATATAATAAGGGATGAAGACGGATAGATCGATTGTTGCCATTGCCCGGGCTTTGATGACGAACCCTGATCTGCTCTTGATGGATAAACCTTCGGAAGGACTGGCTCCCTTGATCGTTTCGAAAATTGGCCAGATTATTAGTCAGCTCAAAGAGAGCGGATTTTCAATCCTTTTGGTGGAGCAGAATTACCCAATGGCATTGAAGGTAGCGGATTATGCCTATATCATCAGTAAAGGGATCATCGTCCACGAATCGACCATCGAAGAGTTGAGAAGGGATGAGGAGACCAGGGTGAAGTATCTTTGCGCCACGGAATAAGAAACCTGGAAACTGGAGCGTGACCCACACAAAGCGATATTTCAGATCATAAACGGTATGGCTCGATCTAGATTAGTTTTCCGTACCGCAAGCACACTAAAGTTTCGCCTAAGGGCGAGGGTTTTTCTCCCAATCCCCGAGGGAGACAATCACAAAGATTCACAAGAGTTGTTTCCACCAACGAAATCAAAAGGAGGGAGGTAAAAAGCATGCAGGAATTACGCGTGGAACAGTTAGCGGATTTCGTCATCAAAGGCGATGTAGCGGGAGCGATATCGCTCGTGGAAAAGCTTCTGCAATTAAAAATCCCTACTCAGCAGATCATCGAAAAAGGGTTATTGCCAGGGCTCAAAACCGTCGGCGACAGATTTGAGTGTGGAGAATTTTTTTTGCCGGAACTCTTCTCTGCAGGGGAGGTGGCCACCAAAGTCTCCAACCTACTGAAACCCCATACCAAACCCGGTGAGGCAGAGAAGAAGGGGACAATTATTGTCGGCACCGTCCATGGAGATGTTCATGACATCGGTATGAACCTGGTTGCAGCAACATTCCAAGGAGCAGGATATAAGGTTGTTAATCTTGGGAACAACGTGTCAGCTGCCGACTTTGTCAATGCGATCAAGAAACACAATGGCGATTTGTTAGCTCTGTCCGCCCTTCTCACAACCACCATGCCCTACATGAAGACCGTCATCAACGCCGTAGTAGAATCTGGACTTCGTGAGCAGGTCAAAGTGATCGTTGGGGGTGCACCGTTAGATGACGCATTCGCAAGGAAGGTCGGTGCCGATGCTTATGGGAAGGATCCCGGAGATGGCCTTCACAAAGTGGAAATGCTAATCCCGAGGAAAGGAGGGCGATGAAGAATGAAGCCGAGAGAAAGAGTCCTTCGAGCAATTGAACGGAGTGGACCGGATCGTGTCCCGATTGATTTTGGAGCGATGTGCTGGAGTATTGTCGATTCTCCGCATATGGAGCATCATCCATATCGAGATCTTTGTCGGTATCTGGGAATCACAGATTATCCAGAACCTTCTTCCGAGCCTATGATGTATGAGGTCAACAATGTGGATGAACGTGTCCTACAGCGGTTCGGCGTGAACATCCGTTATATGTATCCTCATACGCCCCCCTTTCGGTACGATACTCAAGGAGGTGCTGTTCTGGGGTCATTGGGCGTGCGATTTAAACCTCGCGGATACTACGGCGACCCTGACCGTTTTCCTATGCGGGACCTCAGTACCGTCGAGGAGATAGAGAATTATCCGCACTGGCCAGATCCAAATGCTCCTGTCTACAGGCAGGAGGGGTTGAGGGAAGAAGCCCTTGCCCTCCGAGAAAAGTTTACGGATCTTGCGCTGGCCATAGAACTGCCAATGGAGTATTCATCGATCCTCGATGATAAAATGATGCTCTTTGGTATTGATCGCGTCCTTTACAACCTAAAAAACAGGCCGGATCTTTATCACGCCTGGCAAAATAAGTACCACAGGATCGGTGCTAAGATTCTTGAAAACATTCTATCCCAAGTGGGAGACATCTTAGATATTGTGGTTATCTACAGTGACTTTGGCACACAACAAGGTCCTTTCTGCTCTCACGATGACTATGTCAGACACGTGAAGCCTTATGAAGCTTTGCTCATTGCCCGTATAAAAAGGCTGGCTCCCAAACTGAAGATCATCATGCACTCATGCGGATCTATCGTCAGCGTGATAGAGGACCGCGCCGAGATAGGACTTGACGTTCAAAATCCAATGAACCCTCTTGCGAAGAACATGAATGCAGAGTATCTCAAGGCGCATTTTGGAGACATGATTTCTTTCCATGGAGGGGTGGATATACAGCGGCTTCTCCCTTTTGGAACACCTAAGGACATTATAAGTGAGGTGAAAAGGCTGATAAAAATCTGGATGCCGACTGGAGGGTGGATTGCTGCGCCGTCCCATAATATCCAGCCAGACACTCCACCAGAAAACATCGTTGCGATGTATGATGCCTTGCAGGAATTTGGGGATGGTAAATTTGTCTCGGAGGTCTGAGCTGTGATCGTTGCCGCCTTTAGCCAAAGTTACCTTTGGCTAAAGGCGCCTCACTTTTGATTGCTCTTGCGGTTTTCATCAAATTAAGAAGGAGATAGGCAGGATTTCATGAAGCGCTGAAACCCGAAGGGGAAATTCTTCATTTTTCCAAGCGAAAGATATCTGAACGGAGGTTCCGGTATATGTTGATCATTGGCGAACGGATTAATGCATCTCGCACGCCTATTGCAGAAGCCATTTCTTCAAAAAACGCGGCTTTTCTTCAGGGTGAGGCAAAGGCTCAGGCTGTGATGGGTGCTGATTATATCGACGTCAACGCCGGGACATTTGTTGGGGAGGAAGCGGAACGGATCAAGTGGTCATCGAGGTAGTCCAGGAGGCAATGGATGTTCCCCTATGTATAGATAGTTCGGATCCATCTGTCATCAGAGCGGTGCTTCCATTGCTTAAAAAAACTCCCATGATCAATTCTATCACGCTTGAACCCTCTCGTTTGGGAGGCATCTTGCCTCTGGTAACTGAATACAAAACCAAGGTTATAGCCCTCTGTCAGTCAGACGAGATCGTTTCTGATACGGTTGAGGCAAAACTGAGGATGGCGGGCCAATTGGTGGAAAAAGTAACGGCGGTGGGCATTCCTCTTGAGGACCTTTACATCGATCCTCTCGTTTACCCCCTTGCAACCAACCAACGATCTGCACTCACTACGCTGGGTGCTATCGAACGGATCATGAAGGAATTTGTTGGGGTTCATACTACCTGTGGCCTCACGAATTTGTCTTATGGGCTCCCAAATAGAAGGCTCATCAACCGGACTTTTCTCACTGCTGCCATCGCTCGTGGGTTGGATTCTGCCATCATGGATCCGACAGATAAGCAGCTTTATGGCGCCCTAAGAGCTGCCGTCATGATTGCTGGCAAGGATGAATACTGCGCCCAATACATTAAGGCTTTTCGGGAGGGACATCTCGAATGAGGGTAGACAGTTTTGTTTGGTGATTGTATGCACTATTAGTTATGATTAAATACATGGTAAAGGCAGCATGAAATGAGTTAAGCTGATGGCTCTAGAGCTTTACCAGCATACCTCTTTGTTTTCTTCGCTTTTTGTGTAATAGTTGCATTCAGATGAAACACTTGGTGATCGCCTGCAGCACAATGAAGGAAGAAGTCAACCGGTTCAAGGCCGACGGCATCTCCTTCATATTTTTGGAACAGTCTCTCCACCTCACTCCTCGGAAGATGAAGGAGGTCACTTCCATCCCAGATGTCCTGAGAGGATGGGGGAATGCAGTAAGACGGCTCCAGAACTCCGAGAGATCGGGCCGAAACATTGGGTGGCTTGCCACCGGATATAATGATATCATGAGAAATGAAGATGGATAGATCGATCGTTGCCATTGCCCGGTATGAGAAGCCTTTCGAATCTGTTCGGAAGGCAGTTGATCTTTCCCACGGCATGGATCAGTTGTCCCGCAAGGCAAGGGTTTTCATTAAGCCCAATCTTATCTTGTGGAGAGGAGTTTCCCCTGCCGTTCTTCCCAAGTGGGGGATGATCACGACATCTCGCGTCGTAGAAGATGTGGTTTCCCTCCTCACAGATCGAGGCGTTGATGAGATTGTTATCGGAGAAGGGCCCGTGATCTCAGATCCCAAGAACAAGGAGAAAGCTGCTCGAGCTTTCGATGGTCTCGGTTACAATACGCTGAAGAGACGCTACGGGGTGAAGTGTTTAAATATCTTCGAGCGGCCTTTTGAAAAGGTCGATCTTGGTGAAGGTGTGGTGCTCAACGTCAATGTCGATATCCTCAACAGCGATTTCGTTATCAATATCCCTGTCCTCAAGACTCATGCTCAAACCGTGGTAAGTCTTGGGGTCAAGAACTTGAAGGGGGTTATCGATATTGAGTCGCGAAAAAAATGCCACAGTGTGGACATGGAAAAGGATTTGCACTACATGATCGCAAGGCTTGCGAACAAGCTTCCAAGTTCTTTTACCATTCTGGACGGTATCTATACCAATGAATGTGGACCATTTTTTAGCGGGCAGATTAGGAGGAGTAATATTCTGGTGGCGTCAGGCGATCTTCTCTCGGCTGACATAGTGGGGGCGAAGATTCTGGGACACAATCCTTCGGAGGTCCTCCATCTGGTCTATTTAGGTAAGGTGCGAGGAAGATCCGTGGATCTATCTGATGTAGAGGTGGTAGGAGAGAGGCTGGAGGATGTAGCTTCCCCTCACGAATATGCTTTTCCGTATAACGAGAATGGAACTCTTCCCTTAATGTTGGATGAGATTGGTACCAAAGGCCTTTCCTATCGTAAATATGACCTCACCCTTTGTACTGCCTGTTGGGGTCTCAGTATAGTGATCCCCATTGCTATTGCTCAAGCTTGGAAAGGCAAGCCCTGGGATGACGTGGAGATCCTTACCGGTAAAATGATGAAGCCTACACCCGGAAAGAAGAAGACCATTCTGATAGGGAAGTGCATCTTCGAGGCCAACAAAGATAGCCCCGATATTCGGGAAATGATTGTTGCAAAGGGCTGCCCTCCGTCTCCAGAAGCGATTATCAAGGCCTTCCATGAAGCTGGGATTGAGGTAGATCCTGTTTTCTTTGAAGAGAAGAATGCGCTACCGAAGTTCTTTATGAAAAGGTACGAGGGCAGGCCCGAGTTTGATGAGTCTTTTTTCAGGATCGAATGATCGGATCTCCGTTACTTTTTAGG
>Ga0315281_10014434_pt1 | contig 10657 bp, 9 predicted proteins | sample YL17G07_0_MG_FD_204540 | JGI IMG/M metagenome (GOLD analysis project Ga0315281, IMG submission 204540) | Sediment microbial communities from Yellowstone Lake, YNP, Wyoming, USA - YL17G07_0 | ecosystem: Environmental > Aquatic > Freshwater > Lake > Sediment | place: USA: Wyoming | collected... | reverse complement strand
GCATTCTCCTACCGGTACTTGTATGAAGATATTGGGCTGTATAAGATACCGTCGACGGTTCCTTGGACTCGGACGGCGAAAGCCTCTGGAAGAAGATGACTGGAAAGCCGTATTCGGGAAAACTGAACGTACGGTTTGATGAGGGGGAACTGGAGATAGGGCATTTGCCACTACGCCAGTTCTCTACTCTACCTCTCTTATCCCTCTCAGATGATGCCTTATTTAATAAAGGCGGCTCAGAGAATAAAAAGGAAAGTAAAGGCAAGGCAAAGGAGATCGAGAATGAAGATAAATTCTTACAATGACAGAGAGCCTGTCCTTGACAAGAAATGCAGGAGAATTACTACCTTTGGCGGATAGTTTATAATCATATCGCCTGGAAAGCTCCGGCGTGAATATTAAACAAATTCTGGCCATGATTGACGTATAGATGAATGTGAGGGTAGAAGTAGATATTATGGAGAAGAAAGAGCAAAAGAAGATACTGAGAGAAAAAATCTGGAAATTACTGGAAGAAAGAGGCGTGGCCATATTTCCTCTTCCAATGAAAGATCGAATTCCAAAACTCCGCATTTCGCAGGACACCTATTACTAACGATTTCCAATGAAAAGAACTCATCATTGGCAGTATTTGTTTTAACTCTTGCTACTTCCATCCAAAAGTACCAGGATCTCTTACCGCTTACAGGCATTGGGGATTTGGTTGCTCTAAGTGTGATGGTTCTGGAGAGATTAGATGCCCCGATTGTGAGGTACTATCAAAGTGTATATTTCATTAGTCCTTTACTGACTATTGATACCCCTTTCCAGTTTGTTCTAAAGAGCTTTAGGCTGAGACCTTCCCACGAAATTTTGTTTTAGCAGCCAACTGTTACTCTAACTCTTATAGTGTAGCTCCTTTATCCTCTTTCAGATAGCAGATAAGACCCAGAGGATCATCCGGTAATAAACAGCATGCTGCGGCGTGTAATATCAGGTAAGAGACTGACAGGCAAAATGGACGAAGATGCTCGCATTTTTTTGGGTTTTTAAGGATTGCACAATATGTTGTATAATATTGCGGGTTTGTATACAATTTATAGACTTTTGTGAAGTTAATATGAAAATACTGAGCATTGACGGCGGAGGAATCAAGGGTTTACTCACGGCATCTTTTTTTGCCACGTTAGAGGAACGACTCAATGAGAGGAATCTGGACAATAGAAAGTTTATTTCCGATTACTTTGACCTTATTGTGGGAACTTCAACCGGTGGGATGATCGCCTTAGCTTTGGCGAATCACATAGAAGCTGATAAGATTGTGAGGTTTTATAAGAATTATGGTCCCACAATTTTTGCGAAACGACGCCCCTCTGTGAAAGAAAGAATTATTAGTCTTTGTCTTCGAAGAGAAGTTTCCGGTCTTTTCGAATCTATATACGATAATCAGGCTCTATCAACTGCCGTGAAAAAAGTCTTTGGTGAAACAAAAACTTTAAGGGAAATGTATGAACAATACCAAACTGCAGTCTGCATTTCTACTACAGATCCAAAAAACTGTAAACCTGTTGTCTTCAAGACCCCTCATCACCCTCAGCTAGTAGGTCAACTTGACAAGAAGCTATGGGAAGTTGCATTAGCCACATCTGCGGCTCCTCTTTTCTTCCCGATTGTATCATTGGATTCGGAATATTTTGTAGATGGTGGATTATGGGCAAATAACCCGTCTTTAATAGCACTGACAGAGGCAATCGGTCCATATTATGACTGCAACTTGGATGACCTGAGCCTTTTGTCCGTGGGCAATTTAAATTCTTATGATGCACTGGATGATTTCAAAAGTTTAAACAAAGGGCTGGCTAGCTGGAACAAGAAATTGGTCACTATGGTGTTGGATGTTCAGTCTGCCCATGTGAAGCAGGTTATGCAACTCATTTTCAAAGGCAATCCTATAAAGTATTACAGAATTGAGGATAATATTGGAGACCCACAGCAACTGAAAAATATGAGTAAACTTGATAATGTTGCTGAGGAGAACTTGAAACATCTCATCAGCAGGGGAAGGAAATTAGCTTCAGAATTTGGTGTTAAACCGGAATTAAAGTACTTCTTTCCGGAAGGGAGGTAATAACAGTGGCAAATTGTCATGACAATTTCGTAAAGAGCCGTGAGGGACAGGATTCCTTTGAAAAAGCAATTACTCTCACTGAAAAAGAAAAAGAGCGTCTGATAAAAGGGAGAGACACGCTGAGAGATAAAATACGAAATTATTTCAAGAGTAAAGACAAAGTGAAAGGTCCTAAGTTCCACGGGCAGGGTTCCTACTCTATGCATACCCTTTTATCTCCTGTTGCAAGTGGCATTGAATATGACATAGACGACGGCATATATCTTGATCTGACAGACTATGGAGATGACATTCCTTCTCCCTCTACAATTCATTCATGGATAATCGAGGCCGTTAAGGACCACACGTCAACTCCCCCTGTAGATAAGGACCCATGTGTCAGGGTGATCTATAAAGATGATTACCATATCGATCTTCCTAGCTACAAAACAGATGGCGATTGGTATGGGAAGTATGAGCTTGCCAAGAAAAGTGGCTGGGTGCCTGCATCTGCAAAGGATGTTTCAGAATGGTTCAACATAAAGGCTGAAGATAAGCCGCAAATCCGAAGGATTGTTAAATATGCAAAAGCCTGGGGAGACTTCCGTCGTTATAAGAATAATCAGACGTTCGTTCCAAGTGGATTAACACTGATGGTGCTTTTCGCAGAAGAATATGTCCAGTATGACCGAGATGACATATCTTTTGCCGAAACTGCACGAGCTGTGAATATCAGGTTAAAAGATTCAAAGGTCATTGAAAAGCCAATAAAGGGCACTCCGGAATCAGAAGACTTGGGAAGTTCGAAGTACATATCAGACGCACAATGGGAAAAGTTCTACGATGAGTTAAGCAATCTCGTGTCAACCTGTGATGAAGCACTGGATGAAGAAAGTCAAGAGGAGGCAGCCAAGATTTGGAGAAAGCTATTCGGGGAGAGGTTTCCCATCTATAAGGATAGCGGTGATAAATCAAGAAAAGGTGAAGCTATTTCGACTGCTGCAATTATCGGCAGGAATCAGACCAGTGCATAAATGATTCTGAGTGAATACTATGATGATATTCATGCGAAAGTGGAGAGGTTCCTGTCGGAAAAAGGCTTTCATAGAGAAAGACATGAAAAGTTGCAGAAAATCGGAGATGTTTGGTCAGGGAATTTGGAAGTCTGCAATGAACCATTGGGAATCTATCTTGTTATCCCGATGTATTTTCCCGACAAGCTTCCCAGAGTATATTTAAGAAAACGTCCGTCTTTTCCGCTCCCCCATGTCGATCCAAATCTGTTCGTATGCACAGAGCGAGAAAGCGGATTGGTTTACAGACAAGAGAATTTTCTTGTTCTCATACAAGAAATATTGGGAAAAGCCACAAATATCATCTCAGATGGCATCAGTGGCAATAATCACGGCGATTTCGATAGAGAGTTTTTGGATTATTGGGGAATAGAATCTGACGAGCGCCTAATTTCTATATTAAATCCATATGATGATATCGTTAGGGTAGTAGTTGTATCGGTAGCTTTTGGAGATAAGAAATTCAGGGCAGTTGGAAAATCAGTTGAGACGGTAGAGAAGTATTTCAAGAAAATAGACCCTAAATACAAGGTTTCCTATCGATGCATTGGGTGGTTCACAAAGTTAGCTCATATTCCGAGACCGCCGTTTCCAAAAAGTATAACTGATGCCGAAAAAGACTTGTTGCTTCAATCAAAATCGCATATCAAGAAATACAAGAAAACCATACCAAAGGAACTGAAGGCTGTTCCGTATGTGGTTTTCTCTGTGCCCGGAGAGATTCCAGTAATGGCATGCTGGGGAGCGAATTATAAGGATAGGCAACACCAATTGAGAAGAAATATAATAGAACGTTGGGATGCTGACAGGATTCAAATGAGAATAGGTAATCGAGAGAATATACTGAAAGAAATAAAAGTATGTATTATTGGGTGTGGCTCAATTGGGTCAAGAGTGGCTATGGGTCTTGTTGAGGCCGGAGCAAAAACCCTCTTGCTCATAGATCCGGAGAAATTGGACATTGGCAATATAGCACGGCATCTTTGTGGGGCAAACTATGTTGATAATTATAAGGTTGAGGCAGTAAAGAGGCATATTGAGCAACATTTTCCCTACTCTGAAATAGCTACTATTGCTGGAGACATATTAGAGGTTTTCGAAAAAAGAATTAATGAGGTCGTGTCATGTGACTTAGTGATATCAGCAGTGGGGGAGCTAAACATCAACAGAAGATTGAACATACTGGCATGCAGCAGAGAAGGCTTCCCTCCTGTGATATTCTCCTTTATAGAAGCGTATGGAATTGCTTCACATTCTTTATTAGTCAATGCTCAAAGTGGCGGGTGTTTCGAATGCTCCTTAGATAATGACCTCAAATTTAAATACTGTGTCGCAGCTTTTGGAGACAAGCAACCTGAAACGCAGGAAGCTGGATGTCAAACTACTTTTCTGCCCTATTCAAGTGAGGATACCAAAATGGCCGCATCAATCGTTATCAGACAGACAATAGAAGCACTTTCAACCGAATATCTAAAGAGTCAACATAAAGTGTGGGTTGCTGACCTTGAGGAAATGAGCCGTTGTGGCATTAAAAGAACTCCTATTTATGCTGACGCTAGGTCATTCACGATATACACATACAATCACGGGAGAAAAAGAGGTTGCAACGTATGTAAAGACAGATGATAAAATTGTCTGGGTCTTACAGGTTAGAGATAGAGGAGCATATTCTCGCAAGGTTCAGAGGATTTCGACAAAGTCCAATCAATCCCCTTGAGTCCGGCGGGATATTAATGGGCAGAAAGATCGGTAAATTATTCATTATTGATTTTGCTTCAACACCAGGAGAAGGAGATTATAGAGAATATAACAGGTTTGTTAGGAATAAAGAACAAGCGCAGAACATAATCTATCGAGAAAGAGTAAGATCCGACAATCGGAGGATCTATCTCGGTGAATGGCATACTCACAATCAGGAGAAACCTTCCCCTTCCGGTTTAGATCTCGAGGAATGGGAATTGACCTTCAGAAGTTCAAAGTTAAGTATACGGTTCATGTTATGTATAATTGTCGGTTCAAAAGATGAATTGCTCAATATCCATCTTAGTATTCAGTCTGCGAAAGGGAACATTGAGGTTTTTACCAATTAACTTTCCACTAAGACCAGTCTTTTCGATAGAACTGATCTATTTTATTGCTTCTTTGAAGGTCTTGCCGGCTCTGAATTTTGGGATCTTCGCGGCAGGTATTGAGATAACATCGCCTGTCCTAGGATTACGGCCTTTTCTGGCTTTCCTTTTAACGACGGAGAAAGTCCCGAATCCGACGAGGGCAACCTTTTGCCCCTTCTTTAAGGCTCCCTTGATCGAGTTTAAAGTAGAGTCCAAGGTCTTTGCAGCATCCGCCTTACTCAATTTTACTCCTGAAGAAATCTTATCAATGAGTTCTGCCTTTGTCATCTCTCCCTCCCTATGTAATTAGTTTTTAAAACTTGTCCTGAACTTCGGCCTGATGCCAGTGCTTGCCCTGAATTTATTTCAGGGACAGGCTTGATTCAGAAACGGTTAACAGTATCAGGTTGAAATCCTTACTGTCAAGCGAAATTCCTGAGATTTTTCCAGAGTAACATCATGCTTTTGCTCATCCTCGGTTTGTCCTTCACCCTTGCAATGTTCTGCTACACTTCTTTAAGCCTTGTCCAAGCACTTAGGAGACAGCGGGGGCTGTAAAAATACACAGTTATGGTATAAAATTGTCTATCAGTGGGCTAATTAGTAAACGATTTTTACAGAATGATCCTTCAAGAGGGGTATATCTATGAAGACTTTAAAGCAACTATGCAAGCCGCGTCCCAGTGTTTTTGATCCTTCCAGGAGAGATATTGTCTTAGATCTCTCAGATCTCATCGAAAATAAAATAAACCCAGATGAATTTTTCGAAGAGAACTACATGACAGACGGAATGCAAACCTTACTCCGGGAGGCATTCCGCAGGTTCGAGAGAAAAACCACTCAAGGTGTTTTCAAGCTCACGCAGGCGATGGGCGGTGGAAAGACTCACAACTTGCTCGTTCTTGGTCTTTTAGCAAAGAATCCAAAGCTGCGAAAGAACGTTATGGGAGCAATTTATGAGTCAAAAGACCTGGGACCTGTCAGGGTAGTTGCTTTCTCCGGCAGGGAAAGTGATGCCCCTTATGGCATCTGGGGATCGATTGCTGAACAGCTTAATAAAAAAGAAGTCTTCAAAGATTATTACTCTCCTTTGTCAGCTCCTGGGCGGACAGCATGGATTAACTTATTAAAAGGAGAGCCCCTCCTGATCTTGCTTGATGAGCTTCCCCCGTACTTCGAGTATGCAAAATCAAAGACCATAGGAAACTCTGATCTCTCTGAAGTAACAACCACTGCGTTGTCAAACTTGCTTGTGGCGGTTGGTAAAGATGATCTCTCTAATGCCTGTGTTGTCATATCTGACCTGAGAGCTACATATCAACAGGGCAGCAGCATGATTTTAAGGGCTATACAAAACCTTGAGGCTGAAATCGGGCGCAGTGCACTCAGTTTGGAACCTGTCGGAATGAACACAGAGGAGTTATATCACATCCTACGAAAACGTCTTTTTGAAATGACACCTGCTGAAAAGGATGTAAAGGAGATTGCACAAGGATATGCCAAGGCGGTGAAAGATGCAAAACAAATGGATATTACAACTGCATCACCTGAGAAATTTATCCAGCAGATAATGGAATCTTATCCATTCCATCCTTCTATTAGAGATCTCTATGCACGATTCAGGGAGAACCCCGGTTTTCAGCAGACGAGAGGATTAATCAGGTTAATGAGAGTAGTGGTCTCTCGGCTATATAACTCAAAGCCTTGTATTGCTGACGGAAAATTTCTCATCTCTGCCGCTGATCTTGATTTGAACGACAGAGAAACATTATCTGAAATAACACAAATCAACCCTACACTCGAAAATGCCATAAGTCATGATATCGCTTCGAATGGCCAAGCCATTGCGGAGATCATGGATTCCAATTTCGGTAATTCTGCCACATCTGAAGCCAGCAAGTTGATCCTTGTATCCTCACTGGCAAATGTTCCTAATGCGATTCTTGGGCTTTCTCTTTCTGAAATAGTCTCCTATATGTGTGCACCAGGGAGAGATGTCTCGACTTTAAATGAGCTTTTGTCGACACTCACGACGAAAGCATGGTATCTGCATTCAAATCGTGAAGGAAAACTCTATTTCACAAAAGTCCAAAACCTGGTCGCAAAATTGAAGACAATCGCAGAGAGCCTTAATCGCGAATCTTCGATGAAGGAGTTGAAGGGGCGACTTATTGAGATGTTTGCCCCTGCTCTAAAAGATTGCTATCAGGAAGTTCTTGCCCTTCCACCAGTCGATGAGATCGATATTAAATCTGATAAAGTGATGCTTGTCATTTATGAGCCAATGCAAGGGACGACCCTACATCCCGATTTGCAGAAATTTTATGAAAATCTTGAGTATAAGAACCGGATTCTTTTCCTATCAGGCCAAAGGGGTACACTTGAAAAGTTAATAGAAATATCAGCAGAAGCGAAGGCCATTACCACAATACTTGCAGAGATGGACAGTGAAGGTGTTCCTGATAGCGACCCTCAGCGCCTTGCTGCCGTTGATATGCATGATAAGATAAGTCATCGGCTGCTCAGTGCGGCAAGAGAGACTTTTACTACACTAATATTCCCGCATATGGATGGCCTCAAAACTGCAGATTTTCTCATGAATTTCGTTGAGAATAAATACCGGGGAGAACACCAGGTAAAAGAAACTCTCAAAGCAAAACAAAAATTTACCGATGATGTGGCGGGCGACTCATTCCGTAAGAAATGTGAAGAAAGATTATTTACCCAGAAAGTTATGCCTTGGTCTGAAGTCAAAAAGAGAGCAGCAACAAATATCAAATGGCCATGGCATATACCTGGAGCACTCGATGCCCTTAAAACTAAGCTGGTATTTGAGGATCAATGGCGTGAGGACGGCGGATTTGTCGAAAAGCCACCTTTTCCAATGCCTAAAACTGAAGTCCGTATTCAGGAAGTTCGGCGCGACGACAATACCGGCAAAGTCTGGCTTAAACTTACGCCTGTCAATGGAGATATTATTTATTATGAAACAGGCGGCACAGCGACCCCTGCATCCGCAAAGGTGAGCGACACAAAGAATTTCGAGACCGATGACTTAGAAGTTTCTTTTATTTGTGTCGATTCAAGCAAAGAACTCGAGATAGGCGACAGTATAACATGGAAAAACCGTATCACTCTGAAATGGCAGGAGTATCAAAGTGGAGCGGGTAAAATGGTCCGGCTTGAGTCAGCGCCAAAGTCCACAATTAAATATACTACCGATGGTTCAGATCCCAAGATTTCCGGAGGGATCTACAATGAGCCTTTTGTTGTTCCATCGGGGACAGTATTTATCCTTGCTTATGGTGAGAAAAATAGAATTATATCCGATTTATATAAATTCGAGATTAATTGGGGACCTATTGAGATTAAAATTGATCCCGAAAAACCTGCCATCTGGAAAAGAAAACACGACCCAAAGACAACTAAAGAATCCTACGAACTTCTTCGCCTGATGAAGAAATATTCAGTCAATATGCCGGGCCCTCACATAACGATAGCAGGGAAAAATTGGATAGAACTTAACGTTGATGACAAAATTGCCATTAGTGCGGAGCAAACTGAGAAGGTGCTTGAAGATCTTCGGGGTCTTTTAGAAGAAGGACAGGTTCAGATTGAAGTATTAGCATTAAAGTTCCTCTTGGGTCAACATTTATTAGATTGGATCGCTGAAGTTCAAACAGAGTTAAGACAGAATGAGGTAATTCAATAATGTCCTCTAAGACAAAATATGAAGGATTTGGCTTTAATCCTTCAGAGTCAGGCCATCATTTCCTTATCACAATTCCATCCAGTGCAAGTGACAAGGTTTTGATAAGCGAACATTTTTCACAGGATGATACTGAAGAAAAAATGGCACTTAACTTTGCCCTTGGTAAAGAAGACTGTAACTTGCGGGTAATTCTTGATAAAAGTAAATGGGAAGAAATTGCTGATCCTGTAAAGGCTGAATTTAATCAGAGACTCAAAAAGTCTGGTATAAAAACCGGCAAATGGCAAGCAGGAAATAACTTACTATCAAGACTCTTCGGGAAAGAACTCGTTCTCCTTGCCTGGGCAATCGAGGATTCCGATCCAGCGCTCATTCCGGTTGCCATAAAGAACTGGCAGGGACTCATGCCTGAAGAAAGATGGTGGCTTTATACCATGACCAATGCTGCAACAGGCCATGCAGTTCATGGGAGGAATAAAGGCTGGAGGAAGGCTGTAAGATATTCACTTACTGAAAATCCAATTTCTGATTATTCACCTGCACACCGGATTGTGCTTTTCAGAGATTTCGAAATGGAAAAGGAAAAACCAATAAGAAAACCGGCGCCTGTCCCTAAAAGAAAATTAGCAAAAAAGAGAAATGATAATTCTGCACCAAGCCTTCTGGATTAAGTCTTATGGAATATAAATCCTTCATTGAGACTCAATTCCCAATATCGAAGCTCTCCAAAGAAAGTTACAAGGAACGAAAAGCAGTTCAGAGCCAAACCCTTACCGGTCTTGGTAAATGGTGGGGACGAAAACCACTTGTTCTGGTGAGGGCTGCGACCATAGGACTCCTATTGCAAGCAACTGAGAACCGCAAAAAAGATCGTGAAATATTTCTCAAACTTCTTACCATAGACGATGAGGGGTTATGGCGACGCAAGACGAAATCCATTTCACTCAAAGAACTCCATTCAAGAACTACGCCAAGAGAGAAAAAAGAATGGTTCTCCGCTGAATCCACTGTAGGAGAGCCAAAATATAAAAAAGGACTTACTTCGGAGGAAAAAGAAGCTATCCAGAAAACCGTCTTCATGAGGATGTCTTACGATGAGAAGCTTACCTATTGTGATCGTCCTGAGCAGATCGACGGACCATCTGAAAAAGCATGGCATGAGATTAATGCTTATCTTGGGACTAACGCGACAAACATTGTTGAACTTGTGCAGGAGCTTGGCATAAGAAGATTCGGTCATATTCCTAAAGTGGGCGATGCCTTTTGCGGTGGTGGAAGCATTCCGTTCGAAGCAGCGAGAATCGGCTGTGAAGCATATGGATCTGACCTTAATCCTGTCGGCGCCTTACTGACATGGGCTTCGCTGAATATTATCGGTGGTGGCCATGATGTGGCAAAACAGGCTCAGAGGGCGCAGAAAGAAATCTATGATGCAGTAGATAATCAGATAACCGAATGGGGCATTGAGCACAATGAAAAGGGTTGGCGTGCAGACGCCTATCTCTATTGCAATGAGGTTGTTTGTCCTGAATGTGGGTGGAACGTCCCTTTATTGTCTACTTTTCTTATCGGGCCTACATCTCGGTGTATTGCTATCTTAGAGGCTGACAAGAAAAACAAACGTTTTAATATTGACATACGGGCGGGCGTCACCGATTCTGAAATAGAAAATGCA